>JAABUL010007050.1_pt1 | contig 12423 bp, 16 predicted proteins | sample 5559151 | NCBI WGS metagenome assembly JAABUL01 (sample SAMN10711876, study PRJNA513368) | rock metagenome | isolation source: Antarctica rocks | place: Antarctica: Victoria Land, Pudding Butte sud | reverse complement strand
TTGGACATATGCTGATTTGACTCGTCATCTTTCTGAGCGAGTGAATGGAGGACTCCCGTGTGACCTGAGCAAGCGAGTCGCGGTGATATTCAAGCGCTGGGGTGAGAGTGGCGTGATGCCTGCCCCTCTGCCCCCCGGAAGGTTGGATGCAAGGTCTCCATTCCCGGGGTCTCGAGAGCTGTAATGGAACGGGGCATCTAGCAAGTGTTGGGGTATGATGGTCTTTGCGGCCGTAAGAGTCTTGCGTCGCGGTACGGCACGTGGGCACGACCACGCAATGGAATGTCACAATAATCAGGCCAGGGTCCACGGTGGGATCATTGTTGTTCCGAGACGGGTGTCATCGCTCGGTTAAAATCGCCAGGCACGGTTTCGGAGCCTGCCCCGCATAGCGCTAGGCGGCCACAGCCGCATGTGGGGCCGCTAGCTTGGAACTCTTTCAAATCAAGCTAGTCCCAAACTCGACTAGTGATCCAGATAACGTTTCGGAGTTGTCTTAGCTGACAGCGCCTCATGTCGGCCTCACGTGTTTGTGAGCAGACAAAGCATAGCGACTAGGGTCCCACCATGTTGCTCAGGCAAGCCAGAATTGAGCATACTTATAGAGGACGTTTCCCGAGAGTGTCATCGACTACATCGCGCGCATTCTCAGCACCTCTGACCGATCAATCCCCGCAGCATTGGACGGCCCGTCAAACCTCCTCATGGCTCATTCCCATGCCGATAACGGCACTGAGCAACTCAGCAAATCGGAAGACAAGGCCGTAGAGAGCATCAGGTCTCAATCTGAACAAGAGCCAAAGGTGCGGGGCTTCAATACCCACACCCCAGATCCAAGGACTTCGTGATCCAGAATGCTGAGACATATCAGGATGTCCTTGCATCTGAAGACAAATGGACTGGTTGGGACGGTCCTGTGTGGTGCAGTCGCTATGGGCGATTCGAAAATCAAGAGGATGCATCTGCCGATGATGGATACACCGTCAAAGGCCAACCTCCCCACCAGGGTGGGTCCATCAGACTGATCATTCTTCATTGTCCCTAACGATGTTTCCAGAACTTGGACTTGAGCGCTGCGAAAAACATGGCTGTAGCTGCAAAGTCCCTATCCAGCACAGAGCTTACATCCAAGATATCCAAAGACGGGTGGAACCAATGGTCGCAAGTCTTGTGAGGCTCGAGCACCAGGTCGGGTCGCTGATCCATCACATCCTACCAGGGGCAGGCGGGACTTCAGCACACGGTACCAATAGCAACCAAAGCAAATACGTTGAGGGCGGCTTCGCGGCGCGTTACGACGAAACAACGCACATACACCATACTACCAAGGACACCTCACACTCAAATCATAGTCAGCATGCTGTCGATCCCATTTGGGAAAAACTGCGGAATTTAGAAGCCCGAGTCGAAAGCCTCATGTGTCAAATGCATGGACTCAACAGCCACCATGGTCACGACATCTCAGAGAAGAAACCGGACGTCTATCAAGATGGGGGTTAAAACTTCTCCGTGACAGAGACGGGTGCTACGATTACAACAAATCTAGGTAACTACGAACCAAGTTATCATGGATGGCACGTATGGTCGAAGGATTTCTCCCCACCCAGGAGCGCTTTATGGCAATTAGCAAACTATTGGCACGGCTAGAGGCGCAAGCCTATCGCACCCCTGATTTCTCTCACGTTCAGCATTGCACGTGCTAGAAACCTCGGACTACAATCCGCACCCTCAGAATCGAGACTCTTCTTGCGAAGGGTGAACTTGGGGCTGCACAGGCCCGGCGCCCCTATGCGCGGCTTTGAGGTGGGCAGAGGTGATTTGGCTAAGAGAATGGTTTCAAATTCCAGCTATCAGACTTCCGTGTCTTGGTATGCGGAACCTCGCGTAGGGGCAATCGCGATCGGAAGAACCTCCGACGGGGACTAGGTCATTAACCTTATCTTAGCGTGGATACAGAGTCTTGGCCATCTCCATCTTCACCTTCTCAGGCTTTCTAGAAGTGAGGGGCATATTCCTTATTCGTGTTGCCTTTTCTTCACTCAATCATGTGTTTTTGCTCATTTCTACCAAGCATACATCAAGCATCTGACACTCACACATGTCCACATTCTGATGCATATCCCTGAATTCTCTGCGATTGCCTTCTCCGACCCTTACCCACGACCTATGCCTTTCTCTGCTGAGGAAGCCAATATGAACGATGTTCCCTTCGACCAGAACCACAGCCATTCACCAGCGGCCGTCAGTATTATCCTTCTCTGCAGAGGCCTCCTAGTCTGCTGACTGATGGTTCCTCACAGGCCAGTCGCTATCCCACGCCATCCTCCAACATGCCCCTGCCCTACGCCTCATCCACCTCGCCCGCCAGTCACGGCATGACTTCATACTTCCCAATGTCATGTTCAGATACAAGCTGGATGTACTCAGAAGAGCTGTCAGGCGAGCCGTCGATCATTAACCCAAAGCCATCACCCATATATGCCTCACCCGCCTTCCAGCCTCAATACAGTGACTATTCCCGCCCTTTGGGTCATGGCTCAGGAAATTATCTGGATTTCTCAAACTGCGATACGAGCTCAACCAAGATCACTGAAGGTGAGATATGGAATTTGCCATCGTCCACTGATCTAACGAACGACGGGACGAGTCAGGATATGTTTCCGGCCACACGTCCTTCCTCCTACGAGCATAGTCGTACAACATCTGCAACGGAAAACAACCTCGACCGCAACTTCTTCGTTAAGCGAGCCAACTCTAACAGCGAAGAACCCCATCACTACTCACAGAACTCGAGCTCTGCGGAAAGCCAGCCACTGCCGAAGAGGAGACATAGCTCTACGGGCGGAATATGTAAGCCCGAAGCGACCCAAACCACGGACGCGGAAGCCAAGCTCGGTTCAGCTGATAGAGAGCCTGAGGCTAGATCGTCGGCTAAAAGCTCGCACTCTGTCATTGAGCGGAGATATCGAGAGAATCTCAACACCAAAATCACCCAGCTGGATCACACACTCTCCGATATACGCCATGCTAACGACCAGCCTGGGGACCCTAAATTTGACGACCATCCGAATAAGACAAGAAAAGCAGACGTTCTCAATGAGGCGATAAGATACGTAAAGCAGGCGGAGCTCGAGAGCCAGACACGAATCAAGGAGATTGACTTTTTAAGGTTACGTGTTGCTGCCTTGGAGAAACTTGTCATTTGCCCAGACTGCGCTCTCCTGAAACACACTCGTTGACGAAATGAATGGGCCATGCGCCCAAGTCTGAGGAATGAGAGGATCCGCTCAAACGGCGCTCCATGGACGTTCAAGTGCCTAACCGACCGCCAAGATCTGAGGGTAGACCCTTCTTGCCCTTTTGACGACTTCTGGACCACCACAGATCGCTTAGCATCTCTATGCTAGCGAAAATTCGCAGGTTAAGCCACCAATGAAAATAGCGCGGTCCTTTATCATACTAATAGCGCGACGTTGGCTGCTGCCCGACACCATAGATCCTATTGATCCGAGATCTTGCACGTAGATCATCTTTCTACTTCATCTCAGGGCCTTTGAAAGCCAAGATCCCATATCTTATATTGGAACAACGATTGCCAACGAGCTGGCAGGCATCAGTACGTTCGTCTTGCGCTGCCAATCGTTCCTGAGCGAGCCGAGACTCATGGAGCTTGTTGCCTTTTCTTCTGGCAATTCTTATCATCTGTCAGCATCATTCATTCTTGTGCTGTGGTTGTAGAGTTGTGACTGATCTGTCCGTAGTCGCCTCGAAGTCAGGGCACGGCTAATTCATTAACCAGTGTACTGAGCACAATGACGGTTTGGGCGAGAATGGGGCTATCAGGTCGTATGGGAGAATACGAAGGGGCTCGAGAACGATCCCAATGGATGTGGGTAGGCATTAGAAGTGTAGGAACTATGCTTGGGAGGATATTTCTAGGTAGAGTCCTCAAATGGAAAAGATGATGATCACCTAAATAGATGCATGGTCTCTGTACATGAACGTGAACGTGAACGGCAAAGGTGGACGACAGTGAGGCAAGCAGTTTTTCAGTTCCTTCCTAGACCAATGTTTGTTTGAGTAGCGGCTCAGTGGCGTGTCGTTTTCATTCGGTAGCGGGCCGGGAATCGGAAGTACTCGGGCACTAGATAAAAGTAAATCTAGCTTGTTGTCACGCCACATTGAATGATCTCGATTCTCGATACACGCGCGGTCAGTTACGCAAAGCATGGGCGTACTATCGGCTTCGACGTCGCACCACTTCCATTTCGGTCCAGGGCGACTTAACATTCCACTACTTCGATTGGTCCATTCTCTGCCAAGGCATCGAAGATCGGAAAACATCAATGTTGCGTGAATCTTTGCATTGTCAGGCCACTTCAAACGAGTGATATTGACCCTGGAGAATGGACCAGTCGGTGTCATATAAGGAAGCTCCTTTGTAGCTCCTACAACCAGATACCCCAACCATCCTTACCAACACCATACCGAAATCCCGAGCTCCTCTTTCCTCCACCATGCCAGCCCTCAACCAAGTAGACCTGCGCCCCTACGAACAGGAACTCTGGCACGCCCCGACCATCAAAAGCCAAGGCCTATGGCGAGAACCCAGCTACAAATTCGGTACCATCCCCGAACCCCTCTACCGCCTCCGCCTCTCCGCCCTCAACAACAACGAAGGTCGTGACGACTGCCCCGTCAGGATATTCGTGCGTAATCCTTCCCCCTCCCTCCCATCTTTCCCCCCCCCTCTTAACATATATAAGAAACGCTTTTACTAACGCTCCACAAGATCTATCCAACACTCGAAACCCTCACCAACGCAACCAACGAGATCCAAGACTCCTTCGGCGGTCCCTTTCCCAAATGCGAGATCCAATACGCCGACCCCCTCGCTACTGCTGCTGGGCAGACGACCGACGAAGCCGTGATGGCGGGCGTGGAGGATGGGAGGACGAGGAGTATGGTGTTGCTGTTTGATCCGCAGAGCGCGGACGAGTGCTGGACTGACTTTGTGGCGAGGGTGAAGAGTTTGGAGAGTAGGTGGACGGTGGAGATTGAGGACGAGGTATAGAGAGGGTGGCAGGGGGTGAGATTCTGGCTGGGGGCTTATGGATTGCTGGAGGATTGGTGTAATGGGGCTTTTCTAGCTGCTGTCGGGCTGCTGCGGCATTAGATTCCATACGGCTTCTTTACTCGTAGCGAATAGCATCAGCATTATTTGCATGCATAGCAAACTCATACCAAGTTACCAATTCCCGAACTATCACGGTGATAACCACTACATCTACTTGCGAAGCACAGGCAGAAACGTGGGATTACCATTCCAGACACCAAGATTCGCTTGTCCTTGTACGCAGACGGTAGGACGTCAGTGCTCTCAGATCATGAAATAGTTAAACAATCTCAATCAATCACAATCATCTAAGTTCAGCTGTCTCAAATCTGATTCTGCTATCGCTACCATCAAAGTTCAAATGTGCAACTCATCCATCAGCCACAGCAGTTCTTTCGTTCTAGAACTTTTTCACCGCTCGAGCTGCTCTCCAGCAAAACCTTCTCCTCGATATGCTCATCGATTGCCCTCCGAATAGGCTGAAACCATTCCCCTTGAAATCCTACAAATCGATCAGCCATCCGTGAACCATCAACTTTTATATGGTGGGGAGGGGTGTATTGAGAGACGCACCTCCATCTGTGCCTCCAGGCAGCAATGCTAGAGGAGACCATTGCCAAATACCCTCCCCTCTCGCTCACCCTCCACCCACATCCCCTCTATGAAGCCCCATCCCCTTTACCAATCCCACACGTACACCCCTCCTCCCTATCCGTATGTCCCTGAAAGGGCCCCTTGCCCTTGGCGCGGCAGGAAGCACAGGACTCGTAGCCCTTGGCGACGTCGTGGTGGTGGTGGTGCGAGTCGCTGGCTGTGTTCTCGCTCTTGGGGAGGGATGCTCTCGCGTGCTGTGGGTCTGCGGTTGTGGAGTCTGCTGCGGGTGGGAAGGCGTGGGATGGCGTGAGAGGGGTTTGGTTATTTTCTGACATTGTTTTGGTGGGTTTGTGATGGATGGGATGGGGGAGTTGAGAGGGTTCTGGTGTGTGAATGTTGTTGTTGGGGGTTTGGTGTGTGTTTTGTGAGAGATTGTTGGATCAGACTGGGAGATGTTCAGGAGATGCAGGAATGCTGGTTTTCAGAGCTAGGACTTACGTCTTGTTGTGTCGCTTCATTTGATGACGATGGGTCTATGCCTTCCTCTCTGCAGGGTCTAGCGTGCATTTACAATGACGCGTTTGTCACACCACTTTGGCCAAGGCCCCAAGAATGATGCCCGCTGTTACCCGCATCTTTGGCAGTAACGCTCGTGACACTTTAGGCGGATCCCGCCTCAGTGTTTGGGTGGGCGACCCTGGCTCACCACACTAGCATAGTCCATTCAAGGGCATTGGCATCAATGACCTACACCTAAACGACGCTTCTCATGTCCCTTCTTCAAGGCTCCAATTCGTCAATTTCGGGTCAAGCGGAGTGCCTCCGTCGATCTGCATTTCATCAGCTCTCGCCTCAGAAGCAGCAATGTCTGAACTAACCTCGCCGCCAGCCAGCCCCGGCCATCCGAAAATGCAGAACCGCAGACTCTCCAAAATTCAAGACACCGCAGTCGACGACCTACATGATATCACTACCCATGCCCTTGATGACAAGTCTCCACCTCCTCACCACGAATCCTCGGTCATGTCGTACATGGAGGCTCATTCCCCGAACGACGAGAGCGCCCATAAATGCATTCCGAGATCGCCGCTGTTGAGTCGTAGCAATTCTGTGGGGGATGACGAGGAGGAGACGGTGTCGGAGGTGGAAAAAACAGAGGAGCGTGGTAAGATTGCGTTTTCGTTTCTTGTATGGAGTGTGTTGGGGGAGGCGGTTTGGCTGATCATCTCACATAGCTCCTTGGGGCAGGGGAGTAGCAGACTTGGTCATGATGCCGCCGGAGCAATCTCCGAAGTCATCTTCTGGCGGACTGGGGGGAAAGAAGGCGCGGATTCCGGAAGGTGTCGTGGACGTGCGCAAGGGGACGACGAGACGTGAAGACATGAGGAGCTAAGGACGTTAATGGCGACGGGAAGTATTAAGCTTAAGAATTAGTGTGACAAGGACTTCATCCATAGGGCTACTATTCCTACAACATACCTAGGCGTACACCACCTCTCTTCCAGCGTACACTCCTAAGAACAGTTCCGATGATCCGTCAGTAATATCTCCACCTCTAAAGGGGCGCAAAGATGATCCCGTCGCGCCGAGACAAAGCGACGCTCACCCTAGGTCCGGTGGGGGATGAGCTTGGGGCAGTCGCCTTGGCAGCGGAAACGGCGGAGAGGGAAGGCTGACTCCAAACTTTTTTCAAGAGTACGGAGTAGAAGCAACAAATCATGTGTCCGTGTTATGGGTATCCTTGTGGCCGTCGTTAAGAACCTGAGATTCGTCAACGGTATGAAGCGACGTTGATGGCGCCGAGCGTCCAACTAATGCAAGGCCCCTGCGGGTTTGTGGGGGCGGTGTGACCCCCCTTTCACGAACAACGAACGTGCATGGTGGCATTGCTGTATGGGCTTACATACAGGCGGACTTCATGAAAGATCTGGTTGCGAATAAGACCCATTATCATTGATATAGTGATCCTATGTTTTCCAGGGCATCCGTCAATCGACGAGTCTCTATCGGTCGCATCTGTTTCATCTGGCCGCTGACCGAAATTCTTTGATTGACGAGTAAGAACCATACTATAATGGACGATCAACCGTACCGCATGACATTTGGCAAGCACCTGGGGAAACCTCTTGATGAACTACCATCAGGCTACCGCGCCTGGCTTACGAGTCAGAGAATTTACGCCGACAAAGATGACCTCAAAGCAGCCCTAATTAAAGGCAAATACCTCGCCCCCATTGCAGAAAGCGAGCCTCTACCTGCGACACCAACGAAGAAGCGCAAGTTGTCGGAAACGGAATCAGCTATTCCACCGTCCAGTGCGAAAAAGCTTGCAATTAGCCAGGAGGCAAAGCGCAATGGCACGATGCTCAACTACGATGGAGCAGCTTATATCCTCGATTTCGGCAAACACGCGGGAGAGAAGCTGAGGAATGTACCGCGTACCTATATTGACTGGCTCGTCGCAACAAAGGTCCAAGAGAAACGGCCTGATCTAGCAGCTGCGCTTCGCGAAGAAGGTCTACTGGTGGAGAATCACACGCCTGATACCCTAGACCCAACATGGAGGGCTCCTACCATCTATGAAGCAACGTTCATGGACGGCCGGTTTTATGACCACGCCACGCAGTCCCCCCTCTGGATATCTGACGTCGACGCTTCTCGCTATTTCCGCCTTGGTGAGCCGCTGCTCTCGCAAGCGGGCGTGCGTCTAGTCTCAGAGAGGGATTTGAGGCGAAGTACAGAATATGAGGAGCTGCTAACATTTCCTAAGGGGAATGTCAGGTGGTTGTATCAGGTCTATGCGTGCGCCCGTCGGTATGGCAGTGTTGGAGCTGCCGCTGATGGAAGTGGGGCCGTTGAGAAGGCTTTCAAGGATTTCCTGGGAAAGAATAAAAGGCGCGAGCGTGAGATTTGGGTCGATATGGGGCTTGGGCTTGATGAGGCTTGCGTTGTTCAAGAAGGGGATGACGAGAGTGGTGCGTGAAGGTATTGTCGAGTTTATCTATCAAGACCAAGGCTTGCGAAGGACATTTATAGCTTGTCAATCGTCAATTCCAAGATGGCTCAAACACAGAATGCACACAGACTATCGGAGCTTTGCTCCTCCAGGTCTACCCACAGCATTCCCACGCACCTCGCCTTCCATCATCGCAAGGATTGAAGGACGGCTATTATACAGCTATTGGAACTCATGGTCAATCCACATCTTACGATACGGACTGCAGCATCACAACCCCAATCCCATGAATATCCCTACACGAGCCATCCAACCAATTGCCATAGCCGTCTGTCGACGCCATCGCGACATATTATGGTCGGCAATTTACGCTGCCTTGGCGGTTTGCGACACAGTTAAGGAAGTGAAGGAACCGCTATCGGCTTTTTCGGACCAACGATCAGCAACATTAGCTAGACCGCTTAGGCTTAGCTATTTATATAAGATACTTCTAGAGGAGGGGTAATTGCAACCTTTATAAGATGCCACAAAAATACTTGTCAAAGTAACTTTATAGCTAGGGACCAGCAGTAAACTACAATGGATCCTTTGTCCGCCGCAACCGGCATAGCCGGTCTTCTGAGTTTGGCGTTACAGGTAGGCATGACGATCGCAGCATACGCTAATTCAGTGAAAGGCGCATCCAAAAGTGCACAGAAATTGGAGAGAGAGATTCAAGCTTTCTCCTCGGTGCTGCAGCAGCTTTGCGACTTTCTCCAGAGCAAAGATGCGGATCACCTCGTTTTTGAACCTGTATCCGTGCTTCTAGTTGCAACAAATTCCTGTGATAAGGAGCTCAGTGATCTTGAGAAGAAGATTGGAAAGCTCTCCACAGGTGACAAGGCCTCAAGAATGCTCCAAAGGCTAAGCTGGCCATTCAGCGAGGAGGAGAACCAGAAGACTGTAGATGCGATTCACAGATGGACGCAGCTTTACAGCTTGTCTCTCCAAACAGCCGACTGGTAACAGCACAACTTTTTGAGTTCAGGAAAGACTGACTAACTAGCGTGTCAGCCGGCTTCTATCCAAAGTGAAAGACGACGTCGTGGACTCCTTGAACCTTCAGTTGGAACAAATGCAGCTAACGCGGCAGCTGTACTCGGAAGCTCCAGCGTTGATGGAAGGGATGTCCAATGTCCGCGAGCTGGTGGTATCCTTGCCCGATATCTCAGAAACTGTTCATAGAACGTATGGCTTGGTGCAACGCCTTGATCAGACCAGATTAGGTATGTAGAGCAAATTCGAAGTAGAGATCGTTTCCATGCTCAATACCAATCTGCAGATGAAGACCGTATGAAAATACTTGGGTGGCTGTCAAGCGTTGCGCATCATGAGAAACATACCGACACTTTGCGCAGGCGACATGGAAATACAGGCATGTGGTTTCTAGAGCTAGCTGAGTTTCGAGACTGGCTGAAAAATGACACCACCAATATCTTGTGGTGTAAAGGAGATCCCGGGGTTGGGAAGACGATTCTCGCGTACCTCTCTAGTCCCTTTCACGGTCGGTCCCTTTAGCTGATTTTCCTAAGCTGCCTCGCCATTGACCACATCATAAGGAGTAGAAAGAACGCGGGTGTAGCCTTTTTCTATTTTAACTTCAGCGCCGAAGACGAGCAAACACCGGTCCAAATTCTGTCAAGTTTGTTGAAGCAATTACTGCTACAATTGGATGAAATCCCAGCTCCGGTTAAGCAGCATTTCGATCAATGCATCATGAAGGGGCAGATACCGCAAGTGAACGAATTACAGGAACTTCTTCTCTCTATACCCAAAGCATTCGATGCCGTCTACTTGGTCATTGACGCTTTAGATGAGTGCAAAGTCGGCGATTGCCGATCTGAAATCTTGAGTGCTTTTCAAGCCTTCCAGGCCTCAATGAAGCTACTGGTGACTAGTAGACCTCACATTGAAGATCTAAGCGATAGTCTAGCTCAGGCTTCGCAAGTCAAGCTAAGAGCCGTGGAATCTGATATCAGAGATTATGTATACAAGAAGCTTGAGACAGGAAAAATGAAGAAAATACTTGGAAAAGATGAAAAATTGAAGAATGAAATAGTTACCTCCATTGTCGAAGGCGCCCATGGAATGCAAGTTGTTCTAAAAGCGAGTATTCCGATCCCGTGTTCAAAGACTGACATGATGACGACCTTAGGTTCCTTTTACCGACTCTACAAATTCAAGCTATCTTGGACCAGACTACAAAGAGCGAGATTAGGACATGTCTGAGAAACTTGCCGGCTAAGTTGGACGACAATTTCAGCGATATTCTTAGAAGAATCGAAGCGCAACCTCCTGCTGAAAGAGATTTAGCTCATAGAGTTCTGATGTGGATCTCACATGCTAAGAGACCTTTCAAATTCAATGAGCTGCTTCACGGCCTTGCTGTTCGCCCGGGCGAGTTCAACTTTGATGAAGACAACCTTCCTTGCGAAGACTTTTTGGTTGAGTACTGTCTGGGTCTAGTGCAGATTGATCCCGACAGCTCAATCATTCGTCTTGTCCATTTCACGCTTCAGGAATACTTCGAGAGGCGCTCACAAGTGTTGTTTCCGAACGGCCATTCAGATATTGCACAAGCTTGCCTGACCTACCTTTGTTTGGATGCATTTAGCAGCGGGCCTTGCCTCAGCGACGAAGAATATGAACATAGAACAGAAATCTGGCCATTCCTACAATACGCTGCGCAGTATTGGGGCGACCATGCTCGAGAGGACCTCAAAGAAGGCTACAAGAGCTTAGCTGTTCAAGTTTGTAGCAACCGTCAAAACCTTGGGTGTGCCACACAAGCTATGGGTGTGGGCAACTATTTATACCAAGGATACAGCCAGAGGTTTCGAAGGTCATATACCGGCTTACACGTCGCATCGTCTTTCGGGCTGAAGGCCATTGTGGAAGCATTGCTTGATCGAGGAGCCGACATAGAAGCCAAGTATGATAATGGAGAGACAGCCTTGTGTATGGCAGCTACCAAAGGAGACATCGAGGTGGTAAAGTTGCTGTTGGATAAAGGAGCCGAGGTAGAAGCGGAGGGTGTTGGCGGAAAGAGAGCACTCCATCAATCGGCCTGGCACGGTCATTGGCAGGTCGCCAAGCTGTTGCTAGAAAAGAAAGCCAATATCGAAGCGACTGATGACCATAAATTCACAGCTCTCCAAATGGCAGCCTCGTATGGCCAATTGGAAGTTGTGAAATTGCTGCTCAATGAGGGAGCTAACATGGAGACCAAGAATTTATGGGCACAAACCGCGTTGCATAGGGCTGCCGTTTGCAACCACAAAAAGGCTGTCGAGGTCTTGCTTGACAACGAAGCCGACGCCGAGGCTACGGACAATGATGGGTCCACGACGCTCCATATGGCAGCCTCCCAAGGCCTATCAAGTGTAGTTGAGGTACTTCTCAGCAAGGGAGCCAAGACTGAGGCCAGGGACAAATGGGGACGGACAGCCCTATATAAAGCAGCCTTGGAGGCCATTCCGTAACAGTGAGTGTTCTGCTTGATAAGGGGGCGAACATCCAGGCCAACAGTGAAGAAGGGGAGACGGCGCTGCACGGACCTGCCTTAAACGGCCATTTAGATGTTGTCGAGCCACTTCTTGAGGGGGAAATAGAAATTGATGCTTCTGACAAAAATGGACGGACGGCATTGCTCATGGCGGCCTCGAATGGTCATCTGGAAGTAGTGAAATTGCTGTTGGGCAAGGGAGCCACGCAGAAC
>JAABUL010007049.1_pt1 | contig 12425 bp, 15 predicted proteins | sample 5559151 | NCBI WGS metagenome assembly JAABUL01 (sample SAMN10711876, study PRJNA513368) | rock metagenome | isolation source: Antarctica rocks | place: Antarctica: Victoria Land, Pudding Butte sud | reverse complement strand
CCAAGGCTACGGTTCAGGTCCACTTGCTTTGGGTATGTAGACGAAAGCTGGGACAAGCCCACTTGCGAAGGATTACTTGACGAGACTGCATCTGGTGCCATCGTGGTTGTCGACCTACTCTGCCATACCCAGGAAAGCTAGTGCCCACCCCTGCGAAAGCAGAATGACAGTCGACATCACAGTCCTTCTCGGTGGTATGAAGGGGAGGCGGCTTGAAATGCCGCTTGGCCCTTCCTTGGACGTTTGGCTCTGAACTTAATGGTTCAGGCCGCTTCAAGAAGAGGAGCTCGGTGTCGTTGGTGACAGGCCCATTGAAGAGGAGATACTGGTACAGGGCAGTGTCCCTCTCAGCCATTGAGATATATCCGTGAACGCTTTGTAATTTTGGTGGTCGCCAGCGATTGCCAGTAAATTTGATCAACGGAACGAGGCCAGAACTGAGATTCTTTGGTAGAAAGTGCATTGGAGCATCAAATCTTTCTCGCAGGATTACCGCTCAAAGATCTCTTGCTGTCGATGTAGAGGCTGTCATTCTGTGCTACGCTTGTGATTTTTACAGCTTCCATTTCGTAGGCCTTCTGCAGACTATCCGAGAGAGTCACACTTCGCGTCAATGGCATCGTTCAAACTCAACTTGAGGCGGGCGTTGCGATGCACAGAGCTTTCTACTCTCCACTGGCGCTTAAAGTCCCAGAATACCGAGTCAAGCTCCCAGTCTTTGCCTTCGATAAGGACAAGAAACGTTATGATGACGGTAACGCCACCCTTGACAAAGCGGATAATCGAGCTCGGATTTCCGCTTGATTCAGTGAGCCAATCTGTGTAGGGGCGACAATGATAGCCCTTATTCGTGGCTCGTTTCGTTCAAGTCTAGCTTTGGCCAAGCCAATTGGCCCACGGCCCTAGAACAACAATTGGTTCATACCAGATACTACCGCTTTCTCAGGGGCGACTTCTGGTGGAGCCTAGGATGGGTGTGTGATGGCACTCCGGTGTTGGTTGGATGGATGATTACTCGATGTACGGCCAAGGAGAATCTAGGGGTTTAAGAAAGCGTCTCAAGCGCTGCTCACTGGCCAGCATCTCCTGCTTGGGGCCAAGGGGCTCTTAAACTCTGAGTCCCGGCGTAGAGATGGACTGCCCCCAAATTTTCTTGTAATGAAATCCAGAGGAGGGTGGTCGCACGATTCCCAGCGGCTGCGTGACTCGGACCAATACTCTCATATGGCAAGGCAAGCATGAGATCCACAACAGGCACACGACGATGAGCTGGCGGTCCGGATGCCCACTTGTTCCTCATAGTGGTTCACATATGGGCCAGTGTAGCCCCTTCCATATTGGTCGACCACGAGATGCTCTGCCTACACTAGTATTAGCCGTATTCGAATTAGTTGGACTATACTTACGTCTCGGCCTGGAACTTCCAATATTGGGGGAAGAAACATAACCCTCTTTATCACCACTCATCTCGTGGGAGCTGAATCCAGCAAGGTCAAAGCCATTGCGGGCTTCAATAGGTTAAGACCGACATCAAGCCCAGGTCACGTTGAAGACTATCCAGAGACTTTCCATTATCGCCAAGACCTCATGACGAATGACTTGTCTGGTGATGAAATTCCCACGGTATACAAACATCTCGGCAGCGTCGTCGGAAGATAGATCGGGAGGTCCATTCCGTTGTTGAAGAGGCGAGTGTAGAGCATGTGTCGAACTGCGTCTTCCGGGTATGGGAGAACACCGTTGATCCGGGGATTCTCACCGAACAACTCGCGCACGATAATGTTAGTGTCTATCACCTCCTGTAACTCGGAGACAGCTCTAAGCACGACAATATTCTTGCACTTAGATTCAAGCTTGACAGACTTCTCCGGACAAAACTTGACCTGGGCTCTTTGACTCAAGCACTCATCGCGGCATGATTTGTTCGTCGGAGGAAGACATGATCATTCCCAGAAGCTGATGGTGGTCCTCCGAAACCATCATCCCCTTAGTTCAATAGATAAGGATCGAGCCGTGGTCCAGCTAGTGGCTCAGGATGCGATGTATGGTTGTTCGCTGGAGCGTGATTGTCGAGCAGCTTGTAACAATTATCGCCTGATTGTCCAACCAATGGCGTATCAGTGTCGTATAACATCTCAAGATGATCTGTTTGCCGCATGAAGACGTCTTCAGTATACGGGTAGCTGATGTTTGGCAAAACAGACGAATGCAATGAGGAGAGAAGTGCAGTGGGCGGCCACCATACTAGATAGTATGGCAGACGGCCAAGCACTGCCCCCATAATTTCCCTCGTCCCCAGCACCAGCCCCTTTGTCATGCAGGGCTCTCACAGTCGTTTGATGATACTGGCCGTAAAGCTGTTCGTTCATTGTCGATGAGGGCGACGGGCCTCCAGGAACCGTAATGCATCAGCCTTATCGTGATGCATTCCCCAAGTACGTTTCTAAATTCGCTAATGTTTGGAATATCCATAGATCGGGTTGCTCATTACCTCCCACACCCAGGGCGGTTGATTTCGGCCTCGTGGTAAATCCACTGAAGACTCTCAAATGTGTTTGAGACCAGGCTGATGTGAGGGCATCTTTGGTAAATCCATCGAGTATGCGTGCAACAGGTTCCGGGGTGTTCGGCAGTCTGACTTCTTGGACACGTAGATGATTGGAGTCTTGGGGGCTGATGTGGTCAGCTTCATCAGCCACATGAAACGTCCAACGCGGAAGCTAGAGCCCCATGATGACTTACGATGATGCCAGCTGTTGGTGTCAGAGCAGTCAGACCGTGGATGAGGCTGCTGGTCGCGGCCGTCATGATAAATTTTGGTGTGCTTTTGCGGTCCACCTGTCTTCGCTGCACAAGAGCGTTTAGGACATTCCCTGCCTGACAAAGGACTATCTACTAATGACGGTATGACTGCTATTGCCTTTGGAAAGGTAGCGATTTTGTGGGTTGGATGGAAGATGGCGCTATTGACCGCGAGAGGGTTGGATGGGCTGTAGCAGCTCCACCAAGCCCACAAAGCGACAAAGACCGTCTCCCAACACCACCAAGATAATGATACGATATTTCTAGTCTGGGAAGGAAGTGAAATTGACTGGAAAGAGGTTTGCAGGTCATGGTGTAAGAGTTCGTGGGTGGTGATATCTGCAGGATTATTATCTCGGTATCTTAGCGTCTTATGAAGCATGGATGGAGCTAATCCATTTACAGCACGACGAATGCAGCTGGCACAGTCCACATCTCTCGCAATCTACTCGAATCACGGAGTTTCACAGTCAATTTTCAATTGCTTATCCGTCTCAGTCTATCTTACAACATAGAACCATCCTTCCTTCACCTTCATTGCCTTTGCTCGCTTGCATTACGGCTCCTCGTGGGTCGACTTCCATGTCTTGTATGCCGGACGCTTCCTAGGAACCTGCCTCACGAGGCCACTGCGCCAAAGATCCGGGTTGCTGGGATCTTTCTTCGAACAACGGATGGCGTAATGCCTCTCGACAGAGCTTTGTGCAGTGAGCCATGTTTTGCAAGCTCCACACTGGTTCTCAATTGTCCTCCATCCATAACGAGGCTTCCAGTAGGCGGCATTGTAGCCAGATGTTGCGGCGTATGGCGAAGTATAAGAACCTCTATCGAGCTGTGAGAGCAGACTAGGAGAGGCGACAATGTCACATACGGCTGATGGGTGATTCCCGGAACCCGGCCGCTTCCTTCAGCTAGAAACTCATACATTCTAGGAAATATAAGATAGGCTTTCTTCAAAGCGATATATGGACCTCTACTCTTTTGGCTTGGACGTCACCGCTCCTGTGGCAGCTGGGGCTCCAAGTGGAAGGGGAGGCGGAGGGGAAGCGAGAGGGGCAGCGGCCGCAGATTCGTCAGGCTGGGAGATATCTCGATCGTTACTGAGAAGATCTTAGCAGTATCAACAAAAGGTAGGAGTGCGCACTTCTCCGGGTTTTGAGAAGTCTCTGTCGGTTGCGGGATCTCTTTCCTCCACAGATCCATCCTAAAGAATATCAACCACGTTCTCCGAGAAGTTTTATGCTTCATACCCTTCGCCGGTGAGGACATCGGCTGCCGAATTGTATTCTTCAATAAAGAGACTATCTCTGAAGCCTGTCAGTATGACCCCCGAATGATGCAGCGTGTCTTACGGATTGCTGTCCATGATTGCGTTCTCCTGCATGCTTTATAGGGGGGAGAATTTACGTGGGGATCTATCTTCAAGTATAAACACGCTGCTAGCGGCCTTTTCCGAGTCTACATCCCATTTTTCAAAACATCAACACAGCTAATAAATTTGCAGGACACGTAATCGCGTGAAATAGATCAAACATCGTAAGCTCTAAGCTTGTCAAATATATACAGCAGCAGCCAGCTCTTCTATCGAGCATTAGATAATGCTCTTTCCCCCCTTTCAATCTGTCCACGTCAAATCGTTTACACGTTCAAGAGCTCAATTTGCCGCATTGAACCTGTCAGAGACAGAAGCTTTGGACTTTCTCTGAGTCCAAGCTCAATCGTCATATTTGAAGGGGCATCAGGATGTGGCTACCGATATCATTACTTTGGTACGGCCGCGGTAAAGGGAAGACATGGAGTATTAATTGCAGAAAAAAGCACTACTGGCGTAGGTCAACCGACACCCTTCGCACTGACATGAGCTCGCTGTTGGCGGGCTTTGAGCTCGCCTTCGTTGCAGAGGCCCCGAAAGCAGCGGTTCCCTCGTCACCATTCTGACCGGAGCGAGCCGAGCTGCTTTGCGTGCATGCGTATTTCTACAATTGCGTCTCATGGATAAAATCTACCCGAAAACATAAGCTTGGTCAGAATAATACTTACTCGGTGCCATAGTATAGCATCAAGGCAGAGCATGGTCTTTTAGACACTTTATAGTCTCTACGGCTCAAAGATAGGGGTAGTTCTTGCGCAAAAGCTGCGGAGGGTTGCCAATTGTAAGCCACTTTCTGGCAACCTCTCTTGTACCTCATAGCAAGAAATTGGCAGCGTTAGCTTTGAACATGGATCTTAGGTTGGCGATGGCAGCAAAAATGGCTAAGCAAACGATGATATGCTGTATTGCTTGGGCAGGAGGGGGCTCAGAAAAGTTATCAGGGTAAGTAGAACCACTACCTATTCAATTCCATCTTAGATACCCCGAAGCTTTTTCTTATTATCACTACTTACCATTACGAGAAATCGTTATCTCCGCGCTTTTCGAATCGATTCTCCAAACCAATTACGCCTTCGACAGATAGAAAATTGGACAACTGCTACAGGCGATTGGCGTGCGATACAGTGTTAATCTAGCGAAGGCATCTTCTCTGTTAACTGCTTGCACATCAAAGCTTAAGAAGGAGAAGTCAACAGGTAAAGCCAAAATCTCATCTCCACTAATGGCATTTAACATCTTAGGTTTGCGCCTCCTTCCGTTCGATCTCTTCACTCTAGATTATGTCAGAGCTCGCTTCCGCTTCTCCGAGTCCATCTTATCAAATTACATGGCTCAGCATACAACAAGGGCTTATCGTGGTAGCTGGATCAATCTTTCTAAAAGGCGAAGATCTATTTCTATTACTACTGCTATATCTTAGTATCCAAGAGCAAGAAATGGTGCAGTTCGCACTCGGACGAGCTGCACACCCCATCATACACCAAACACCGAAAAAGGTGCGTTCCTATCCCTCACGATGTAATCCATAAAACCGGCGATAACAGCTCCCCCTCCCGATGAAGCCTTTTCCTGCATCTCCACGATGCCATATCACCCCCTTTCCGTACGCTTTCCGACATCCCCTCCATCATCGCGGCATCTTCTCACGATCAACGAATTCCCCTACAATATTTCCGTTGATCCGTTTTCCATGCCTCCTCTCAGCCGAGTCCCCTCAGAGTAGATGCTCGAAACTAGGAAGTTCTGGTTTTCAAGTTTCCGAATCAGGACTGCCGACGAATTCGAGCTGTCAGTCTTTATCGAGCTCTTGTCTCCGTATCTACGGATTCGAATGCTTATCCGAGATAGCCATCCCCACAACCTACGAGCCCAGACACAAGCTCATCACTCACGAAACGAACCACTCATCTCACAACCTTCCATGAAGCCAGCTTCGGAGGCAGACGGCGGTGTTCAGCTACCCAATCGATCTTTATGCGAGACATGGGGACTAATGAATTGTACGATCAAACCTAACCTGTTTTCGAACTCATGTTGACCTGTGTTCCCACCCGCTCAATTGATAGGCTAGAGCTCGGTCTTGCATGCTAAGACGACGGGGTTTTATCTTCTCTAATAGTGTGCTATTTCTCGAGGCTAGCTGGATCGAGGACCAGATTACTGTGTGATATGGTAAAACGTGTTGACGGAACAGCGATACTAGTCACGGTTTGTTGGTAGAGCGTTAAAGCGTCAAGGAGTAGCTTCCACATGACCAGGAGTCCTTGAAGATGACGTGGTCATATGGGATGTCGAGAGAGGTGATACTGACAGGTTTAATAGCTATGGATGGTTTTGGATGATGATTTGGCAGGAGATTTATGGGCTATAGGGAAAGGCCGGATGTTGTTATTGCGAGTCTTCTCAGAGCTGAGCGAAAGAAGTAAGGTACAGCGAGCTGAACATGTAGCTTATATTCGGCTTTTCGAGGTATTGTTATAAGGATGGTAATACAATGATTCTGTGTCACTATTGGTGCCACTGGCACGTTCTCTTCTTCTCACTTGTATAATCCTCCATCTGTATTGTCTTATGCAAGAGTTCTAATAGAGAAAATGACGAATAAGAGAAGGAAATTTAGTCAGGGTTCAGGGGCTATTCCAGACGTGTAACGTAGAGCTACTTGTACCTGGATGTAGCTATAGAAATAGCCCCTGTGAAATGTCGTTCCACGGCATTACGGCCCGTCGGCCCTCGATCTTTTATCTAGCATTGTAGGCCTCTTCAGGCAACGCGTGCCAAGGCAAAACCAAACTGATCGCGAAACCCCTTTTGTTGACTGCTCTTAATCCATCATAACATTCGTGAACACCACTTTTCTCTGCACTGCTTTTTTGGCTTGTGGAGCTGCAGGGCCGGTGCTGCTGGGGGCTGATGGTCGATGGAACAAAGTAAGGAGGAGTTATAGAACAAGATGGGGACGGATGCTGACATACTGACAACAAAGGCAGCTCACCGGGCGCATGATGCGTGTTTGAGGCTGGCAACAAGTGCGGTGGAAGCTGATGACTTTGATGTGGCACTACCTATGAGAATATGCTTCCATGGCTCTGCTTTCGGAATGGAGCAAAGTCGGAGACGGCTGGGGCTCTCACGTGGCTCGTGAGTTTCGTTGACAGCTGTTTCTTTTTCTTAATCCTTATCTGCTTGGTGAGTCAGCTTCCTTCTGTCTGACGATTTGCTCTGTAAGAGTCCTTACCCTATGCTCACAGCTCAATTACGCCCTCTCTTGCAAATCCCATTCTCTACCATCATCGAAGAGACAGTTGAACAGATCCTCCAAGCACGCGGGCAGGGAATTCGATTTCCGGAGGGCGGAGACGCACAGCTCATGGTCCGGCTGTCAAACATCAGTGAGCACACATGGAAGAATGGTCTCCTCCGAGAAGTTGAGCACGTGGTACCACTGCCTCTTACTGATATCCATCCGATCGGGCTTTCCGTTGCCATGCCCTAGGCGTCTTCCGATGGTCCAGCCAACGTAATCTAGGATGGTGAGAAGAAGAATGCACTGGTCGATGGTGAAACGTGGGTATAAGATCTGGTCTTCTAGCTCGGTTTGATCAGTACGCCGGGCAAAAGCACGGCACTCATGTTGGCTGTGGCGTCGCTCGCAATTCTCCCTTTGAGTTCGCGGCTCGACCGCGAGGTTTTCTGCTAAGAATTGCCTTGGTACTTGGTTGCATCTTGTCTCTTTCTTCTTGTCGTCCACGACACAAATTTCGTAAAAATCACGGAGACTGAAGGGCCTGGTCTTGATATAGCCATTATTTCCGCTGAAACTTCAGTAGCTGCTTTGATGCTGGCAGTCGCTGGTTTATCCACATTGTTCTCGCCGTATGTCTGGGAGCCTAGAGCGATTTGTGGCTGGGGATGCATCATGGGAATGTCCCACTCCGATATTCGTCCACGCACTGACCTGGTAGTGTTCCTCCTTCACCATCTTTTCTTGTCCCGCTATTCGTAGCATTTTGGTGCTGCAGGAATCTTATCGTCAACGACCTTGTTCTCGCCGTACGTCTAGGGCGGTCCCCTCCTGGTCGTCAGGATATATGGGGCAATGACTTTGCAGGGGCCGTACCGGGAGCACCAAGGACGCCATGAGGTCGAGGACCATGAGACATCATTCCGGATCTGGGTTCCGTATATTTTCCTTCTCCGCGGCCGAGAGATAGGGCGGAGGCAGCAAGGCGAAGACAGGCCGGCACTGCTTTGGACGGGTTTCACCGGCTCAGTCGGGACGAGCATCTACGCCTCCCTTGATGGTTCGTGGTACTTACGTTACCGATTTTGATTACGCCCCACTGGGCTGGGCTGCCCTTCGGCAGCGTCTCTGTGCAGTAGGTCGACGGGGGACAACGCTGGCTTCGTCGTCTGAGTCGTCCGCTACTGGGTGCCTTCACCGACCTCTTACCGGGGCAGGCTGTTGACGCACGACGTCAGACTCATTATCGGATTCGTTTCTACGGGCAGCGGCTCAGGTCTATGCTGGTACATTGCACCCTCGATGGTCTTGAACGGAGGTTGTGGGCGCCAGCCATTCTGTCGAAAAGTTATTCCATGCGCTGAGCTGAGTCAACGCGGCACGAACCAGCCATAAGCTCGCGAGCATCGGTATGCCAATATCGCACCAACTTTGGCCATCGGTGGCATCCCGGATTCTTCGGAAACGATCGACAAGCGGTCCTTTGCTCCGGCTCTGCAAAGACTCTGCAGACTTAGTGCGCCGAAAATGCTGTTAACAAGAGTCCACCACGAACATCTGTAAGTCGAGTGGGAGGGTACCGCAGTGGAACGGCCTGAAAACGAATTAATTTGGCCGTCGGCGAGTGCATAACATTGTGCTGTCCCCTGGTGCTGATACGCCCCTACTTTCCATGCTGTACACCACCTCATTCTCTACCTGCTACTACTCGGAGAGTCCACCAGAGGCGGAACGACAACATCACAACCATCAAAAATTTGTGCACAGCCTGGCACCTAGCCATATGCCTAGCAGCCACAGTCAGCCAACACCAAAGCGGAGAACAGGATTTTGAAATAACATGCCGAAAGCCTCAGAGCCTACACGCACCTGCCGTGGCCCCACACCAGCCCTTACTTCTGTGAGAACACCATCTCGCCCAGACCCCCCTCTCAAGCTTTACACGCAAAGGAGGAGCCGCTACGGCGTCAAGACAGCCAGCACCGACCGCAAGACTCTGTATTCGCTTGCAATTGGTGCGATTAACTATCCTTCATTGCTGCCAGGATAACTTCGTCCTGAAGGACTTCCTCGTGGAGCTTCTGCATACAGTATTCCCTGTGCGATAGCTCGAGGTCTGGTGACTTCGACTAAGAAGAAATTTTACCTCATACCATTCGATGATGTGGATGTTCGCGGCCCATGTTCCAGGACGCGAGCAGTAACCTTGGAAGAAGAGCGATGGCAGTGGTTCCTACGGTCGAACCTAGAGCATCCGGAAACGGATAAGGCTATGCACTTGTTGTTGGCATGTCATGAATTGATGTGCAGGTGGGTGTGGTCCACGCATCGGCTGCTGTGACTGTAATTTCATGCACGGCTGCGAATTTTCCATAGGGAGATCGGGATTCTGTGCTGTGGCTCGGCTGACACTGGACATTGTTATCATGGCTGAAGAGACAGCTGTCGACACTCCAGGCAATTCCTAGTGGCCCGGCCTCTATCTTCGCTGTGACTGGGCATCTGGCAAAGCTGGCACACCAAGGCCCAAGACCCGCTGTCTCTTAGCGCCTCCCTCTGGTGTGACCTCCGTGGCATGAAGCAAGTTCTCGGCTGAGGAAGGTCTGTTTGTATTCCACACATGTTGTCTTTCGGCCTACTGGTGGAAGGCTAGTGTTGGCCCCTTCGCGGGCGGAACATAGCTTTGTGATCTCGTGGGGTTGGAGCTGTATCTTCTACAGTGGCTCAGCCGCGGCTGGGTGACATTGCCATGACATCAGTCGCTATGGTTGAACCGAGAGTATCAGGACGAAGGCTAGCTTTTGAGTCTAATGGATGCGAAAAGGATGGATCCCCTTCGAAACAATTGCTTCACTCGACGTTGGCTGTGCCGAATCAAAGGAGCCTACAAGGGGTATCGAAAGACAGAGCCCGCCGCCTAAGACGATGCCCTGCCGTACGCGGCCTTGTATCACGTCAGCATTCTATGCTCGTATGCTGATGCAGCAATGTTGGTACTTACCTGGTAACCGGAGACAATTTTTGCAACCGTGCAAACCGTGGCAATTCCGCCCCGTACTGAACCGTATGGTCTGCGAAATGCCTCGTGTTACAATGTACTACATGATGGGCACCCATGATATACGGATAGTACCAATCGGCTTGTGTGCGGGCCCGAGCTTCGAGACTTTCCGGAAAGCGATGTCCATTGTTTCGACCACGACTGCATCAAGCGAAAGGAGTGGAAGTATCGCAGCAACACTAGTCTCAAAGAGCTGGATGCTCGACAAGCAGAAATAGTCTGACGTTGGTGCAGGATGTGGGTGACGGCAGAAACGTGTCGCATTGCTCGCACTCCCGCTCGGTCAGTGCTCGACGAGAACGGCCCTTGACGAGGAGAATGTGTAAGATCAACGAAGCTCAGTTGCCGGCATCAGATGCCTGTGTATAGTGCCAGACGATATTAGGGTGATCAGCCTGCACGACATTGTTGGCGCTGGCCTAAGCACGGGCTGCTGTATCAGATGCCTGGGAGTAGGAGCGGTGGCTGTGCCTGCTCCATCGATGAGTAAAGTAGGTCTATAAGCTCAAGACAGTCTCATACAGTATTGTATGGACTCGGTCGTAATGCTACTTACTGTGATCGCTACTTGTGTCGGCCTGCACCGAGTGCTGACCGCTGTCACCACTGACTCCGAAGGTCTGTACTGGGTTGCAGACGCGTTTATCGTGGTCACCAAACGTCAGAGCTGACGACCAGCATCAAGAAAAGATCAGCCGGGCCCGATACGAACGATGCAAAGGGGGATGATGAGTGAAGAGGCGGTTGTGTGGGAGTCAAACAATGGGATCATACTTAGCCCCGATGGATTGCGAGCTAACCCGATTGGAAAAGGGGCTACAAAAGGTCGATACAGCAATGCTATTATGGATCACACCTTCTACGAGCTGTCAGGACTGGTTCACATTGATTAACTATGGATTCAGTCTATAGTTTCTCGCCACTTGGGATCTGAGCCTCGAAAGATTCTCCGAAACGGCAGAGCTATCACCTAAGGCATAGATCAAGAGGTGTAGGTCTCTTCTCGATTGTGTCCCACCCCGATCGCCTTTTTTGGTGTACCAGCCGCCACGGCATGCAGCAACCTCCTCATCCATGACAACCTTCTTGCCCCCCTTCTTGCCGGCTGGCTTAGCCTTCCCCGCAGTCTTCGCCTTCTTCCCACCCCCAGAAGCGCTCGCCCCATCCTCCCCACCATCAGCCTCCTCCCAAAAATCATCAACTATACGCTTACGACCGACTCCAACCGCCTTCTTGGCGTCGCAACTGCATTCAGCAACTCTACCTCCGGCTTCTTAGCTTGCAACTCCTTAGCTTTGACGACGAGCGCACTGAACGTGCGACGGAAGCTGGCGGCCGAGTGGCCCTTCTTGTCGAGCTTTGCGAACACCTCATAAGCTTTGATACCCGGGGCGGTTCCACCGCTCGCGGCGATCATGAGGATGATGAGTTCCTCATCAGTGCATTTCTCCACTCCGCCAGCTTTGAATATGTATGGGTTCGACACAATGGAGGATGCTGTTAAGGAAATTCTCCTCCTTTGCCGTTTAGCAGGCCGCTTAGACACATCCTGAGGCGGTTGCAATAATTCTCCAGCTTGGATCTTCGGGATCAAACAAGGAAGGACCGCAACGATGGTATACCTCCACATCCTCCACATCCCCCGATCGCGTTTGGCAGGCAGTTTGGACCGACAATCTTGCCCCCGTTGTCGGCAGTCATCGCATAGGCGATAATCTTGTGTATGATCTCTGCAGCTGGAAAAGACGAGGCGATTCTTCCACTCCGTATTGGGCTGGACCGAAGAAGACATTGCTGAACCTCCTTGGGGTGGGGTTGGAGGCCTATGCTCCTGAGCCCAGGCAGCCAAAGGAGGCAATCTTCGCCCAACCGGGCGTGCGTGCTTGACGAGAGGCCGCTGGAACGGCTTTAAAAAAAAAAAAAAAAAAAAAAAAAAGCAATAGGGA
>JAABUL010007047.1_pt1 | contig 12429 bp, 16 predicted proteins | sample 5559151 | NCBI WGS metagenome assembly JAABUL01 (sample SAMN10711876, study PRJNA513368) | rock metagenome | isolation source: Antarctica rocks | place: Antarctica: Victoria Land, Pudding Butte sud | reverse complement strand
TGATTGCTAAAAGTAGCATCACATCCGTAATCCGAATTCATACACTACATCCTCTAAACCCCATTAACAACCTCCAATACCTCTCAAGGCATTTCACAAGGAAAATTCTTCCTCCGGACCCGGACAAAAACATGGGTTATACTGTTCCCACAGACATGACCTCTCGTCATGTCGCTGTCATTGGATCTGGCACGCTCGGACGTCATGTCGGTCTCGTGTGGGCCACAAAGGGCGGTTCCGTCATCATCGTGGACAGCAAGTCCGAAGCTGCATCGGCAGCCTTCGCCTGGATCAAAAAGGAATTACCGAGTCAAGTCAAAGCCGTGCACGGGACATCAGGACAGGTTGTTAAGGAGACAGACATCGAAAAAACCGTCAAAGGTGCTTCGATGGTGGTTGAGTGCATCCCAGAGATCAAGGAAGCGAAGATCGAATTGCTCAGCCAGCTAGACCGGTTTTGCGATGAGGATACCATCATCGCGACGATATCCTCATCATACAACAGTGGCGATCTTTTGGGGTGCGCCCTGTGCACTCATGGACGACGTGGGACTACAAACCGTTTGCAACATTGAAGACCATTACATATCGGAGCGTGGCAACATTCTAAGGTATTCTGTCGACTATATCCGCCGACATGGCGTTGACAAAGAAAACCCTGGAACCGTGACGGGAAAGGGCCTGTACGACCATGAACAAACCTTCCAGACTCCTTCGAGTGGACAGAAAGCTTCCCTGAGGTCCCAACTTATTGGTGCTTGGGAGCTTGTTGATTATTCGGCCCACAAGGAATCTCACAGCCACGACAAAGTATATCCTATAGGTGAAAGAGCACAAGGAATCATCATGTATACGCCTGATGGGTACATGTCTGCGCAGTTACAGAACCCCGGGACGCCCAAGTTCCAGGTCAACGACCTGAATGGCGGCACTAAAGAAGAATTTCAAGCAGCTGGTGAGAATTACCTCCCATACACAGGACCCTACTCTACTATCTTGATGAAAGTGGCAAAGAGCCGCTCTTGCAACATCATATGACGAATTGCAGTTTCTCAAATTGGCTACATGACACGCAACGACGCGTGGTAACCATCACAGAAGAAGAATCTGAGAAATATCTCACTCTAGGACCCAAGTCTGCGATCATGATTACTGTGGTGTCCAGCAAGTTAATTGTTAGCGCTTTGGCATTTTTTGGTGGTAAATCCGTGTCCTGACCATGTCGCGCTAACAATTAACATCCTGAATACATAGTATGGGTGAGGTGAGACTCATTCAGCTCAAATGGCGCCGACTTGGAGATAACCACGCTTCCATTCCAGCTTCCTAATTTCCATATACAGGTTTTACTGACACAGAAGCGCCGTGCAGGAGAGGTGCTTCCAGATGTGCAACTTGTTTTGGTAGGAAGCATCATTTTCGTGCTGTTGCTTTGTGTTGTATACATCCGTCGTGGATTTCTTTAAAACCTTCTTGATGTGAGTGTCTGAGTTAAGGGTCGTCCTTTCCTCTCAAAGATATCGTAGATACCGAGACGAATCCATCCATATCTTTGGGGTTCAAGCAGGCGAAACGGGCATGGCTTGCACACCATACTTCCATCTCCTATTTGCGCTCCCTATCCCGCTATCGTCTTGATGCCATACCCTAAGTCGATCTAATAATTTCATTCTGGGAACGTCCTTCCGTCACCGCGCTTTCCGTTAGCGTATACACTCCGAACTTGACCTGGTAACAGACATTCGTTTTGAAACAAAGACTCCACATGCCACACAGAACTTACTGCGGATCCAACGAGGGTGATGGCCGTACATAGCCATCGCTACTGGTAATGAGTTGTTGTTGCTTCGACCATATCGCGAGCGGTCACGAAGAATGGTTTGTTTGGCGGGGGTATAGTCGATATATAGGTATGACGTCTAATTCGTAGTTGAGCTAAGGCAGTATTATCGATCGTGAAGCATGGCTTGGCGGTATTCTTCAATGAACCATGGAACGGATATGGGTATCTATCTAAAGACTCGTAGGTGCGATTGCGTGCATCGAAGTATGTGCTTCGCTCAATAGAGACAGCCACAATCGCTATCTGGAATCAATCCATTCAATGGTCTCTCAAGGACGTCACGCAGACGGATCATTGGCGAGACGATCAAATGTCAGAGAAGCTTGGACATGCCAAAACCATTCCGGCTACATCCAAACTCAAATTGACTTGTGCTCATTTTCGTGGTTTCGAAGCTCGTCCCTTGCAGTTGGGACCTTTTCCGGGATGGGGTCAAAAGTTTGTGGGGTTTGATCGGGTGGCTGCAGGCTTTGCGGCGAAACACATAGAGTATTCTACTAGAGCCTGCAACGCGGGCGACCAGTCTGGTCAGCCAATGAGAGGAGAGATTGGACATGCAGGCCAACTCAGAGGCGTCCGTCATTCAGCATCTGCCAATTTCATACACTCCAAAAGTCCCAAACTCTCACGACCGATCGACCGTTGCAGAAAAAGGATTCCCAACTTGGAGACGCCAGGGTTTTAGCGGCCGGAGCCATTATGCGCGAGAGGAACGATTGGGCGCCGGGATTCGAGATTAGACGCGTCAAATTTACTTTACTTTACCCTGACTCGCCTGACTCCTGAGACCCTCCTTTTCTTTGGGGGTCCAGAAACTAAGATGAGGTGACGGCGTTGTTCTACACTGAACATTGGTACAACGTCGAACGCTTTCCATCCCCAACTTCCACGACTGAGGAGTGGTGCCAGTTCATACGCTCTTAGATCTACAGCGCACGTTCACGTGTCTTCGCGATTGGCGTCCCTAAAATAGACTGCACCCTGATCTTCGTCTTTTATTTCTGCTTGAGGGTATCGGTGATCGTGAAATCTGGGCCCCTTACTCAATTTACGTCGCCTTCTGGTCAACATAGAAACAGCGCAAAGCTTCACAAACCACACTTCCGAGGGCATACCGGCGTCGGGCACTACCCTGTTCTCCACCGCATGCCTGCTCCATCCCCACTGCATCAAACCCCACCACAATACACATCTTGTGTCTCAAGCGGCATCATGCCCATGCCCAACAACGGACTTCACACATAAGCCCGCAGTCTGAACATGGGTCTCTTCTCAAAATTCAGAAGCAAGGATAAGGAGGGAGGAGAGGCTACGCCCAAGTCAACGCCCAAGTCAACGCCCAAGTCGAAGAAGAAAAATGCCCACACCAATGGCGCAATACCTGCCCCACCACCCAAACCATTCTGGGACGATGCTTGGACGCGCAAAGACGTCGAGCCGGAAGAGATTCAAGAGCTTCTGAGGGGTTGCACACACGAGCTGAAATCGAGAGGTATCTAGGAGACGCTATTCTATGGTCTATGACTACGACGAGCGCTGACTGAGTTGCGAATCTAGCTCTGGATTTACCCTTTCTCCTCCTACCTTTCAGACCGGCGTCAGATCCTAGTGCCGCACGTACATTCATCCGCAACTTCTTCAGCATGAACAGGGGTGTAGACATGAAGGGGGAGCGCCTGGAGCAAGAGCTGATGTTGACCGAACCAATGGTGAGCTAGAACACGCAATCTGGGGATGGGCACGCCACTGAATCTCTCCAGGTCCTTAGCAGTGTGATGAAGTGGTGCTGGAGCAGACTGGCTGGAGGAATAGTGACGTGGGAGGCATATGAGCTTTTCCGTGTGGGGGAGCAAGGTAAGACATGAGCCCCCATGTGGGACGTGGGGTCAGTATCTGACACCGGACACAGACTCAGATATGGCGCGAGACGCGTTTGCTACCTTCATACCTCTCAGTGTCGAGTCTGACGCACGTACAAAAATAATCTTCGACTTCTTTGACCTCATGGCTGCGATCGCTGCCCATGGCAAGACGAATGGTATGGGTGGTCGCAAATTGTCCAGGTTAGCCGGGTGGTGGGCCTTTGAGCAGGTGGATACGGGCAACGGTTTCGATGGAGGCTACAAGTCCTGGTCGAGGTTTGTTGATCCGCGGCCTCTCAATGCCGGTGCTAACAAAGTGCAGCGCTGCCGATGCCACAAGCCATTTATTTTTCGCCTATCTTCGATCACTCTCGCCGGACTCCGTTCGAGGACTCAACGGAATCTCGGCACTTCCCATCTCGCTACAGAACCTTGTGCAAGAAACTCAGTACCCCCCGGAGTATCCCCCGTACGAGTCCACTTCTAAAGTCGTGATGGTTGTCGATTCCGTCTCGCCTACGCCCTTTGCTTTGTTACGCCGAGCGAAGCACTTCGAATACAGGGACGACGATCGAACATTGCGGGCATTCTCAGATTTCGAGGACCCTGTTCAAGCCCTGACTGATGAGTGTCGACGAGTCTTGAAGAGCATCTCTTCAGCCAATCAGTCAGCGGCGTCGACGACAAAGGATTCCACTGCCCTAGGCGATTCATCGTGGTCACGTTTCGAAGACTTGGGGTTTGGGGGTATCGGTGACTATGATGATGAGGAGAACGATTCAGCCTTTAGTAAAAAGCGAAGAGCTCCTCAAGGCTTAAGATCAGCACCACATGCAAAGACAAACGACCTTGGCCGACCAACCACACCTTCATGGGCCGACTTCCTTTCCTCAGGCTTTGTCGAAGAAAAGACCAGTCCGCCACCTCCTCCCTTATTTCTCCCCGCAGATAAGATTTTACCACCAATCGACCTGGATAGAAGAGGAAAAAGTTCACAGTCGCATAAGCGCCAACCTGATGACTCGGCTCTCGAACCAGGTGAGCTTGCGAGTATCAATGCTGTAGATCTAGACGATGCCTTTTGGTGGGTTTGGATCACAAGCCTTGCAGGCGAGGAAACGGTAGCACGTAAGGCAGTCTTCGGGCGATGCGCTTTGATCGAGACGAACATCGGTGGTGGGACGTGGCTAGTCATTGAGGAGATGGTCAAAGGGGCCGCTCCTGAGCCGGACGTCGGTGCGTACATTGCGGAAAAGAAGGGTCGATTCACGTTCAGTAGAAACCGCAAGATGTCTGGGACGAAAGCGATGGGAAGGAAGACGCCTCCGCCTGGGATCCAGCCTTACATCCGAGAGAATGTAGCTTCACCACCAAGCAAGACTAACATTGGCCCTGATCAGCACGCAAGGATACAAGCAGCCGCAGCAGTTTTGCAGCAAAAGCAGAGACAGCAGGAGAATGGGCAAGACACATCCAAGTACAGCCCTCGGAGAGGCCGCAACGGCGACACACGGTCTACTAAGACGAACAGTGTCTTCACACTGCAACCTGTCATTATGAGCGAAGCCGGTCCAGCGATGAAATGGGCTCATAGTTATGATAAGCAAGCCATTCGGGCCGCCTATCTCGGTGATAATTTCGCTGGTAAAGGATCTACTACAGATCTAGGGACGCCTCGTGGCAATAACCCTGATACACAAGGATCTGTCACACCACAAGCGATTCCCCAAAAACCGAATGCTGAGCCACCAAAGCCTGACTATGGGTTCCCAAGGCATGAGATTCCCAGGGAGGATTCTGGTATCAACATGAATAGGCATCTTCCAGCTCTGCCAGCCCCAACGCCAGGCGAACGGACTCTGCAAGCTCCTGTAGGCCCTCCACCGCCAACGCGTGCTCCACCAGCACCCTTACCAGCAGCACCACAAATGTCGACTCAATCTCCACCACCGGCACCCTTACCGATGGGACCCGAGGTAGCTCGTGCGAATGCAGTCGCCGCTGATGCCGCCGAGGTTCCATTGCCTGCCACTACTCCTATGGAACCAATTGATAAGCCATTACCTGCCTTAGAAGGCGAGCCGCTGGCTCTAACGCAGACACAGACGGATTCGCAGACCAACGGCCTAACACCATCGCAGTCACCAGAGAGTGGCAAGGGTGGGAAGAAACTCAAGAAACAGCAGGGAGGAGGCATGAGGGGCTTCTTTGGAAAAAAGAAGGGGCCACCTTTGCCAGCCGAACCACAGCCTGCCGATAGTCTTGCCGTTGTTGCAGCTCGAGCGGCTTACCAGGGACCTACAATGAGGCCCAATTATCAAGGCACTGCCGGAGGGCCAACACTGAGCCGTCGCCTGTCCGGTATAGGGAGAAGGAAGACACCCCCTGCATCCATTCCTACCTCCCCACCCATCCTAGACGCCGATGAACCACTTCCCGTCTCGTCCGCGCCTTTCAAACAACAGTACGATTCTCAAGCTAGTATCGCCCGCGTGGACACAACCGAACAGCGCCACGGCCAGGGCGATTTCCAGACCTTCGGTCAAGGGCCTGTAGATCAGCCTGCATTTGTGCCCGCGGACACCGAAGGGTCACCTCGCCGCCCATCATTCGTAGCAGATGACTCGACCGATGGTCCTTCTCGTTTGACAACGCCTGAGCGCGGCGCTCATTACGAGCCTCCAATGGGACGTGGCCAGTACGAACCCTCTGTGTCTTCAGAAGAGAGACCGAGAACGCCATCCCCGCCGCAAGACCGATGGGCCCAGATACGGAAGAACGCAGCCGAGCGTGCGGCCAATCAGAACCAGCATACCAGGCAGGCTAGTAACGACAAGACCGAGGATGGAGAGGAAAGTGGCGAGGAGAGTAAGTCGATCCATACACGATCCACGAAACTCAAGGTTGCTGACTCGAAGCAGCCATCGAATCCAGAGTCGCCCGCATCAAGGCTAGAGTGGCCGAACTGACAGGCAACATGCAGTCCGAATCCAGTCGGACTTAGGGTCCGACACGACCAGGACAATTTCCATTCGAACATGAGCACCAATTTGCGGCACGAGATTGAGGAAGCAGTTATTTTCATAAATTGGAGGCGACCCATTTGTCCTTTTCTTTTCCCGAGACTCCTTTTTTATTTTTTACCAAGCGTGAGAGATACCCAGCGATGAGATTGATACCATATGAACTTTTCGTGAGCGATAGCGTCGAGCGCTTCTACATACACAAAAATAATATCCTACGTGAGCCTGGCGCTAGAATTGCTGTTGGGGGGGGAGCTTTGTACGTTGTGGGGTTCAGGGGGTGGTAATGGATCGAAGATGGTAGTGGCTGGCATGGCGGGTAAGGTAGATAGCTGGGTGGGAGAAGAGGAGTGGAGGGCAGTGGAGATGACATATTTACCAATATGAGCTTGTTTACTGCTTCAGGAACTCAAGATTCATAAAGGTCGTTGTGCTGTACGCTACGATTTGGAAGCAGCTACGTACTCTCAACATCTCTGTTTCTTTCGAAGTAGTTTCATTCGACCTAACCTGGCGAGCTACCTTGAAAAACCAGATCTTAACATACTACAATCCTGCCTTCCAAAGCTAAAATTTTCAATGGTCTATCACAACCTAACCCTTCCACTACTCCGTACCAATTTAATTAAACCTATAACCTACTAACAGCTCCACCTCATCCACCTTAGCATCCCCCCCCGCAATCCACCTCTTTATACTCATCCTCCCCCTAACCTTAACATCCTCTCCCTCCCATCCTCTCCACCCTCCTCCTCTGCCTCCCTTCCCATACTCCTCCCCAATCTCCTTCCCACACTCCTCCCCAACCTCCTTCCCACCCTGATCACACCTCATCACATTTTCCACACCTATACATCCATCCATCCCTCCCTAAACCTATAAATCCCATATATCCCTCATATCCCTTATAAACCCTTATACCAATTAATCCCTCATATCATCCCGCATACCGAATCGCAGTGAGTTGATATAAAAGGTAGTGGAATGTATTAGCTTTATGAATGGTATATATACGTACCTGGTACTTATCTTCTGATGTGCTTTTGAGAGGTATGTTGGATGCTGATGATGATGATGGATTAGGGTTTTGCGGGGAGGGATGTGGGATGGGGGATGTGGGATTGGGGACTAGGGGGCGGGGAGGGATGCGTATGGGTTGGATGAGGTGAGGTGAGGTGAGCGTGGGGATGGGGATGGGAAAGGGAAATGGTTAGATTGGATGAGGTGAGGTGTGATGGTGATGGTGAGGATAGGAAGAGATGTAGTGATGAAGCTCAAGTCTAAAGGAAGTGTAGTCGCTGTGGGTAATGCGTGTTGTAGTAAAGTTCCATGATTCTGTTATGAGCCATGATATTGGTAAGTTTCGTTGGACTGCTTAGTTGCGAGTGGCCATACAGAATCGTTGGTTGTTTTGGGGGAATGGTATTCGAGTATGGTCGTTCGATTTGGCAGCTTTTAGCTCCCACGCCCGATAGCTCACGAGCTTTCCTATAAATTCATACGATACACGCTTTTTCACGTCCTCTAGCTGATATTGAGTCGTGGATCCAGCGGATGGCTGAAATGGAGGGCAACATTCGCGGAGAGGATTGTTTTGATCGATCTCTATTGAAAGATTAAGGCGTCAATTCTTCTTTAGGTAATAGATTGTATGAACAGCTGGCTTGGGTATCATACAAGTCCTCCGACTAATCCAAATGTACTAAATGTAACCAGAAGTCTATACGATGGATGGTGCATCTCGCTGTATCTGGTAGTATAGTGTGTGCAGGATTTTGACATCGGTGTCTCTAGAGAAAGACAGCACCGTAATCACGCAGAGCGAGGCGAAATGTTGGCTCATCGCTGCCTCAGTATTTCTGAAGAGCAGGGGTTAGCATAATGTGTTGAAAGGCAAGGCCCAACCTACCAGTTAGAAATTCCTCAAAACTCAGCGTTATATATCCATCTCGATCGTCGTCATACTTTTTGAAAACATCGGTCATCCGCTTCAGAATGATACAGCTTTGCACAAATAGATCAAAACTCATCTTCCCTTCGCCACTCTTGTCATACGTCGTATAGAGCAGGTTGACGAAAGTGGAGGTAAGACGGTAGCCAAAGGCAACGAGCGCTTTCGCGTATTCATCGAACGATATATGTCCGCTCTCGTCCTCATCAAATCTATCGAATAGGGCACGCCAGGCAGCGAGGAAGCCCCAGAGTCCGCTACACAAATCTCTCAGCTTAGATCCCAGAAACCGTAGAGGGAGAAGACATTACCAGAATTCGTCAAAATTGATACTCCCACTTTTATCCACATCGAACATCCGTATCATCATCTTGACCGTATGCAGATCGAAACTTGTAAAATCCCCATTCACAAGGGCCTTCCCCAGTTCTCCTTCCGTCAGCTGCCCTGTTCCACTCTTATCGACCGCTTTGAAAAGTGGAAAGAGCGACGCATTGGCGCTGCTGCTGCTGGCGCCAGGAGCAGGGGTAGGTGGCGGGCGAGATTGAGGAGGTGGGCGCCCATGGTGTGCCTGCGGTGGAGGGCCGAAGCCGTAATTTGAGGGTGGTGGTGAGCTGTGATTATACTGGGTTTGATTTTGGATGTATGGTTGCTGGTTTTGGGCATATTGCTGGTGGTTTGGAGCATAGTGCTGCTGGTTTGGAGAATGCTGGGGCCTATTTGGGGAGGGCTGCTGTTGATTCTGATTGTACTGCGTCTGGTTGTTGTAGGAATTATGTGGGGAGGTTTGAGGAGTCGGGCGAGCTTGCGGCTGCTGAGCTGGCCGGGGAAGGGGAGGTGGTGGCTTGGACTGATAGCCTTGAGAAGGAGGAGCATATGACTGTGGGTTGGAGTTCGAGTAGGGCCGTGGCTGGGGTGGAAGAGAAGGGTTGGATTGCTTGCGTTGTTGCTGAGTGGAGAGAAGCTGGGCTGCCTGTCAGATTTGCTTCAGTACTTGGACCTTTGGTGGAAGAATGAGCTGGGCATGTGTACCTGTTCGGGTTCTGCGTGTCTGTATACCCGATAGTCAGTAGTGGGGCCGATGTTGGGGGTTGTTACTCAACTACTCACGCAGGAAGGGCATCTGGATTATAGCCGCTATTGTAGGCCATGGCAGAAGAGTATGATCAACGCAAAGTGCAGAAAGTCAGAGAGGATAGGTGACAGGGAGCTGCTCAGGTACGGTGGCTTTGTGGAGGAGCCAGATTGGCAGCTTTGCGCCACCAAACGAGGCGCGTGGACTGGCTCTCACTTCGTCCCACCATCCTCTGCGTCGTTTCACCGGGCGTACAAATCAATCTAGTCATGCTGGCGCCTGTTCGCCATTTCTGGCCGCGATGTCTTACAGGAATGCCGCCCTGTGTCAAAGGCGGATACTGGCTGACCTCCACCCAAAGGCTCAATCCTTCCGCCCTCGGGAATCGTGGTCTAAGTTACTTTTCATCATCGTTTGGACACTGTCTGTCTACGTTTTGCATTGAGTCTGAATATATGAGATGCAATGGGTCTCGATTGGAACTTGCGTTCTCGATATGCAGCGCATGTTTTCGTGGCATTGACGCCCTGCGCATTGACTCAGGTCGTAGCATACTAAGACCCTCATCCGGTGATACATGGCATCTCACATACAAGCTTCGAGTCACCATCTCTGAAAATGAGCTTCACTCGTGCCTCTCTACTCTCATTCTTCTACCTTGGGTATAATGAATAGGTCGCTGTCTTTATAAGGGCACTGGTAGGGTCCATCGGTGGTAGCCAAAGGGATGCCTGACCCAATTGTTGTCTATGCGAGGCTTCCCCCAAGACAGTCATACGGAAAGATAATCGCTAAGAGCGCATGCAGAGGCCCGACGCGCTGTCGCAGCTGCAGCAGTGGCATTTGACACTTTCACCCGCAACGGAAAAGGCATGAGTTAGCGAAAGGTCTTATCTTCTACCATCTTCAATCCCGGTTTTCTTCACTTTTTTGTGAAGAAATGTACAGCATCGTTACCTTCTACCTGCTAGTGGTGCCATGGGCGTACGCAACACCGCTCCAGCTCGATCCGCCTCTCAATCTTCCCTCTATCTTAGCTTCTCGCCCTTTTACCGTCAATACCACTGCTTTCAGTCCAGACGAATGCTACGAGCCCAAGATCGGGCGACTCCCTATCAATTTCAAAGACTGTCAAGACGCCGCATCACAAATCAATCCAGATTTTAAAACCCAGTTCTTCACCTTCGGTCGCCAGTCCAGCGAAGATCCCAATTATATCAAGCTCCCTAAAAGCTATCGTAGCGGCACATGCATCATCTATCTCGACATGTTGCAGGATACGGATCAAGATTTGTTGACCCTTCCAATGGTATGGAAAGCGACAACGCATCTAGCGAACGAGTGCGTGGGTCAGCAAGCTGAGAGTGCTTTGCGTCTTGGTGGAATCCTGGGCATACCCCCAAGAAACTTATTGCATGTTGTTATATTTGGCAGGAAATACCCGGTCGCGGCTACGTATTCATAGCGATGTGTCAGTGGGTGCGCCGGAGGACTGCCGAATCCAATACGCGATGTTGTGCGCTGAAAAATTATCGATATATGACATTTCACATCCCCAATCTTGCTCGCCTGTTTGTTCCTTTGAGCATTCTTCTGGACGGCTCCTCTTAGATCCTCTTGGTTTCGTGATCTGTGCCATACAAGATGTATCTCACTCTGTATCTCTGTCTATCTCTTGCACTATCAGCCACCTCAGCTCCACTCACCGTGGCTCCTTCACAACCAGTCAACCTCTCGTCTCTCGACCTCGGTCCTCTCAACACCACTTCCCTCAGCACCAAAATCGGTTGCTTCCCCTTCAAGCCCACCAAACAACCCCCCCTCCTACCCACCAACAAACACGACTGCGAAGCCGCCATTGACAACGGGATCCGTGGCCAAAGCTTAATGACCCTTCGAAAGTTTGCTCGAAAACCCAGCTCCCATGTCGACGACGTTCTTCTTCCTGTCAGGTTTTCGAGCGGCTCTTGTTACGTTGAATTGAACATGATCGATGCAGATGACGAGGATACGCTGACGCTGGCTGAGATATACGCCGAAGTGATGGGGCCTGATGGGGTTGCTAAGCGGTGCCTGGGACCGGGAAGGCCGTTTTGGCTTGGGGGAAGGATGTCGTTGGGGCCGAAAGAGCTGTTGAAGGTTATCGTTACAGGGACGACTTCCCCATCTTGATCAAATTCGGGATGTCCTTGACGATCAGGCAGTCTGAATAGTCTATGACTTGTGTGTCATGGACACGCGCTATCGAAGGGAACTCAGATGCCGAACACATCCCAAGCTCTTCCCATGCTCCGCTTTCAAGTGCCACGACGCTCGAGGCGATCTGCTCCCATATCCTTACCAATACTCAAAACTTCGCCTGATACTTCCCTAAGTAGCCTGGACTTGGCCTTCCAACCCTACACTCTTCACACAGTCACATTTCGAAAACAACACCCTCTTCCCTCCCCAACCCTTCCCTCCCCAACTCATCATCTCAATCCTTCCATATCTACTACATAAATATGTAAACTGCAATCTACCTCTAACCCCAGGAGTGAAAAATCCATAGGTTACTTTATCTGATGCTTATTTTCCATTATCATCCCCTCTATAAAAGACGCAACTCCGAGGACGGGTATATGAGTGTGCGAGACTGGACTCTATTCCTGGGCGACTAGCGTTTGTTGTTGTGT
>JAABUL010007045.1_pt1 | contig 12430 bp, 19 predicted proteins | sample 5559151 | NCBI WGS metagenome assembly JAABUL01 (sample SAMN10711876, study PRJNA513368) | rock metagenome | isolation source: Antarctica rocks | place: Antarctica: Victoria Land, Pudding Butte sud | reverse complement strand
GGTTGGGGGGGACTTGGTGGATGGTTAAGTGATGAGGAATCTGCTATGGGGGTATGTGTTATGACGATTATGTGTATGACTGACCGATTGATTGTATGACTGGGCAAGGCGTCGGGGCGTCGTGGTCAAAAAGAAGGATTTGGGATTTACGATTTGTAATGTACATAATCTGCCTCTGCTACGTGAAAAGCTGATGAGCCAGAGAGTCCAGCTTCTTTCCTGTTCCACTGCGCCGCGAGTGTTTCTTCTATAGCCTTGACCTTGGCCCGAAGCTTATACAAGGAATTATCAAATGTCCAGCCGCAGGTACAAACTGCTCGAGCAGTACCCGGATCTGGATCTGACGAGATGGTGGTACGAGCGTGCGTTCATTGGGTACTATCCGAGCTGGTTGGTCGGGGTTGAATCAACGGTGACGATGTTTCGGAGTATGTCGAAAAGTATGCCAAGGTCCACGGCCTGAAATAGAAGGTCCGTTTGCAAAGCCGAGTGACCAAGGCATACAAGTCCGGACGAGGCTGGCGGCTCGAGACCAAAGACGGACAAGTGTTCGACTGTGACAAGCTCATCGTATTGACTGGTCTGGCCTCTGACCCGAAGCCACCAGACATCGCTAACGTTGACAGCTCGTTCCTCGGTCCAGTCATGCACACCTGTTCGCTTGGCCGTCAACACCACCTCCTCACAGCTCCAGAAGTGAAAGAAATTGTGGTAGTTGGCGGGTCGAAGTCCGCAATCGAGACCGTCTGCCTCTGCATAGATGCTGGCAAGTTCGTGCACTGGGTCATCCGAACAGACGGAGGTGGTGCAAGCATGATGATTGTGACCGACAAGGACAATCCTCGCATCATCTCGCTCAATGCCACCAGGATCTTCAACGTTTTCTCGCCATCCATATTCGCGACATCCGGATTCTGATTCGAGCTGTTGCACAGCGGGACCAGCAAGCTCGGCAACAAGATCGAAAGGGCGTATTGGAAGTCAGCCAGCAAGGTCGTTGTCAGCGGAGCGAGGTATCACAAGAGTGGGAATGGCGACATGGTCCGGCCAATCACGCAAATGTCTTCTGGAATCCGAATTGCTTGTCCGACAAGAAAAGCAATTTTCTGTACTACCTGCACGACGAAACGAAGCTGAATGTCCACAAGGCTATCGTGACACACTTGTCCAGTGACGGCGTGCATCTAGCCAACGGTGATGTGCTCAAAGCCGATGCTGTCACATATACTACTAGCTAGCAGAAGTCAACTTCACTCTTTGACAAGCAGACAACGTTGGATTTGGGACTGCCTATCGATCTGTCAGAAGAGCCGTCCAGCAACGCGGAGGAGTGGGACCTCGTCCATCAAAGAGCAAACGAAAGTGTGAAGAATAAATTGCCGCAGCTAAAGAATCCACGAGAGTTTGGGCTGCCAGCACCAACGGAGACACCATATCGACTGTATCGCAACATCATCCCTCCTGCTCTCGCCGTTCGTGGTGATCGATTGATAGCATTCACAGGCATGCTGGTCACCTCGCAGATCGTTATCTTCAGCGAGCTATCATCCCTCTATGCGGTGGCGTATATGGAAGACCTGCTTCCTTCCCCACTGCCCTGGCTTCATGCTATGAAGCAAGAGATTGCATTAACCAATGCCTGGACCGAGGCTCGCTACGGTCATCGTGGTGTTCGCGAGCCGCTGAATCTGTCCGAGCAGACCTTTTTCGACTTGTTATGTGCAGATCTCGGCATCCAGTCACACCGCAAAAGAGGTACGAAAGCACTGCTAGATCTCGACCGCACAGCCAGAGACTGGTTCCAGCCATATCGACCTTCGGACTACCGCGGACTTGTCGGTGAGTTCCTCAGAAATGCTCGTTCGACCGAGAGAAGTCATGGGTCGTCATCAAAGTCGGAAAGCTCAATCAAAGCTCTGGTGGTGACCGAGACCGAGGTCAGCGATTTTCGGGATCAAAAGGCCCCAATCTGCCATAAGATCGGACACGGGATAGGACTTACGAGTTTGTAGCGCTTTGTAAGTCCAGGGCATTCCTAAGTTGTCTGGTCGCAGCACCGAGCCCGCCAAAACCTTGCTGCAGGATCTTTCGCCCGGCGACACCGTTGGCGAATTTGAGAGTCTGTTCGACGGACCACCCTCCTTTCTGTACACCTAAGCCACAGTGCCACTCCATCTCCCGGCGGATGAGACCGAAGAGAGCACCAGCAATAAAGGCGTCTCCTGCGCCTAGTGCAATATGAATCAGTATGAAGCAACATGCCACCATGCAGATCAATCTCTTACCTGTCGTGCCGATTACCACCTGGTCCAGATCATGAGTAACGTACGCTGGGCTTTTGCTAACATGGTAGTCTTGAAGGCGCGAGAGCGCGCTGTCGATCCAACATTCGGACATCAAGCTACAAGCGCCTTGGGCCCCCCATGTACAGATCAACAGTTTATCAGGAGTGAGCAATGATTCCACTCGCTGTTGTCCGAGCTGCTCTGCTTCTCCTTTGAGGCACGCCTCAGCACTGCCGTAGCCCTCTCCTTCAGCCCAGCTTCTGGAGTAGAAGACGTAATCCGCACCCAGCACCAAGTCTCTCAGCCCGTTTCTAAGAGGCTTCTCTAGCTCGACCGAGATTCGTAAAATCAGCTCACTCCCAAGCTGCTGTTTAGCCAGCTGAAGGGCGGGGTGCTTGCGAAGGTACTGAATGCACTTGTAGGTGATTTCGGGGACTCGACCTTCGAAGTGGAACCATATTCGACGACTGTGCTGCTCATCTTGGGTTGCGGATATCGTGATGAGTTTTTCAGCTTGCACAACAAATTCTTCGAATGTCATCTCAGGTAACGGGTTGTGATTGACGATCGTCCTGGACGAGCTTGCTTCGCTGGACACGATGTATGCCGAAATAGGTTCGGTGTAGTTCTCCCGGAAGATGCAGTGGAACAAGTCTACATTCGTAGACTTGGTATACGCGTGCGCATCCATCTCAAATGAGGAAGCAATGAACTCCGTCTGAGCACAAACCCGTGACGGCAACACGGCCATCAGAGATAGATCGATCGAAGCAGGCACGTTGGACTGCGGGCGGTCCGGTCTCGTGGCAGCGTCGTCGACGTCATCGCTGATGAGTTCCTGTAGGACCTCGAGAGTGTTTGGTGTGTTGCCACCTCTTCGTTTCCGCAGTGATGTGGCCCGCAGCTTCGAGTCTTCTGCTGGGAAATGCGGTACGGTCAGGATTGTGTCAATGGCACATGCACCCACTGCGACGAGGCGCGTGCGATACGGCATGGTGTCGTTTCATGCGTGTTCCACGGTGGTACTTTGTTAGGTGCATGTGCATGTTGGAAGAACCATGAGCTTTGATTTGAGGTAGCGGCTGCAACATTGGCTTGGCGCTCAGAGTGAGGAAGGTGCGAAGGAGGGCGCGAGACGTGGCACTTGCCTTCTCGTTGTGCTTAAGGTACTTACTTTCCTTTCTTTTCTATTAAGACACACGCCAGATCTTTGTCGCATCCCGTTGCCAGTGTCGGAAGAAGCGATGTTGAGTAGAATCGACTTCGAGGGCTCGCATCCAACCAATATGGCGGCAGTGCAACATGAGCCACAGAAAAAGAACCACAAAACTCGATCGCCATGTAAGCCGTCCCACTACCGTCGATATACCGCTCATGTCCCGGTAATAGCGCATCAAAAGTCCTCTGGAAAGTTCCTCCTAATAGCGGTAATTACTTCTCCCGGTCCATTCGAGAACATGATCTTGATACCAGGCCGTATTGCCACCGCAGCATTCAACATCTTCTCGAATAGCTCAGTATGCTCTGTCGTGGTTTCAGCTTTCTAACTTGAGCTCTCATCAGTTCTTCTAACCTTTGTGGCCCCGAAGCCCAAACCCAATATTCACGCCCACCACCTCTCGATTCTCTAGCGTTTTTGTGAACCGCTTCATCGTGTCTTCCGGGTTCTGTGGATTGGCGTCGACTGCAATGACATCGAAGCCGGCCTGGTTTGCCTGTTCGATACTCGATGCCAGCATCGCTTTCACCCTGGCGGCAGCATCTGGGCCGAAGTGTGCCATTGCATTTTGGTCGTTGGCGGCAAACTGACCCAGGCCACTTGATATGATTGCTTTCCGAGGAGATGCCATGGTTTCGGGTTGATTGGTGTTGTCGTCTGTTTTGTACTTAGAGAGCTGAGAATCAAGAGCTCGAGAAAGGTGACCCAGCTGAATGGTCGCCCCGCAAAGACCCGCTTACTCAGGAACGCTTTTTCCAAAAGGTGTATCAACGAGTCACTTCCTCACGGTAGCCAAGAAGACCGCGACTCTGAGCGTGGACCGAGAAAGAATCTCGCAGTGCAGCGATCAAGCGCGATTAGCTTCGGGGATTTGGCTGTTCAGAAGCCAGCGCTGTTCTGGCAAGACAGCTTCGGCAGCCCACGTAACGCTCTCTTCCTATCGGAAATACTGATGACACTCTGATCAAGCGCCCACCACCAGACATCGAAAAACCTTTGCTCCACTTCCCAGCCATCTTCATCCGAAGGATCGCCACCTGTCACCCTCACACCGCCATCTTCCATGTCATAGACAAGTCTGACCAAGGAGCTCTCACTCCCATCACTCGGATGTCGTGGCCAGAGTTCGGAGGGCATACTGTACATCCTCACCAGTCTCGTTCGAACAGCAGGCCACGGAAGGACATCGATCAGTGGGTGGTGCGGAATGGTCAGCTGAGCGGTGGTAGGTCGGAGGTTCTTCGGCAACCGAGGTATCAAACTCGAACAGTCCGCTGTAAGAAAGACGCTCTGTGCCTGAAGACCTGCGAACAGGAGATGGGACGATTCGATTCGTCCGGCAATCTGATAGGCCGCTCGGAGTAGATCTAGCTCGGGCACAGCAATGCTGAAGTCGTCCGCGAATGTGGCGTTCTGGACATCATCGTATTGTAAGAAGTCGTTCAGCGCCGGCGCAATCTCGTCGTTCGTCCAGGAGAAATCAGTGAGTAATGCAGTCATATCATCGTTCGGATAAGTAGCGTCGGGAAACCACGTGGAGCCATTCGTGTATGGTACTGCAAGCTCGCTAGACGCGGCTGTATCATCACTACTTGGAGAATTACTCGTATGGCTCGACTCGGTCGCCAGGCTCTCGTCTTCATCATAGGCCGGCTGGGCAGAATTGGTGCCATGCGGTGTCTTCTTTGATATGAGAAGCTCAAGTGCTGCTTGTCGATCACGTCTCCGTCGACCTGGAGATCATCAGTATCTACAAACAATCTTATAGCATTGATACTTACGATAGCGTCTCTGCGCGAGTATGTTGAGAACCCGCTTCCGCTCTGCTGCGGTGGTGGGAAGAACAACCTCATCAGCTCGTTGAGCATGAGCAGGAATACCGAGCTCTTCTGCTTCGTGGTCCATGATAGTAACTCGCCGAATGAACGTGGTAGAAAGAAGAGAAGATGAAACCGCAGGAATTAACACTTACTCCTCTCGTTATGTATAGGTACTTGGGAACATAACGTTATGCTTGCATTGGCCTAGGCCTGATCTGGGAGGATCAGGCGACTGGACGAGAGCTTGGTTCGACCATTTCTCTTCGACCTGTTCTACGATGCACCAGACGCATGGGAGTTTCGTCGATGTTACCACGAAACGTTGGTGATGGCGAAAGTGTTGCTGCTCGTTCTTGCAGTACCAACCCCTGTCCAGAAGAGATTTAGCGTTGAACTGTAGAACTAATATATACCTCTACCTTCGCATCTAAACGCGTTCAGCTTATTTACTTTCAAACAACGACAACTTCGACTGGTCTCGCGACGACTACCCAATCGAACCAATGGAAATGTTGACAACCACAGCGGGCAGACAAGCGGCCGGGCGACAACACCAGCTTCTGACCATGGCAGCCGTATTAGCGGTCGTTGGCGCACAAGTGGAGCAGATATCAAAGCAGTCTGACGACAGCGACTCTTCGGATTCCGAGAGCCCATTACCAGTGCCGAAAAGAACCAATAACAAGACCGCCAGCGGAAGAGTGGCCAAGAGACAGCGTGCTCGCACCAGCCGCGCCGACAACGAAGCCCTCGCCAAGCTTCTCGACGTGATGAAAGAGACGACCAGGATCATGAACGCGCAACTGGAGTCACCCATTACGCGGGCAGTGAAGCTGTTCTGCGCCAGTCCTTGCTTCGAAGACCTTGGGACCAAGAACAAGATGTTGGCTTCTAAGGTTCTTGCCAACGAGGGAAGGGCTCACTCCTTCATTGCGACGCCTGAAAGAGCCCAACGTATCATGATATCTCTGTGGTTGGAGGAAGATGGCTGTCGCGGTTTTCTTAGCTCCGAACATGATCTGAAGGCAGTACCCAGCCTTTGAGAAACACCTCGTTGACGCAATGACCTCATCTGGACAACGTGGACTCTGGAGTTAATGTTGCTCTGGTGGAGGCCAACCCCTTTTGCCTTACTCTCTAGTAAAAGGCCGACCGTCTACACCAGGAGTGCTATAGCAGACGTCAAAATGCATCACTTGTCTGTCTGCCAGCTGCTCTTTGTGTATCAAAGACGCGAATATGCAAGAAGCAATTCGATGTAACTTGAGATTACCACTTCCGCCGATTCTGAACCGGAGCTTTGCTCACATTGTCGCGCGGATGTTCGATGAAGTTCTCGCAGCAAGAATGCGTTGTTTCTGTACGTCTTGCACCAAATATGGTGACAGCGACGTGTTCTATAAAAGTCCTTACCTCCCAACGGATACGCCTGCACTTCATTCATCCGATCACAACCAGCATCCAGCGATCATGGCACTCAGAGTCACGACCAACATACCAAGTTCGGCCGGCAACATCTCGTGCTCGGTGCAGGTTATCCTCACACCACGCACTTTTACAACGACGACCGAACCCGAGCTGTGATTCAGCAAGCTTTGGAAGATGCCACGCCGGAGATGATATCTAAGATGCAAGAGGCAGTGGGCCGACCCCAGCCGACCTGCAACCTAGAAGGCGAAGACGGCGGTCTCCACCTTGTTATTCACAATACGATCAACGACGAGCGTTTCAAGATCGCTCTTGAGTGGGGCTGCACATTAGGAAATGCCGCGATTGCATTGTGGGGCGGTCTTGCCGAGTTTCGTTCAACTGACACCTTTGGCGTAAGGAGCAAGGGAGTACAAATAGATGTCGCGGCGAAGGTGGATGATCTCGTAAGTATCCCTCCCCCTATGGCACCTGTGGCACTGCTTACGATCTCCTAGTACAAGGCTGGACTGGAACATGGACATGTGGTGGAGCTGTACAACGAGGAGCTCAGGTCACGGTTGTTGAGCGATCTCAGGGTGGAAAGCTAGACTGGTGGGACCAAAGCTGGCTTGATGCTTCGAAATTTGCAATGCGAGTAGCGGAGAGTCGTCCGCCAACCCAGGGCCGGTTTCGCCGATAGGGTGATCCATCGAATATGCCCACACCGTCGTCAGTTATGGAGATTTGGCTACATTGTGAGAACCTCCCATCATACTACAACTCCAAATGATCTGACGCATGAGTCTTGCCAGTGAATTGATCTTGTATTGCTGCACAAGCACCATCCTCAGCTCTACACACTTCCCGCAGAGTCCGTGATTTTTGTGCTTGTCCCTCCGCCTCTGCCAGGCTACGAAAGCCTGCATGGTATGTCCCTTCATCTCGGATGAAGTTGGCCAGATCGTCCAGGGTCCTGGCCTCTTCGAAGATTACTGGCGAACCTTTGGAAGCAGCTGGGAAGAGCTTGATCGTTGGGAACGCTCGAATCCCTCGTTCTGGCGTATCGTTGGCATCATACATGACTTTACCAACGGTCACTTGGTCCCTCAGCTGAGGATCCGACGCATACAGCTGCGCAAGCGCTTCCACTGTGGGCTGGAGAACTTCACACGGCCCACACGGTGTGATACAATACACGACCAAGACATCCTTCGTATCGTCCATCACGATGTCTTGGTAGCTTAGCCCTACGATCTTGACGAGAGCTTTCTTTGGATCTTCTCGAGGCAGAGGTTCTGACTTGATGGTGGGCTGCAATTTGTCGTTGAGGAAATCCTGAACAAAAGTTTCCACGGTTTCGATGAAGACGGCATTCGAAGTCTCGTCCATTGGATAACGTAAGTTTGCAACAGGCTCGCGGATTGCAAACGCCGGGAAATGGGTAACGTTGAGGTGCAGGTCGTCGACGATATTCTCTAGGTCGACAGGGTCTGCAATAGCGAATTGGAAATATTGGCGATGTTGTCGTGCCAAAGGCTCGATCTCTTTGCGTATCTGAGAACGTTGCTCTTTGGTGTCTGCGAAGACGTAGCCGAACGGTATCTCCATCTAGTGCAACAGTCAGTACTAACTCGTCCATACGATGCTGCTGACTCACATCCAAGAAATCGCTATGAGTGTTGAACGCCAAATCGATAATCAATGGCCGGCCGGCCTTCCTGAGCGCGGTCGTCATTTGATCGGTGTTATTCGATAGAACTATGGTGGCCATCTCTGCATCATTGACTCTATACACTGCGACGCCTGGTGGATCGATGCCCTCGGATCTGGCAAGCTCAAAACTGTGGGAGGTACCGAATACGAACTCTGGATGCATCGCCTTCGCTAATGACCGGAACTGTTCTTTGGACTCCTCATCTCTTGCCGCAATGTAACCAACGACCACAGCGTCGGCTTTCCATTTGAAGTCTGGCAACGAATCTTCGGAGATTTTTGAAATCACTGGTAGTTCCAGGAAGCGATCAACATACGACACCAAGCTGCAGCGTGTGCGTCAATGAGGGCAATTACCATCGTTACGCAAGTACTTACGCCGACAGTGTCAACGTCCCGTGGTAGTGTCGAACATCATTCAGCCCTTGGAAAAGCATGACATGCGGAAAGATCGATAGGTTGTACGGAAGCAATGCTTCGCCATTGTCGATGAAGTTGATTTGAGTAAAGCTCATGCTAGTAGTGTGTTGCATCGTTCTGGCGATCTGAGGTAAGATGTCAGCGTATGGTTCACATCTTGCTCCACGGAAAATGGGTCTTACCTTTTCGAATGTAGGTACAAAGTTCTGGCTGCGATCAGAGAATGGTAGAACAACCCCGGAAACGAGTACAACATCCCGGGACTGAACGAACGGTTCGAAGCTCTCCGAATCGAGACGGTGGACAAGATTAGTTGTGGTCTGCATCTTCGATCAGGCTCGGAGCGAGTATAGTGGTTCTCATATCTGTATCTGCTCAGGTCCACGCGAGTCTTATAGGTAGGCCCTATACACCTAGAAAGCTAGCCGACTACGGTCTGAGCCTACAAGTCCAAGCTTGAGCTTGTGCGAACCTCTTGCATATGGACCCTGCATGCGTTCGCCAATCAACCAGGGCGCCTGACGACTGCAGCACTTTGTATTGCTTCATCAGAACGTACGAAGGTCCGCAGCATGACAACGAAAGGTTATGGGAGGCGGAATACGGGATCGCACGAGGCGCTAGAGCGGTACTGCACTGCACTACTATCCTTCTGAGCACTGTTCTACGAGTGAATGACCACCGCAATCTCCCATCCTCCAGGCGAGACCATCGACGAACGTCTGGCAGTCCAGTACAAGGCCTGTGAAAGGCTAAATGGCCACACAAGCAAGATTCCAGGAGTGGCCAGGCCAGCTTGTCTGGTTTTTCCGGCCAGGGGTTCATTGTGACTGCAACGCCTGACAATGCGAAGCAGGTAAGTCATTGTGAGGCTACAATGCCGCCTTCCATTGAGCTTCAGCAAACGTTAGCAGGTTCGAAGAAGTTCTCGAGACAACAAATATTTCCCCTGACAGTCCTCATCTCAAGCTATAAAGGGCTTCACCCATCAGGAACTCCTCCAGGCAGTCTCAAACCGACCACGTCACCTTCGTGCGACTATGTCGTACACCACCACCACCAGCCTACCGACCCCCATTGGCAACATCCCGTGCACGATCGGGATCACGCTCGACCTCGCCAACGCCAACGAAGAGGGCAAGCATATTGTTCGCGCGGCAATGCATAAAATCATGCCGCGCCTCGTCTCTGAGCTCAAAAGAGTGATGGGACACCTCGAGGTTCCCGAACCTGACCGAAAGCCAATGTGTATTCTCGAGGGCAAGCACGCCAACGACGGGCTTCACATCGTCATCCACGACAAGGTCCAAAACGAGCGAACCATGGCCGCCCTTCAGTGGGGCTGCACCCTGAGGGACGCTGTCAACAGAGTCAGTGGTCCCACTGGGTTTCTGCCGCATGAGCCCGTCAGTGCGGTGTCCCGTGGAAAGGAAATCGACATCTTTGCCACGGTAGATGACCTGGTACGTATGTGTGCAATTAAGATTGTGCCACTACTAACCGTCCGTTAGTACGACAAGGATCTGCTGGATCACGGATACGTGGTGGAGCTTTACAAGAAGCAGTAACCCGGGGACTTGTCGAGCAGGAGCAACGCCGATAGCGGGATCAGCAGGTGCTCTGATGGTAGGTGAACCAAGCGGAAGGCTAGGCTGATGAAGCTCACGCGCAGACATGATGTTTAGACGATAGACCCAAATGGAGGATTTAGGGCAGATGTGGTGATGAATCGAGACCAGCTCTTGCCATTCAGCACTGCCGTACGAACCTTAACAATGCCTCTGCACCACTGTCCAGCTGCAAATCATTCTGCAAGTGATGTCCAGCTCCGTCAACCATCACAAGTCGAACACCAGCGTCACTCTCCACTTTGACGCCGCCAATGGAATTCTCGGTAGGTGCTGCAAGGTCTATCTTTCTTTCCCAACCAGCCAGAACATCCCTATACTCCGCCACCTGCTTCCTGCACATCCCCAGATCCATCAGCACATCCTGACTCCCTACCATAACACAAACACTATCCTTTGCCACATTACTCTGACAACCGGAAATGCTCCTCACAATCTTGTCAACATGTAGCCACTCTGGCCGCCCTCGTAGCCAAGGCCAAAAGTCTCCCATCATTCCCATCGGCCAGCCCATGGTCTCGTAAGCTGGCATCCAGCGTCTGAACGCCGGGACTGCGGAGGGAGGGAACGAGCTGCCGAAGAAAGCGCCGTGGACCAGACGGTCGGAACTTAGTGGCGAGGCGAGGATGTTGGAGGTGGAAGAGGTTGCGCAGTAGAAACCAGGGATCGTGGCGGGCCCAGTTGGCGTAGACGCTTCTGGAGGACAGTCAGTCAGGCTTCGGAAAACCGTTTTGGGAGATAAATACTACTCACAAGGCACCACAATGCGGTATAGAATCCACCAAGCAGAGCGCTCTGCATCTCACCATCCCATTCAAGAGCGCAAACTGCACCAGCCCACCACCAGCCGAGTGGCCTACCAGAACGAGCTCTGAATTGCCACCACTGCGTTCGCTTTCCCGGTCCTTCACGAAATGGAAGCACGAGCCAAGATTACTTGCCACATTTTTTAGATTCGTCCAGTACACCATCTTGAAGTACGGCACTGAGTAGCTCGCGCCATGGTTTCGGATGCTGCAAGCGTACAGAGTGCCGCCGTAGCCAGCATCGTGGAGGTAAGTCATCCATTCGAGCCAGGCGCCTGCGCTGCCGTAGCCTCCGTGGGCGAATAGTATTGCCGGTGCCTTGGGGTCTGGGATCTCCGGGGACAGATGAGGAGTTCGAGGTCATCGAGAGGTGTTGAGACGTATGTGCGCTCGACGTGAGAAGGGAGAGGTCGGAGATGAGGTTGTTGGCGCCAGCGGAGAGTGAAGAGGGATTGGAGAGCTTCCATCGACGCCTTTTTGATTCTCGATGGTGTTGAGATTTGATGGATGAAAGAATATACTTCGTGGCTACTGCTTTTGACCTACCTCCGGGAGAACTCACTTATGTACGTCGGCGCCGAAGAAACATCGTAAGGCCATGCATGTATTTGATCGGGCCACCTCGGGTCGCTCTCGTGGCTGAACAGCCAAAGTCAGCCTGCCCGTGGTACCTAAACACCAACTTCTGAAGCGATAGAGATAATCTGTGCCTAATTCTAGAAGGTTAGCTCGTCTGCTGCACGGCCTCACCTGGCGCACGATTTTAGAAATTTTATCTTTTAAATATCTCGATAACTATTGAGTATTATAACTACATATTTTAAGATAAGATATTACTATCCTAGATAGTTAATTATATAATATAATATCCTAATAATTACTTAAATAGCATTTAATAATAAAGAGTTAAATAAAGTTATAGGATTTCTATTTCGTTAATAGCTTAACGAGTATTAATCTATATATTATAAGATTAAGTGTAATTATAAATTATAATATATGTTTAGAGTATATAAGATAATAATATAATATATATCTATTAATAGCCTTATAATAGCTAGTAAAGCTAATTAGTATTCTATAAGCTTTATAAGCTTATTTCTATTATTATATTAAAGTATAAAAGCTT
>JAABUL010007044.1_pt1 | contig 12433 bp, 17 predicted proteins | sample 5559151 | NCBI WGS metagenome assembly JAABUL01 (sample SAMN10711876, study PRJNA513368) | rock metagenome | isolation source: Antarctica rocks | place: Antarctica: Victoria Land, Pudding Butte sud | reverse complement strand
ACCCTAAACCCTAAACCCTAAACCCTAAACCCCTAACCCTACACCCTAAACCCTAAACCCTAAACCCTAACCTAACCCTACACCCTAAACCCTAAACCCTAAACCCTATGCAGCTCTTACACAAATGTAGCATACCTGCCTTGTGGCGCCCAAGCCAGACACAAACCCACAATATCCACTTTCACAGAAGTGCGTCATAGTTCAGCCTTTATGTTGCTGACTGTTCAAGGTAAGTTATCGTCAGCACATGCATCATCGAGCAGCACGTGCATGCTGCAGGTGACTCATGCTCCCTTGCAGCAGAGCACAAGAGATGACCTGCATACTGACACCATCAGCTGTGAGTCATCAAATGAGACTGACAGCAGTAGGGACGGCAAAGAAAATGGGACGACAGCAGCCGGCAGCACTGGCCGCAAAGAAGAAGAAGATATGAGTGCCAGCAGCAGCGGTAGAGGGGCCAGTGATGAGGTGGCTGAGCTGAAGCGCCAACTGGCAGCCAGTCAGGACAACTTGCGGAATGAACGCCTTCATGTTGTTGCCTGTGAGTTACCCGCCCTCCTGATCTTGAATCCAGTCATCAAGCAGTTTAGGGCAAAAAGGATCTTGGTCATTACGCCGGGCAATGACCTTCTCATGCTTCCAGGTACCAACCTCAGTTGATTTCATCGACTGCTCTGACAGCTGCTGCCTTAGTCATTTCAGCAACCCTTACTCAACCTTGATTGCAAAAATGTTTTTGTCTGATCAAGGCAAGTGCAGAGCCCATGTCTTCCATTTTCATTCTGCTGCCATCCAAAGAGCTGCATATGAGCTCAACCTGCTGCCCTGCAGACGGCCCTGGAGGTGCTGATGGAGAAGCTGAGGGGGTCCTCTGCTCGCCAAGCGCAGTTGCACAGCCAGGTTGCAAGGCTTAGCGGTCAACAGAACCTGGCCCAGAGTACTCTGCAGCAGCACCAGCTTGGTGAAGTGCTTGTTCAAGAGGTGAAGGAGGCCACTGCTGAGGCCAAGGCTGCTGACCCTGCCCGCCGCAGGCACATTGCCAGGCGCCTCAGGGCTGCGTGGCACCCTGGTATGTCTTAACACCATGCCTGCCATTCCTTTGTTCCCTTCTCTCAGAGAGAGTCTAAGGGAGATTGCATTTGCAATTTTCCAGAACAGCGCTTGCTTGCATTGCTTTGCAGGCTTAGGCTTAGCATTACTCCTCGGTGGTTTGGCTACATCAAGGTTATGTGTCTTGCTTTGTCCTGGCGAGAAACTGTGTCATGGTGGTGTATCTTGCTGATGCAGATGCCCACCCTTTTGGGGTCAAGACTGCCAAGGAAGTGTTTATCTTCCTTCTTGAGCAGGCCACAGAGGTCACGCTGGACCTGGACATGAAATAGTCAAGTGTGTGAGACAAAAAGAAACGTCTACGCTTTTCGGCCAATATAGTTTGTACAATGCAGAAGTATATACATATACATGTATACCAGCGGCACTGCATACAACCATGCATTCCCAGCTTTAGATAGCAGAGATATGCTGCAAGGTACATGTTGTGCAACGCCTCCATGCTCACTCCGTATAATCATTACACTCTTATTGCTCTGTACAAATCGTGTCACTCAGACAGTATTCAGATTTCCCGGGCCTCTTGCTCAAATTGCTTGTGTCATAATATTTACCAGGATCATGTACTGAACTTGGTAAGCCTTCTGCTTGTATGATGTCGGAGCGCATGAAGCGCTGCTAGGCATACATATACGGCCACTGCGCATGTGATTCGAAGGCTGTTGAAACAAATCTGGGAGACAAAATGTAGCCGCGAATGCTTTCAGCTGCGTGACTCACAATTGCAATGAGCCAATCGTCACATACTGTTGCTGGGACTGCAACCCTTGCTCCCTGGAAAATGTGTGCCACATAACTAGTACATGTGTGATGCGCCATTTGTACAGCCCTTGCTGTGCACTTTGTTGTGGTGCCTTCAAAAAATGAAAATCTGATCAAGGCATGCGCACAGGCTACATTTGTCTTGGCAACACAAGCACAGGTCTATATGATGAGCGTAACGTATACATCATGTACACAGCATAGATTCCAAACTGTTGCATGCAATTCTGCAAAAGTCGTACTTATACATCATGCTACACAGCTTGTTTGCAGCAATAGCTATGGCGCTGCAAATGAGGGGGTAACAGCAAGTCCATCATCAGTATATTCAATCTATCCAAGGAAATGAGGGAGGCGGAGCAAGTCTATCATCTGGGCATTTGATAATCTTCTAAATTACTAAATGTATACAAGCAATTAGTAAAGTAGAAGATTACACCAAATGTCCAGATGATGGACTTGCTCCAACCCCTCATTTCCTTGTTACGTACTACTGAAGCTCGCATCACTAGCACCTGACCGACCAGCTGCAAGGCATGATGGACACTTGCAGTGCCATCCAGCACCACCTGCAAGTCAAAGTAAAATTTGAATCACCTCCCTCAGGGGCTTGTAAACATCTGATATTCATATATGCACTGATGTGCTCATGCAGTCACTTTCTAATCCTGCCCTCCTCATGATCTCAAGTTGTGCTGCACATATGTGCATGACAAAGAAACCAGAGCACACACAGCTTGAAAACAAGCCATGCAGTGTGAAGCTTCCAATTGGCTACAGCAGACATGCTCGATGCTGTAGCACCTGAACATGATGCTTAGCTTTCTGCAGGAGGTCTGTCCTGCGGCCCCTGACTCCCTCAATGCTTTGTAGTATACTGGCCCCAGCTGGATGATCATCAGTGTTGCCTGGCATTGGAATGCTCCCAGGGGCATGCAACTCCTCCCCCTGTCCTGCCTCAGCATCCTGCACACAACCATCAGGCTAATCACTCACACCTCAGCAATAATGTACTTGTTGCGCTCACAGCAACAGCACAGCAGTCTGACCAAGCTTCAGTTGGAAGCTACGTGGTCAGATTCCAGCCGCAGGTGCTCGAAGCTGTTTTATTGACAGAAACACATTAGCTTGCACTCTCACGGCATACAGTACTGCTGACCACATGCAGATGTAGACAATGCTTGAACGCTGCTCTGCTGCAACAGAGACAACTTGCTACACTGCGCAGCTTTTCTGACATTGTCATGAGGCCTCGCACAAGCACCTTGTTACAGCTCACGTCCCATCGTACCCATTGCCAGCTCCAGCGCACACTTGCAGCGATCCGCCCCTTCCAGCTGTTGGGGGGGTGCCATGCTTCACCCCTCTCAGGCAGCCTGCAGAACCCAACAGCAGGAATGACCACTTGGCACTGCAGAGAGATGTGTGGGCAAAATCCAGCAAGCATAACTCCACTTACACAAACACAGGGTGCAAAGGCAAACCAGTCGTACAGACGTGGATCAGTTGTGACTGGGTTTACCTCGGCAGTTGCCTGAAGCTTTCTCTAAGGGCAATGAACTGCATGACAGAGCCAGAGAAGTCTATTGGCTCCCATGGCCTGAACTGGACGCTGGCTGCAATGCTGGCACCTTTGTAGTGCTGGCTAGTTGAGCTGAGTCCTGCTGATCAAATTGGCCTAGGGGTGTGGTGGCTGCTAGCGGCCCTGTTCCTGGCTTCCAACCAGGTTTGTTATAGTGTGTTGGACGAGTCGAGCAACACAGCGAACTTGGTTGGAAGCCAGGAACAGAGCAGAAAGTCAAAACTCATCATCTTCCAACTACCACGTTCCCCATCCATCATTCCTAATTCACTACCATTCACCGACCATCTACCAATTTAACACCACAAACCACCAACGTCACCACTACAATCATCACACATCAAACTCCAATCACAATCGCCATACCACATTTATTCAACCATCCCACATACAATTACACAGACAAACGAAGGTCAGAGCTGGAAATACACACACTACTACTGCTGCAGTGATTTGCTGTGATATGCAATTTAATGCAATTGCTATGCATATGCTGTGTGACATGATCATGCAACCCATCAATACATTGGCGCTGTATCTCGCAATGAGCAGCTTGCCATAACGATTGATCTGGAACAGATCATGCCCACGTCGCTACAAAGCTGACAAGCCCTGCACAGGTTGGCACCATTGCAACTGGTAATGGCAAGCATAAGGGCAACTTACAGACGCAGAACATGCCACAGACTGCGTGAGGTGGGTTAAGCTGCATTATCATCTGCAGCAGCAAAAAGCCGCAGAGAAGTCTCTTCGACTAGCAAGCCCTGCACAGCAATCCAATGGCAGACAAAGCTGCTTGCAGTTCTACACAAGCAAGCACAAAAGAAACAGATAAGCATGACCTGACACCCTGACTGGCATTGCTATGCCAGATGAGGTTGCTGATGCACATGACACACAGCAAGTTGCAAGTGCAGGCACAATTGCTTTTTTGCAGGCAGAGGAAGCACACTGTGGCAAGTGAGCAATTTGCTTTGACATGTTCAGTACGTGTTTACCTAAAAACTGTAGAGATTTGGGCAAAAAGGCAGTTGTAAGCTGCGTGAACTTCATGTTGGCTGTTGATCTAGGTATCAGGCTGTTGGTCAAGATATTGAGTTTGCTAGTCTTTCGTGAAGTGAAACGCCCCTACAAGGTGTAGTCATTATGCAAGCTACTGCAGCAGATCTTGCTTTTGCTGCAGTGTGTGATCTACAAATACACATGTCTGAAAATTGCAAGCCCAAGCACATCATGATAGTCATCAAATGTAGCAAAATGATGCACACTGTAACCTTGCATTGTTACACTGCTGAAGACTGACTGTTGCTGTCTGTGACGACTTATGACTCCGCTCTCTGTTTGGGCTATGCTCAAGCCATTGCTTCTCTAATCATCCCTAAAGTTCAGGGGGTTGGGGACTATCTGGATCTGCACTTCTAAGGATCTAAGTATATGAAATAGATGTGAAGATACACACAAAACCTTCCCCTTTCATATTCTTCTGGTACCTTTGAGGTGAGGAACCGCATCAGTGGTACCTTGCGGATTTTCTTTACCATACTTCCACGACAGTGTAGTTTTACGTGTAAATACACATTAGCGATTCACGGGGACATGCGACGTTGCGAGTATTTGAGGATCCGTACAGGCGCAAAGCTACAAGGACCCGCAGCCCAGCAGGTCAGCGTGGCTAACGTGTGGGCAGGACTGGCAAGGATCTGCGTAATAAAGATGCGCGTGCTTCTTTAAGACAATTGATCACCGAAAAAGCTCGAACGTGTTTCCTGGCATGACGCAGCTATGGGCTAACACGGCAGTGGGTATATATGACTCATCATCACTAAGACATTACATATGGCCAGACCAAGCTGTTGCAGAATCACATGCTCAAGCAGGCACACAGACTTGCATGTTTACACACTTGCAAAGTTCTTAAGAAATCCTTGCTCATGAGGCTTTGCAGTTTGGCAGATCCATAAGGTTCCCCAGGTGCAAAACCGCATAGAGCTACAGTAATATGGTACAGTGTGGATCCACATGCTGCATGCACCTCATGTATTTGCATCTTGTAGAACCATATAGAACCACACATGTACAGTACTGCAGCATAGCCTGCTATGTATTTCCGTGTGGTGCTGGTGTGTCAAGAAAGCTGCAGATCCATCAACTAAGCCATGGAGTCAGCTTACCCAATGACTGAGAAGCCATACTTTCCTTCATTCCAGGTCTCTGCATGGTGTATGGACTTGGTGAATCGGTGTTCTGGCCTGTTGTATCTGCGTAAGAACGCCTTGCTGATCTCGCTGACTACAAACTCAAAGATCTGGGTTGTTGCCTGAGACGGAAACTCAGCCATCTGCACCTCCAGTAGCAATGTTGTGTTTGCCTTTGCAAAGACCTGCCGCCTATTTGTGATCCTCAAGGGCTCCTCCTGATTTGGCCTCGCTGGATGTGAATGCAGGAACTTCAGAAAGATCTCAAGCTTGTCTGCCTCTGTGATGTGCAGAACACGCGCTTGTCACATCTTTGATGCTTGCTTGTTGTTATTCAAGCCTTGGCAATTGGCTCAGTCAGCTGAGCGTTGCCTGCTAGCCAGATTTGCTAGGTTAAACAAGCCTTCCACCTATTTGACAGTCATGGTCATAATGAGTCGCCATGTCATGCAATGACATCACTGCCATGAGTTCTGAAAACCATACCACAAGATTTCTGCAAACCCCGTTACGATCCTGAGTGGGTTCGGTTGTTGGCATAGCTCAAATCAGATCTGCACTTCTTTAGGGGAATTGGGTAGAGAGAGACAGAGATATTACAACGCTTCCGCCAGCCAGCAACTCTGATCACATTTGTCATAGAAACTTGATCATATGCTCTCAAAATCAAGACAGTTGCATGTGATCCTTTTGTCTAAAGACAGACCTCATAGTGTCAGTCTGTGGAGAACAATGGTGCGTACTGCTGCCTCAGCTATTCCAAAGCAGGACATACATCTTGGTGCTGATCCATCACGTTGGTCAAACCATGCGATCTTCCATGTGAAGGTCTGAAAATCTTAGTATCATTAAATATTTAAGAAATCCAGGATTCCGAAACTGCCCCGATTCACAAGCAACTTTGAAAATCTTTGCGAGCTTATTTTGGAAAACCAAAAAATAAAATAAAATAAAATCAATAGTTGCAGGATTGGGTTTGGATGGGTGACGAATTGGAGCTTAGATGACAGATTACATCTGAGCCACAGAGTGCAGCTTGGCTGACAGTCAAGCTGACAAGTTGAACTAAGCTAACAGCAAAGTGAACAAGTGACAGCTGAGCTGACAGATATGTTAGCTCAGGTGCAATCTAAGAACCAAGCTGACATATTGTAGCCTCACTAACAAATCACTGTCAAGCTGATAAAACACAATTGGGCTGACAGGCTGCAGCTGAGGTCACAGATTGCATTGAGGCGACAGACAGACCACAGCCCATCTCAGCTGCAATCTGTCTGCTCAGTTATGATCTGCCAGCTTGGCAGCAATATGTTAGCTCACTCTGTCAGCTCAGCTGAAACTTGTCATCTCAGCTCAACATGCTGAGATTGCAAAGCAGCTGGCACTTTACAGCTGAGTTGACATGTTGCAGCTGGTCTGACAAGTTGCAGCTGAGCTGACATTAACTGTTACAGTTCCATAAGTAGTTCAATGGTATAGAAAATGATAGCTATAGGATAGCTATACCTATAGGATACAACTGCTATTGCTTGTCAGATTCGAAGTATGTGCGCCCAGAAAGAAGGCTGTGGGTGTTGGTCTATAAGGCCAACACCGTAAGTATCTAGTTGGATTGTCTGCATAGCATTTTTGGCAAATTATGGCTTAAGGCACAAGAACTGAAATATGCTGCATCAATTCAGGTGCAATTGAGTCCATTGAAGCAAGAATTCACATTGATTGCAATCAGAATTGCATTACATCTATAGTTGATGATGCAATATGCGGCAGATCCCAGCTCATGAATCGCTGCTTCACGGGACTTGACAGGAAGATCTTGTGACTGCTGTGCACAATGAATCAGCATACGTGCCCAGTCCAAGTACAGCGCTCAGATGTGCAGATAATCAATGCAAGCGCAACTGTGTGCTTGATGTGTTGACACTTGCTGCGTATGGTGGCTGCTGACGGAGACAACATGGTCATAAAACAACATCACTTGACAAGGGATATGCGCATCTCAGATATCTGATTGATCGTCAATTACTGCTTCATATGATGATACAGACCTTGTGGCTGATGTGCACAGGAACCACAACATATGTGTCCCGGTTTCAGTACAGTGTTCAAATGTGCATAAGCTGATGGAGGGTGGACAACTACCCTGTAACAAAAAAAAAAAAAAAAAAAAAAAAAGTGCATAACACCAATGCAAGCACAAGTGAGTATGTTCAGAACATCATTAGTCGATGGTGAAAACGTTCAGTTGCTGTCGTTACCAAGATGAGATAAGGTTTTAGCGTTGTTGGTCAAGGCTCCACGAAGTTTCTTAACTATATCAGGGCTCAAATCCTTCTATATAGCAGATTTAGATACCATGGTGGGTTGGGTGTCAACAACATACAAGATAGACACCTTCACAAGGTTATAGGTCAGTTACACTTGCAGCCATTTCGAGATGAGAACTTGGCCAGAACCCATACAGAAACCATACAGAACCCGGAAAACCAGCAAAAGTAGAAGTTCTGACAAGTTACTTGCAATTTGAAGTTTGCACCGTTACCTAATAGTCTTTGAAACAAATCTGCTGACAAAGTGTTGCGCTCCTCGGCTTCTGACTGCAGACTTGCCTCCTCATTTCTCCCAAGGAATGTAGCGGAAGGACTTTCCAGCATACTGCGCTTTGTCACCAAGCTCCTCCTCAATCCGCAGCAGCTGGTTGTACTTGGCCAGGCGTTCACCCCGGCAGCATGCCCCTGACTTGACATGCCCAGTGGCAAGACCGACAGTCAGATCCGCAATGAAGTCATCTGTGGTCTCTCCTGATCTGTGGCTTGTGAACACTCCCCATTTGGCATCTTTTGCAAGAGACACTGCCTGCATCACCCCATGTGTATGTGAAGCCCATACAAACAAGTGGACTGACCAAATCTGTGGGTCACAAGAACGGCTACAGCAAAGATCTGAGATAACATCCAGTGAGACAACCCACTAGGCATGCTATGCAAAAGAAACTACGAGCACCACACTGAGTGGGCAGGCAAAGACACATGCAGGTCTAGGCTGTCTCATTCCCATCACAATGTAGCTGTCATGACCAAGGTTGAGCCAAGCTCACAAGCTGGCACATGAAGGTGTTTGGGCCCATAGGTGTAGGAAAACTTGTGCGACGATGCTACTTGTGAGTGCTTACCATGTTGCTTCTGCGCTCTGAATGTAAGACTAGCTGCAACGCTTGAGCTGCAACACTTGAGCGCAAAAGCAAAAAGCAGAGAACACTTCTGGCAAAGTTGGGCTCCTTTGGGCCAATGGCTGCATACAGTACAGAGAAGGGTCCAAAGCTTGACCAGCACCTCAGATGACATAGCCTGCTTGGACTGAGTTTGTCGAAAGTGCTGTCAGCCCGAGGCTTTTGCATGAAGTGAATGGTACCTCAATGGACTCAGTGACTGTGCCAATCTGGTTGACCTTCAGCAAAATGGCGTTGGCAGCCTTCTCTGCTATGCCCTTCTTGATTCGTATTGGGTTTGTGCAGAACATGTCGTCCCCGACCACCTGCGTTTCACTAAAGTTGGCTTGCATCAGCTCAGTGGAAACACGAAGCCAGCCATGGTCATGAGTGTCATTATTATGTGTCATACAACACTGATGGCGCGTGCGATGCTGATGGCAATGGCATTCTGTGTAGGCGTGACTGGGTTGAATGGCTGGCACAAGAGTTGACCATAGCCAAGTCAATGACATTCAAAAGTAGTGTGTGTAGATGTGGTTCCTGAGCCAACTGCAATGATACCTCAACATCAACTTTGGAGGTGAGCTGGGCACAAGGGGCCCAGTCATCCTCAGCAAAGGGGTCCTCCACCAGAAGGATGTCATACTTCTTCAGGTATGACATGTAAAGCTCCTGCATCTGGTCCCTGCATGTATGAACCATTGAGACACACTAGTCAAAGCAAAGGTCCGCAGATGCGACATGCAAAGAATCTGCAGAGCAGTGTGGTTGCATGGCACAGTTTCACTTGTAAGACTCTTTCTCCTCCCCAATTGTCAAGACTGTATGGTCACCCAATGCTCCCGTAAGATCATAGCACAACGCAATGCACTCAAGCTTAGCAAACAAGAAGATGATCCACGCTCTTTTGATCGGTGCAGCAACATTTTGCTCTGTTTGCGCAAAGGCAACAACTAGTGATGCATTGTAGCAGTGAAACACAAATGCAGCAATGTTGTCACATACACCTGATGGTAAACTCACACACACCGAGAGCACTTGCGAGCATCCTTGTCGTCTGACTTGAAGCTAAGGTTGTAGGTTCCGCTGCTCTCATCAAAGAATTCGGAGGATGCAGAGTCAAATGCAATGTGTACCTTATCTTTGAAGCCGGCTTCCTGCATATCGTAAGCAGACTCAGTCAAGCATGCGGTCCAGTCTGGCCTGCAAGTAATCTAGGATTGCTCGCTGGTATGCAGCATGCATGGCTTTGCCCAGTGTCAACAGACACTATCAGGAAGCACGGTCATTGTACCGTAATCAGAAGTCTGATTGCGATACATTCAGAAGTCTGATGAAAGCACATACGATCTGATCATGATTGAGCTGGTCAAAACTCAGTCGGCTTGTGTATGGTCCCTGGGCAGCTGACCACAAATAATGAGAAGACTCCAACTGCGATTTGAAAGGACTCGACCAAACATTGACCGTGTCAGTGGCATTGTTGCACAGGGATGAGCATCCCACAAGCTGTGCAGTAGGTTCCGGTACTTGCTGTTCACTGGCAGCATGCATATGCCCAGCGGCCTATCCTTTAGAGCCATCACCTCTATTGCTGAGGTGAGCAGGTCCAGAGCTTGGTCTGCACTGTTCAGAGGGGGAGCAAAGCCCCCTTCATCTCCCACATTTGCAGCCCCTAAGCCATACTTGGCCTTGATCAGGGTCTTCAGCTGAGCATAGGTTTCAGTTGCCATCATCATTGCCTCCTTGAAGCTTGAGGCGCCCACTGGCATGATCATGAATTCCTGAAATGCCAGCTCATTGCCAGCATGGACTCCACCGTTGATGACATTAAGACAGGGCACTGGTAGAACCTGCATATGGCACCAGCTGCACTATATACATGCTGAATGTACGTATACATAGAACAGATTTCGCTGATGCGACACAAGCTTGACCGAATTGATAGGCTCGGGCATGCTGCGTGCTGGAGGTGTTACAATGCTGCTTGCTGTGCAAGGCACTCACCAGCTTGGATTTGCCAGCTATGTTTGCAATGTGCTGATACAAGGGTAGCTTTTCGGCTGCAGCACCTGCCTGCAGTTAGCATCCACTTGTCACAAGCACGCATTCGGTTTCTTGCTTCCCACCCTGCTGCAAGGAAGGGTGCCTTAGCAAGTCAAGGGCATACCCTGCACACAGCCATGGATACGCCCAGAATCGCGTTTGCTCCAAGCTTGGACTTGTCACTGGTCCCATCCAGGTCAATTAGCTTTTGGTCGATGCTAGCTTGCTGGGTTGCGTCCGTGCCCTGCGGAACACAATATCCGGCCACCGAATAATAGCAGGATGCCGCGTCCATGAGTTGCAGCAGCTGGCCCAATCACGGTATCGGTACCGATGCTGCTCTTGATTACCTCAACTGCAGGCCCAATAACCTCGTTGATGCTTGCCACAGCTTTGGTGACGCCCTTTCCGTTCCACTTTTGACCACCATCGCGGAGCTCATGGGCTTCGTGAATGCCGGTCGAAGCGCCGCTAGGTACAGCTGCTCTGTACTTGCCGAGTTCCGTAACGAGATCACACTCGACAGTTGGCTGCCCGCGCGAATCATATATGGTCCGTCCAACAACAGACAAGATGCGCATGCTGGAGGTCTGCAAACGTCCACAGAGGGCCTATGGCGCTTGTACAGACCACTTTCGGAAGCTTTGCGCATGTTAATCCCACAATCACGAGGGCCAAAAAATTGGGACGTTTTCAATCGCGATGGACTTGCGCCCCTCAGCTGGAGGGCGTCATGGGAACTCTCGGCGCTCGCATTGCTGAGCAGCTCCTAGAGCAGACCCAGCGGGAGCACATGGCCGAACAGGCAAACAGTGACACAAACAGCCAAGGCAGTTCTGAGCGGCGCCCGGAAGGCACCCGAAACATTCAAGGGACAGTCGTTCAAGCCGCTAGCCCTCACCACAAGGCCTCAGCGGAAGCGGACGAGCCAGAGGGACAGCAAGCAGCCAGACCAGCTAGATCTTGCTGCCTCGGGGACTGCTGTCGCAGATCCACCCACGAAGCCTTCCTGGCGGGACGTGGTCAAGGGCAATGCTACACCAGAGCAGGTGCTATTTGCAGCAGTTGAGCGGATGGAGCTCCTTGAGCGGCAGATTTCGGACGCCAAGTCGGAGACCACAGCAGAGTCTTGCACTTGCCAACAAGGAAACAAACACCCGCCTGATGCCAGCTTCCCAGTGCTTCAGCAGCAGGAGCACCTCCTTAAACACTCCAAGCAGAACAGAATTATTGTGTTTGGAGTGCCAGAGTCAGTGGCCTATAGCACCCCAGCAGCAGTGACCACCTTCACACCCGACTGTTTCAGGGGGACAAGTCCCTGGCCACTGTGGTCAGAGCATGCTTCCGTTTGGGGAAGTGCAAGCCTGGGCAGAAGAAGTGCAGACCTGTCTTGTGGAGTTGTTGTCTGAGGCAGCAAAGCACAAGGCCTTCCAGGCTTCCAGCCGCTTGCGGTCAGCCAAGATCCGCCTGGATGAGAACCCCACTCTGGGGCAGCTCTGTCTCTGGACTTCATGCAGCTCAAGA
>JAABUL010007043.1_pt1 | contig 12434 bp, 13 predicted proteins | sample 5559151 | NCBI WGS metagenome assembly JAABUL01 (sample SAMN10711876, study PRJNA513368) | rock metagenome | isolation source: Antarctica rocks | place: Antarctica: Victoria Land, Pudding Butte sud | reverse complement strand
CCGCAATCTGGGCCGCCATCGTGCTGGCAGCTTCCCGGTTTGCTCAAGCCACGCACCCCATGCGCGTGCGCTATCGCCGCGTCGCGAGCCGCTCCCTGTTATAGGCGAGTTCCTGCGGCGTGAGCTGAAATCCAACGGTCACCTGGTAGCTCTCAGCTCCCTTGCCGGGCTCGACCGGCAGCGCGAGGTCGACGCTGTCGCCCGACAGCCGCACCCGGTCGGTGTTCTCGGGGAACTCGGCTCGAAGCGTGAACACCTGCTTGTCGAGCACCCGATCGCCCTGGCTCACCGCCACGAAATAGGCGATGTCGGCAAGCCGTCCCGCCGCCGCCGGGCCGCGGGTCAGCTCCATCCCGACACTGACGGTCGCCGTCACGCTGCGCGAACTCGCCCGCTTGCAGTCGCCCGAGATGCTCGTCACCCGGCCGGTCAGCGCCGTGTCCAGGAAGTCGCGGCGCTCGCCGCGGAAGCGGGTGATGTCGTTGGCGTCGCGTAGGATCGCCGGGCGCGGGCAGGCCGGCGCGAACTGGTCCGCCGCCGAGCCGCAGCCGGCCAGGGTAGGAAGGGTCGAGGCCGCCACGAGGCCGAGCCGGGACAGTGCTGACATTTATCGCTCCAGAATCGCCGCGTTCGGTGCAGGGCTCCGTTGTAGCCGCAACATGCGCGCCGGATCGAGCCCACCGTCGACCCTTGGCGCGGGCCGCTCTTCTCCCCATAACACGCTGGCGGGATCGATCCCGCCGTCGTAGGCCGGACATCATGGATCAGAAACCGAACCTCAACGTCGTCTTGGCGGGTCCCCGCGGCTTCTGCGCCGGCGTCGATCGAGCGATCCGCGTCGTGGAAGAGGCGTTGCGGCGATATGGCTCGCCCGTCTATGTCCGCCACGAGATCGTCCATAACCGGACCGTCGTCGAAGACCTCGAGGCCCAGGGCGCCGTGTTCGTCGAGGAGCTCGACGAGGTGCCCGAAGCCGGACACGTCGTGTTCTCCGCCCATGGCGTTCCCAAATCCGTCCCGGCCGAGGCGCAGCGGCGCAACCTGCTGTATTTCGACGCCACCTGCCCGCTGGTCAGCAAGGTCCATCGCGAGGCCGAGCGGCACTATGCCGGCGGCGGCGCGGAGCAGCGGCACATTCTGATGATCGGCCACGCCGGCCACCCCGAAGTGGTCGGCACCATGGGCCAGCTCCCGCCCGGCAGCGTCACCCTGGTCCAGGACGTCGACGACGCCCGCACCGTGATGCCGGCCGACGCCACCCGCCTGGCCTTCATCACCCAGACCACGCTCTCGGTCGACGACACCGCAGACATCGTCGCCACCTTGCGTCAACGCTTCCCGGCCATCGAGGGCCCCAAGCACGAGGACATCTGCTACGCCACGACCAACCGCCAAGCCGCGGTCAAGGCGGTCGCACCGGACTGCGACCTCGTCGTCGTCATCGGCAGTCCCAACAGCAGCAACTCGCAGCGCCTGCGCGAAGTCGCAGAGCGGGCGGGTGCCCGCCGCGCGATCCTGCTGCCCAAGGCCGACCAGCTCGACTGGTCGGTCATGCAGGGGGTCCGCCGGCTCGGCCTGACCGCAGGCGCCTCGGCGCCGGAGACACTCGTCCAAGAGCTGCTCGGCCGTCTTGGCGAGCGCTACGAGCTGTGCATCGAGGAGCGCCGGGTCACGCAGGAGGACGTCGTCTTCAAGCTGCCGGGACCCCTGTCCTGATCGGCTGATGGCGGTCTACACCGAGGTCTCCGACGAGGCCCTGGCGGGGCTCCTCGGCGAATACGACATCGGCACCGCCGTCGCCTTCCGCGGCATCGCCGAGGGCGTCGAGAACAGCAACTACCAGCTCCGCACCACCGCAGGCGACTTCATCCTCACCCTTTACGAGAAGCGCGTCGACCCGGCCGAGCTGCCCTGGTTCCTCGGCCTCATGCAACACCTCGCCGCCCAGGGCATCGCCTGTCCGCTGCCCGTCGGCGGCCAGGACGGCAAGAGCTTGCGGCACCTGGCTGGCCGCCCTGCCTGCATCACCACCTTCCTGCCGGGCGTCTGGCCGCGCCGCGTCCGCATCGACCATTGCGCGCCCCTCGGCGCCGCACTGGCCGGGCTGCACGTCGCCGGCGGCGGCTACGCCCCGCAGCGGCCCAACGCGCTCGGTCCCGATGGCTGGAATCCCCTGCTCGCCCACTGTCTGCCGCGCGCCGACGAGGTCCAGCCGGGGCTCGCGCGCGAGCTCGAGGCCGCGCTCGACCGCATCCTGGCGCAATGGCCGGCCGGCCTGCCGCGCGATCACATCCACGCCGACCTGTTCCCCGACAACGTCTTCTTCCTCGACCAGCGGATTTCCGGGCTGATCGACTTCTACTTCGCGGCCACCGACCTGCTCGCCTACGACGTCGCCGTCTGCCTCAACGCCTGGTGCTTCGAGCAGGACTTCCAGTTCAACGTGACCAAGGCGCGCGCCCTGCTCCGCGCCTACGCCGCCACGCGCCCGCTCTTGGCCGAAGAGCGCGCCGCCCTGCCGGTGCTGTGCCAGGGCGCGGCGATCCGCTTCCTGCTGACCCGCCTGTTCGACTGGGTCAACACGCCACCCGGCGCGATGGTGACGCGCAAGGACCCGCTCGAATACCTGCGCCGGCTCCGCTTCCACCTCGGCGCCAAGGACGAACATGCCTACGGACTCTGAACCAACCCCGCCCGGACCGGTCGAGGAACCAACCCCGCCCGGACCGGTCGAGGAACCAACCCCGCCCGGACCCGTCGAGATCTGGACCGATGGCGGCTGCAAGCCCAACCCCGGACCCGGCGGCTGGGCCGCGATCTTGCGCTTCGGCGCCCATGAGCGCGAGCTGACCGGCGCCGATCCGGTCACCACCAACAACCGCATGGAACTGACCGCCGCCGCCGCCGCCCTCGAAGCGCTCACCCGCCCCTGCCAGGTCGTGCTGCACACCGACAGCGAATACGTCCGCAACGGCGTCACGCGCTGGAGCACCGGCTGGGTCCGCCGCAACTGGCGCAACGCCGCCGGCGACCCGGTCGCCAACATGGACCTCTGGCGCCGCTTGCTCGACGCCGCCAAGCCCCACACGGTCGAGTGGCGCTGGGTCCGCGGCCACGCCGGCGACGTCATGAACGAACGCGCCGACCGCCTGGCGACATCTGCCCGGGAGCGCCGGCCGTTGTAATGTTGTCAGCTTATGCACGTTATGCCCCATTCCACATGAGCCGGTCGTTCGCCGTCTTCCCCGGTGACACGCGACCGTCATCGTCCGGTCACGCGGGAGTCATGCTAGGCGTGTAGCCCACATTGCCATGCGGGCTGCGGAACTGAGTATCCCCAGGGCGGGCGCGGCTCTCGTCGCAACGGGTGCAAAACGAACCGACAGGGCGCCGGCCAGGCTCGCTTGGCTGCTGCTCGCGCCCTCCATCGCCGGGCTGGCGCTGTTCTGCTATGGCCCGGTCGTCCAGGTCCTGTTCCGTTCGCTCGAGGTCAAGCGGTTCGGTCGGCCGGTTGAGTTCGGCCTGGCGAACTATACCGCGCTGTTCGCCGACGACCGCTTCCTTACCGCCCTGCTCAACACCGCCGTCTATGCCGCCGGCACCATCCTGCCGAGCCTGGCGCTCGCGGTGCTGTTCGCCCTGGCGCTGCGCGAGGCCACCTGGCTGACCTCGGCGATCCGCACCGTGATGGTGCTGCCGATGATGGTGCCGCTGGTCGCAGCCGCGGCCTTGTTCACCTTCATCTTCCTGCCCGGCGCCGGGTTGATCGACCACTACCTGCTCCCGCTCGGCCTCGGCGGCGCCAACTGGCTCGGTGATCCCGCGCTCGCCATGCCGGCCATCATCGCCATCACGATCTGGAAGAACACCGGCTACTACATGCTGTTCTTCCTGGCCGGGCTGGCCGCCGTGCCGGAGGAGCAGATCGACGCCGCGCGGCTCGAGGGCGCCAATGCCTGGCAGCGCTTCCGCTACGTCATCCTGCCGCTGCTCGGCCCGACCGTCGCCTTCGTCACCGTCATCGCGCTGATCAACGCGTTGGTCCAGGTCGACCACGTGCTGGTCATGACCGGCGGCGGCCCGGCCGACGCCACCAACCTGCTGCTCTCCTACATCTACCAGACCGCGCGGCAGAACCTCGACATCGGCCGCGCCAGTGCCGCGACGGCGGTCAGCGTCGCCCTGCTGTTCGCGCTCGCGACGGTCAGTCTGCGCACGCTTGAGCGCGGCATCCACTATGAAAGCTAGACCCGGCCTGATCGTCGCCGCCGCAGGCGCGCTGGTCTGGGCGGTGCCGTTCCTGTGGATGGCGGTCGCCTCGGTCCGGCCCGGCTATCCGCCCGACATCGCAAGCCTGGTGCCGCGCCCGCCGCTCAGCCTCGACAACTACCGCGAGGCCTGGTCGGCCGGGCACTTCCCGCTCTGGTATGCCAACACCTTGGCCATGTGCCTCGGCATCCTCGCCGTGCAATGCGTCACCGTGACGCTGGCCGGCTATGCCTTCGCCCGGCTGCGCTTCCACGGGGCCGGCACGGTGTTCAATTTGTTCCTGCTGCAACTCCTGCTCGTGCCCGCGCTGCTGATCGTGCCGAACCTGCAGATGCTCATCGCCCTCGGCCTCTACGACACGCTGGCCGGGGTCGCCGCGCCCTACCTCGCGTCGGCCTTCGGCGTGTTCCTGATGCGCCAGACCTTCCGCCAGTTGCCGCGCGACTACGAGGAGGCCGCCGTGCTCGACGGAGCCCGGCCGCTGCAGGTGGTCTGGCACGTGCTGCTGCCGATGGCGCGGCCGGGTCTGGCGGCGTTCGCGGTGATCAGCCTGACGGCGCACTGGAACGAATATGTCTGGCCGCTGATGGCCACCACCTCGAAGGACAACCAGGTGCTCACCGTTGGCCTGGCAAGCTTCGCCGGCGCCTCCGAAGGCGGCGGCCAATGGGGCGTGATCGCCGCCGGCACGGCGCTGGTCGCCGCCCCCCTGCTGCTGCTGTTCGTCCTGTTCCAGCGCCGGATCGTCGGCAGCTTCGTCTTTTCCGGAATCAAGTAGAGGATCTTCCCAATGCGCAGATTGTTGCTGGCCACGCTCGGCCTGTTCGCCGCCACCGCGGCGCATGCGACTGATATCGAGCTGTTCTTCCCGGTCCCGGTGAACGGCCAGCTCTCCAATGAGATGCAGCGCGTGGTCGAGGACTTCAACAAGGACCACCCAGACATCCATGTCAGCGCCACCTACACCGGCAGCTACGACGACACCTCGTTCAAGACCCGCGCCGCGGTCCAGGCCGGCCGCCCACCCGCCGTGGTGCTGCAGAGCGCCAATTACCTGCGCGACTACGCCATCAACGGCGAGGCGATCTCGCTCAACCCGCTCATCGAGAAGGACGGCCAGACCCCCACCGCCTTCATGGGCCAGTTCTGGCCGGCGCTGCGCCCCAACGCGGTCGAGGCCGGGCAGGTCATGGGCGTGCCGTTCCAGAACTCGACCCCGGTGCTCTATTATAGTGTCGACGCCTTCCGCGAGGTCGGTCTCGACCCCGACCACCCGCCGGCGACCTGGGACGAGTGGGTCGATGCCGCCCGCAAGCTGACCAAGCGCGACGGCAACCAGGTCACCCGCTGGGGCTTGATGATGTCCACCGTCGAAGACAATTTGATGTGGCTCGTCAGCGGCCTGGCGATGAGCAATGGCGGCCAGTATTTCGACGTCGATTGGGGCGGCGAGGTGTACTACAACACGCCCTCGACCCTCGGCGCGGTCCGCTTCCTCGACGACCTCATCCACAAGCACAAGGTCATGCCGGAGGGCACCAACGACGCCAACGCCATGGCGTCCGCCTTCTTCAGTGGCCGGGCAGGCATGATCCTCAACAGCACCGGCGCGCTGTCCTTCGTGCGCGCCAACATGAAGACTCCCTACAAGGTCGCCTTCGTGCCGCGCGCGCTGATGAACGCGGTGCCGATCGGCGGCGGCAGCCTGATGATCCCCGCCGGCAACACGCCCGAGCGGGTGCAGGCCGCGTGGGTGCTGATCAAGTGGATGACCAGCCCCGAAATCGCCGCCCGCTGGAGCCGCTTCACCGGCTACTTCGCGCCCAACCAGGCCGCCTACGACCTGCCCGAGATGCAGGCCTTCATCGCCGAGCACCCCGACGCCAAGGTCGCCCTCGACCAGCTGCAATACGCCCGCCCTTGGTTCGCCACCTACCAGACCGTCCCGGTCCGCAAGGCGCTCGGCGACCAGGTCCAGCTCCTGCTCTCCGGCCGCGCCAAGCCCGCCGACGTGGTCGCCACCGGCCAGAAGGCCGCCGACGCGCTGCTGCGTCCCTACGTCGAGCAGACCGCGCTGAAGGTGCCGTAGTGACTGGCTGCACCATCGTCCAGCTGACCGACCTGCACGTCCGCCCCAAGGGCGTCCCCGCCAACCGCGTCGCCGAAACCAACATGCTGGTATCGAGGGCCTTGCGCGCGGTAGAGCGGCTCCGCCCGGCGGCCGACGTGGTGATCATCACCGGCGACCTCACCGAATGCGGCTTCGAGCAGGAATACGCCGTCCTGCGCGAGCTGCTCGCCCTCGAGCTGCACCGGCCGGTCTACGTCATCCCCGGCAACCACGACCGCCGCGAAGTCCTGCTGCAGTGCCTGCCCGGCACCGCCTCGGCCGACGGCTTCGTGCAATACGCCGTCGACGACCTGCCGGTCCGCATCGTCATGCTCGACACGGTCGTGCCCGGCGCCGGCCACGGCGAGCTCTGCCCGCTCCGGCTCGACTGGCTCGACCGCACCCTCGCCCAACTGCCCGACAAGCCGACCCTGATCGGCATGCACCACCCGCCGTTCCAGTGCGGCATCGTCCACATGGACGCGATCGCGCTGCACCACCCCGAGCGCTTCGCCGCCGTGCTCGCCCGCCACCCCCAGGTCGAGCGCGTCGTCTGCGGCCACCACCACCGCCCGATCACCGCCCGCATCGGCACCGCGATCGCCAGCATCTGCCCGTCGGCCGCCCACCAGGTCGAACTCGACCTGTCCGACGACGCCCCGGCCAACTTCGTGCTCGAGCCGCCAGCCTATCAGATCCACCGCTGGCGGCCTGAGACCGGCATCGTCTCCCACACCGCCTTCGTCGAGCGCTTCCCCGGCCCGTTCCCGTTTCTCGACCACGAAGGCTACCCCGGCCGCTAGTGCCTGGAGACGCGCCCCAGCGAACAGGGAAGCAGGTCTGCGTCAGTCCCCCTCCACCGCCCGCCACCGCAGCGTCATCGCCGGGCCCCGACGGGCGGCGTGCAGCAGCCGGTCCAGCGCGTCGAGGAACGCCGATCGGTCGCGCGCGAGCAGCGGCGCGGGCCCACCCGTCTGCACCCCGCTCTCGCGCAGATGCTGCGCGATCGCCCGCCCGGCCAGCGCCGAACCGATATTGGCGCCGGTCCACTCGCGCCCGTTGAACGCCAGCGCCCGCGCCCCGCGCGCAAGGCAGCGCGACGCCAGCGGGATGTCCGCCGTGGCGCACACATCGCTGGGCCCGATCCGCTCGGCGATCCAGTCGTCCGCCGCGTCCGCCCCGCTGGCCACCACCACCATCGATACGTTCGCAAGGCCCGGCGCCCGGATCGGCCGCGACCCGTTCGAGACCACGTGCACGGCCACGCCCAGGCGGCCCGCCACACGATAGATCTCCTCGCGCACCGGACACGCGTCGGCATCGACGTAGATCTCTGTCATGCCGGCGTCTCTTAAAGCATGGTCGCCGGGGTGTGCGAATTTGCAGAGCAGGTCAGCGCAACTGCATAGAGCACGTCCCAAGACCGGGAGATGCTCCAGCGCCGATCAGGCAATGAGCTCCATGGCAGGTGCGAGCGTCACGTCCAGATGCACCGGATTGTGCAATGTATTGGCCACCGGAGACCACAGCGTCGCGTGCCGGACCAACGCCTCGAGCTGCTCCCGCGGCGCCCCGGCGTCGAGGGGCACGATGACCTGGATGGTCTCGAACCCGATCGTATGCGGCGCCAGGTTGCCGGCGCCCCAGACGGCGGTCGTGTTGAGGTCGGCCGCAAGGTCCAGCGACAGGGATCGTATCGGAATACCTTGTGCGACGGCGTTTGCGTGGATCCCGACCGAAAGGCACGAGCCGAACGCGGCCAGCAGGGCCTCCGACGCGTTCGGCGCCATCGTTTCGCTCGAGAGGCTCGGCGACGCATCTTCGACCACGGCTTGCGGCGGTAGGTTGCGGATATAGTTCAACTGACTGAACCGCCCTCGCGCGACCGTGCGGCACATGAACGTCCGCACCGCGGATGGCTCTGCCTTGTCCGTCGCGATCAACCCGTCCAGCTCACGCTTGCCGACCGGAAGCCGCACCGGGGGACCGATCGCAGTAGGGAGTTTTGTCATTTGGCTTCCTTCGCAGTCCCTGGCAAGTCCATACGGACGTTCGCAACTTCGTGCATTGACCGTTCCCTTATACGCCTCGGACCAGGCCCGTCGCCCACGAGGCGGCCGTCGCCGCGGCCATCTACGGTGGCGCCCGCTTCCGCGCCGACCGCGAAGCCGGGCTGCAGCGCCTGCCGCTCCCGCCGCCCGTCCCCACCGCCAGCATCTGGCTCAGGGCGTCCGGATAGCGCCATCCTGGCGGGCGGGCCCGAGCACTACGCTTTTCGCATTGTCAATGTCCGGCGTTGCCGCAGGCGCTCGGGCCTGCCCGGCGCTATAGACCCCCCTGGCCAGACCCGCCCAGTAAGCCGGTCAGTAAGCCGGTCAGTAAGCCGGTCTAAACCGACAGCGCGTAGCCGCCGATCATCACCCCGATCGCCGCGATCCAACTGCCGCCGGCCCGGATGGCGATGCCGCGCCACCCGTCCCCGGCCCGGCGGAACGCCGACACCAGCGCCACCGTCAGCGTCATCGCCGCATACCCGGCCGCCGTCAGCCCACAGGCGAACAGCGTCACATCCGTCGCAGCCCCCACCCCGCTCGCATTGGCCGCGCCCCGCAGCACCGCGATCGCGAACCCCAGCGCCAGCAGCACCGGGCCCGGCACGCGCACCGCGGCCGCCGTCAGCCCGCCCAGCGCGATCATCAGCGCCGCATCGACGCTCATCCGGTCCTCGGTCCAGCCCGACCACAGCCCGATCGCGAACCCGGCCAACAGCCCGGCCGGGAACGCCACCACCATCCACCGCGACCACAGCCGCGTCTGCATTCCCGCCAGCATCCCCAATGCCAACCACAGGATCACGTCCGCCAACCCGGTCAGCGGATGCAGCGCGCCGCCATAGAAATCGCCAAGCCGGGCGCCAATGATGTGTGCGCCGGCCGGCTGAACGCCGAGCAGCAGCAGCACGGGAACAAGCAACAGCACCATCATCAGCCTCAAGCAACCGTCAACAAGCGGACCATGCGGCCCATGAACCAGAACATCGCCACCGTGCCGATCGCATAGCCCGGCAGCGCCTCGCCCCAGCCACCAAGCGTCGCCCCCAGCCGGCGATGACCCCAGCGCAGCAGCAGCACCAGCGCGACGAACGCGAGCTGGCCGATCTCCACGCCCACGTTGAACGACAGCAGCGCCGGGAACAGCAGCGCGTGCTCGATCCCCAGCGCCGACAACGCGCTGGCAAACCCGATCCCGTGCACCAGCCCGAACGTGAACGCGATGGCCCACGGATAGCGCGCCGTCAGCCCCGGCTGCCCCTGATGCAGCTTCACGATCTCGACGCCCACGAACACGATGCTCAGCGCGATGCACGCATTCAGCGGCGCCTCCGGCACGTTCAGCACGCCATAGGCCGCCGCCGCCAGCGAGGCGCTGTGCCCGACCGTGAACGCTGTGATCGTCTTGACCAGCCGCCAGCCGCCGCCGACCACGAAGATCAGCCCCAGCACGAACAGCAGATGGTCCACGCCGAGCAGGATGTGGTCGATCCCCACGTTTAGGTACGTCACCCCGACCTCGCGCCAGGTCTGCCAAGTCGGGCTGCCGATCGCCAGGATCGATACCACCGGGCTGCCGCTCGTGAGCGTGTAGCTCCGCGGCTCGCCGCCGATCGGCACCACCCGCAGCAGCACCGCCGACATGTTGGCGCCGAGATTATCGACACCCACCCGGCCGACCAGCCCCTCCGGCCCGCACTCCAGGCTCGGCAGCGCGAACCGGCACTGCGCCGGAAACCGGATGCGCACCTTGTCTCCGCCGATCGTCGGCTCCAGCGTCCAGCCCGCGACGTAGCTGCCCGGCCGAACCTCGCGCACCTCCAGCACGCCCATCGCCGGCTCGTGCGCCAGCGCCGGCCCGAGCAGCCCGGCCAGCGCGAGCAGGCCGGCGAGAACGAACCGGATCACGATTCGTACCGAACGGTATAATTGGCCCGCAGCCGCTTGACCGCCTCCCAGGCCCGTCCCCGCACCGCCTCGACCTGGTAGATCCGCAACGCCTGGTCGTGCACGTCCTCGAAGCGGGCGCGCTCGCCGGGCCGGCGAGAGTCGAACCGGACCAGGTGCCAGCCCTCCCTCGATTGCAGCACGCTCCAGGCCTCCAGCGGCAAGGCCAGCAGCGCGTCGCGGAACCCGTCGCCGAACACCGGGCCGATGCTGCTGATCGGCCGGCCGATCATCGCCCGCGTCGTCCGCTGCAGCTCCTCCGGGTCCTGCCCGGCCTGCAGCGCCGCCAGGTCCGCCCGCGCCTTTGCCTCCTCGACCGGTGGGCTGAGATAGAAGCTGATCCGCTCCGGCTCGTCGAACCGGTCGTGGTGCTCCTCGAACCACGCCCGCAACTCGTCGATGCTCGGGTTCGGCGCCTCGAGCTGGCTGAAGATCATCAGCTGCAGCTTGAAGGCGACCCGGTCGCGGATGCTCTCGTCGCCCCGGTCGACGCCGAGCAGCTTGCCTTCGCGATACAGGATCTCACTGGCCACCCAGTTCTCGACCATCTGATTGAGCTCGTCCGGCGTCGCGCGGCGCTCCCGGTCCTCGTCGAAATTGGTCGCCATCGCCTCGCGCATCGCCCGCGTCACCGTGATCACCCGCGTGCTCCGGTCCGGCGGATGCAGGATGGCGTCGGCGCCGAAGATCAGCCCGGCCAGTACGATGAAGTGGATCAGCGGCTCCCGGCGCACGAACCGCCACACCGCGCGTCCCGACAGCTTCGGGAGCGGGCGTGCGGCTTCCATCGGGTGAATGTTCTGGCTCAATTCTGCGTTCCCTATGGCGGCCTGCGGGCGCTCAATGCAGCCTGCGGCGGGCGCTGTCACCCGCTGCGGCTGGGCGTCATCGAAACTTCACCTGAAGTCTACGCTCGCGCGCTTCCGCTCGAACATGGACGGACGTTAATGGAGAGGCGGACGCAAGATCGCCCATTCCAGGAGTATCCCAATGTCATCGACTAAACTTGCGCTGGCGCTGACCAGCGCCGCGACGGTGTCGCTCAGCCTGGCCGCCCCGGCCCTGGCGCAGAGCTGGGTGCCGAACAAGCCCTTCATCAAGAACTCGCCCTACGTCGCCGGCGACATGCACAACCACAACACGTGCACCGACGGCTCGGTCTCGACCGGCTACGCGCTCGACCGCAGCCTCGGCTCCGGCACCACCAACGGCGTGCCGAACTTCAACATCGACTGGTTCACCCAAGGCAACCACGGCGGCTCCGGCAACCGCGACTGCCGCTTCAGCGATACCAGCGCCAACCTGCCCGGCGACACCACCACGTATTGGACCGACACGCTCGGCCAGACCATCCAGGGCATCACCATCACCCAGCTCAAGGGCGACGTGCCCAACCCGCCGCCGCCGCGCGCGGCGATGTATCGCTGGCAGTCGATCGCCGAGGTCGAATACCCCATCATTATCCAGAAGTCGCAGCAGTACAAGAAGGTCGCCCTCGAGGGTCTCGAGACCATCGTCCCCGGCCACGAGCACACCGACGTCGCCGTGCTGAACGGCGAGTTCCCGACCACCGGCACCGGCAACGCCAACCGCATGGCCGAATTCGAATACCGCTGGGACCGCGCCGATGGCGACACCAAGGGCCCGGTCGACGCCAACGGAAACCAGATCTGGACCGGCAAGAGCTTCAGCAACAGCGGCATCGCCGGCCACCAGAAGTCGGTCCAGAGCGTCGCCTGGCTGCAGGCCAACGCGCCGCTGACCAGCTACTATGTGCCGACCCACAGCGAGCGCGCCGGCGCCTTCAACCCGGCCGGCAGCAACGGCTACAACATCGAGCATTACCGCGACTTCAACAACGCCGGCCCGACGGTCGCCGTCGGCATCGAGAGCCCCGGCCACTTCGCCGAGAGCAACCACTCCTACGGCCCCAACGCCGTCGGCGGCGGCGCCTATGGCGGCGGCGGCATCTACACCGCCAAGGTCGGCGGCTTGTGGGACGGGCTGCTCGGCGAAGGCCGCAACAGCTTCGTCTTCATCAGCTCCGACTGGCACCA
>JAABUL010007042.1_pt1 | contig 12434 bp, 16 predicted proteins | sample 5559151 | NCBI WGS metagenome assembly JAABUL01 (sample SAMN10711876, study PRJNA513368) | rock metagenome | isolation source: Antarctica rocks | place: Antarctica: Victoria Land, Pudding Butte sud | reverse complement strand
CTTCATCTACGCCAACTTGCTCTCACATCAAAATTCTTGGAGACAAGAAAACTTTACGAAGTATACACCAAAGAGAGCAAATCGCTCGAGCTCACTGTAGAATGGCAGAGGTTCTCACTCTGGGGCATGGCGCTTGGGATTTCGGACAATATTGCTTCCGACGAAATTCACGATCGTGAAATCATTGAGGGCGAGACGATCTTTGAGCGCAACATGCAGAGCCTCAGCAACATCGCAAGTAAACTTGATGCGCCGGACCAAGTTGAGGATCACTCACATTCCATGTCCTTGAGACTTCGCATACTGAACGACGCGATGGCGAATACGCTTCCCCTGTCACTACAAAAATCAATCGAGAGAGAATTGGAGCTTCGTATGGTCGAGGGCAAAGATCTGAACCTACTCAAAGAGCTCAAACAGACTTTTCATGCCTCGTCGGCGAACGAAAGCATCGGCGTTCTGGCAGCCGTACGACACATGATTGCTCACTGTAATGCTCCACCGGACGACATAGGCAGGGCCTTGCACTTGCAAGGGATAATCCTCCGCAATCGCCGTCTGTTCAAGGGCTATGAGCTTGCAAGCATGGTGAAAGACGACGAAGACCAGAGACAGGTTTTAGTCGAGACGATCGATTACAGCGAAAGCTCCTCTCAGTCGGACGCCTGCAAGGAGCTTTTTGACCGGGTGGAAGCCATTGCGAACCTCCTCCATATAGTGTCCCAAAGGCCTGCGTTCAAGGTCTTGCGCTGTCTGGGGTACTACCACGAGCCCAGGAAGCATGCGTTTGCCCTAATCTTCGAACCTCCTACTGCAATCTACGAGGACCATGGCAGCACCAATCCAATGAGCCTAGAGCAAATGATTACGCAAACCCAAGAGGGTGGCCCACAGCGACCTGCTCTTGATGAAAGACTCAAGCTCGCTCACAGCCTTACAGCTACCGTGTCCGAAATTCATAGAGCCGATTGGCAGCACAAAAATATCTCTTCATCAAGGGTTTTATTCTTCATTCCCCAGCCACAGGCCGTGTCAGAGTCCGTGCCGTCCCCTTATCTGATAGGATTCAACCACAGCCGCCACGATGACAACGGGGCATTCGGCGCGAAGCCCGACACGGATGAATTACATTACCGGCATCCAGATTACTCGCATCCACAGAGCAAACACCAGCCCAAGCACGACTACTTCAGTCTCGGCATTGTCCTGCTTGAGATCGGGCTCTGGAAGAATGTAAGGAACATGCTGCAGCTGCAGGGAAAAGAACGTTTGGAACCACAAGACATCTTAGAGCCTCTTATGAAGGAATGGATCCCGCAGCTAGGCTTCTACGTTGGCAAGAAGTATCAAGATGCTGTTACGACTTGTTTGACGGGCAATTGCGAGATTGAGGGTCAGCGGGAACCGGATGACTCGCGCGCGAAAAGGCCTTTGAGCTTCGAGACGAAGGTGGTTGAGCAGCTGCAATCTTCGATAGTGTGAAGAGTTGAAGTACATAAAAAGGAAAGCGCCTTCCTTGATGAGCTCTTGATTGCTGTTCGAGCACACGCTCTGAAAGAAACGCGGATGCTACAATGAAGGCCATGGCCCTAGCAGAGGCGGAGGAGGTTGACTATGAGGACTACATCGACAGCGAATCCGATCACGAAACGAAAGTTCCATAGACGATAACGACGACATACGACAACAACGAGAAGACAGACGAACCAACTTAGATTTGGGCCAGACTTGGGCCACCTCGCGGAAGTCTCCTGGACGATATCTCCTCCGATTCTGAGGTCAAATTAGCGGTCCAACGATTGTCGCAGATCGATATTAGAAGAGGCGTTTCAGTAAACATTGGATAAGGCAGATAGAATAGAGAATTCCATGCATCTGGGCCTGGGATTGGTGCTGTCTCAAATGGTTTCTCGTGCAGATCGAACCTCTGGCTAAAACTCTGAATGTTCATGTAGGAGACCTGGGATAACACCGTATTCTGATGCAGGAACGGGGGTTTTCTCAGGAGTGTGATAATATCGACATTGGGGGTGAACATATAAAATAGCCTTTCATAGTGCACTTTCAAAAGCTGTAATGTGCAAAGTGTGTGGATGGGGGGCGGTTTAAGCATTGCGCGTATTCATGAGACCGCTAACATGGGCTTGGTAGCAGTCCGCCTTTGATCAATGCTTATCTTATACTACGGCCACCGCTGGTCCAGCAATTATAGTTCTTCAACTGACATTGTGTCGCTTCCATAGTGCGCTGTTCTCTCCCACGATTGGATAAGCTTTAGTCTCCGAGAAAATTAGAATTCCAGGAGGACTTGCTTGCCTAGAAAGCATCTAAAGGTCTCTGTAAATCCAACAGCCCCAGGGATTGTTTTTTCCAGTCTGTAATCTGTTTGGTATCGAACGACCATGCGTTGAACATGTCGCCTCGACTCCATGATCTATCGCACGAGTTGATACTCCAGATTGTGGATTTATTGCTGGACAAGGAGACGGATAGCGACACGAATGAAAGCGAAATTGAGAAACTCGCAAAATTGAGGTCTAACAATGAAGCAGCTGAAGCCGACGGAAAATTCAAAAGGGACAGCCAGAAAAAGGACACTCAAACTGACGAAGCCACAAAAGATGCATTCAACAACCACAGTGCACAGGATTCGGAGTCTCAGCATAAGGATAGCTATCGGGCCTTCAAAGTTGCGTCTTCCGGCGAGCAGAATTTAATCAACCTAAGTCGCATCTGTATTTCCTTCTATAAGATCCTCAGCCCTTCTCTCTTCCGTTCTATAATACTCCGTAACACCCAAAAGTCTGGTGCAGCCGTATTGTACCTCTGTTCCACAAATCAAATAAAGTATGTGAAAACCCTGCATTTCAAGGCTATAGTACCTGGGGAACGGAGAAGAAATGTGCGCGATGTTGAAGGGGTCTTTCCAGCCGAAGTCAAGACCGTTCTCAGCAATCTTTCGCAGTTTCCGTGTCTCGAGACTATGATCATTGATTTCGACTTTCATTTGAATATAGACAACGAGTCCGAATATTGTGACGACCTGCTTGGGAATCTGACAGCAGGTGACGCCGAGGAGACTGAAGAGGAGACTGAGAGATTAGAGGAGCAGGAGAGCTTGAGGGCGCTGGTAAAGAAGACCTTTGAGGCCATCTGTATGGACGTTTCGAGCGGAATGCGAGAGCTCGTTGTCAAAGATTGGCCATTGAGGGCCAATTCGATCGTGGGCAGTAATCGATTCAACAAGGTGTGTGGCATTACTCAATCGATTCCCTAAGGGTTGCCTCTAGTGTTCTGAGAGCGACTTGGTATTTCCGTATCATGTATTATTCCATACATCATTCCTGATGTCAAGTCTCAACGCTTGCAGACCGAATGGAGCTGCCAGCTGACCAAGTACAGTTGCTCGCAAAATTGGAATCCTTCAAATATGAAACCTATGGAGCGGATATGGGTGCTGGGTGGTATGTTGATCCAATACTTATACCCAAAAACTGAAGCGTCCACGCGCTGCACGGCCTGGTTCATCTGTGGGGAAGCCCCAAGCTTTACCTTTGCTAGGTCTGCAATGAAGTCGCGCCCTTCCTTTTACTAACACTAGTCAATCAATCTGTAGGAATATCAACACAACACCACAATTCCGGAGATATATCAACAACCTGGACCGATATTTCATCAACGCCCTCGCAAGCGTGACTCGTCTTGCCATCATCGGCCACGAAGAGGCTGCCATTGGCCAGACCTTTGCTCAAGAAGCCCTAATCCCGCTGAGAGCAGAGCATGCGCCCAATCTGAGAGAACTCGAATTAGGATACTATTTTATCCAAGATGATTTGTTAGACTTTCTGGTTGCTCACTCCTCAACACTAGAGGTACGGGAGTCTTTGTCTTCCCAAGTCGCGATTAGCTTCCTCTTCATCACTGTCAATTCCGTTTCAATCAGTCTTATGCCTAATAATGGCATAGCTGACTTTTCGTCACAGCATCTCGTGTTCAACCACTGCTTCATCTCCGCGGACATCAACGGCGATGAGTCCTCCTCCCACGTGGATTCCGAGCCCGTGGATGAACCCGAACGGAGATGGAACACCTGGTTCCATCGCTACGCCTCCAACGAGCCTCGCGCATTACAGCGTACTACTTTCAAGCCCCACAACGCTCCTATTATCGATCCAGAGGGCATCTCAGATCTCGACGTTATCACCAGGACAAGGTTGTTCCTTGACGAGCGGAAGACCGAGGGGAGAGAGCTCAGAGTATTCCCGTACGCAGAGGTCGATATCGAGTACGGTGCGATTAACGAAAACGAGGATTTCAACAGAAGGAAAGCTCGTAAAGGGCGGGACCTGGAGGGATGGTATGAGTTGATGGATGTCATGGAGAGCAATCGGGAGCGGCTGAGGGGAGCAGGGGCAGCGCACCGCCAGGAAAGATGAAAGCAGCAACACTGTTACGAGGAATGAGAGATGAATCAGCGCGGTTGCCGGAAGAGGTTCTCAGAAGAACCATCGAAGTGGTAAAAGACCGAAATGTGGGGTGATTGCAGGCGCTCCTGGACAAGTCGCTGTAGAATTGCTAAAAAACAGAGCTCCATCAGCCCCTCAAGTTTCTTGCCGTCGTCTCACCAAACAACGCGACCGGACGTTTCCGTCCCAAGGATCAAACTTTCGGATACTTCCCCTGGCAGCTCCACCTGGCTCTTGCTACTTCACGGAGAGCTGTTCGTGACACTCAAATAATCTACTGGAATGAGCCTTCCAACTCTCTCTTCCCTCCGCACATACAGTCTCGCCGGTCTTTGACGTCGTTCCGTCGATTTCCCAATGCCAGCAGCGTCTCGAGCGTCTACCGCCAGCAGCCAACGGACAAGAGAAGCAGCAAGAGCTCGATCAACCATCGCCAATCTAATCTCAATCGCCCACCAGCCAATTCCACGCTGGCCTTTTCTAGGATGATTACACAGAATGCACCTGCTCCAGGCGTACTTGCTTGATACTATCAGGCGTTGCATTGCTTCCTCGGCCCAGTAATAGGTTGCTGTGCAAAGACAAGGTATATAAATCGCCGTTGGGGGTGCCTTCGCATACCGCGTTAGATGCGTTGCTCAAATGACCGTGCTCCTGATGCTACGTAGTCAGCTCCGTTTTGCATTCCTATCGGTATCGATCTCGCTGGATATCGGCTTCCGAGTCGGAGGTCATGTATGCCCCCTATCAACACCTTCCGATCCTCCCCTCCGAGACTCTCCACTTCCTTATCCTGATTACCACATGTGCTCTGCAAGCCTCTACCCTTGATCTGGGTTCTGTGTCCCTCGTTCTGTTCATCAGCGCATGTGCGTCCTTCATCCCCACTCCACCACAGCGCGCCCGCAATCCCTCTCCACGAGTACCTACACCCCCTATCTTAAAATGAAAAGATGGACACCCATACCCACGCCCCTACTCACCAATCCACCTCCAAACCTCAGTCCCCAGCACATAGCCCACCAAAAACACTCCCCCCACCCTACCGACCCCAACCCGCCCACAACCTCCCTCCTCACCTACCTTCCCAAGCCCCCCTACCAGCAATGATCGAGGGGGTTGGTTTTGTGAGTCCTCTTGTCCTTTGCTGATCTTTCACTATCGCTTTGGTTCGATGGAAATGGGTGATTTATGATTGTGGAGGATGCACACTCGAGTCTGTCTAGGAATTAGATCTCTATCAGCTTCAGGAGTATATGGGTGGCAAGGCGGGCGTGGGTATGTGACCGGCAGGTGGTGAGCTACCATGCGGAGCGACCCGCCTTCGACGTTCAGGGTGGTGGGTGGTGTGTTTGAGTGGTATGGGGTTGACAGGGAGGCAGAGGGGGGGATTGCGATGATAAGAGAGGGGGTGTGTAGATGGAAATCGGGCATGCTGTCGGCTAGGTTCGAAGGCGTGCTAATTTTTGCATTATGGGATGCTGGTGGGGATGGTGCTTGCTAAGACTCCGCTCGAGACTTTCGCTCTATCTGCAATGTTCATTGAGTCGTCTGGCTTTGATAGAGATTTCCGCTGATTGTCGCCTGCTCCTCGATCCCTAAATAGAAGCCTCACTTCCTTAGGTGGATGAAGTAGATAATGCTAATAATTGAGACATCGCCAAGTAGACTACATGGATTGACACTTGTCGATGGAACAGCGAAATAGAAAGGTGCCACTTTAGTCATGACTGCTGAGTATTAGTGGCTGTTCTGTTCTGAAATGTGTGTAGCGTCGTATAAGCCATTGTAAGGAGCGTACGGGTAAAGACTAGGGCAGAGTCTTTTCGCTCAGATCCAAATGTGACGAGCTTTTAGTGAAAAAGTTTGGGAAAAGGCTGTTCGGACAAAGATGGCTCCTGGTAGCTGTTCCTATGTAGTATCATGAATACTCTGAGCATAGTACTCCACGAAGACCGCCGTGACTGACTATGATCTTGCTTCAAACAGGTATGTTCTGGAGCAGAAGAGGTATGTCTCCAAACGCTCGCATGCCTCGAAGTCACTGGACACAGACGGCAAGGCGGACAGTGGTCTCTCTTGCTGGCGTTGAAAGTGGATGAGATTATGCTTTTTGGGCTGCACCTGAGAAGACCCTCGCAACCCACCCAGCTCCATGTTCCTGATATTCCTGTCGAGTGACTTGAAGCTTCTGCAACGCTGTATGGTCAGCAGCAAGAGTCGCGCCCCCAAGCCATGTGGATTTAATCGGGCTCGAAGAAGTCAGCACGTGCTTTAACAATGCCTGGAAATTGAATGTGAGATTCAATTCACTCACTCTGGCGCTCTCACGATCCGGACAACGCACTCCGCCGGCGCGAGGTGCCGAATCCCTGTCTCCCTAGGCTAAGAGTCAGCATTTTCGACCAAAAACTCTGGAAATCCCTACAGTCTACTCATGAAGCCTTCTATCTTAGAATTCCCTCCGACCACAAGAATGTTCGCCAGCATAGCCGGCCACAGTCCAGGGGGCAACCCAGAGAGACTTTGAAGAACGGTCTCTGAGAGTCCAGCCTGCCTGATACCAATGTCTCCGGGATTGAAGAGTAGCTCCGGTGCCGCAAAGCGCTCGTTACCAAGCGTCATGAAGTCCTCCACATCTCCCGCCGTACCCGCTAAGGCGCCTAATTTCCTCATTCTCGCAGCCAACGATGGATCATGAGGACGCACGAAGCCTTCTTTACGAGCGTTGTAGTCAGGGAGTACATAATCGACTCGGATATCTTCCTCTGCGTTGTCGGTTTTTCGACGCTTGGATCCTTTCCATGTTCGTTCGAGGTCTCTTCGGAAGTCATCGCTAACGAACGAAACGGCTTCTTTGACTTGATTGATAAGATGGGTCTCGTCTGACATATTGTAATAGCGTATCGATACGAGCTCTTTGAGGTAGTTGGTAAGGAACTTTCCCCCCACCTCAAGGCGTCGAACAGCTTGCTGGATCGGCTTTCCATTATATAAAGGTGTCACAGTGGTATGAGAGTATCCCGAATCGATCACAAGGAGACATTCTGCGGGGAGCGCGCCAACATCGGGCGTACGTGGAGCTGCTCCGAAAAGCGACTGAATATCGTGGTATGCGTTAAGAGATGGACCTACCTTGAGCGTCAGCCGGACGCTTGGAATCCAATTAAACCTGTGGAGACGTCTTTACCGACCTATGTGGCGACTGTATGTTGCAAATTCGAATTCTTCGAAGATCATCTGGTCACAGTTGTTTTGGAGAGCTAATGGAGTATTCGGGGCCTCTGTAAGCACGAGATTCGTCTCAGGGGGATCACACTACAACACGTGAGCGATCTTTGGTTCGAAATAATAGCAGTCATCGAACTTTGAGCTTGGCTCCTTGATCAAGGAAGCTGTTATCCCAGACAGCTTTTTCGGCTTCCCAGCTGACCAGATACCCTTTCTCTACTGGCCTTCGATACACCACTTCCCCAAAATCTGTGCAGTGATCAATCTGAGATCCAATCCAGACTTTCTTGCCGCGGTCTCTCGCTATACAATTCGGGATGACTTGGCAATCCTCCGGCTGCTTAGATGTACTGGCGAAACCAGCCTTGATGGTGTACGCTCCGTTGTCGACAACAAGTGTGCGTGTTGGGAATAATTGCTGAGATGGCTTACTGTGGCGTGGCATCTCCTCAACTCGCTGGACAGGTTCAATGTGCTTGGGATCTCTTTCAACGGTGCTCCCAGCCATATCTCCAAAGCGGCATGCGGCTCGAGACTTGCCAGCCACACGTTCGGCACCAGCCTCCAAATGCCAAGCCTCCGCCAAGCCTACCTTCCAGCCTCTCGAGAAGTCCTAATAAGCTTTCATCTTACACTCATCCTCCCATTACCGTAGTTTTCAATTCCCACAACCTTCACCAACCGAATCTCTGATCTTTTACTCAATACCGACATTTACCGGACTCGCACAGCGCAGACCACTCAGCCCATATCCAGGATCACACAACAATGGCTACCCAGATGAATGCTTATGTGGCGGGCGTCGAGAACGTCATTGGTCGCCACTTCACTGATCCGAACAAATTGTGGGAGGCTCTCCAGGCCGCGGGTTCACCCGTACAATTCATCGGGAGTCGCCGCATCTCTGATGGACACAAGCGCTTGGCGCTGATTGGGGACTCCGTCCTCAAGCTGGCGCTGATCAGCCATTTGTATGTCGGGACTGACTCGAAAGGTAAGTGATATGATCGATCACAACGGAACATACGACTAACACCCTCCTAGGTGTGATCCAGGGGGTGGTTTCTTCCGTTGGCGCAAACGCCAATCTGGCCAGAATTGGCCTACAGCACAGCCTCGACCGTTTCGTGGTCGGAAGTCCCGGATCGGGTGGAGTCGTCTCGGCTGGAATCATGGCTTCCACCGTCGAAGCTATTCTAGGAGCGGCCTATCTCGATGCTGGGATGACTGCTGTCGTACAGATCATGCGCACCCTTGGCCTGGGTCCCGTCTGAACCCTGGGAACAAGAACCTGGTAACGTTATCAACTCTGATTCCACTCCCCCAAGATTTGAAAGCTATGCGAATTAATGTGACACAGAAAGCGTGTGCCTTGACATGGGGAACCTCGACGCCCTCTCCAGAGCCGTCCCGCCGCGACTCCATACGCCATGCCATGATCAATTCTGGTCATACTCGCGTGCCAAACGCTTCGTGATGATCGTCGTTCTACGGAGCCGTGAATCACAGGGTACTTTGCCACCTCGAGTCTGGCTAGAATTGTCATGTCAATGGCTTATGGACTTGTCACGTGAATGCTCTGAAGAGGGCGACGGGTTGTGCCCCATGTCCAGGCTCTGCCCACTGCGCCACATCAAAGGTCGACGATAGCCAGAGGACCAAGGCTGGACAGTGTCTGACTTCTTGTACAGGAGTCACCGGTTCGCCCCTGGTCCCTAGTGCGAGGAAGTAGATCGATTTCTTTTCGTTTTTATTGTGCGGACTAACCTTCAGTCGTTCCTTACTACTTGGTATTTGGATTCGACCCGGCCTGATTTTCTGCTTTTATTTGTACTTTGAGATTTTGTCACTCCTTAACGATGAGCGAGCGTATCGAACGGTATCATGGGAGTCCGATATAGTGGCCAGTCTCTCCTTCAATACAAGCCGTCAGTAGACGAATCTGATACTGATCGTCTCTAATGTCGTCTCCACTGAGTCCATCATCTGATCAATTTGTATGTGAAACTCCTAATAAGGGTGGCTTCGGTAGGTTTTCATCCAGGGTTAATGATCTCTGATGAAATGCTCTGCCGGCCCTTAAGATCAAGATTTTGCACTGTTCACATGAGTCGATCTCGTTCTTGTCTCAAAGTCTCATCCGGTGTTGTATTGCAAGCCCAAGGAGTTTATCAGTCGATGCAGGGTCCTAGCTCCGGGCGGTTATGGCACTGGCTGCCAGCCTACATAAGGCGAGTGAGGCCGCGCGGCTGCGCCGGTGTCGATTTAAGCGCCATGTAAGGTGGGGTGAAAGTGCTTTTCCGCAAATGTTCCATGACTCAAAAATGATATACAGTATGCTATATCATGCACTGTTGTACTACTCTGAGGCAACTTATCGCGCTTAGGGAATACTCTATTATCGTCGCGCTAACAGCCATGCGGCAGCAATGCCCGTGTTCCCCCCAATGTCCCGGATTGCCCTGGCGTTGCGGCGAAATGATGCTGTTTGCCTAGTGCAGAATATCACAGGTCACCACTTCAAGGATCAAAAGCTCCCTTGGGAAGCAATGCAAGCGTACCGTAGCGATGGCTTTCCTTACCGTAACAATCAATTGGCGCATGTTGGAGATGTGGTATTGAAACTCGCACTTATAGATGATGGGTTTCATCGGGGTCTTAGTCCTGGTGAGCAATATCTTTACAACTACGAAATCACTTACCCAAGCTGAGGATGGTGAAGGGGCATCTGAACAGAGGATCCAACCCTTATATTCAAATGCGACGCTTGGCGCCATAGGGGATAAGAACCACTTATCTGGGTTTGCCAATCAAGACCCCAGCTGCGTGAACTTGTGGAGCTCGTATGGATCTGCGACCACAGTCGAGGCGATTATTGGAGCTGTTTACAGAGACGCAGGCCTCGATGCTGCTAGAAAAGCCATTCAAAGAATAGGAGTCGCTACCCTTAAAGCCCGATGAGTCAAATAATGCAAGAGAAAGACCTCTTCCGATAAGAGTACATATCGCTAGCCACTGCAGAGAGGTGAGTAGAGCTACGATAATTAGAGTGGATGCCACGATACCACAATGACCAATGGACACCACTTTTCTACGCCGAACACCACGCTTTGCAAGATCTTACTAGAATTACGCCACGGTACCCAGAAGTGCCTAAGTTCTAGCCTTTGCACCGCTTGCTCGATGCCACACATCACCGCCCCACCTCATCATACGTTCCACCGCCGCAGTCGGACCATCGACAGCAGGCCGCACGTCTAGGTAGAAGACAGGTTCTCCGGTTGGCTCAGGAGGCGCTGAGTAGTAATCGATGACGTATCTAATTTCACGAGCCTCCCCTCGTGGCATCTGCCTTTGCACGTACCAATCGTGCCGGTCGAATGGAGGTTCGCCCCTAAAGGTATTAGCGCTTACAATTCTTGCAACAATGGTCTACACACCCAAACCCGGAAGGGAATATTTCCCCTAACAACCCCAACAACCAAGCTTTCGGTGTGGTGTCGCTTGGTCGCCCCTGGAATCTGAGGAGCTTTGTGTGTACAACCTCCCGACCATCCGATGGGGATACCGAGAAGCCTTCTTCGCCTTTCGAACAACACTTCCAGCCATGGCCGAGTCCTCGACTGAATCGTTGTTCCCACCCTACAATCTCCGCCCAAGCCCCTTCATTTAAATAGTTGTGTACAGCCACCATAGATTCTACCGCATCTTGAGGCGTGTCATCATAGCCTTTTCGTAACATAGCATTGTACATTTGCTGCGGAGATGGATATTCCCAGTTACTCTCGGCGTCGCCCCGTGGTATGGATGACGTTTCCCTTTCTATGGGTAGGTTGACCGTCTGATTCTCGGCTCGCGATTGGGATATACTCGAGGGCATATAGTTTAGAGGGTTTAGTCTCGATTTTGCGGACAATTTAGAAGCGGACGATGGTAAACGGGGTTCAGAGGCGCTGATGGGGCATGATCCGTCGGACGGTGGCGAGCGTGCATTCTGTGGAGGGAAAGAGGGCGTTTGCACATCATGCATAGGGCATCCCGGCTGTAGAATCGTCAGCATAGCGCACTCAGATTACGGTTCAACCTTCTCTCACAGGTAGAGCGGCTTTAGAAGTTGGCATAGGGTGAGGCGCAATAGGGGTGGCGGTCTTTGTAGTATCCGCCCAAAACCAACCCATAATGCAATGTGTATAGATCAAGAACGAAGCTGAGTAGGATCTCACAGAAGCTTAGAAACACCTGATCGAAGGGAGGATGATAACTTCTTCGTCGAATGAATCGATGGCAAGATGAAGCTTCCCAGTCCAAGCTTCCCGCGGCGGATCTTCGGCGCCGCTAGTAAATGACACCGCTCCCAACCGCAACTTTCTCAAGTCTCAACCCCTCAAAACATGACGAAAGAAAAAGATCGACTGAGATCATGATACCGCACAATAATTCCTCAAGACTACGATGAGAACGGCCTTCCTCTTTGGCCGGACATGCGCTCGAAACTTCCAACGCCAAGCATGCCATCGCTGGACGTCCTTCGCCCGCCCTGAGCGACAATTCTCCAACGCCTCAAAATGGGTACGGCTGCGACCACCTCCACGAAGAGGTCCTCATGGCACAAAGCCGATCTTTGCTCTCCTCACTCCTGCAGCCTTTGTGCAATTGAGCGAAGAAGACAATGGCGATGGCAAAACGCCGGAGGAGCACATGTTGGAGGCTTCGAGGGCAGAGATCGAGAAAACTATA
>JAABUL010007041.1_pt1 | contig 12439 bp, 11 predicted proteins | sample 5559151 | NCBI WGS metagenome assembly JAABUL01 (sample SAMN10711876, study PRJNA513368) | rock metagenome | isolation source: Antarctica rocks | place: Antarctica: Victoria Land, Pudding Butte sud | reverse complement strand
CTCAATCTGACGCCCCATGACGTCTGCCCCTCCTGGAACTACACCATCCAACCCCGTTCCGGTGCGACAGGCGATCCGGCTGCGCTCGCACCAAAACGGGAAGTTATTGTTTAACGAGCCCTTAGTGTCGCGCGCCCGACCACACGAATGTAGCGGTGGCGCACGGCGCGAGGGCGTAGCTAAACGTCTGTCCGCCCCAGCGTACGGCGAACGGACGGGGCCGACCGCCGGGATTGTAGGCCAGCAACGCGATGGAGCCGTCGGGGTTCTTGAACGCCACGTCGTCGATCGTCTGCGCGCCGTAGCTCGTCCCGCTGCCACAGCCGAGCCCCACGTCGCTGTAGTGGGGCACGGTCGAGGTAGAGGCGATGCGGTAGGCGCCCGGATGGACGAAGCGGCTGGCCTGCGCGAGTTGGTAGTAGTCGGTCGTGTACGCGACCGTGCCCGTATCGGTGTAGACCGTGACCGGCGCGATACAGTTGGGGCAGCCGGTCGTGCCCGGCTGCGGAGGGCCGCCGGTCTGGTCCAGAGCCAGGTTCCACAGCAGCACGCCCTTGGCCCAATCGCGCATCGACGCGATGATAAGCTCGGAGACATCGCCGTGCGTGAAGCCGCTGGAGCACTCCGTCACGTAGTTGTCCTTGGAGGGGTACAGCGTGTGCGATCGCGCCATAATATCGGGGCCGCCGGAGTAGCAGTGCCACGCCGTCCCCGCGACGTACGGCCCCGCCACGGGATCGCTCAGGACCAGGAATGGGTAGTCCGGCGTGGTGAGTGTGGTGTCCCAGAACCCATCGTAGGCCAGGATGCGCGTGGGCAGGCCGGCGGCGGCGAGGGCGGGACCGAGGTAGCGGCCGATGAACTGCGCCTCGGCCAGGGCGGGGAAGTTGATTCCGGGATAGCCCGCGTCCTGCCCCGGCTCGTTGTGCGGCGTCACGGCGTAGATCGGCAGCCCCTGCGCTCCATACGCCTGGATGAACTTGACGAAGTAGGCCGCCAGCGGGCCGTAGGACGACGGAGGTATGCTCCCCGCGAAGGGGCTGGTCATACCCGTCTGCATCCAACTCGGCAGCACCCACGGCGTAGCGATCAGCTTGAGGCCGGGGTTGAAATGTAGCGCCTCGCGCAACATAGGCACGATCTCCGTCATGTCGTGCGTGATAGAGAAGCCGGCGAGGGTAGGGTCGGCGCTACCATCGGGCGTATCATCGTATGAGTAGACCGCGCCGTCTCTCGTGAAGTCCGACGCGCCCATCGGCACGCGCACGAGGCTAAGGCCCAGGCCATGCGTGGGGTCGAAGAGGTCGAACATGACCCTGTCGCGCGCCGCCGGGGCCAGCTTCGTGGTGAGCAGCCACGCCGACGAGTCGGTCATAGCGCCCCCGAAGCCGTCGATCCGCTGGTACGTTTTAGTCTCATCGACATTGATCGTCGGGGTGACGACCCGCGACGCGGCTCGGCTGGGCGCCGGCGCGGGCATAAAGCGTAGGATGGGCTGCCGCGCCACCCGGTTGGAGAGATCGGCCGTCGTCAGGTACACAGCGACGGTCGGGCCGTGCGCGACCGTCGCGCCCGCGCGCGCGGCGGGACTAAACGTCGCGGCCAGTGCGAATAGTAGGCAACAGGCGCATAGCCCTTTGGACAACCTCACGCGACACGCCTATCTACTACCGCCATTATTCGCCACTGGGTGTCCCCCACGATGGTGATGGCGCTCACCGTGGGCCTGACCATTTAAGGTCAGGCCAGTCACGCCACATCTCGCAATCGTGGGGCGCGCCCCTCTCCCCTCGCCACTCATGTATAACGAGGGGGGACGCCAACCGGCGTCCCCCCTCGTTATACACGAATCGCGTGTGAACCGCGCTTACGGCGTGGTCTGCGTGAGCAGGTGGATGTAGCTCATCGCCTCCTGCTGGTTGGCGGCAGTGTAGGCGTAGCTATTGCCGGTGGTTGGCGAGAGGAAGCCCAGGTTGGTCAACACCGTCGCCGCGGTGGCGACGTTCGGGATCAGGTTGGTCTCGAACGCGACGTCCGCGTAGGGCAGGAAATTGCCGATCGCGCGCGAGAGCGCGCGGTGCTCGGCCTCGACGGCGCCGATCTGGAAGGTGAGTTGCGCCAGGTCGGCGCGGCCATCGGCGGCAAACTCGCGCGTCGCGGCCATATAGGCCGTGACGAAGGCCGTCTCCAGGATCACGGCCGTGTTCGCGTAGCCAGTGCGGCTGGTGAACGTGCCGGCCGGGAAGGCGAAAGGCCCCTGGTAGGGCGCCGCCGCGCCGTAGGCCAGCAGGTAGTCCACATGGATGGCTTCCGCGGCCACGACACCCTGGATCGTCGTGATCTCAGCCGGAAGCAGGCCGATAGCCGACGCGTTGGCAAGGGCGTTGGTCTGGAACGTGACGGCGAGGTACTCGGCCACGAGCGCGACGGCAATGATTGACCCTGGATCGTCGGTGGCGGCGTGCGCCGCTAACGGGAAGGCCGCGCCGCCAAGGGCGACACCGGCGCTGGCTGCGGCCAGCGTCTTGAGGAAGTTACGGCGCGAGGCCGAGTTGGCTAGAATCTCGTTGTCCACTAAAAGCTCCTCCATTAACAGCAAATGAGCGATGCCGGGTATCTACCTATATGTCTGCGAATCCTGTCCGGGCCGGGAACAGCCGCGCGGTCGGCGCCGCGAGAGGTATGAGGTGCGGCCGTGACAGGGTAGCCAGGGGACGCCTCACTGGGATCAACTCGCCGCGCGGCCCACCTCCTTCTTGCGTAGGCGTTAAGACATGTCGCCTCTATCCTACCGTATAATACACAGGGCACAAAAAAGTTACGGTTGTGCGCGATTCGTGCGCGGCGCACGCTGCATCGCGTTTTGTTAGCAAGAATTGGGCCGCACGCCGGGATGCCCTCACCCCCTCCCCCTCTCCCGCGCGCGGGAGAGGGGAGCCGCCCTACCGTATAAGCGCTCCGATCACCGCACGCCCCGTTATGCTCGTATTGCTCCACGAACAGACCGAGATTAGACGGCTCCCCCTCTCCCGCGTCAGGGAGAGGCGCGCTAGCCCGTCGCCTGCGGCTAGGGCGAGGGGCTAGTTAGCCATGGGGTGGGGGGTGAGGGCCCGCCACTACGGTCCCCAGGCGGCGTCGCGCCCGAAATCGAGGCGCGTCGCGCACGTTGCCGCGCACGAAACGGGCGCCACGTAGACGTAGGGTAGATTGCCCCCCATGCTGTAGGCGAACGCGGCGCCGTTCGGTGCGAAGGCGTGCGCCGTGAAAGACACGTCGCCGCGCAAGCTCGTGACGCCCTTGCTGGTGTGGATCATGGTCTGAGTCGTGTTTCCCGTTCCACTCGTGGCGTATACATACGTGGAGGCGTCCGGCGAGGGCGCGACGTTGCTGACGGGGGTGGCGAGGGACGTACGCGTGGCGCGCCCAGTACGCAGGTCGATCGACACGAGCGTCGTCCCCGGCGCTTCGGCGTAGAGGACCGCGCGGCCGGAGGGGCTGACCGCGGCGACGCCCTGCCACACCCCGGCCTTGGCGCCGTAGTTCGTCAGCCCCTGCGTCGTGCCATCGGTGAGGCTCTCGGCGACGATGTCGTGCCCCTGCACGCCAATGGCGCGGTTCCCGACATCCGTGACGCCGATGAGGCGAAACGCGGGGTCACAGGCCAGCGTGTGCGTGTGCCCTGTGCGCGGGTCGAGCACGATGAGGGACGTCTCCGAGAGGTAGCCCTCCTCGTAGACGATGTTGGCGCCGTCGGGCGTCCAGGCGTAGCCGCGCGACACATTGGAACTCAACCGGCGCGCGCCGCCTGACGGGGAGATCAGCCATAGCCCCGCCGTGTCGCTGCCCTTAAAGGCCCCCAGCCCTGCCGCGAAGCGAACGGCCAGGATACCGGCGCCTTTGGACGACGACAGGGGCCCGTTGTACGCCGGATCGGTTGGGCCGTTATTAGTCAGGGCGCGCTTATCCGTCCCATCGGGCCGCGCGACGAAGATGTTTCCATTCGCCCCAACATAGGTGATATGGCCGCTGATCGACGGAGCGGTCGTGGCCTTGGGTGTGGCCGTGGCTTTGGGCGCGGCCTTAGCGGCCTTCGGCGTAGGCGTAACCTTGGGTGGAGTCTTCGCCGCGAGGGCGGAGCCCGGCGTCAGCAGGAGCAGCGCCCCGGCCAACCCCCAGCGCAAGAAATGACGCATAGAGTGTCCTTCGTCCTTTACGAATCTACGAACAACAGGAAACGGGGGACACCTTGCAGGATAGCATTACCGCGTATCCGCTGGGAGCGCCGCCTACGGCGCGCTTCGGCCCACCGTGAGAAGGCCGTCTGCCTGCTCCTCGTCGGCGGCGTCCGCGTCCGTGAGGACATACAGTCGCGCCGACTTGTCGGGGAAGACGGCGCGCAACTCCAGGTTTGCTCCCATCGCGCCGAGATAGCGCATCAGTGTGGACACCTGTGGGTCGTCCTGATGTTCGATCTTCGAGACGCTTGCCTGCGACACGCCCAACTCCTCCGCCATGTCTTGCTGGCTGAGACCACTCTCGCGACGCAACTCACCCAGTGTCCGCAACGGTTCGCGATCCTCCCGCGCCGGCCCTTTGCGGATCTCGCTCCACTTTCTATGTCCGCTCATCTTAACAGCCCTTCCCGCCGCAACTCATCCACATAGTCCTCATACAGCCGCTCGGCAATCGGAATGTACTCGCGATACCACTTGCTCCAGCGATCTTGTTTATCACCGCCGATTAGTAGGATCGCTACACGCCGGGGATCGAAGACGAAAAGGACGCGGATAAAGGCGCCCGGCGGACGCAACTCTTTCAGATTAGGCAAGCGCGTGTGGGACAACGTATCCACCAAAGGGCGGCCCAGCGATGGGCCGTGCTCCTGTAGCTTGCCGACCGCCTCATTGATCGCTTGCTGCTCCTCGTCGGAACAGCCATCATACCATTCCGCGAACTCGTCGGTCCCTTCGATCTCCCACATGGTCAGTATCATAGCTTGTAGGTTATAATTTGTCAAAGGCTGTGTATCCTCGTCTAAAACGGGCGCGCCCCACGATGGTGATGGTGAGCGCCGCTGGCCTGGCCAACGGCGCCCGTGACAAAGGGATGAGAGCAGCCCTGCGCTACAATGAAGTCGGATACTCTTGCTTACTAGGTCACGAGGAGGTGACAGACAGATGGTACCCCCCTATTCTCCCGAGGTATTGACCGACTTCAGCCTGGAGAGCAACCGCCGCCCCGTCGCGGCTGCCCTGGACGACGTGTCGAGCCGGTTGGGACAACGCTACCCGCTGGTTATTGGCGGCGCGCGTATCGAGACGAACCGTACATTCCCCTCGCTCAATCCATCGAAACCGGATGAGGTCGTCGGTTACGCCGCCGAAGGTACACAAGAGCACGCCGAGCAGGCTATAAACGCGGCGCTGGAGGGCTTCACGCGCTGGAGCCGCGTTCCCCACGCCGAGCGCGGGCGTCTCCTGCTCAAGGCCGCCGCCATCATGCGCCGGCGCAAGCCCACGCTCACCGCCTGGGAAATCCTCGAAGCGGGCAAAAGTTGGCCCGAGGCCGACGCCGACGTGGCCGAAGCGATCGACTTCCTGGAGTACTACGGCCGCCAGATCATGGAACTGGGCTATTGGCGCCCGCTTACGCCACAGCTGGGCGAAGACAACGAACTCGACTATATCCCCCTCGGCGTCGGCCTCGTGATCCCGCCCTGGAACTTCCCCCTGGCCATCCCCACCGGCATGGTCGCGGCCGCCCTAGCCGGTGGGAACGCCGTGATCCTCAAGCCGGCCGAGCAGACCCCCGTCATCGCCTACCAGATCGTCGAGATCCTGGAGGCGGCCGGCCTCCCCGCTGGCGTGCTACAGTTCCTGACCGGCGACCCCGCCGAAGTCGGCGAGCCCCTGGTCGTACACCCAAAGACGCGCTTCATCTCGTTCACGGGTTCGCGCGAGGTGGGCCTGCGCATCAACCGGCTGGGCGCCGAGATGGCGCCGGGTCAAATCTGGATCAAGCGCGTCATCGCCGAGATGGGCGGGAAGGACGCCATCATTGTGGACTCGTCGGCCGACCTCGCCGCCGCCGCCGCGGGCATCGTGACCTCGGCCTTCGGCTTCCAGGGCCAGAAGTGCTCGGCCTGCTCGCGCGCTATCCTGCTCGACGACGTCTACGACGCGGTGCTGACCGACGTAGCGGTGCGCACGGAACAGCTGCGCCTCGGCCCCGCGCGCGACTACGAGAATACCCACGGGCCGGTCATCGACGAGGACGCCTATAACAAGATCCTGGGCTACATCGACATCGGTAAAGGCGAGGGCCGATTGGCGGCAGGCGGTGTGGCGGGGGGCAGCCCAAGCGGCGGCTACTTCATCCAGCCCACCATCTTCGCCGACGTGCCGCCCCGCGCGCGTATCGCACAAGAGGAGATCTTCGGCCCGGTGCTAACCGTGCTGCGCGCGCGGGACTACGACGAAGCCCTGCGTATCGCCAACGACACCCCCTACGGCCTGACCGGCGCTGTCTACGCGCGCGACCGCTCTAAGTTGGAGAGGGCAAGGCGCGAGTTCCACGTCGGCAACCTATACATCAACCGCAAGTGCACCGGCGCCATCGTCGGCACGCATCCCTTCGGCGGCTTCAACCTGAGCGGCACCGACTCAAAGACGGGCAGCCCTGATTACGTCAAGCTGTTCATGCAGGCCAAAGTGGTGACGGAAGCCCTTTAGTTAGTAGTCAGTAGTCAGTAGTCAGTAGTCAGTAGTCAGTAGTCAGTTTTGCTCTAACTACTGACTACTGATTACTAAGGTTCAGCCACTCCTCCCATGCGCGCAAACTCGTGGCGGCTTCGACGCGCCAGTAGCCTGCCGCGCCATCGTGGCGCAGGGCGCGCATCGTCGTGAGCCAGTGAGCGTAGCGCGGCAATTGCCCCACGAACGCGGTGAGCGCGCGCCGGTTGACGCGCCACCAGGGGCGCGTATCGGGCAGCGAGGGCATGTAGAGCCCGAACGTTTCCAGGCGCCAGCGCAGCGCGCGAGGCGCCCGCGCCAGCTGGAGCCCCTGACGCAAAAGATCAAGGATACCCTCACCCCCAGCCCCTCTCCCTGTGCGCGGGAGAGGGGAGCTGCCCTGCCATGTTATGGGATGCTCCCCCTCGCCCCTTGAGGGAGAGGCCGGTTGGGCTGTCGGCTCCGCAGAGCCGAGAGACCAATCCGCATGGGTCGGGGGGTGAGGGGTGGTCATGTCTTGTCCTCGTTGGCCCGGCCCAGGGCGACCGAGCGCTCGTAAGCGGCCATGACCGCGTCGGCCAGCGTAGGGCGCAACCCACCCTTCTCGAGTTGGTACAGTCCGGCGGCGGCCGTCCCGCCCGGCGAGGTCACGCCATTCTTGAGCGCCGCCGGGTGGCGTCCGCTCTCCTGGGCCAGGCGGGCCGCGCCCAGGACTGTCTGCGTCACAAGCTCCTCGGCCATATAGCGGGGCAGCCCGATCTGCACGCCGGCGTCGGTGAGGGCTTCCATGACGAGGAAGATGTAGGAGGGGCCGCACCCAGACAAGCTCGTCGCCATATTGAGGAAGTCTTCGTTGTCGACCTGCATCTCGCGGCCCAGCGCGCCAAAGATAGCGCGCGCGTGGGCAATCTGCGCCGGCGTCACGGCATGGCTGGACACCCAGACGGTCATACCCTCGCCGACGTGCGCGGGCGTATTGGGCATCGAGCGCACGATGGCGGGGTGGTAGCTGAGCCCTTCGAGCGTGCGCAGCGACACGCCGGCAGCGATGGACACGAGCAGCTGGCGCGTGTCGAGCGTCTCGCGCAACTCGGGCAAGACCTTAGGAACGGTCTGCGGTTTGACGCACAGCAGCACGATATCGGCGTCGCGCGCGGCCTCGTCGTTTCCGGCGACCGCGCGCACGCCATAGGTCTCGGTCAAGTAGGCGCGCCGCTCCTCGCGCGGCGCGCTCACCACCACGTCGCGCGGAGCCACCACTCCACGCAAGATGAGACCGCGCAAGATCGCCTCGGCCATGGCTCCGGTCCCAACGAATGACACGCGCGGAGACGTGCGCCGCGCGGTGTCCCCGTCGGGGACCGTTAACTCTTGGATCGTAGGGGTGGGTGCAACCACGTCGATTCTCCGTGTAACGTTCCGTTAGCAATGACTATGTAGCACAGTATACTGTATGCCTCTCTCCGCGCCCTTATACATTGTTTCATGCACGTTGGGGCGCGGCCCTCACCCCCCACCCCATGGCTAACTAGCCTCTCGCCCTAGCCGCTGCCGACCGGCGGCCCAACCATGAGGTAGTTGTGCCGGGTCGACACCTCGCCCATGTGGGCGATATCCGGCGCCTCAGGCGGCGGCAGCCCAGGGCCTGCGGGGCGGCGCCCTAGGTCGGCCAGGTAGCGCTCAAAACCCGCTGGGGTGGTGATCTGTAGCCCGCGCACCGGCTCATCGCCCGTGACGATGAAGCCGTGCGGCACGCCGCGCGGCAGTAGCACGAACGAGCCGGGGCCCGCGTCCCACTCCTGGTCCCCGCACACGACCCGTATGGAGCCGCTGAGTAGGTAGAACATCTCTTCCTCCATCGGGTGTACGTGCAGGGGCGGGGCGAATCCGACCGGCGCCGACCACTCGATGACGGTTAGCGCGCCGCCGGTGGCCGCGCCGTCGGCCTTCACGGTCATCCTGGTATCGACGAACCACCAGGCGTCGCCCTCTCCCGCCGGCATGTGATAGCCCTGTGTCGAACCGTCCATCCTATTCCCTCCTATCCTGACTATGACCGTGCCCCCCTCTGGCGGGCACGTCGCCGAGGCCCTATCTGTGGTCTCTCATCCCCAGTATGACCGTGGCGCGCCGCGTTGACCACGCAAAACACGCAAGGTTACCCGCGACGTTGCGCCCCGCCCTCCAGCTTCGCGGGTAACCTTGCGTGTTCCGCGCGGACTACGCCCGTAGGCCGGATGCGCCTCGACATAGTGGAAAGCCACCTGCGACTTCAGTCGCAGGCGTCGCAGCGCAGAAGACCCGTGGTATCATGGCGTTGAGACGCAGGCGCCCGCGCGGCCTGGCCGAAGGGCCTGGCGCGACCGGCGCGAGGGAGCACGGCGATGGGCGCGGAGACGGACGAGTCGTTCGGCGGCCTGCTGCGGCGCTACCGCTTGGAGGCGGGGCTGACGCAGGAGGCGCTGGCCGAGCGCGCCAGGGTGAGCGTGCGCAGCATCCAGAATTTGGAGCACGGCGACAACCGGCCCTTGCGTGACACGGCGCGCCGGCTTGCCGTGGCGCTGGGACTGGCGGAGGGCGATAGGATGCGCCTGGCAGCCGCCGCCGCGCCGGCGCCCCGGCCTCGCTCGCCCACGCATCCCCTGGCTCTCAGTTCGCCCCCCGCCCCCACGCCGCGCCCAGGCCAGATAGGCGCGGCCCCGCCGCGTCCACCGACCGCGCTGGTTGGACGCGAGCACGAGGTGGTGGCCGTGCTGACGCTGCTCCGGCGGGAGGACGTCCGGCTGCTCACCCTGACCGGACCCGGTGGTGTCGGCAAGACCCATCTGGCCCTGGAGGTTGCCGCCATCCTGCGCGAACGCCAACCCGATGGCGACGAGGTAGCCTTCGTCGACCTGGCGCCCCTGGCCGATCCCGCCCTCGTCCTGCCGACCATCGCGCGGGCGCTGGGGGTCGCGATCGGGGTGGACCAGACGCCGCAGGACGGCCTGGCGGTCGCCCTGGCCGGCCGCCGACTCGTGCTCCTGCTCGACAACGCCGAGCACCTGCCCAATGCGGCACCCGACATGGCGGCGCTGCTCGCGGCCTGCCCTGGGCTGCGCGCGCTCGTGACTAGCCGCGCGGCGCTGCGCCTGCGTGCGGAACAGGTCTTCCCAGTTCCCCCGCTCGCGCTGCCCGACCCGCACCAGCACGCGCCCTTCGACCTCGACGCCCTGGGTCAGGTTGCCGCGGTACGCTTGTTTGTGCGGCGCGCCCGCGCGGTCCGTCCGGACTTCGCGCTCACCCCGGCCGACGCGGACGCCGTGGCGGAGATCTGTCGGCGGCTGGACGGGCTGCCGCTAGCAATCGAACTGGCCGCGGCCCAGGTGGTCGTGTCGCCGCCACGGGCCCTGCTGGCGCAGCTGGCGCGACCATTGCGCGTCCTCGTGGACGGCGCGCATGACCTGCCCGCACGCCAGCGGACCCTCGCCGGCGCGATCGCGTGGAGCTACGGTCTGCTCACGCCGGCTGGGCAGGCCATCTTCCGCCGGCTGGCGGTCTTCGCTGGCGGCTGCACGCTGGAAGCGATCGAGGCGGTATGTCGCGCCGGCGCGCCGGATACGGACGATGCGTTTGCGGACGTGGATGCGCTGGCGGAGTTGCGCGCCCTCGTGGAGAAGAGCCTGCTGCGCCTGGAGTCCGCTGGTAGCGTGCCGGTCGAGGAGCCGGAGGACAACGTGCCGGCCAAAGAGCCCGTTCCGCCGGGGCGGAACGACCCGCCGCACTACCGCATGCTCGAAACAGTCCGTGCGTACGCGCGCGAACGACTGGACGCGGCGGGGGAGATCGCGAGCGCGCGGCGACGCCACGCGGCCTATTACCTGGCGCTGGCTGAGCGGGAGGAGCCGGAGCTGCGCGGCCCACGGCAAGCGGAGTGGCTAGCGCGCCTGGAGCGCGATCAGGACAACCTGCGGGCAGCGCTGGTGTGGGCGCGCGAACAGGGGGACGCCGTCACGGAGCTACGCCTAGCGGGAGCGCTGGCCCCGTTCTGGTACACCCGTGGGCAGTACGTCGAAGGGAGCGCGTGGCTTGAGGGCGCGCTGTCGCCGGAGGCGCGCGCGCCGGACCATGCCGTGTCAGCCGCTATGCGGGCGACGGCGCTGCTCGGCCTGGGGACCCTGATCTACAACCGGGGCGACTACGGGCGCGCGGCGGTCCTGTGAGAGGAGGCGCTTGCGCTCTACCGCGCGGGGGACGACGCGGCGGGGACGGCCCGCGCGCTCACGCGTCTGGGAGGCATCGCGCGCGACCGTGGCGACGACGCGCGGGTGGAGGCCCTGCTGGAGGAGAGCGTGGCGCTGCATCGCGCGCTGGGGGACACGGGCGGCGTCGCCCTTGCCCTCGCCAACCTGGGTCGCCTGGCGTACCAGCGCAACGATCTGGGGCGGGCCGCGCCCATCTGCGCGGAGAGCGTCCACTTGTACCGGACCCTGCCGGACGTGAGCGGCCGTGCCTACGCCATCTTGACGCTCGGCCTCGTCGCTGGGGGACAGGGCGACCACGCGCGCGGGCGTGCCCTCGTGGAGGAGAGCCTGGCGCTGAATCGGGAGGTCGGGGACATCGGGGGCATCGCCAGCGCTCTGCACTGCCTGGCGCGGCTGGCGCGGGCGGAGGGGAACCTGGAGCGCGCCCGCGCCCTGTACCGGGCGGGCCTGGACGCCGGCAGCCAGGCGGTAACCGCGGGACTGGCCTATGTCCTCGACGGCATGGCAGGGGTGGCCGTCGCGGAGGGAAGGATGGAGCGGGCGGCGCGTCTATGGGGCGCCCTCGCGGCGCTCTGCGTGGCGCGGCAGGTCCCCCCACCGCCGCCGATCGCGCCGGCCCAACAGGAGCGCGACTTAGCCGCCGCGCGGGCGGCGCTGGGACTCGCGGCCTTCACAGCGGCGTGGACGGCGGGAGGGGAGTTGTCGTTGGAGCGGGCGCTCGCCGAAGCGATGGACGAGGCGCCCTGACGCCACCTCGCGACGATGGAGAGGCGACCCGGTTGCTTCCCACGGCAGTGGTAGTAGCTTCCGAATGCTCACCACGCCTACTCCTGCGACCGACCGACCGGCTGCCTCCCTTGCGCCCGTGTCTCCCGTTCACAGGCCATAAACGAGTACACTGAGGCTGATGAGCGAGACGACCCCTGACTTCGACTTCGTGATCGTGGCCGATCGCGCCGAGGCGATCAATGGCAAGCTGTACATGATGGGCGGCGGCTGGGAGGCGATCGCGCTGCGCGCACCCGGCGACGCGGCGGCGTTCACTATCGCGGTCGGCGTCACGGTGCCGTGGCTGGCCACCAACGTCGAGCACCACCTTGAATTGCGGCTGGAGGACGCCGATGGCGGCGCGCTGACCACGCTGGGCGTCAACTTCGCGGCGGGCCGGCCCGCCGCGATCCCACAGGGTGTGTCGCAGCGCCTGATCTTCGCGCTGCCTGTGCAGTTCGCCTTCCCCGCCGCCGGCGCGCACGTCATCGCCTGCACACTCGGTGAGCGCGAACGGCGTGTGCCGTTCCAGGTGAACATCGTGCCGTCCGCGCCCTCTTTCCCTCAGCCGCGGTAACTAGCTAGGTCCGCACGGCTAGGTCGTGACCGGCAAGGGCGGGGTGCCGGCGATAGCCTGACCGAGTGCGGAGAGGATGGGCATCTCCTGCTTGCGGAGCGTGGAGATGTAGCCGCGAA
>JAABUL010007035.1_pt1 | contig 12449 bp, 2 predicted proteins | sample 5559151 | NCBI WGS metagenome assembly JAABUL01 (sample SAMN10711876, study PRJNA513368) | rock metagenome | isolation source: Antarctica rocks | place: Antarctica: Victoria Land, Pudding Butte sud | reverse complement strand
ATCTCTTCTACTTTTATTAAGAGCTCTAAATAGCTTTGACGCTCTTTTGTATCTCTTGCGCTTATTTCGAACTTAATAAGATAAATTGTAAAAAGCTTCTATTGCAAAAGATTTGCATCGCAAAAGAATTATATTACAAAAGATTTTAATATAAAGAAATTTTGTATTTACAAATATCTTGAAGTCTTCTATAGAGAAATATAGTTAATTATATATATTACTAAATTATCAAATATTTTTAACATTAAGATTTAAATCGAAGCAAACAATATTGTTAACACATTTCGTCTAATATAACTTTATTTTTCTTTATTTTTTTGTTGTATTGCGTCTATTACTTTAGTCTTGTTTTATATTAACAATAAGAAAGAGAAAGCTAATTTAAAAAGAAAAATCAAAGAATTGAAAAAAAAAATTAAGAACAAAGAAAGAAAAATAACAAATTTAACAACAAAGTTGAAAAAATAGAAGCAACAAAATATTTTCAAAATACTAATAAACAAATAGATTAAATTATAGTCTAAAATTGCTATATTAGTAGAAAGAAATCGAATATAGTAGTTTGTTTTTACAATATTAATAATTTAAAATAATCTTGTTAAAAATTTTGAAAGAAGCAAGATTAAAATAAGATTGCTTTCGTTAATATTTTAATAATATTAATCTTCTATTTATAGATTATTTATTTTGTTCTAATATAAAATTGTTGACTACAATGTTGTTTACTAAATAAGTTACTTAAATTTTAAATAAAATATAATGCTAAATATTATAGCTCTTGCGCTAATAAAGATAATTAATTAAATTAAAATAATATTGCGCAAAAAGTCTTTTTTTAAAGATTATTCTAAATACTATTAAAACAATATAGTACTATATCTAATTATACAAGTATAACTTATCTAAAATTATTAAAAAATAAATTAGTATTAACAACTTTAAATTATAAACAACAACAAAAGAGAGAAGAAAATAAAGACTTTAATAATAATACTAAAAATTTGTTTTCAAATTATAAAACTTCAAAAAGACAAATTATAAATAATTTATTTATTTTTGTAGTAATAGTTATCTAACAATAAAATAAAATAAATATATTTATTATTAAATAGAACGCACAATTGCAAGAGACTTTAAATAACAAAATCTTATTTAATTTTATTAATAAACAAACTATAATGCTAAAGACTTCTATTTAATCTTTAATTAAAAAAATTATTTTAAAGTTTTTTGTAGCAATTAAAGTCTTTAAAGTTTTTAAAATTTTCAAAATTTTCAAAGTTTTTAAAGCACTTAAAGTACTAAAAGTTTTTATTAACAATATTTAGAAAGTTGTTAACAACAATAGTAGAATTTCCAAAAAAAATTCTTAATATTAAATATTTCTTAATTTACGCAAAACTATAAACAAATTAATAATAAAAAAGAGAAAAACTTAATAATAAAATATATATATATTAGTAAAAATAAAGATAGTTAGATACAAACAAAAATATTCTAGAAAATATACTCTAGTCTAGTATTTAAAAATTTTTGTAATTACTTAAATTTTAAAGCTTTTTTTATTGTTTTATTTCTTAATATTTGAAGCAACATTTTATATACTAAAGTTTATTGCAAAAACTAATAACGCAAAACAATTTATAACAAAGACTAGAGTTACAAAGTTTATTATTAAGAAGTTTGCTACTACAAAGCTTGCTATCGCAAAATATATTGCGCAAAAATTTATTGTTGCAAAGTATATTGCGCAAAAGTCTTTCGCAATAATTGCTTAATTGCTAAATAATATTTATAATAATATTATATTTAATACGAAAAATCTATTTTGCAATCGAACAACTTTTATATTTACTTTAATATTTAGTAATTACAATATTAATTAAAGTTAAAGTAATAAGAAGTTACAAAATAAAATAATACAAATAGATATAATTATTGTTTTTAAAAATAAAATTTTTGATAAACTTAATATTATAATTTGTTAATATTATTTTATATATTTTAATAAAAACAACAAAAACAAATTTGTTTGTATTATTTTTTTTAATTTTAAAATAAACAATTCTCTCTATATAAAAGCAAGAAAAAATATAAAAAAGAGCTTTAAACAATAGAAAATCGATATTCTAAAAATAGCAATTAAATTTTTGCAAATTTAGATTTTTTTCGATAGACAAATTAATTTGTTGTTAAGATTGTATATTTACAAAAAAATTAAAAACAAATTGTTTAAATAATTTTAATACAATTAATTAAAAAAGATATTTTTGTTTAAGTTATATATTGTTAATTTCAACAATATAAATCGAAAAAAGCACAAATTTCTTTGCTATAAATTGTACACACTTTATTGTAATATTAACTAATCTTTTTTTGTAATTTTCTTTATTTAGTTAATAATTTTGCAATATTTAATAAATTTGTTAAAAACTTTGTTTAAGAACTTTGTTTTTATAAAATATACAAAAAATTATTTGCTTAATATTTACAATAATTTGTATAATAAAAATAATTTTTGTAATTAAAATATAAATTAATATTTAAAACGCACAATATTATATTAAACTTAAAATAAAAAAAAGATTTCTATAAATTTTAATCTTAATTTGAATATCTTCTTAACTAATAACAATATAACAAATAACAAAAATTAGTAATAGCACAAATATATATATATAATAGCTTTCTATACAAGATACACGACATTATATAGTATATAGCTAGATATTCTAGAAATTTTACTAGTTTTTTAATACAATATTGTATAGAATAACACAATACTTTATTTTTTTATATAAAAGATTTTAGCAATAGTTTTGTTTGCCTTGTATTATATTTTTAATTGCAATAATAATACAATATATATAATTTAAAAATATATATTTATATTTTGTATAATATTTTAAAGAATTTTCGTTATTATCTTTTGTTGTTGTCTTTTATTGCTATCTTTTATTAAGTTTTTTGTCGTTGTTCTTTATTAAGCTTTTATCGAAATTTTTTGCAAAAATATTTGTCTTTAATTAATTAATTGTTATCTAGTTGATTCTTCTTGCTAATTAACTATTATACAACAAGAAATAGATTGATCAATCGTTGATTAATTATTGATTAATTGTTATTTAATCGACTCTTCTTGTTAATCAATTATTATTTAATCGACTCTTCTCGTTAATCGATTATTATCTAGTTGACTCTTTTTGTTAATTAATTGTTATTCAACGAGAAGTAGATTAATTAATTGTTATCCAATCGATTCTTTTTGTTAATTAATTGTTATTTAACAAATAGTAGATTAATCAATTGTTATTTAATCGAGTCTTTTCGTTAATTAATTGTTATTTAATAAAGAGTAAATTAATTAATTGTTATTTAATCGAATCTTCTTCTTAATTAATTGCTATTTAATTTACTTGTTGTTGTACAACAAACTTTTTATCGATCAAAAAACAATTTTTCAATTAATACTTAATCTAGAATCGTAATTTAACTAATGTCCAATCAAAGAACAATCGTTGTACAATCGACGTTTTGGTTCTTAGAGAGTCTAGAACGTATTCTATTATATTTTTATCGTAATCTTATCGCGATTCTATCGCGATCTTATTGCGACTCTATTGTATATACTTAGAAAACAAACCAAGAATTCTTTTTCGAGATAGACAGTATAGTATATTTAAACAAAAAAATTGTCGTAATTATAAAATAAACTTACTTGTTTAATATTAGAGTTAGAATTTAAATATTACTGTTATTTAATATTATTATAACTAAAAATTATTACATTTACTATATTAATTATTGCATAATATATACTCTTTAACTATTAAGATCGAATATAAGCACGTATATTTGTTGTATATTATTCTATTGTATTATCTATCAAATATTTAATTGCAAGACTTGTCAATTCTTGTATTCTATATTGTTAATTCTCTTATTTAGTATTAACAATTCTTAATCTAACAATATGTTTTGTTCTAAAACTCTAATAATTTAAACTAAACAAATTAATAATATATTTAAATAATATATTTAATATATTGCGTATTACTAATATACTTAATTTAGTTTTTAAGATTATAGACAAAAAATTGCAAGAAAATATAGTAGCGCAAGTTAATTATAGCAAAAAAAAGAAATTAATCAAAATAGTTTCTAATATACAAAAAATAATACAAAAAGATAATATATTAAGTTATTATTAGTTAAGTATTTGTAATATAGAAGAAATGCAAATATAAATTCGAAACAATAACTCTATATAAAATTTGCAAATATTAGAAGACTAATAATTTATTAATTTTAAAAATATTTTTCGCAAAATTAATTTAAAAAATTCTGCAAAATAAAATTGTTAGTAAAGAAGACAATAAAAAGTATTAAATTTAAATTTAAATATTAATTTTGTTAGTTTTTTAAAAAATTATTAAGAATTTTATAATTAACTTCTTCTCTAGTAAATATATTATCTATTTGTATTACTATTATTTTTATACAATATATACTAATATTCTACTTTATATATTTAGATAGCAATCTTTTTGCTATTTATATCAATCGCAAAATTATTAAATCTAAAAATTTACAATTGTTAAAGCAATTAATATAGAATCTAAGACTTTACTCTAGTAAGTAGTAATAAAATTAACATTCAAATATCTTTGTTATAGCGAAATTCGAAATAGTTAAGTAGCAAGAAATAAAAAATTTAAGCTATTCTACTTATTGCACTTTATTATTTGCATTATCTTAATATATTATCTATTAAGCGTATTGTTTTACTACATGCATTTTCTATTAAATATATTAATCAAAAAGTGCATTATAATTATATATTTAGATTATCTATATAATTAGAGTTAAATTATTAACTTAACTTTTTTAATTAAAGAGCTTAATAATCTTGTTCTATATAATTTTATAGAAAATTGTACAAAAAGAAAATTATTATATTTCGAGAGAAATTCGAATTCTTGTTTTTTTAATTTCTTGTACTAATAATATGCAATCTATAGTATAGTCTTAAATAGACCTATAATACTATCTTAAACAATATTATAGATTGCATATTATTATTATAAAAACTAAATACGCTATTACTAAGTTATTAAGACTTAATTATTTAATATTATTATATTTAAATATATATAGAAATTAGAGATAATATAGTTCTTAAAAAGTTAAATATATTATCTATCTATATTATTGCTAATAATATTTGTTTATTTATAACAATATTATAAATATAAAATCTTCTATACAATAATCTAGTTATAAATAAATTTTATTCAAAACAATCTTAAACTTTATTTGAAAAGAATTTTTATTTCTATTAATTTACTAATTATTATTTTGTATTTTGCAATATATATTTTATAATTTAACAATAATCTTTTTTAAATTTCAATCTATAGTACAATTATAGTATTTAATTATTATAATATACTTAATTGTTTACAAACTTATTTAAAATCAATTCTATTAATATATTTTTCAAACAAAACTAAAAAATTTGTTCAATATTTACTAATAATACTAAACAAGAAAGAATATTTTTAATTATTTGCGTTAACTTAAGATAATTCAAAGTATTATTTTTTTAATATTTTTATATTAAATATTTATTCTTTATAATATTAGCGCAAAAATATCGATTAGCTTTGTTTTAAGTCGAACAAAAATATTAAGATTGTTAAAATAAACTTTTTACAATATTTGCATTAAACTATAAAAAAGTTAACAAAAAGTTAAATATATTATTATATTGAATTATCTTTTTAACAATATTTGTTTTTTGTGCTTTTGCTTTTAAAACAACAACTCAATTATAATAATATCGAAAATACACTTTAAATTTTGTCTAATATTTTGTTCTATAATTTACAAAATTATTATTATTCTTTTTGTTTTATATTTTGTAAAGATTCAATTTTTGCGTAGAATTTAAAATATTAACAAGATTATATAATATTCTATTAAATTTTTCTATTTTCGAATAATATATAACAAGTTTTGTTGAAACTTTTTTACAAGTTTTTAATATAATTTTTCTTAAAGATTAAAGAACAATTATAATTTGTTATAGTTTTGTTCAAATAATTAAGATAATTAAATACTATACCGAATACTCGAGTTTCTAAATAAATATTAATAGTAGTTGTTCGAAAAACTATAAGAGTACATTTATAGAAAGAATTCAATATATTGTTAAGCAATTAAATCGATTGCTACTCGCTTTTGTTCAATCAAATATATTAAATTTTTTAATTTTCTAAATATTTCTTTATTCAAAAATTAATATAGTCGCATAGTTGATATATATAGCAAAATATTAGATAGATAAAATTTTAACAAATACAAATATTTTGTATTAGTTTTCGAGATTTTTTATTTTTTTGTTTTTGAAAAACTCTTAAGCAAATTAAGCGTTAAAACAAATTATTAATAGCAATAATATATAAACTAAGTATATATAGTTGCAAATTTAAATAGAAAAACTATTTCTACAAATATATATTATCTTAAAAAGAAATCTATATTTTTTTATATTTAATATATATATTTAATATACATTTAATTTATGTTAATTTAATACAATAAAATTTTAAGTTAAATTTAAAGAATAGAAAAATACAAATTATTTTATAAAATTAAAATATAATTTTTATAATTTTTCTTTAGACTAAACTTATATTTTGTATAAATATAATTATATTGTTAATATAATTATTTATTAATATGTAAACAATATAGAGTATATTATATAAGTCAAATTAATATTAAGTATATATTAAATTTATATAAACAATTATTAAGATTAAGAATTTGTAACTCTTTTCAATATATATTTTTATTGCAAAATAAATTTATTTTATATTTATTATATTTTTAATTTATCTTTTATCTTTTCTATTTATATACTATATATATAAATACTTGTTTTGTTATTTAACACTTTAACAATATATTAAAAATATATAAATTCAACTAATATTAAATTTGTATCAATACAATTGTTAGAGTTATTAATTAACTATTGTTTATTGTTTTTTTTTAAAATATTTGTTTTTTAATTTAAAAAATCTTTGCAAAAAATATATTTTCAGCTAAATTTTAGAATATATTAAATTTATACTAATTTACTTTTAGTACTATACTAGTACTTTAATCAAAAAAATTGTTTTTATATAATCTATTATACTAATTTGTATTTAGTATATATTTAGACTATATATAGATTAGTATAAAGTATTTATTATAGATATTAAATCTTCGAATAGATTAATTAATTATATTTTAAGTTTAGTCTATACTAAGTATATACTAGTATTAAAAAAATATAATTTTTTTTATAATAATAGTACGTTTAAGATTTCGAAATTTTTTAAAATTTTATATTTTATATATATTTAATATATATATAGTTAACAGAAAAAAGTTAATTTTATTAATAAGAAATTAAATACAACAATAAATTCTAATAAGAAAATCTAAAAATTATATATTATATATTTATATTCACTATATATTTAGAAAAAAATTACATTTTTTTTTAATTCAAACAAAAACAAGTTCTGTTTGCTAATTTACTATACTAAAATTATATTAATTTTATACTTAATAAATATCTATATTTTAACTAATATTTTAATAATAATAATAAAAATTATTTGCAATTTTATATTATATTTATATTATATCTATATTAAATTTATATATAATTAATTCTTTTTTAGATAAACTTATCCCTATTAACAACAAAAATTAGGATAACTTTCTTTTTCTATACTAAAATTAAATTAAGTTTATACTTAAGTAATATAATTGTTGCAAAAAATATTATTATATTTATAACTAAAAAAATTAAAAATTAGATTGTTTTTTATTAAATATATTAAATATATATTAAGTATAAATTAGAACAAATTAATAACAAAAAGTTTTTAAAATTGTTTTACTAAATCTTAGACTTAATATATACTATACTTAATAATTTAATTTATCTTAATTAATTGTATATTTTTTGTTATATCTAATATAGATAATATAGATAATTAAATACTTATTTTTTCGACTTGAATCTAACAGAATAAATTAATATTTATTATATATCTTGTTTCTATATAATTGTTCCAATAGTTATATTTTAATAAAAAATTTTTTTTTGCAAATTAATTTAAAATAAAGTACAATCTATATTTAATATAAAATTTCTACATGTATTTTCTAATTCTAAATTAAGATTTTTGCTAATATTATACTTTTTTTATATATAAAACAAAGAATTTTCTTTAAATATATATATAAATATATTATAATATTATAATAATTGTGTATTTTTAATATAATTATTTAATTGTATTCTTTGAAGATAATTGCAATTTTATTAATATTAATAAAACTCTATATATTATAAATGTTAATTTAATATATAATAGATATATAATATAAAAGAGAATTTATTTTCTTAAGTTTTATAAATTATAATTTGTTAAAACTATTAAGATTTTAATTATTTAATATATTTTAATTTTCTCAATATTTTGATTACTTAATATTGTATTTAATTTAAATTTATTAAAATTATTAAAGTTTACTTATATATTTAGCAAATATCTAGTATATAATAAGTATAAAATAAATCTTAATTCTATTTATCTATTGCAAAATTGTTTGTTAATTTTAATTTGCAAAATTTTTAAATATAAAAAAAATTCTTTTTGTTAAAAAATATATAGATTTCGAAAACAAAGAAATTAATAGTATTATTTAAAAATATATTATTATTAAGATTTAAATTAAATATAGACTAAGTTTAAATATAATATATATACAAAATAAGTAATTAAATTGCGCAAATATAAAATTATATTAAAATTATATTATATCTAAAAGCAATTTATACTATAACAAAATTTTAATTTTGTAATATATAAATCTTGTTTTTAAACTTGATTAATTATATATTAAGTATAGATTTTATACAATTTTAAAAATACAATTAATATAGAAAATTAAGTTTATATCTAATATATATTAGAAAGAAACAATATTTTAAGAGTTAATTTTTAGTTAATACTAAATAAAAAAGTTTATATTCTATATAAACTATATATATATTAAGCTTGTATTTCTATTACAAGCAAAAATTGCTATTAATTTCTATAATTAAATATAATTATATCAAGTATAAACTAAGTATAGACAAAATTTACTTTAAATGAAAATTCTTATTCGAAATAAGTTTGTCTTAAGTAAGAAATGTATATTCGAGATAAGCTATAACTTGTAAAAAATTGTATAACAATATTAATTTATAAACAAAAATTCGAATTTTTTTTGTTAAAACAATTTCAAAAGATTAATTTATATTTAGTTTTAGTTTATAATTTATAGAAACTAAACAAGAATTTACTTTTAATTATATTTTTTAAAAAAATAATAAATTAAAAATATTATCTATTTTAATAAAAATTCTTAACAATATATTGTTGTATATTATATTTATACTTACATTAATTTTTTTATATCTTAATTATATCTTAAAATAAATTTTGTATTTAAATAAATTTAAAATAAAACAAATCTATATAATATTTTAAATTAACACAAGAATTATTATTAAAAATTTAATATATATTTAAATTATAATAGAAATTGATATCTACTATTATATATAAATTAATATAAAAATTATTAAAAAAATTAAAAAAAGTTATTTGTTAAATTATTTAAATTTCTTAGATTAATTGTAGAAACAAAAAATTGCAAATTTTGTAATAAATATAAACAAAAAATAAGTTTAAAATATATTTAAAATATATTAGAATTATATAAATATTACTAATATTTTATTTAAAATTTAAAAGATATATTTATAATTTTAATAACTCTTAAGAGTAATTTAAATATCTTAAATAAATATTAGTTTTTTATAAAAAATATTTTAAATAAAATTTTCGAAAATATTATTTTAATTATTTAACAACTTATTTTATTAATTAATTTTAAAAAATTAAAATTGTTAAAAAATTATTACAATATATAAATAATATAAATGTATTATATTTAAAATTTAAAATATAAATTAAATATTAAAAAACAAAATAAATTCTTTTTAAATTATATAAAAAGAAAATAAAAATTTCTTTGTATTAATAGATATTAGTTTGCAACTATATTAATATAGAAAATATTAATTATTTTTGAAACAATAAATTTGCAAAACAAAAATTATTATTATTTGTTTCTATATTTAGATAGATTTTTTTTAAAGTTGTATTTATATTAATTATATATTAAAATAAGGAAATATATTATTAAGATATTTAAAAAGAACAATTTTAAAATAGAAAAATAAATTTACTTATCTAGTATAATTGCAATAAATTCAATTATATTGTTGTTTAACTAGTTAAAAAAGATATATACAATTAATTTATATTTAGTTTAACTTAATAATTAATTAAATTATTGATAAAAAGATCGAAGAGTTATAAAATGTTATTAACAATATTTATATTTTTCTTTCAATTTTTTTTGAATTTTTTTCATATAATACTCTTTCTTAATAGACTTAATTCTAAGTATAAATCTAACACAAATATAGTATCTAAATTTAATAATAAGATTTTTTGTATATTTTAAAGTTGCAATCTAAGAATTACTTACTTAATAAAAATTAATATTAAATAAAGATTCTAAAATGTTTTTTCTATTACAACAATATATAAAGATATTATTTAAAAAAATTAATATTAAGTATTAATTCAATATATATTAGATAAAGATTCTAAAATAACCTTTTTATTATAACAATATACAAAGATATTATCTAGAAAAGACAAATATTAGATATTAATTTAATATATATCAGATAAAAATTCTAAAAAAAATCTTTATTACAATAATATATAGAGATACTATTTTAAAAAAAATAGATATTAAATATTAATTTAATATATTATTTATTTTCTAGCTTAAATAAATATAAATTAGACTTAAATTTTATAAATAATATATTGAAATTAAGCAAAAAATATATAGTAATATTATTAAGATATTAAATTAAAAACTGAGTGCAAAAACAATATATACAATATATATATTAAAAATATAACAAACTTCTACAAATAAAAGAGAAAAAACTAACAAAAAAAGTTGTTAAATTAAAGAAATCTAATATTACTAGCAATAAAAAATATGTTTTAAATATAATTTTATTACAAACAAATTAACAATATCTATTAAATTAATAAGACAACAACAAAAATAAATTAACTTATAAATTTATATCTTTGTTTTAGTATAATATTAATAATTTAAAAAAAGATTTATTACTTTATTAAAAGATTCGAAATTCGAAAAAAACAATTAAAACCCAAATTATATATAAAGTATTTATATTATTTGTAAAACTAATAAATACAATAATGCAATAAACTATTATAATTACTTGTTTAGTTTTATTTTATAGAAATTAATATTTAAAATAGAAGAAATAAATACAAAACTAAAATAGTAAATAAAATAAGTATATAGCAAGCATAGACAAAATATAAACTTAATATATATTTAAATATAGTTAAAAAAGAAAATTTAGAATTAGAAAATATATATAGAAATTTTATATTAGATATAGACTATACTTTATTTCAAATTAATTTGCGAAAAAAAAATTCTACTAAAATATAGTTGTTGTAGCAACTATATAGAAGCAAAGTCTATAATAGATATTAATTTATTTTGTTAAATTAAAATCGAAAAAACAAAGATTTACTTGTTTATATTATATATACTAAATATAATAAAAAGTATACAATTAATTGAAATAAATTAAATTATTAAGTACAATATATATTAAGTCTAAAATTTAGTAAAACAATTTTGAAAACTTTTTGTTATTAATCTGTTCTAATTTATATTCAATATATATCTAATATATATAATAGAAAAAAATCTAATTTTTGTCTTTTTTAATAATAAATATAGCAATAGTTTTTGTAGCAATTATATTAACTAAGTATAGATTTAATATAATTTTAATATAGAGAAAAAAGTAGTTGTACTAACTCTTGTTATTAATTGAAATAAATTTACTTAAAAAAGAATTAGCTATATATAAATTTAGTATAAATATAATATAGATATAATATAAAATTGCAAATAATATTTTATTTTATTTTATTACAAAAATATTACTTAAAATGTAAGTATTTATTAAATATAAAATTAATATAATTTTAATATAGTAAATTAGCAAACAAAACTTATTTTTATTCGAATTAAAAAAAAATTGTAATTTCTTTCTAAATATATAGTAAATATAAATATAATATATATAACTTTTAGACTCTTTGATTAAAATTAATTGTTATATTTAATTTTTTATTAGTACAATTAACTTTTTTTGGTTAGCTATATATATATTAAGGGGACCACTC
>JAABUL010007034.1_pt1 | contig 12451 bp, 14 predicted proteins | sample 5559151 | NCBI WGS metagenome assembly JAABUL01 (sample SAMN10711876, study PRJNA513368) | rock metagenome | isolation source: Antarctica rocks | place: Antarctica: Victoria Land, Pudding Butte sud | reverse complement strand
CTGTGGCTCTACACAGTCAAGGCCGAGCCGTTCTACGCGCGCCTCGGTTGGGAACGAGCAGGGTTGGAGAAGGAAAGGCACCACGACGTGGTCCTGATGCGGCGGTCCCCGGCTGAAAGATACCAAGTTTCGAGCCCGGGCCACTAGATACCGAACCGCTGGCGGATGAACCGGAGCATGCCGAGAGCGATGCTGCACACCACAAGGTATGCCACGTCCCAGGGGACCCGGCCGACGTCGCCGGCGCTGTAGTGCAGAAGAGCGGCGAACAGAAACGCCGGGATGGCAAGCCATAGGAGCCCGCGCAGAATCCAGAGCACGAAGCGCAGGGGCATTGTGACCGCGCCGTACAAACTGTCGCCTACGGCACGCGATAGGCTCCCGCGCCCCGTCATCGGCCGCGTCCTCGCCGGGCGGTTTCAGCTGGCGGGCTCTCCTCGGCCTCCCGCCGAGTCTCCTGCACGTCCTCTCGGGCCATGGAGGCGCGTTCTTGGGCACGTCCCAAGGCGACCAGACGCTCGCGGTATTCCTCGCCGAAGCTGCGGCTATCGGCAATCGCTGCGGCTTGATCTCGACCCTGGCCACCCAGATTGCCAGGGTCGTTCCTGGCGACACTGGGCGCCGAGAGCTTGGCGGCGGCATCGGCCGCATCGTCGAGTCTGTGGGCTACATTGTTGTAGCGCGCTGCGGCGTACTCGGCTTTTGAGGTCGTCTCCACAATCCCTGCCGAGCGCAATGCCGCAGCAGCGACAGGATTTGCCCAGGCCGCGTCGAGGCTGCGCCGGGCCTGGTCATCGAGAAGTTTCTGGTCTTTGGGTGAATAGTCTAGGTTCCAGCGTGCGAAATCAGCGGTATCCGCCGCTTTCGCAACTCGTTGCACAACATCGCGTGCAGATGCCGATGAGGGCAGGTCCTTAAACAGATATTCCGATACCGGTGGTGAAGGCGGCCTGTAGACTTCATATGTGTCGGCTGTTCGATCGGTAAACGAACGTCTTCCTCCGTCAGACATGAGCAATCTCCTGACTAGCGATGCTTTGTCATCCGTGGCGCAGGTCATTGCGCTGATGACGCCGAGGTCGAGAGCGTGTCCCCCATAAATCAGACAAGCATATCGGCCGTGTGGGGTGCTCACCTCGTAACGGGTTCGGTTGAAACCGGCTTCGTGCCGGTCGAGGACCTCGATAACGGGCTGGCTGAGATAGGCTTCCGTCTCCGCCCGTATCCTTGTGTCGGGCAGCAAGGTGTTCGGGCAACCGGACAGCGCCAGGGCGGCGGAGAGCAGGAGCGAGCGCATCGCGACGGTTACTCCGCAGCCTCGGCCGGAACGGCGAGAGTCGCCGGGCGGCGGACGAAGCGGTTGGCGCCGGCGATGCTGTTCTCCCACTCGCGGCGAAAGTAGAGCGGAACGCCGCAGCGGATCGGGGAGCACCCGGCGGCGAGGACGAACATCTCGTCAGCGCGCGCCTCGCGGATTTCGTCGGGTTTGATGAGGCTGCGCTTGATTTCGTGGCGGTTCGTGTTCCGGCCGCGCGAGCGCGTGCCCAGCTCGAATCCCTTGTTTGACGTGCCCCGGTTGTCGCCCTCGCTGATCGCTTGAATCCCGTGTTCGCCGATCTCCTTGGCCAGGGACTCTTGCGTGCGCCGGTCGAGCACGCGGGCGTAGCCGCGCCAGGACAGATTCGGGAACCACAAGTCGCATCCGGCCTTACCTCGCCGGCCCCACACCTCGTCTATTTCGGTTTCGGACAAATGCGGCAGATGCAGCGTGGCGCCGTATTTCCGGCCGGTGTCCCGCAGCAGCTCGAAGGCGACGACGCGCCCGATGGTGCCCATCTCGTCGGGGACGATGAGGGTACGGCTGTGATAGTGGCCGTTCGCCTCGATGAACGCCCAGGCGAAGGCATCGATTGTGGGGCAGGGTTGACCTTCCTCAGGCGTCGGCTTTCTTTGAAGCTGATTCTAACCGCATAACGGGCATCAATCCCATTGGCGCCGATTGTGAGCAGACAGTCTGGTTGGCGAGCAAGCGCCGACGATGGCAAGCACATTGGCAAGTTACGTGAGCACCAGCGTCATTCCGTTGTCACCTAATTCGAGCAAGAAACCGCTTCGTTTGCGAGCACGACCGTCGATGATTGCGAGCGCCTACACCTATGCCGCAATGCAGGCTTCGAAGCCGCGCCGGAGCTGCGGCCGGTTCAGCTTGCGGCCGATGAACACGATCCTGGAGGAGCGCGCCTCGTCGGCCTTCCGCGGGCTGACATAGTCGCCGTCGGCAATCATATGCACGGCCTGGAACGCGAAACGCCGGTCGTCCTCCGCAAAATACAGGATGCCCTTGGTGCGCAGGAGGTCCTGGCCCTGCTCGGCCAGCACGCCCCCGATCCATTCCTGGAATTTGCCCTCGTCCATGTGTCCGGGATGGGTCAGGCTGACCGAGGTGATCCCGTCGTCGTGCTCGTGGTCGTCCTCGCCCGTCAGGAAGTCCGGCTCGATCTCCAGGATCCGGTCGAGGTCAAACGAACCGCGCCCCAGCAGGTCGGCGATCGGCACGTCGGCCTTCGTCGATTTCAGCAAGCGGGCGCGCGGGTTGATGGTGCGGATCCGCGCCTCCACGGCGGCCAGTTCTTCGGCGGTAACCAGGTCGACCTTGTTCAGCACGATCACGTCGGCGAACGCCACCTGCTCCTCCGCCTCGTGACTGTCTTCGAGCCGGGCGAACAGGTGCTTGGCGTCGACGACGGTGATGATCGCGTCCAGGGACGCCTTCGCGCGCACGTCCGCGTCGACGAAGAAGGTCTGCGCCACCGGTGCCGGGTCGGCCAGACCCGTGGTCTCGACGATGATGCCGTCGAAGCGTTCCCTGCGCTTCAGCAGCGCATTCACGATGCGGATCAGATCGCCGCGGACGGTGCAGCAGATGCAGCCGTTGTTCATCTCGAACACCTCCTCGTCGCTGTCGATGACGAGGTCGTTGTCCACGCCGAGTTCGCCGAACTCGTTGATGATCACGGCGTACTTCTTGCCGTGCTTCTCGCTCAGGATGCGGTTCAGGAGCGTTGTCTTGCCCGCCCCCAGATAGCCGGTAAGGACAGTGACGGGGATCTGGGGCTGCGGCATCTGGATCTCCTTCTCTCGAGGATCGCCGGGAAAACCGGCACCCTCAGGTGGCGTTTTTGAATGCAATGATATAGTATTGCATTCTCTCATGCCACCCCGGAGTTCGAGCGTGGGTTTCGAATGTCATTGTCAGTTGGAGGCGAGGCTCGGCGCTGTCGCCATGCAATGCGAGCAGGACGGCTCGCGGTTCACCGGGTTGCGCCGCGATGTCCTGGGCCTGGTGCTCGAGGCGGACGGTCCGGTGGGTGCCTACGGTCTCCTTGACCGGCTTCGCCTCAGCCGCGCGGGTGCGGCACCTCCGACGGTCTACCGGGCGCTGTCCTTTCTTCTCGCGAAGGGCCTGATCCACCGCGTCGAACGGCTGAACGCCTTCGTCGCCTGCACGGCGGCACACAGGCATGAGACACCGGCGCATCTGCTGATCTGCCGCGCCTGCGGCCAGGTCACCGAGATCGGCGACGGCCCGCTGTCGGATCAGCTCACCTCGTCGGCGGAGGCAGCGGGGTTCACGACCCTAGCCGCCACCGTCGAACTCGAAGGGATCTGCCGTCGCTGCACCGGATCGGCCGTTTCCGCGCCTTGCGACACTCCAGAGCGAAAGACGCGCCCGGCCGCAGGAAGGCTCGCCGCCAGGTAGACCGACCCGCTCAGCGCCGTGATCCAGAAGCTCGTCGGCCAGTCGGTCCAGTAGGCGAGCGCCACACCGCCCCACGCCTCGGCGAGTGCCAGGGCCACGGACAAGGCCATGCCCGGACCAAGGCGCGTCGTGAGCCGCTGGGCTGCGGCCGCAGGCCCCACCATCAGGGTGAAGACCAGGAGGACGCCGACGATCTGCGCGCACTCGGCCACCGCCAGTGCGGTGATGGCCAGGAACAATACCGAGATCAGCCGGAGCGACAGGCCGCGCGCCTCGGCCAGCTCCGGCTGAAGGCTGGCGAAGAGCAGCGGGCGGGCGATGACAGCCAACCCGACCAGGCTGACCGCACCCAGGGCGAGCAGCGTCCACAGCGTCGGCTCGTCCACCCCGAGCACGTTGCCGAAGAGCAGTGCCGTCGCCTGCGTCGCATACGCGGTGAAGAAATGCAGGAACAGCAAGCCGAACCCGAGCGACACCGAGAGCACGACGCCGATGGCCACGTCGCGCTTCTGGATCTGATCGCCGAGCAGGCCCATGCCGATGCCTCCCAACACGGTCATCAGCACCAGCCCCCAGAGCGGCGAGACGCCGATCAGGACGGCGCCGGTCGCCCCGGTGAACCCGATATGGGAGAGGGCGTGGCCTGCGAATGTCTGCCCCCGGAGCACGAGGAAATAGCCGACCGAACCCGAGACGAAGGCGACGATCGTCGCCGCCATGAAGGCGTTCTGCATGAAGTCGAATTCAAGCATGGTGGGCGTGTCCCGCTGCGTGCCCATGGCCATGCTCGTGCTGATGGTCGTCCCGCTCAATCTCGTGCGCGCCCGACATCACGAAGATGCGGCCGTTCAGATGCACCACCTCGATGTCCGAGCCGTAGAGGCGGGACAGCACCGGGCCGGTGATGACCTCATCCACGGTCCCTAGGGCGGCATGCCCCCCGCCGAGGTAGAGAACCTGGTCGAGCGCGCCGAGCAGCGGGTTAAGCTCGTGCGCGCTGAACAGCACGGTCAGCCCGAGTTCCTTCTGCAAACCGCTGACAAGCTCCACCATCGCGCGCTGGTAGTGCGGATCCAGGCTGATCAGCGGCTCGTCGAGGAGCAGGAGCCGCGGGCTGCCGAGCAGGGACTGCGCGAGGAGCAGCCTCTGCCGCTCGCCTCCGGACAGCTCGCCGAGTGGGCGCCGGGCGAGGTCGGACGCACCGACCAGGCCGAGCACCCGCTGCGCGTCGCGCCGCCCGGCAGCGTCGAGGATAGGCAGGCCCCATCGGTGCCCATCGACTGCGGCGGCGACGAAATCCCATCCGCTCAGTCCGGCGGTGGAGACGATGCCACGGGTCTGCGGCATGTAGCCGACGGAAGGATTTCCGCGGGTCGCCGGTGCACCCAGGACGCCGATGGTCCCGGCGGCCGGACGGAGCAGGCCGAGGACCGCCCGCATCATCGTCGTCTTCCCGGCGCCGTTCGGGCCGAGCACGCCGATGAACGCGTTTTCGGGGATGGCAAGATCCACCCCCGAAAGGATATCGCGACCGCCCAGCGTGAGCGTCACGTTGTTGAACGCGATGGCGGTCAAGGGGCGGGTTTCGCCAGTGCCGCGTCAAGGGCGTCGAGCTGCGCCGCCATCCAGGTCTGATAGGTCTGCCCGACAGGTTCCGTCTCGGTCACGCCGACGACGGGCACGCCCGACTTCGTGGCGATATCGAGCAGCCGCTTCGCCGCCGGGTCGGACGCCTGGCTGTTGTAGATGAAGACGCGGACGACGTGCTTCCGCAGGTCGGCCTCGAAGGCCGCGATATCGGATGCGCGCGGCTCCGTGCTGTTCATCACCGCCAGCTGGAACCGCTCGTTCCGCATTTTCAGCCCCAGGGCGGTTGCCATGTAGCCGAACACCGGCTCCGTCGCCGTCACCTGAAGCCCCGCGTATTTCGCACGCATCGCGGCGACCTTGGCCTCCAGCGGCTTGAGGCTGTCCATGAATGCCTGGAGACGCTGCTCGTAACCCGCCTTGCCCGCGGGATCCGCGGCGATGAAGGCCGCCGAGAGCGACCGTGCGGCGGCCGCCATGTTTGCCGGGTCGTACCAGAGATGCGGGTTGTCCCCGGATTTCTTGTGGACGAGGTCGGCCACCACGATCACGCGGCGGTCCGGCGCCTTGGCCGCCTTCAGCAGCTTGGCCATCCACGGGTCGTAGTCGGTACCGTTGTAGATGACGATCCTCGCCTCGGAGAGCGAACGCGCCACCGACGCGCTGGCCTCGAACAAATGCGGGTCCTGATCCGGGTTGCTGAGCACGCTGGTGACCTTCGCGTCCGGCCCGGCGAGCTGCGTCGCCACGTCACCGTAGAAGTTCTCGGCCGCCACGATATTCAGACCAGGAGGCGGCGTCTGGGCCGCCGCGGGATACACCAGGAGTGAAGCCAGAGCAGCCAGCAGAGCGCGTTTCTTCACCGGATTCCCCCGAACAGTTTGCATCCCCCAGTTTATGATATGTTATATCATCTTTGGCAAATCATTGCCGTCCTATTGAAGCGCGTAGCGGACCTGCACCGTGACCGTCGTTCGGTCCTGGGTCATTGCAGCCGGGAACGCGGGCAGCTGCGCGCCCGTCAGCATGCGTCCAACGGCCGCATCGAGTGAGGCGGAGCCGGTCCCCCGTACAAGTGCGAACTCCAGCACGCGGCCGCTGCGGTCGACGGTGAACCGGACGAGCGCGCTGCCTTCTTCGCCTCGCTGCCGGGCCTCGTCCGGGTAGGTCTTGTGAGACTGTAGCCATGCGGACACAGCACCGCGCCAGCCCGCGGTTACCTCCGGACCGGGAGGTGCCGCAGGGGCCGGGGTGCTGCCTGCTGCCGGACCGGGAGTGCCGACGGGGGCGGTCGGGGCTGCCGCCGGACGCTGGTCTTCCTTCATCTGTGCGCCGACGGGCGGATGGCTGGAGGGCTGCGACCTGCTGACGGGGCGCGCGCGTGGCGGAGCCGGTTTCGGAAGTGCCGGTGCGGGCTTTGTCGGCGCGGGCGGCGGATCGACCGACGGTCTCCGTGCCGGAGTTGGGGGAGCTGGCAGTTCGGGAGCCATTGGCGGGACAGGTTTAGGCAGTGGGGGCGGTGCGGGAGTGGCGGGCACGTCCGGCGCAGGGAGCGGTTGAGCGGGCGGCCGGACCGGCTCCGGCGTGGGTGGTGGAGGCTCGGGCGGCTCGGGTGGCACGGGCGGCGTCAAGGGCATCGGTGCGGCAGGCTGCGGCGGTGGTTCGGCCACCTGGGGCGGAGGTTCGGCTGCGGGTAACGGCGGAGGCTCGTCGGTCGGACTGCCCGGAGCTGAGGGCTGCGTCGGCTCGGGAAGGCCGGGCGGTTCCGGAGCTACCTGCGGTTGCCCGGCGTCGTTCCCGGCGAATTGCAGGGACACCTCCACCTCCCGCGAAGGTTCCACCACGGGACGTGATGCTCTTCCGACCTCGAGAATCACCAACGCAGCCAATCCGTGAAGGAGCAGAGAGCCGATCAACGTGAACGACGCACGACGCGCGCGTGCTGCCGGATCAGCAAGGAAAATACCCGGGCGTGGCTGCTCGGCGACGCGCCCCGACAATCCGGAAGTCAGGGTCGGTTCGAGGCTAGACCGCCGATTAGGTATGTTATACCGTATCATCCTGACGTTGAATTTAGCCGGGCGACGCCTGGATTGATAGGGAGTTTGCGTGGTGTCCTGGCGTAGGCGGCTTCTCGGCACGGCGGCGTGCTCCCTGGTCCTCGTAACGGCGGCCCATGCCGCCGATCCCGTCCCGGCGACCCCACCGGCGGTTCGCCTGGGACAGGGCGATGGCGTTGTCCTCGACGATATCGATGTCGTGGCGAAGCGGCTCGACCTTGCCCGGAGCCAGATCCAGCCGAGCCTCGGAGCCACCAAATACGACTTCGGGCGGAGCGCGCTGGAAACCATCCCGCAGGGCGACAACGCGCCGCTGAACCAGGTTCTCCTCAGGGCACCGGGCGTGGCGCAGGACAGCTTCGGCCAGTTCCATCTCCGCGGCGACCACGCCAACGTGCAATATCGTCTCGACGGCGTGCAGCTGCCCGAGGGCCTGTCCGTGTTCGGCCAGGCACTGGAATCCCGGTTCGCACATTCGCTGTCACTGATCACCGGCGCCCTCCCGGCGCAGTACGGCTTCCAGCAGGCCGGTGTGATCGACATCCAGACGAAGACCGGCATCACCGATCCCGGTGGCGAAATCTCGATGTATGGGGGCACGCGCGGCATCCTTCAGCCGAGTTTCTCGTACGGCGGCCGTTCGGGGGCGATCGACTACTTCGTAACCGGGGACTACCTCCGGACGGGGATCGGCATCGAGAACCCGACGAACAGCTACAACGCGGTGCATGATCGGAGCGACCAGTTCCACGGGCTGCTGCATCTGTCGGGCATCGTCGATTCCACGACCCGCATCAGCCTCACCGCCGGGACATCGAACTCGACCTTCCACATCCCCAACAGGCAAGACCAGTCGCCCGGCCTCGGCCTGGCGGTCAACGGCGTGACCGATTTCAACAGCACGAACCTGAACGAGCGGCAGCGCGAGAGCACGCAATTCGCCATCCTGTCGCTCCAGAAGCAGCTCGGCGCCGTCGATTTCCAGGTTTCCGCCTTCAGCCGCTACAGCAGCCTCTACTACTCGCCCGACCCTCTCGGTGACCTGCTGTTCAACGGCATCGCCCAGGGCGCGTCCCGGCACGATCTCGCAACCGGGGTTCAGGGCGACGGCAGCTGGCGCGTCAACGATAGCCACACCATCCGTGCCGGGTTCCTCGTTCAGGGTGAGCGTACGACGTCCAGCACCGTGTCGTCGGTGCTCCCGGTCGATGCCACGGGTGCGCCGACCAGCGACCAGCCGTTCAACGTCTATGACGGGTCCGGCAAGACCGGGGGTCTCTACGGGATCTACCTACAGGACGAATGGAAGATCCTGCCCACGGTCACGGTCAACTACGGCGCGCGCTTCGATGTCGTCGATCAGTACACGCACGAGAACCAGCTCAGCCCGAGGGTGAACGTCGTCTGGAAGGCGACCCCGTCGACGACGGTGCATGCAGGCTATTCGCGTTACTTCACGCCGCCGCCGTTCGAGCTGGTGGGCGCGAACACGCTGGCTCAATTCAACAACACCACCGCCGCACCCGCGAACAGCCTGAACAGCACGGTCAAGGCCGAGCGGTCCAACTACTACGACGTGGGCATCAGCCAGGTTGTGGCACCCGGTCTCACGGTCGGCGTGGATGCCTACTACAAGCAAGCCAAGAACCTGATCGACGAGGGCCAGTTCGGTGCGCCGATCATCCTCACCGCCTTTAACTACGCGAAAGCCCAGGTCAACGGCATCGAGCTGAGTGCCACCTACGAGCGCGGTCCGTGGTCGTTCTACGGTAACCTCGCCTACTCGCGGGCGATCGGGAAGAACATCGTCTCGTCGCAGTTCAACTTCAGCCCCGACGACCTCGCCTATATCAGCCAGCATTATATCCACCTTGACCATGATCAGAGGTGGACCTCTTCGGTGGGCGCCGCCTACACGGCAAATGCGGGTACCAGCTACCCGACCCGGATCTCGGCCGACGTGTTCACCGGGAGCGGCCTGCGTGCCAGCACCGATACTGTGCCCAACGGCCGCGGGCTGCCGACCTACGCCGTGCTTAACCTGTCGGTCGTGCAGAAGCTGGATGTGGGCGTCGGGAAAGGCACTCAACTTCGGCTGGACGTACTGAATGTCACGGACGCGAAGTACGAGATCCGCGACGGGACGGGTGTCGGCGTCGGCGCACCGCAATACGGCCTTCGGCGTGCGGTGCTCGCGGGCCTCGCTCAGAGGTTTTGAGATGGCATGACTCACGCGGTCGAGGCGCAGGTCCCGCAGGTTCCTTCGACCTCGACCGTCGCGTGATCCAGACGGAAGCCCGTCTTTCCTGCGGCGGTCGAGACCGCGGCCGCGATACCGTGGTCCTCCATCTCGGCGACCGTCCCGCACGTCCGGCAGATCAGGAACTGCACGGAATGCTCATGGTGCTCGTGGTCCCCGTGCTCGGTGCAGGCCACGAAGGCATTCAACCGCTCGATCTTGTGGATCAGGCCGTTCTCCATCAGGAAGTCGAGCGCGCGGTAGACTGTCACGGGTGCGGCGTTAGCCCGTTCAGCCTTCAACTGGTCGAGCAGCGCGTAGGCACCTACCGGACCTCCGGCACCGATGACGAGGGCCAGCACCGAACGCCGGATATCCGTCAACTTGCCGCCATTGACCACACACGCTTCGGCTGCCTGGTCGAGTTGCCGCTTGATCCTGTCCTTGGGCTTGTGGCTCATCCGGAGACTCCTTCAGCCCGAGTTATATCATTTCATCGCTTTGGCCAAAAAGGGCCGGAGAGAGCGTCGCGCTACGAGTCAATGGAGGAAGCTACATCAGGGTAGGTGGTGCTCGTCGACGCAATGGCAGGAATTCGCGAATGGTGAGACCCCCGGTAGGAAGCTTGGCTCCCTTATCTATTGATGCTTGTCCGAGCATGTCCGCTCGGTGCCGATCAAGCGGCGGATGTCGAGTCCTTGCCATTCTACGACGGCTTCCCGCGTTGGTATTGCCGCTCGTAGTAATGGGTACCAGCGTCGAAATCGCGCACATCACCAGCCTGGATGTCGTTGCGGACCTTCCTGCTATTAAAATCCAAGATGGGTCCGGCCGCGCGAATCATTATGGTCTCGATTTCGCGCTCATGCTGCTTGTCGACAACTACAAAGAACGAAAAGTAGGCAAGCTCCAATACCTGCGCCTTCTTCCGTGCAGCCAGCCGGCCGAAGATGTTTCCTCGGCCGACATAGCGTGGGTACCCCATCGAGTCGTGAGCGATGTAGACGCCCACGGTAGGCAGCTTTGCCTTCTTCATCGATTTCTGGACCTGGAGCAGGAACTGAAAGGGAATCTTCTCGGCCACCACCCTGAAAAGGCTAGTGGGCGCTCGCTTCCTGCCACGCCGTTTCGGCTCGGCGACAAGGGGCACCACGTCGCCTTCGACGATGACCCAGCGATCGGCCTTGGCAACCTGGGAAACGTTGTCCTTCTTCACACGAATTTTGGGAGACGCGCGTCCACCGATCTCTGCCAAGCCTGTTATCAAGAATGAACGGCGGGGGAGGGGGACGGCGCTCAGGAGTTAAACAAGAGCGGCGAGCTCGAGGCCGAGCACGGCCACGGTTACGGCCAGGGTGCCCGGGGCCGTCTGCAGAAGATTAACCAGGGGGCGGTTCCGGCAGGGCCGAACCCGGGCCGCCGGAAACGGAGCTGCTACGGTGTTCCTTGCGCGCAGCCTGCCAGACCTCGCGGGCTGCATCGGCATTCAGGGCGGCGATCCCCAGTCCCACGATCAGGTCGGGCCAAGGCGACAGCCACCAGGCCGTGATCACCGCGGCAGCCATGATGGCGATATTGGCCAGCGCGTCGTTGCGCGCCGACAGGAAGGCGGCCCGGGTGAGGCTGCCGCCGCCGTGACGATGCCGCGCCAGCATGAGGGCGCAGGACAGATTGACGGCGAGCGCTCCCGCGGCGGTGAGCAACAGCGGAAGCGGGTCAGGCGGGACCGGGGCGGCGATCTTGTTCCAGGCCGTCCAAAGCGTGGCCAGACCGGGCCCAGCAGCACCCCGGCTAGGCCCATGCCGACCCGCGCACGCTGACGGACGCCCCACCCCAGCGCGAGCAGGATGAGCAGATTGATCGAGGCATCCTCCAGGAAGTCCACGCTGTCGGCGAACAGCGACACGGAGCCGATGGCGAGCGCCACCGCGAACTCGATCCCGAAGTAGCCCAGGTTGAGCAGCGCTACGCGGCGGACGACGAGGCGTAGGGCGGGAGCGCCGTCCGAAAGGGGCGTTAAGGCTGGTGATGGCATGATGATCCCCTGCTCTCGCCGCTGTTGGGCCTAGGACGCCGGAGCCGCTTGATCAAACGACGTTGTCCGACCGCAGCTCGCACAGCTTGGCCGCTTCGGGAGTCTCCAGTTGGATGGTGGCGTGACCGATCTCGAAGCGCTCGCGCACCTCGCGCGTGATCCGGTGCAGCAGCTCGCCATCCGACCCGGCTTCGGCGCGGACCAGGTGGACGGTCAGCGCCGTTTCTGTGGTGCTCATGCCCCAGATGTGCAGATCATGCACCTCTTGCACGCCGGGCAGGCCGCGCAGGTAGCTCTCGACCTCGCGCTGGTCGATCCCTTCCGGCACGGCATCCATGGCGAGGTTAACAGACTCCCGGAGCAGCCCCCAGGTGCCGACCAGGATCACGATGGCGATCACGAGGCTGATTGCCGGGTCGATCCATTGCCAGCTGGTCCACTGGATCAGCAGTGCCGCGATGATGACGCCGACGGTCACGCCCGCATCGGCGGCCATGTGCAGGAAGGCGCCGCGGATATTGAGGTCGCCCTTGCGGCCCGACATGAACAGCCAGGCGGTGCCGGCGTTCACGAACACCCCGATGGCGGCAACCCAGATGATCGTCCCGCTCGCGACGGGCTCGGGCGTAATAAGGCGGTGGATGGACTCTGTTGCATGGACTGTGACGGGGTGGCCTGAGATAGAATGATGCGGGGGGTTGCCCCGTCACTGTCCGGGGTAGGTGCCGTGCCTTTCAAAGCCAACGCCGAGCGTCGCCACCACATTCCGA
>JAABUL010007032.1_pt1 | contig 12453 bp, 10 predicted proteins | sample 5559151 | NCBI WGS metagenome assembly JAABUL01 (sample SAMN10711876, study PRJNA513368) | rock metagenome | isolation source: Antarctica rocks | place: Antarctica: Victoria Land, Pudding Butte sud | reverse complement strand
TCGGCTCGGAGTGATTCGGAAATCAGCGCATCCAGCAACGTGCGCAGAACGGTTTGGTGCCGCTCAATAAATTTGGTAGGCAGCGCCAATGGCACGTTGCGCACGTATTGATTGGGCTGCGGGTGCAGCTGAAAATACTGGCACACCATCAGCAAGTTGGGCCATTCAGTGGCGTAGTCGGGCAGTAGCTTGGGAAGGGTGGGTAGCGGTAGCGGGAGCAGCGCGGGCACGGTAGCCGCCGTTAGTGCTGCGTTGATTTCAAAAGCCGCGAACTCGGCCGCTTTATTCACAAAGGCTAAGTAGTCAGTCAGGGTTTCAAACTCAATACGATTGATTTCACTCTGGCCGGTTTTGCGGTTTAGTCTGATAGTAAGCCAGTAGCCGTCGCCAGTGCGGTTTTTCGCGTGGGCCATCAGTTCTTTTTGTTGGGCGTGAATATGCTCGTGACCCTGGCCGCGGTCCAGGGTTTTATTGGTTGGAATGGGCAGCGGAAAAAGGGTTTCGCCCGCCAGGTGCGCCCGCCGCACGCTGGGGTAGCGGCGCAGGGCTTTGGCGCGCAGCTCGGGCAGGCTAATCATGGGGCGCTTCTTCAAGTTCGGCCGCCGCCAGCAGGGCTTCTTTCCGCTCCGCGCAGCGCCGGATGGGAATATCGACTACCACCGATTTACGGGTGTCGGGCTTGCCTTTGGTCACCCAGTGAATGACTTCCACGTCCTTTTCCAGCAAGTGCAGCGAGGTGAGCGGCGTCACCACCATCAGCTGCAAACCCAGGCGGCGGCAGAGGTTGAGCAGGTACTTCGACTTGTCTTCATCGAGCTTGCTGAACGCCTCGTCAATCACGATAAACCGGAACGACCGGGCCGATTGGGCATCGCGCCGGCCAATGCCGAACTGGTGCGCGATGGCCGCGCCCAGCACCGTGTAGGCCAGCTGCGCGCCCTCGCCGCCCGAGAGGCTGCCCGAGCTTTCGTACACCTGTTTCAGGGTTTTATCGACCCGGAAATACTCGCGGGCTTTGAAGGTTGACCAGTTGCGCACGTCGGTCACTTCCTGCCGCCACTTCTCCTTTTCCCTGGCCTGCAATTCGGTGATGAAGGGTTGAATGTGCGCCACGAAATGCGCCATTTCAGCTTCCTTGGGGTCGGCGGCCAGGGCCAGCCGCGTCAGGTCGGGCCGCCAGCTATGCAGCTGCTCGTCGCGGAACGTGCGGATGCGGGACGTGCGCGAGTCAGTGCGTACCAGCTCGATGTAGGTATCAGGGTTGAGGCTGAAGTCAATGTCGCGCAGCGACTTGTTTATCTCCTCAATCGTGTCGCAAATGGCTTCGTGCTGCGTTTCCAGCGACTGGCAGTAGTCGGTCAGCGCCTTGGTCACGCCCCGGTTAAACTCGTCGCGGAAACGGGTTTCCAGCTCCGCCAGCTGCTCGTTGCGGATTTGCTCGTAGCGGTCCAGGTATTCGGGTAGCTGGTCCAGTTCATTGCGCAGCTCGCGGGTGTCGCTGTGCCAGTCCGCAAACTTACCCAGCACCTCCTCGCCCGGCAGCAAAAAGCCCCGCATCGCCTCCCGGATGGCTTTTTCCTGCGCTTCCTTATCGCGGTGCAGGGCGGATAATTGCTGCGCTACCGTGCGCTCCAACCGTTGCTTTTGCCCGAAAAACTGCCCATAAGTCAGCGCCTCGCGCACGGGCTCCGTCAGGGCCGCCAGGCCGGCGGTGGGTGGGGTCAGGTCGGCCGCGTCGAAGGTTTCGAGCAGGTGCTGCTGTGCCTATTTCCCCGCTGCCAGGGCCTGGAGGCTTTTCTCCGTGTCCTTGAACTCGTCGCGGGTGCGTTCCCGGTCTTTGCTCAGTTTATCAATTGTTTGCCGGAGCGTGGCCAGCTGCTCTTTCAGCGTTTTGAGGGAAGCGTCTTCGTTTTCCAGCGCCTCTTTTTGATGCGTAAGCCGCGTGATGTGGTGCGCGTCGGCCTGCCAGTCCAGCTTCGGGAACTGGTTGAATAACAGGAAAGCATCCAGGTCCTTTTCGCGCTTTTCAGCGCGTTCCAATTCCTTGTCAATTCGCCGTAAGTTACTTTCTGCCTGGCTGATGGCCACACGCAGCTCGCGGCCCCGGCGCTGGCATTCGCGCAATAGTTCGCGGTTGTCCCAGCCCAGAATGTGGTGGTGGGCGGCGGTGTCGTCGCGCTCGTGCCGGTTTTTATTACGAATGAGGCCCGACGGCAGCACTGCCTTTTCAGCCCGCTCGAAAGTAGCGAAATCATCGGTGCAGACGTAGCCGAACCGCGCCGCCACGGCGTTTTCTGCCCAGGCCGCAAACGGGCTTTTCGGGTTGAAATCGAGCTTAGCCACCACCGTCCGCGCATCCGGGAAAATCGGCCGGGGCGTTTTGCCATCCACCCGGTGAAATACGACTTTGCCGCGCAGGTCGCGCTCGTGGTGGACGTGCGCCCGCCCCGCCCCGCCCCGTACAGGTGCTCCGGCACCAGCAGGTCGCGCCCGAAACTGTGCAGCAGTTTTTCCAGGGCCTCGTTCCACTCGGCTTTTTCCTCGGCTTTCACCTGCATGATTTCGGCCACGAACGGAATATCGACCGGACTGGCCCCCACCGCATCCAGGATTTCCTGCCGGATGTCGGCTACCCGGCCCGTTACCTTGCCGGTGCTGTTTTGCAGCTGCGTCAATTCGGCTTTCAAGCATTCAATATCCGCTTTTTGCGCGTCGCGGGCCGTGCGGGCAGCGTATTTCTGCTCATCGAGCTGCTGTTGAAGTGCTTGCGCGGCCTGCCGGGCCGCCCCGGCCTGGGCAATGTTGGCCTCGGATATACCCGCGTCGGGGTCGGCCACCAGCTCTAGCTGCCGGGCCAGGCGGTTGTAGCTATTCAGGGCTTGCTCTTTGGTGATTTTACTCTTTTCCAGGTCGCGAATCTGGCGCTCCAATTCCTTTATTTCGCGGCCAATCTGGTCGTTGTCAATCTGCCCGGCCAGGCGGATGCGCTGCTCATCGGCGGTTTCCAGGTCGGCTTCCTGCTGGGCCAGCAGGCCGCCGAGGCGGGTTAGCTCCCGGTCGAGGCGGGCGGTTTCGGCCGTCCAGAGGCGAATTTGCTGCCGGGCAAACCACGGTTCCAGCCGCCGCTGGTGCTCGCGGGTCTGGTGCAGCAGCTATTGCAGGCCCTCGTATTCGCGGCTGCGGTCGTGCACCAGGCGCAGCCGCGCGAGCTGGGTTTTGGCCTTTTCCAGCGCCCGGTACGACACGAGCAAGGTCTGGTAGTTGCCCATAATTATGCAAAAATAATCCGGTCGTTTTCACGTAGCGGTGATTTGGACCAACACAAAACGAAAGACGATTTGAAGAATTTTCTTTTTGGGGAGGAAGCTAAAAAAGCCATTTGGGACGACTACCAGAAGCGCATAAGTGAAATCAGCCAGCAGTTAGCCGACCATCAGCATAATACGAGCCTTATCGCGGATATAACCGATAAGCTGACCCGGTTCCGGATACTACACGAGCACCGCCAGCAAGCCCGCAAGGCCGAAGAAACCCTGCTGTTGGCGCAGGTACTATATCATCAGGGCGAAGAGTGGCGGGTAGCCGCCGCCACGGCTGCGGCGGCCACGGCTGCCGTAGCCGGGCAAGCCAATCTATTGCAGCTTGAACGTGCGGCAGCCCAGCAGCAAATGCGCTTCGCGCAGCAGGAAGTAGCTGACTACTCGGATTTAAAAGACGGACAGGAAAAGCTGTTGGTCGAACAGCAAACGTGGAAACAAGCCGAGCTAGCCGCCCAAAAAAATCAGCTGGAGCTAAGCCCGGCCGCCGATAAAGCCCGGCAATACCGGGAAGCGGTAGCGCAGGTAGCGGGCTGGCTGGGCACGCATGATGACCTCGCCAAGCTACGTGCCACGCAACAGCGGCATCAGCAAATTCGTCGGGACTATGAACTGCTGGCCCGGCTGGATAAGCAGCTGGTCGCTGATAAGCTAGCGGCGACTTTTCAAGAAACAGGCTGGGCTACGGCCCGCGAGGCGGAACACGCTGTGGCCACCTTGCGAGAGCAGGTAGCGGAGTGCCAGCGCGGCCACGTTTTTACCGATTTAACCAACCCTGATTCGTTGGCGCATTGGGCATTCCAGCGCGGGCGCGCTTTGACATTGGATGAAGAAAGTATCCTGACGCATTTCGGCCGCTTTGCTGAATTGCGCAGGGTAGAGGAGGCGTCGGCCCATTACCTGCACGGCCCCGACGAGTTGTTTGCACAAACGTTGCAGCTAATTGAGGGGCAGCAACAGCCGGGGTTTTGGCTGCACCTGCAAGGTGTGCGCGTGTGGGTGCCCCGGCTAGCCCCCGCCGACTGCGCTTTCACCAATGCGGATTCCTACCGCATTACCCAGGTATTCGCGAAGCGACAGGAGGCCGCCCAGCGCAACCTGACCGCTACGCAAGCCCGGCTGCAACGGGAGGAAGCGGTATACGCCACCTTGCAAAAAGTTGCCGGTTGGCAGCAGGCGGTTGAATTGGTGAGCCAACGCGAGTCATTGACCCAAGCGGCGAGTACCGGGCTGCTGCCCGATAGCAGCGTATTTGACGAGTTTCTGGAGCTGTATGCCACCGATGTGCCCACCCGCGCCGCCCACGAGGAAGTAGAAAATAAATTGCGGGAAGCGACTGAGGCACACACGGCCGCACAAATTCAGCAAGGCATTATCAGTAGCAAATTAATAGAGGTAGCTTCCAGGCTTAGTGGAAAAGATGAGCTGCTGCTAACCAAAAAACATACGGCGGCGCAGGAAGCCACCGCAAAGGCTGAGCAGGACCTGGCCGACTGGATGCGCGAGCACAATTTACCAGCCGAACACCTGCCACTTAGCGACAAACACTTAATGCAACTGAGTGAGGACCTTACCAAACTGAGCTCCGCAGCGGGGGAGCAGCGTACCCTGGCCAACGGTTTGCGGAAGGACGAAGACGCGGCTCGGCAACTATACGCTACGCAAGTGGCAGCGTGCGAAGCCACCAGTGCCGCGTATGCAAAAGCAACGGGCCTGCCAGTGCCATTGCCGCCGGCCACTGCGCCGGCGGCAAGCGAGATGCCCAACGATAGTGAGTATAAGAACGCCGCTGCTACTTACCGAAAGGAGTTTGACACGATAATGGGGCGCTACCTGACGGATGCTGATAAAGAACGGCTGAGCTACGACGATGAACTGTCGCTGCTGATTCAGGAAGTGCTGCCCGACGTGGTGCACGGGTTCGTTGAATCGGAAGAAGCCCTGGACTTAATCGAGGCGCGCCTGCAAAATATCAATGAGGCCAATAATCACAGGACTTACGCAAAAGGTGGTTGTCATTGCGAGCGCAGCGAAGCAATCGCACCTAAACGACACCCGCACGACGACGTTCTGTGGCGATTGCCGCGCTGCGCTCGCCCTGACAGACAGTTTTGCGTAAGTCCTAAATCAAATTGCGGGCTTGAAAATCCAACTGCTGCGCGGCGTATTTGAGCGGGTGAGGGAAGCTTTTGATGCTTACATCGAAGAAGCGAAAAAAATCAAGCGGTATTTCGTCGCCAAAAATGCGCAGATTACCGGCGGCTTCAGCCCCAAGCTGGACCTGTTGCTGTCGGAAGAGTATCCCATCAGCTGGATTGGTGTTTTTGGCCAGCTGCTCAGCGAGCGGGCCGCCGGCAACTCCAGCCTCTTTGCGCAGCTGAGCAGCCTGGAAAGTATGCAGGAACTCATGCGCAAAGCCTACCTGAGTAGTGGGGGCAAGGTGCAAAATGCCAGGGATACCGACCTGCTCAACCCAAAATCTTATCTGGACCTGAGTTTTGATATGAAATCGGCGAGCGGGCGGGTCAATCAGGGCAGCACCGGGCAGACCTTTATGGCTGCCGCGCTCCTCAATATCGCGCGCCTCTCGGTGATTGGTGGCGGTAGCAAGCGCCCGGGCATCCGGCTGATACCGGTGGACGAAGCACACGGGCTAGGGAGCAATTACAAAGCGCTGCTGGCCTTGGCGCATGAGGAAAAATATCAGGTGATTTCTTTGTCGGTAGGCCCCATGATTGAAACGGCCAGTGCCGAGCACCGGCTGTATTTCCTGGCGTTCGACCCCGAACCCAATGCCTTGTTGAACCTGCACCCGATGATGCTCAATCTTCAGCAAAAGCTGGTGCCGGCTGCGCTGCCTGCCTTACCAACCGACAGCCTGTTTGCCGATGGTGATTAAGAACGCATTGCTGCTTAATGAGGAGTTTACCTGGCGCACCATGCGGGCGTTGCACGAGCTGCGCCATCAGGGCCAAACGAAGCTGCAAGTACTGCGTGGCAATGCGTACATCCAGGATTTGCTGGCGCGGCACCTCATCGCGCGCAAGCCGCGCAATCAGCAAATATTGCTCAAGGTGAGTAGCTCCGGGTTTGACCACGAATTTGACAATGACATAGCCGCCGACTACGCGCAGGCGGAGCAGTTTTTGGCGAAGCACCAGCTGAATACCCGTTACCTGAACCATACCTTGGCGCAGCTCCAGGGCCTGGCCGGGTTATTTGCTAACGCTGTGGTTATTTCCCGCTCCGAACTCAGCCGGCAGGACATCAGCAGCCAGTATATGGGCGGTAGCAAAGTGCTTAAAAAGCACCCCCTGCTGTACCGCGATGCTCTCAAACTATTAGGCTTACAGGCAATGCCCGTATCTGACCATATTTCCCAAACGGCAGTTTATAAAACCGGCGCATTTCGAGCCCAGGTGATAGTGCTGTGCGAAAATGAATCGTATTTAAAGCAGCCAGCCAAGGCGCAACGGGCCGGCGTTGAGCTGCTAAACGCCGGTGGTCGTAACGTGGGCAAACTCGAAAAGTATTTTGTGCCGGAAGCGGATATTTCACTGTACTACGCCTGCGATTGGGATTACGCGGGGCTCACGATTTTTCGGACTATCGCGGCGGGATACCGGCGTCAGGGGCGGCAGATTCAGTTGCTTACGCCAGTAGCAGGTGCTGAGCGCAAGGCCGTGCAATCAGCCGACCATTTCAGCCAGTGGAGTACTCGTTTGTGGGCTGATGACTTAGAGCCCGATGCCTTGGCAAAGGACGTTTTTTCGCCGGAACAACAAGCATTAATTGCCAGCTTGATAGCGAAAAATGAGTGGATAGAAGAGGAGAGCAGTGAATTTATCGCCTTGCTAAACGCCAACGGGGTAGCGAATACGGCTACCTGGCAGGGGCTTACCAAATCTAAGTCTGTAGCCAGTCGGGCAATTCATCTTCAATAGAACACCATAAATATCCGATAGCCGGGTCAATATCGGTTGCCATTCCGTCATCGCTCAGCCATGCCACCTGCCCCACGTGCAGGTAAGAAGCGCCGCAGTGAATGGCCTCTTCAAGCCCCATTTTTGCGTTGAACAGCTTTGGCATAAATACTCCTTCCACTGACTTTTCCTCCCCACTCTGCGGATAAAGCAGCCGCGCCCCGTGGCCCCGATAATGCTGCGCGTAGGCGAAAAGTTGGCGTAAATCAGCCTCGGCGAGCTTACCATGAGGCCGTTTCCATTTGGCATCGAGCACGATGGTGCCGTGGGTGGCATGCCGGAGCAGAATGCCCTGCACCTCGTCGTGCGGCACCAGCAGGTACTGCCAGGGCTTGCCGCCGGGGGCCAGCTCGTGGGCGGTGGCGTGGTGGCACCAGGTTTCGGCGGCGTGCTCTTTGGCCTGCACATCGGGGGTAGGGAGTGGGTCCGGCGCTTGACTTCGCAGAGAGGTAATGAGCTCGTAGACCTGGCTAAAATCAACTTGCCGCGCTAACCCGCCCGCAATCAGGGGGGTAGGGCCCGGCCGGCGCTTAAAAGGGCACCGGCCGGGCTTTTTGTCTGAACAAAAAGGCGGCTGGCGGGTGTTAAATTCGACCCCGGCACCTGCCCTGGGGCCGCTTTTACCCGCATGACTACCAACGAAATCAAAGCCCTTATCTCGCTGCTCGATGACCCGGAAATCGCTCCCCAGATTCAGGGCGAAATCCAGAATCTGGGCGAGGCCATCATCCCTTTTCTGGAAGAATCGTGGGAGGAAACCCTCGACCCCCAGCAGCAGAGCCGGCTCGAAAACCTGATTCACCAGCTCCAGTTTGAGGGCTTGCAGCAGCGCCTGCGGGTGTGGCGCGACTCAGACGAGCCCGATTTGCTGGAAGGTATGTGGCTGCTGAACTCGTACCAGTACCCCGACGCTGACTTACAGGCCCTTAACCGCGCCATTGAGCAGTTGCGCTTTGAGGCCTGGACGCTGCTGCGCCCCGAAATGCACCCCGCCGACCAGGTGCAGGTGCTCAACCACGTCATTTTCCGCAACCATAAGTTTGCCGCTAATACCCAGCACTTTCACTCGCCGGCCAACTCGATGCTGCACCGGGTACTCGAAACCAAGCGCGGCAACCCGCTCTCGCTCTGCGTTATCTACCTGCTGGTAGCCCAGCGCCTCGACCTGCCGGTGTTTGGGGTGAACCTGCCCAACCTCTTCGTACTGACGTATTTAGTGAAGAAGGATGACGACGACCAGGCCGTGCTGCCGTTCTACATCAACTGCTACAACCGGGGCATCATCCTGTCGAAAGCCGATATTGAGCACTACGTGGGCCAGCTCGGCATCACCTCGCAGGCTAGCTTTTACGAACCCTGCACGCACCTCGACATCGTGCGCCGTGCCATGCGCAACCTGCAGGTAGGCTTCGAAAAGCTCCAGGAACCCGCTAAGGCCGAAGAAGTTGCGCAGCTATTGGCCATTCTGTTGGAGCAGAATGAGGAGGATAATTTGGAATGAAGAATTTAGAACGAAGAATTATCCAACCGTTAATTCTTCATTCTAAATTACCTTTTAATGAGGCAGCCGGCGGCGCGCTTGTCGGCCACGCCGGCGGGGCGGCCGGCCAGCACGTTGTCGAGCACCTGCTGGAGATAGTGTTGCTGCACGCCGCTGGCTATCTGGGGGTTATCGTCGATGGCGCCGCGGTAGCGCACCGCGAAGCCCGAGCCGGCCGCCTGAAGCACCACGGCCTCGGTGGTTTTGCTCACGCCGAGGGCCGCGCTGGCCGCGCCATCGTCGGTGAAGGTGGCCAGCGAGCCACCGCCGCTGCCCTCGGCCGCGTCGAGGTTGATAGGCACGTTGACGAACATAAACTGCACGCCCCGGCCGCTATAGGCGCTGCTAAGAGCGGCTAAGCGCTCCTGGTAGAGGCGGGTGTAGGCGCAGGCGGGGTTCATAAACACCACTACCACTGCCTTTTGGCCATTGTAGGCGCTGAGCGAGGTACTGCCGCCACCGGTTTTCTGCACGGTAAAATCGCCTACCGTGCCCTGGGCGCGGGCGATGCCCACCGTGACGGTAGCCAGTAGCAGGGCGGCCGCCAGCAGAACCGGGAGTTTGCGAAAAGACATGGGGAGGGTAGAAAAAACCAGGGAAAAGAAGCGGGTGGCCCGCCAGATAAGAATACGCGAAAATTAGTAGCAGTAGGTGAGCACGTAGCCCGCTACCGGCCGAAGATAGCAAACCTGGTGCCGGGAACTGCCGCCCGCCAGGAGCAGCCGGGTGGGCAGCGTGCCGGGCATGGGCCAGGCGCCGGGGGGTAGGTCGAGCAGCAGGTTTTCGCGAAAAAGGATGCCGCGCCGGCCGGCCAGCTTAAAGAGCGTTTCCTTGGCGCTCCAGAGCAGGCTGAACAGTTCCTGACGCGACTCGACGCCGGGCAGGGGGGGTAGGGCCAGGCGCTCTACCTCGGCTAGTTCTCGTTCGTTGAGAAACTTGCGGGCGATGCGCTGGGCCTTGTCGCGCACCACTTCTACATCAATGCCCAGGGCGGTGCCGGGCGGGGCCAGCAGCGCCGCCACCCACTCGCCCGAGTGCGAGAGCGATACGGCCGGCGCGGGCCCTACCCCCTCCAGAAAGGGCCGGCCCGCCTCGTCGTTGCGCAAGCGGAGCGGGGGGGCGCCAGCCGCGGCCAGCAGCCGCTGCACCAGCCGCCGGCCGGCCAGCCACTGCGCCTGGCGCGGGCCATCGGCGCGGGCGGGCAGCAGCGGGGCGTAGGCGGGGGCATCGGCGAGTTGAGGCCAAAGGGCGGTGGGCGTTTCGGTGAGGTGCCAGCGGCCCAGCGTGACCCCGCCGGGCAGGGGCGTGAGAGAATGAAGCGGCATAGCGGGAGCGAGCGGCGAAGGTAGCGGGGCCACCCCCGCTTCGGCGCGGGTAGTCGCCGCTTGGCCGGACTTAGCCGACGACTCCGCAAGCGGTTTATGCGCCCGCCGTGCCGACCTTTGGGGCCTGATGCTCGCTACTACCCCGCCGCCTCGCCTCACCGCCACCCGCCTCGGTACCCTGGCCGGCCACTCCGATGCGGTGTACGCGCTGGCCGGCCGGGCCGGCGCCGACCAGGTTTTTTCGGGTAGCGCCGATGGCATGGTGGTGGCCTGGGACAGCACCCGGCCCGAGACCGACGGCGAGCTGCTGGCGCGGGTCGAAAACTCGGTGTACGCCCTGCGTGAGCTGCCGACGCGCGGGCTGCTGCTGCTGGGGCACAATTTTCAGGGCGTGCAGGCCATTGACTTGCAGACCAAAAAGCTGGCTTTTGCCACGGCCCTACCCCCGGTCGCCATCTTCGACCTCGTGTACTCCGAGAGCCGCCAGCGCCTGTACTGCGCCCTGGGCGATGGCACGCTGGCCGTGCTGCGCGGCGATGACTTTCGACTCGAAAACCTGCTGCGCCTCAGCGATAAAAGCCTGCGCTGCCTGGCCCTGCACGAAGGCCGGGGCGAGCTGGCCGTGGGCGCGTCGGACTGGAAAACCTATGTGCTGGACCTCGACTCGCTGGTGGTCAAAACCGCGCTCACCGACGCCACCAACTCCGTTTTTACCGTAGCTTACTCGCCCGATGGCCAGCACCTGCTGGCGGCGGGCCGCGATGCCCACCTGCGCCGCTACGCCGCCCACGATGGCTACCCCCTCCTCGACAGCGTAGTAGCCCATATGTATGCCATCAACCACCTGGCTTTCAGCGGCGATGGGCGCTACCTGGCCAGCTGCTCGCTGGATAAAAGCATCAAGCTCTGGGACCCGGCCAGCCTGGCGCTGCTGCGCGTGCTGGACAAGGCGCGGGCCGCCGGCCACGGCACGTCGGTGAATAAGCTGGTTTGGCCGGGCACCCGGCAGCGGCTAGTTTCGTGCAGCGATGACCGCAGCCTGGCCGTGTGGCAGATTAGTTCGTAGTTTTTTCAAGTTCCTAGTTCCTCGTTCACTCATAATCAGAAACTAGGAACCAGGAACCAGGAATCAGAAACCAAAAAGATGAAAATTACCGCTCTCGATATTCGGCAAAAGACATTTGAAAAGTCCTTCCGGGGCGTGGACAAGGACGAGGTGCAGGCCTTCCTGAACATGGTGTCGCAGCAGTGGGAGCGCCTGGGCGACGAAAACCGCGAACTGCGCCTCAAGCTGGAGCACGCCCAGCAGGACGTGCAGAAGATGCGCGAGGTGGAGTCGTCGCTCTACCGCACCCTCAAAACGGCCGAGGATACCGGCAATTCCATTACCGAGCAGGCCCAGCGCGATGCCGACCTGCGCCGCCGCGAGGCCCAGCTGCTGGCCGAGCAAACCCTGGCCGAGGCCCGCCAGCGCGCCCGCGCTATCGTGGAAGAAGCCTATCAAACGGCCGAGAAAACCGTGGCCGACATGCAGAAGGAGGTAACCGGCCTGGGCCAGGAGTGCCAGCGCCTGGAGCAGCAGCTCGATACCCTGGTGCGCGACCTGCACCACCTGGCCTCCGACGCGCTGGAGAAAGTGGAGCGCGCCCGCGCCCGCCCCAAAAATGTGCCGGCGGCCATCCTTTCGCGGGCGGCGAGCGTACAGGTAAAGCGGCCGGCCGACGCGCCGGCGCCCGAACCTAGCCCCGCCCCCGCCATGCAAGTCACTACCGATGCTACTCGCCCCACGGCCGCTGCCGTGGCGCCTACCCCCCCCGCGGCCCCCAATGGCCCCGCGCCCGCCGCCCGCGCCGCGCAGCCTACCCCCGGCGTGGCCGCCAGCCCCACCGCCTACAATCCCAAGCCCGGCCAGCAGCCCGACCCCGGCCAGGCGCCCACGCCCGACATTGAGCGCCCGCAGGCTCCGCGTGAAAATCCCGGCATCGCGCCCGCCCCGCGCATCGACCAGCCCGGCCCCGAAACCGTGCCCTCGCCGCCCGCACCCTACGTGGAGCCCACCCGCCCCGAGATTCAGCCCATCGGCCCCAGCCGCCCCGAAATTCAGCAGCCCGAGCCCATGACGCACCCCGGCATGGCCGCGCAGGCACCAGCGGTGGCTCAGCCGGGAACGGTAGAGGAGAAGTCGTTTTTTGATGGGTAGTCCGTTTAATGTAATGCTTTCATCTTACGATTGTAATCACAAATAAAGTATTTAATTGCTCCAATATGATTGGCCAATGACTTAGAAA
>JAABUL010007031.1_pt1 | contig 12453 bp, 11 predicted proteins | sample 5559151 | NCBI WGS metagenome assembly JAABUL01 (sample SAMN10711876, study PRJNA513368) | rock metagenome | isolation source: Antarctica rocks | place: Antarctica: Victoria Land, Pudding Butte sud | reverse complement strand
CTATCATCGAGAACGGCGGGTCCGACTCAGCGGCATTTGACAACGTGCTCGAGCTGCTCGTGGTGAATGGCGTTCTCACTCTTCCGGAAGCGGTCATGATGCTGGTGCCCGAGGCATGGCAGAACAACGACCTGATGGAGCCGGAGAAGAAAGCGTTCTACGCCTGGGCGGGATGCCTGATGGAGCCATGGGACGGTCCGGCTTTGTTCACCTTCTCGGACGGTCGATACTGTGGTGCCAACTTGGACCGCAATGGTCTACGACCTTGCCGATTCATCGTCACCTCTGACGATCTCATGGTATGCGCATCGGAGGTCGGTACGATCTCGATCGAGCCCGAGAGGATCATCCAAAAGGGACGGCTGAAGCCTGGACGGATGTTGCTCGTCGACACTAAGGAGGGACGCATTGTCGATGACAAAGAGCTCAAGCTCACTACTGCGCGAAAGCAGCCGTTCGGCGCTTGGATCGAGTCGCAGATTATTCGCCTTCCCGATATCGTTCGACGGGTCTCGCGACGGGAATCGATTGATGTTGTTTTGGACGATGATCCTCTCAGTACCGACCCCAAGCTTCTCGCATTCGGCTACACAATCGAACAACTCAACATGCTCATGTTGCCCATGGTGCAGGAGGGCCACGAGGCGCTCGGGTCCATGGGTAACGACGCCGCTCTTGCTTGCGTTTCTACCGCCCCTCGATCCATCTTCGACTACTTCCGCCAGCTCTTCGCGCAGGTCACAAACCCGCCCATCGACCCGATCCGCGAATCCATCGTCATGTCGCTCGAGACCATGGTTGGAAAGGAGGGCAATCTGCTTGAGATGAGGGCGGACCAGTGTCACCGACTTCAGCTGAAGTCGCCGATTCTGACCATCGAGGAGATGAATGCGATCAAGCACCTCAAGATCGCCCAGTCAGATTGGCCAACCGTCACCATCGACATCACCTTCCCCAAAGCCGAGGGTCTACCCGGGTTTAAGAATGCGTTGAACCGTGTCAGGCAGGAGTCGCTGAGTGCCGTCGGCGGGGGCTTCAAGGTCATCATTCTCTCCGACCGCAACACTAACCATGATCGAGTCCCCCTTTCTGCTCTGCTTGCTTGTGGCGGAGTTCATCACTTCCTCGTCCAGCAGAAGAAGCGGGCGGATGTCGCTGTCATGGTCGAGACCGGTGAGGCGCGGGAGGTTCACCATATGTGTGTGCTTGTCGGGTACGGCGCGGATGCGATCTGCCCTTGGCTCATCATGGAGATGATCCACAAGGTCTCGAAAGAGGGATTGTGAGTCCTCAGGTACTCGTCATTACCATATACTGACCCTCGCAGGTCGAAGGACGGGCAGAGTGCCGATAAGCTCATCGCCAACTACATGAAAGCGACCGACGAGGGTATCCTCAAGGTCCTCTCCAAGATGGGCGTATCGACGCTGGCGTCATACAAGGGGGCTCAATTGTTCGAGGTCCTCGGCCTTCACGAGGAGGTCGTCCGCGAGTGTTTCACCGGAACAGCGTCGAGAGTGCAGGGCGCTACATTCGAGCTTCTCGCCATGGATGCCTTCGAATTTTATGAGCGGGCCTGGCCGACTCGTGACACCATGCAGGTGCCCGGCATGGTATGTCGGTTTTCACGGGTCCGGCTTGCACTGTTGATGTTCTGCAGCCCGAAAGCGGTGAATACCACTACCGCCAAGGATCAGAGATGCGCGTCAACGACCCGGTCTCCATCGCCCAGCTACAAGACGCTGTCCGCCAGAAGAATCAGACGGCATATGACAGCTATTCGAGAAACTCGCGTGAATCGATCAAGCGAGGCACACTTCGTGGTCTACTCGAATTTGATTTCGAGCAGTGCACTCCCGTCCCCATCGAGCAGGTTGAGCCGTGGAACGAGATTGTGCGACGATGCGTGACCGGCGCCATGTCGTATGGCTCGATTTCCATGGAGGCGCACACCGCACTCGCAATCGCGATGAACCGTCTTGGCGGTAAATCGAATACCGGCGAGGGTGGTGAGGATGCTGAGCGATCCATCCCGATCCCTGGACCTGGAGTGGAGGAGAATGGACCCTTCACACACGCGATGGAGCTCAAGCCGGTCTGGGATTCGCGACGGTCCGCCATCAAGCAGGTCGCGAGTGGCCGATTCGGTGTCACGTCCAACTACCTTGCCGATTCTGATGAGCTTCAGATCAAGATGGCTCAAGGTGCAAAGCCTGGTGAGGGCGGTGAGCTGCCCGGTCACAAGGTTTCCGCTTCGATCGGTCGAACTCGTCACTCTACCCCTGGGGTCACCCTCGTCTCCCCTCCACCGCACCACGATATTTATTCCATCGAGGATCTCAAGCAGCTCATCTACGATCTCAAGGCATCCAATCCCCGCTCTCGTATTTCAGTAAAGCTCGTCTCGGAGGTTGGCGTCGGTATCGTTGCCTCAGGTGTGGCGAAGGCGAAGGCGGACCACATCACCATTTCGGGTCACGATGGTGGTACTGGTGCTGCAAAGTGGACCTCGATCAAGTACGCTGGTCTGCCATGGGAGCTTGGTCTCGCCGAGACTCACCAGACGCTCGTGCTCAACAACCTTCGAGGGCGTGTTACGGTTCAGACCGACGGTCAGATCAGGACGGGACGGGACATCGCTATCGCTACGCTCCTTGGTGCCGAAGAGTGGGGTTTCGCTACCACCCCGCTCATCGCCATGGGCTGCATCATGATGAAGGCTTGCCACAAGAACACCTGCCCCGTCGGTATCGCCACTCAGGATCCCGCTCTTCGTGCGAAGTTCGCCGGTCAGCCCGAGCAGGTCATCAACTTCTTCTACTACGTCATCGAAGAGCTCCGAACCATCATGGCGAAGCTCGGCTTCCGCACCATCAACGAGATGATTGGACATTCCGAAACGCTCGTTGTCGATGAGACCCTCCGAACTCCCAAGACGCAACACCTCGATCTCTCAGCGATCCTTAAGCCCGCTCACCTTATGCGTCCCGATGCCGCCACCTACCGCGTCCGAGCACAGGACCACAAGATGTACATCCGTCTGGACAACAAGTTCATCGATGAGGCGGAACCAGCGATTCAGAAGGGCTTGCCGGTGGAGATCGATTGCGATGTGCTCAACACCGATCGAGCTCTCGGCACGACTCTATCATACCGCGTCAGCAAGCAGTATGGAGAGGCCGGTCTACCGCGTGACACTATTCACATCAACATGAAGGGTTCCGCTGGTCAGTCATTGGGTGCATTCCTTGCTCCTGGTATCACCATCGAGCTGGAGGGCGACGCGAATGACTATGTCGGCAAGGGTCTTTCCGGTGGACGACTTATCATGTACCCGCCGAAGAAGGCGCCATTCAAGGCCGAGGAGAATATCATCATCGGAAACGTCTGCTTCTTTGGCGCGACTTCTGGTCACGGGTTCATTCGCGGCATCGCGGCTGAGCGATTCGCCGTGCGGAACTCCGGCGCGAACCTCGTAGTCGAAGGTACCGGTGACCACGGATGCGAGTACATGACAGGTGGTCGTGTTCTTGTGCTCGGTCTCACCGGGCGGAACTTCGCTGCCGGTATGTCTGGCGGTATTGCCTATGTCCTTGACATGGCGCACAATTTCGCGCCAAAGGTCAACAACAGCACTGTCGAGCTGGGTCCTGTTCGCGATCCGCAGGAGATCGCCGAGCTCCGCAGCCTCATCGAGGACCACCGACACTATACAGGCTCCGAGATGGCCGACCGAGTATTGCGGAACTTCCACCACATGCTGCCGATGTTCGTCCGGGTCATGCCGCTCGACTACAAGCGTGTGCTAGATCAGGAGGCTGAGCGTGCTGCCGAGGAGAAGAAGAGGCAATCGGTCATCGATCTCATCCCATCCCAAACCGCATCTCAAGTCGATCTTGTTGCATCTGGCTATGATAAAGTCCTCACCCGTGACACCAACTCCCTCACCATCCCCACCCCACTTCTTCTCACCCCTACGGGCTCGCCAAAGAACAAACCTGTTGAGCCTCTTATCGTGGATGTCGAGGATGCCATGGTGGATGAGAATACCACGAAGGAGAAACTCGACAAGCTTGACAAGACCCGGGGTTTCATGAAGTACAAGCGACTGAATGAGGCTTACCGACCACCTCGCAAGAGGGTCAAGGACTGGAAGGAGATCTCCGCCCGCCTATCCGAGCCCGAGCTGAAGTACCAGTCGGCTCGGTGTATGGACTGCGGTATCCCCTTCTGCCAGTCAGACACGGGTTGCCCGATCGCCAACGTCATCCCCAAGTGGAACACGATGGTCTTCGAGGACCGATGGCTTGATGCGCTCAATCGCTTGCTCAAGACCAACAACTTCCCGGAGTTCACCGGACGAGTCTGCCCTGCGCCATGTGAGAGTGCTTGTGTGCTTGGGATCAACGAGGCGCCCGTGGGGATCAAGTCGATCGAATGTGCGATCATCGACAAGGGCTTCGAGATGGGTTGGATGGAGGCGAGACCACCATCACACCGCACTGGCAAGCGAGTTGCCATCATTGGATCTGGGCCATCTGGTCTTGCTGCAGCGGATCAGCTCAATAAGGCTGGTCATTACGTGACGGTATACGACCGGAATGACCGCATTGGTGGGCTCCTCATGTATGGGTGAGTCGACGAGGCGGTAGGATTAAGAACCCTAGCTGATACCCCGCAGTATCCCCAACATGAAGCTCGACAAGAAAGTCGTTCAGCGTCGAGTTGATTTGATGGCTGCGGAAGGCGTCCATTTCATCACCAATGCTCACGTTGGTACCACCGTCGACGCCGCGCAGATCAAGGCGGACCACGACGCCGTCATCGTCGCCACAGGTGCAACGTGGCCACGCGACCTGAAGCTGCCGAACCGAGAGGCTGATGGCATTCACTTCGCCATGGACTACCTCCAGCCCAACACCAAGTCCCTTCTCGACTCCGATCTCTCAGACGAGAAGTTCATCTCTGCCAAGGGCAAGGATGTCGTCGTCATCGGCGGCGGGGACACCGGGAACGACTGTATCGGCACGGCCGTGCGACACGGTGCGAATTCAGTCGTCAACTTCGAGCTATTGCCTGCTCCACCGAGTCAACGGGCGCCAGAGAACCCTTGGCCACAGTTCGCAAGGGTCAAAAAGACCGACTATGGTCATGCCGAAGTCAGCTCCGAGTACGGAGGCAAAGACCCGCGGGAGTATTGCATCTCCACAAAGCAGTTTGTGGTCGACGACGAAGGCAAACTCAAGGGTCTCGCCACGATCCGTGTTGAGTGGACGAACAACTCCGGTAAGTGGAGTATGGAGGAGGTCAAGGGTTCGGAAGAGGTCAGTCCATCTTCGAGCTCCGCCTTGCTTCCATCACTGACAGCATTGGTCCATTTAGTTCTTCCCCTGTCAGCTCGTCCTCCTCGCCTTGGGTTTCCTCGGACCTCAGAAGGAGTGCATCAGCGCGCTGGGCGTGAAATGCGATCCCCGTACCAACGTCCAAACCCCCAACGGCAAATACTCGACGAGCGTTTCCGGCGTCTTCGCGGCAGGAGATTGTCGACGAGGCCAATCCCTTGTGGTCTGGGGGATCAAGGAGGGTCGCCAGGCGGCAGAGGAGGTCGATGCCTTCCTCGTTGGCAACACCCGCCTCGCCTTCCAGGGTGGGATCCCGAAGCGGTCATGGCTGCCTCCGACGATCACCAAGTCGATCCACGCGATGAGTGAGACGGCGAGCGAGCGTGCAGGAATGGACTCTTCGGAGTCGGTGTCGGTGGCTGTCACCGCTTAGGACGGCCGACCAGGAAATCAACAACAGGTGTCGCGGGTTGTTTCCGCACTGTATTCGGATCGGTTGTTGCTGTTGCGGGATATTGATAGAGAAAGTATAACGATTGTCGTTGTCATGATTTGTAGTTTTATGCATTGCGCTAGTCTTCACACTGACAGTGGACTGCTGGTTGCTTGGCTCTGACTGAAAGAAGGAATTTCATGACTGTTTAATCGTTTGTCAGGGCAAAATCACAAGTGATTAGCTCGCTACCGTAATACTGCACCGCCTGGTCCGAGCGCCGGGCACGTGATGCATACAGACTGCGCATCCCGTCCGCGTCCTCAGGCCATCGAGATATACTTTAGATCGACTGTAGGAGCACCGAAGACTACAAACCTACCAACCAAAGGTGGAAGAAAGGGGGATGGGGGTGGGTGAAGCAAAGAACGGTGCTATGGATGCGAGAAGGATGAGAAGACTAAGAGCATGAACGACGCAAAAGAGGGGAAACAAGCCACAGAGAAGACACCGCATAACCGCTCACCAAACCCCTTCTCTTCGACCTCGCCCTATCTGAAACATGGTCAATGGACTTCCTCTATCTCTCCTTCTCTCTTCTTTCCTTCCTTTTCGTTTCTGAGCAGATTTCCTGACAGTTTGTGTGATAGCCTTCAGGTGAGTATACTGACGACTCCGCAAGGTGTGGGGCATCGAGGGCATCGAGGACATCGGCTGACAAAGGTGCAGCTAGTCCCGGCGTTGTCTCCCGCAGGGTGAGAAGCCAGGGCGCAAATGATTCTCGCGACTGAAGGTGGGCGGTCTATGTCTTGATGATGGCAAAGCTTGAAAGGTGATCTTTCTTCACGATATGGCTGAGCGACTGTTCAGGTCATCGATTATTACATTCACCTGGTCTCCACCTTGCTATACCCGATACCACGCTGTTCTGCGACCTTCCCCTCTCCTCCCTCGTCCCGGCGTGATCGTCAGTCTGTATCTCGGTATACCAGCTATTATGATCTCATCATGCCGGCACGAACCTGAAGAGCCCATCCAATACCTACTCCCATCAACAATCCCGACCTGCTCAATTAGATTCCTCGTCATGCCGACAAGCCCATGCTAAGCAAGTGCCTTCGCGTAAGCCACTACGTCTTCGAGGTCGCCGGTACCTTACCCTACCGAGATCTAGTCATAAGCAACCACTATCCAGCGGCGAACGTCATTCTGGGGATCGACATCATACCCCCGAGCTCGAGCCATTCGCAGGCTGCCGGCGGTGTCCAACTTCGAGATCAGGCTTCTCTAGAGTAAGGCGCTCATCGCTGTCGAACATTTCTGCCTTCATCTGAGCGCAGACGACCAGCTTGCGGCAATCCTCGTCTGAATGTCCTGACGCTTCAGTCGCACGATTTATTCCTCGACATGGACCGGGTGAAACCTGTACAAGCTGCCTCTCTTTCCTTGATGGCTTCCAGCCTCGTAAGGTTGTATTCAACACCTATTTCTCGTCATCGAAGGAAGCTTTTGAGGGGAGTCACCACTGTCGCCTTTGTCCTCCGAATGGACGACGACATGGCCTGGTCAAAACTCAGCTACTGCATCCCACATCAGTGTTTTCACGGTCGGTGTCGCATGCATGAGGCTGGTGATTACTGCAGGCATAGCTTGTTTCGAAGATGGCGAGTGGCAAAGCGTGCGAATCTCTCATCTAGCTCCCATGCGCTTCGAAGGTACGGGTACATCGAAACTCGTGGCCTTCATAACAGGCTCGTGCTCGATAAAGCGTGATTCTTACGATGTGTATTACATCTCTCGACCTGCTGCCGCCGCATGTCAGAAAGATTGCTGTCAACAAGCCCTCGAAGCAATCCAGTTGAGAGTAAATAAGGCGATTCATGATCACTCTCCAAGCGATCCGCCGGCAATCGCCATTCGAAATCGAGGAGGATATCTCCGCGAGGAGTCACCGATGAGGTGGACTCGTCCGAGCTGAAGAGATGGTCGCGAGCGGAACGTAAAGACCAGAATGGAGGCTGAAAGAGGAGACTCGGCGGATCGAGCGGGCGGAGGCTGCGACTCCACCATATTGGCTCGAGTGAGACTGAATCGAGGAGGCGCGCGTGAGTGTGATCAGCCTTGGTAGCTTTGACTCAGTCCTCCAACTTAGTCACCAGATCTACCAAATGGCTTACAAGTCTGCCAATGCTGCCACCGTTTTCAAGGATCCCTTACAACATCGCTCAGAATGTTTATATTGTACCTGAAGTCCTCGTCAAAATCTTCGAGCTTCTCGCTGGAATCACGGCTCGAGCGCTCGAACACGAACACGAATACAAAACGCTGTTTTGGCGCTGAGAGGGATTGAAGCTGGTCATCATCTGTAACATTTGCCGTCCGAAATCATGCATGCCGTCTCTCTGTCATGTCCCATCCAATCTCGACTTCTTGTGGGGCGCGAGGGTCGTACCCAGCCTCATACGGACTTAGGTCGTTGACCTGCCCGTTCTTCCCCTCAGAATCCCGGTCCTTGAACTCCATGCTCAGCCTTGCTCGACAAAAGGTGGATATGTTGCCTGAGGGTTTTTCAGCGGCTGCGCCGATGGGGGCCAAAGACTCACAGATCGCCTTCCCCACTAATCCAAGTTACCTCCTCAGGCTGGCCCTTCACGGTCCTGCCGGCATCATGCTTCGCCTCAGCCGTATCGATTGCCGGCTTGCGATCTGATATTGGGGAATGCACAACGGCAGCAGGTGGCGGTATCTCCCATCCGAGCTCGTGTGACAGGTATGTTACGATCGTGTCGGCGTCGCCCAGGAGGCAGATCTGAGGCCCCCGTCATTGGTCATTCCCGCCAAGGATGGTTTCACGCACATCAGGGTGGACATGGGATACTGGAGTGAGATTGATGAAGATCTGTGGTACAGAATGTGGTATATGTGCTGCAAAACAGATGACATTTCATCGGTATAAGTGAGGTAAGGGGGAGGTAAGCAAAACCTACTGAGGACCTCGCTGACGGGCGCCACCTTCAAGCTCGTACCGATGATGACCAGCAGATCTACCTCCTCTCGATCTCGGTACAGGCACTCGTCGAATTCAGAGTCGAGTGCCTGCCCGAAGAAGGTGATATCAGGCTTCATGATACCCGGTTCACCGGCGCCCCACTCGTCCTCTTCGTCACTTTCGCTCTCCCAGGCCGCTTGGGTTTTGCATTTTGTTTTGCGACGAGCGGCTTTGTGCTCTTCAGTGATCGCGGGCTCGGCGTCGCGCTGTTGGCGACATGAGCCGCAGTAGGGGATTTGGGAGGACATGATGGATGATTCGATGGTCTGGCCGGGGACGCATGTCTTGCAGCGCTACAACCCATCAGGCGATGGTACGTCGATACGCTTTCGGCTCACCAAGCATGAAGCCGTAGCAAACGATCCTGTGGCGGGAGATGCATAAGCGGAGAGCATTTGGTTGAGAAAAACGTACCGTGACATTGCAGCAATTTAGTGACCCCAGCCAGACTTTCCAATGTATCGATGTTCTGCGTATAGTTCCGCAGCAACTAGCCCGCGTCGGCGAGACTCTAAAGGCTGTCGGAAATCTCACAACACCGCGATCTTCGAGCAGCTTGATCCATCGATGACACGGGCTCGGGGTGAAGTTGCTCGGGTAGATCTGCTTGGCAAACGAGCTGGATCTAGATCAGCGAAAAGACTGGCGATCTATACGAGCTTATCGTAACACTCACTAGAATACCTCGGGATGTTCCCTGAAGTAATGAATGTCAAACATCTGCTGCGGGTCGTCCAACTCGTACTTCCCCTCAGCCTGTAATTGAGCATACAGTCCAGTCGCCGAGCGAAAGTCCGGGATCCCACAGGTCGTGGAGATGCCTGCACCGGAGAGGACGATGATCTTCTTGGCAGTCTGGAGGAGCTCGATGGCTTGCTCGACGGTATTGAGGTGTGGAAGCTTCTCGCGGCGACGGAGGATGCGGGAGAGGACAACTTTGGCGAAGGGGAGAAGGTAGATGTTGGGTGTGGATGGGTGACGCAGACCACTGGGCTGGTGGGATCATTACGACGGCGTATGAAGGAAGCTGTGACATACCGGGATAATGCCGGAACCAAGCAGGAGCTTGCGTAGTGATGGTGTTTCCCCGTCTTTGTCGAGCTTGAGGTAGTCGCGTAGGAAGATGATGAGGCCTCGCTCCTTCAGGTCCTGCGTCATCTTTCGCATCTCGTCCTCGGTGTAGCCACTCTCAGCTGAGATGGTCAGCGCAGCGATGAAAGCGGATAAGATAGCTCACCCTCGTCCACGAGCCCGTCGTACTCCTCATCCCTCAAGGTCTCGATACCCGTCCTCGGAATCAAACTCATGGCTGTCAACTTGGTACGTCTCGCCTGGTGTGATTTCATGCACGTTGCCATCGCTCATGCCGCTCTCGACGTCCGGGTCGAGCTATCAAGCGTAGCGAAGGCGTAGGAAAGGCGTAGGAAAGGCGTAGGAAAAGGGTGGAGGTGAAGTTGATTGGCTCGGCCGAAAGATGACCGTGAAAATCAGCACGACTGATTTCTCTTTTTTCCTCCATAATCTTGGTCCGCGCATCACTTTTTGGCAAAATGGCCTTGAACCCCCTTATCCGTTCCATTTCTAGTCAGAAGGCGGCTCCGGATGAGCATATACATCGCTTCCTCCATTCCATGTCACCCTACGTTCAGCAACACGCTCAATTTGGGCAGAAATCTTTCGAGAGGGATGTCATCGGAGCCGGGACGGAGGGGAAGGGCCAGCTGACGTCGAGCTCTCAGGAGAAGGGGACTGAGTGGATGCCAACGGGGAAGGAGTTGAGAGCGAGGCTTGAGCGACGATCGGGAAGGGAAGGGAAGGCGAAGGAGGAGGCGGAAGGGTCGAAAAGCTGGGAGTTGATTGCAGGGTGTTATCCTCCGAGCGGCATGGAGATCCACAAGAAACGGCAATCCTCCCACGAATACCTCGACTATCAGCATCATTCCCGCCCAGCGCCAAACCTGCAGGGGGTACGAGAAAGTCGCATCCGGCCTGATGACCCGAAGGACTTCGGCGTCGAGTCTTTAGGGCCCAATACGAACCCTCAACCTGCTCGAGAGCCGGAAAGTCGAGGAGCTAGCCCTCAAAACCTTGGCACGCAGCGGGAAAGGCTGAAGGAATCAGACGTGGAAGAGACGGAGACCGCTATACGTATGTGCCGAGAACTCATCCTTATTGACAGAGCTCACATCCTGTAGGAAGACTTCATCGCAAGCTCCGGCGTCGAGACAAAGCGGCCATCTTGAAACCTAAACAGCCTTCTCCCTCACCTTCTCCACTTCCGCCCGGAGAAGTCGCTCGCAACAAGACATGGGCAGGACCTTCGCTTGAGACTCAAGATGACGATCACGAAACGCCTTCAGTCGATCGCAAGCGACGGAGGGCCAAAACGCACCGAGCGGGTCCCGCGCTTGAGATACTTCGATCGTATCAGTCTCAGAATGTCCACGCCGGACGCGGCAGGCTTACAGTCAGCGTCGCGGTCTGTGTAAATTTATGGCTGATGATACGGTATCAGCTCAAACCCAGTAGTAGGCCTGGCTTCTTGAGCAAGGGCAAAGCGTCGGCTCCGTTACAAGTACTGTCCCGACAAGCTGCAAAGCGTCGAAGTAAGGCCTATCTGCATGGCTATGACGATACAGATGGTTCTGATCATCTTGACATAGTGCATGACGATCTGGCAATCCTTGGCATCCGAGCACCCGTTCCCTCCCATGATGAGGAGGAGCTCGAGCAACAGCTTCGACGACACCCTAAGAAAGTCAAGAACATGTACACCCTATCCAATCACAGCGATGCCTTCAAGCAGAACTCTTACAATTCCTCGCCCGACACCAGGCAAAGCGATCATCGCGATTTCCTTCCCACACACTTCAGAACGGTGAACCGACGACTTCCGTCTACGGGTATCACTGGATCTCCAAGCTGGCCAAGCATACCTAAGACCGAAACCTCCACGCATCAGCATCAATCATCGCTGCTGCCATCTTCACAAGCAGATCAACGTCAGGTTCGGATCTCAGACCCGAATGTCAAAATCCGTATTGGGCGCAGAATCTATTCGACGAAAGACGAGGCGGGTCCTGAGCGGGATATGCGACATCTAGGGACCCAAGGAGGGCATCAAGCGAATCCTACCTTCGCTCACTCAGGAGGGTACAACACGTTCCCGATACAATCTGGCGCAAGCCAGCACGAAATGGCTTACGGCCAGATAATCCCTCGAGACCTCGCTCCACAATACGAAGCCGACGATGTTATATACGCCTCTCGCGGAAACAATCTCAAGCAGCTGTACCTGACACCTCAACGCCCGTCAGACAAAGTGGGTAACCCGCGTCATGATGATCCGGCAGTCGATGGATCGGTACCGTCAGACGCAAGACTACGAGCCGAGTCCAGCTTCATGATGACTCCGAATGATCCGCCAGTCTGGACCGTCCCGTTCCACAGCTCGAATCGCTCGACGTCCTCTCGGACCCCTCTGAATCCGTCATTCGGCGCGGCCATACAAGCCGACCTGTACTTAATCGGGACGTCCGGGGACGACCAGCCGCAGCATGCTTCCCGAGACAATGTTTACGATATCGGCGGTCACAGCCATCACCATCCCGGAAATATACCTGTGACAG
>JAABUL010007030.1_pt1 | contig 12459 bp, 13 predicted proteins | sample 5559151 | NCBI WGS metagenome assembly JAABUL01 (sample SAMN10711876, study PRJNA513368) | rock metagenome | isolation source: Antarctica rocks | place: Antarctica: Victoria Land, Pudding Butte sud | reverse complement strand
CCATGAAGGACAATGTGCTGTCGCTCGAGGTGGTGACGCCGCAAGGCGAGGTGATGCGGACCGCGCGGCGCGCCCGCAAATCCGCCGCCGGCTACGATCTCACCCGGCTGATGGTCGGGGCCGAGGGGACGCTCGGCGTGATCACCGAGATCACGCTGAAGCTCAGCGGCATTCCCGAGGCGATCTCGGCCGGCGTCTGCCCGTTCCCGACCGTCGACGCGGCCTGCAATGCCACGATCCTGACAATCCAGTCCGGGATTCCCGTGGCCCGCATCGAACTCCTCGATGCCCTGCAGGTGAAGGCCTGCAACATCCATTCGCACCTCGACCTGCCGGAGATGCCGATGCTCTTCGTCGAGTTCCACGGCACGACCGCCGGGGCGGCCGAACAGGCGACGAACTTCGGCGCCATCGCGGCCGAGTTCGGCGGAGGGCCCTTCGAGTGGGCCACGAAACCCGAGGACCGCACGCGGCTCTGGCAGGCCCGCCACGACGTCTACTGGGCCAGCTTCGCGCTCCGGCCCGGCGCCAAGGCCATCCCGACCGACGTCTGCGTGCCGATCTCGCGCCTCGCGGAATGCGTCGCCGCCACCCAGGCCGACATCGCCGAGAACGACCTCGTGGCGCCGATCGTCGGCCACGTGGGGGACGGAAATTTCCACGTCGGGCTGCTGGTCGATGGCGACGATCCCGACGAGATGAAGCGCGTCGACGGCTTCCTCGATCGCCTGGTGCGCCGCTCGCTCGCGATGGAGGGCACCTGCACGGGCGAGCACGGGGTGGGGCAGGGGAAGGCCGCCTACCTGCGGGACGAGCACCCGCCCGCTGCCCTCGCCATGATGCGCGCCCTGAAGGCCGCCATCGACCCGCTCGACATCATGAATCCGGGCAAGATCCTGCCCCTGGAGCCGTGAGGGCTGGATCGAACGCCACGGATCGTTTCGGAGCGCCGCGGCGCCGGTCCGCAGCGGTCGCCGGCCCGGCAGCATGGGCCATGCCCCCGAGGATCGGAACGATGTGGGGCGGCGCGGTCGGGCGAAGCGCGGGTCGGGTCCCCCGGATCGGAGGTGGTCAAGGGACACCCACCAGGCGGATCAACGCGAAGCTGACGATGCCGAGCACGACCAGGGACGCCGTCACGGCGGCCGTCACGCGCAGGCCCGCGCGGGCTACGACACGAACGTCCACGCCCAGGCCCAGTGCGGCCATGGACACCGTCGTCAGCCTGTTGGCTGCGGTTCCGACAGGGGCCAGCAGGCTCGGGGGGATCAGGCCGGAGGCACGCGCCGCAGCGACGGCCAGAAATCCGAGGATGAGGCGGTTCGGATCGCCACGCCGAGCACGATCGCCAGCACGAGAGCCTCGATATAGGGCTCGCCCGCGATGCCGACCTCGATGGCCTGGAGCAGCGCGGCGAAAAGCGTCACGGCGATGCAGAGGAGGACCCCGGGCAGGTACGCACCAGCTTGAGGATCAAAGGCAAGCCTCGTTGGCCCACGAGGCCGGGCCAAGCCGCGAGGGTAGGCCAGCCGAACGACCATCCGAGGCTCATCGCGACGCCGGACGCCGCAGCTCGATATGGATGTCCTGCCCTCCCAGGAGCCGCAGGCCCTGGTCGTAGACGGTCTGGCAGGGACGGCTCAACGCGCGACGCTTGCCGAGGATGCAGGACACCCCATGGTCCTTCGCGGCCAGGGCGTTCGGGCAGAGACGCAACGCCTCCCCGAGACACAGCAGCGCGGATTGCTGAAGCGCCTTGGGAACCGCGATCGTCGGGGCGGCGATGCAGGTCGAGGTCATGGCGGAGGCCATGACGAAACAGAGGACCAGCCCGCGCATGGGATGACCTCGACGGTGGCGCCGCCGGCCCACCACCTCCGCCCTCATGGCGGCGGGCGGTCCCACCCGACGCAGCCCGACAGAGCGAACTCCAGGCAACGCCGGCCCGTTGCGGGATCGTCGTTGAAGGTCGGTCGCGGCGCAGACGTGGACACACAGCCCGCGAAAACGAGCGCCAGGGCGGCGAGGAGCGCGATCCGGGTGAAGATCATGGCCCGAGTGTGCCCCGCAGGCCGGCAACCGTCCAGGGGTATTCACAAGGTTTGTGCGCCAAACCTTACCCGGCCTGATCCGACGACGTCCTCAGCGCCGCCGCGTAGGCCAGCCGAACCCAGTGCGCCATGATGTCGGGATCGTCGAACGCATCGTCGGGGATCGACCAATAGGGCATGTTGACGGCCTTGCCCGTCTTGCCGGAATAGGCCCATCGTATCGCGCCCGCGGCCTCGAAGGCGGGCGCACTGACGGCGTCGGCCTTCAGCAGGATCCCGTCGCGCAGTTCGATCGCAACGATCCGGCCGCGATGATAAATGCCCTTGCCGCCGAACATGCGCCTGACGGCCACCGGGCCAAGCGCCGAAAACATCTCCTCGATCTCGGTGTCGTCCATTCAGTGCCTCCGAAAAGACGATGGTCGATGCCATACTGTTCCGGCAAAGAAAAACCGCCCGGGGGCGGCTTGGCTTCTCACGAAGGAAACTTGGTCGGAGTGATAGGATTCGAACCTACGACCCCCTCGTCCCGAACGAGGTGCGCTACCAGACTGCGCTACACTCCGACACTGCCGGGCGACCATGGCGTCCGGTGCGAGGCTTATAGCGGGCCTGGGGGGTCGTCGCAAGCTGATCTTGATCGCGAGGCAGGGCCGTCGCCCGAAGACGTCCGCCCTCGCAGCACGCGGACACGACGTCCCCCGCGCGCAGGCCTTCCCGGTCACCGTCCCCGTGTCGCCACCCAGATCACCTGCCGCGCGCCGCGCTTACCGTTGGCCCGGACGGTGGAGGCCGCGACCGCGAAGCCGGTGCGGCGCAGGCGGAGCGTGAAGGCGTCGTCGGGCACCGATGACCAGACGGCCAGCGCGCCACCCGGACGGAGCGCCGTCCAGGCGCTGCCGAGGCCGGCCGCGCCATAGAGCGCGTCGTTGCCCCGGCGGGTCAGGCCGTCCGGGCCGTTGTCGACATCGAGCAGGATGACGTCGTAGCGGGGCTCGGCGTTGCGGATGAGTTGCCCCACGTCGCCCTCGTGGATCAGCACGCGCGGGTCGTCGAGGCTGCCCGCATGGATTGCGGCCAGCGGCTCGCGCCCCCAGGCCACCACGGCCGGCACCAGTTCGGCCACCGTGACGGCCGCCTCGGGGCCGAGCAACGCCAACGCGGCCCGCAGCGTAAAACCCATGCCGAGGCCGCCGATCAGCACGCGCGGGGTTCGCGTGCCGGCGAGCCCCGCGCAGCCGAGCCGGGCCAGCGCCTCCTCGGAGCCGCCCGTCCGGCTGCTCATCAGTTCCGTGCCGTCGAGCCGGATCACGTAATCCGTGCCGCGCCGCATCAGGCGCAGCAGGCCGTCCCCGCCGGGAACGCGGGCCGTGTCGAGCAGTTCCCAGGGCACCATGGCGGCTCTCCCGTTTCGGTCCGGACCGTTGCGCAGGCCAAGCCACCGTGCCGCGCTTGGCATCCGGGTCCGGAGCGATCATCTGTGACGCGACGCTTTCCTCGGGGACACGCCTTGCTGCTCACTGCCTTCATCGCCGCCACCCTGGCCTGGGCGGGGCTCGCGCTTTATCTGTCGGTCCGGCAGACCGCCCATGTCATGGCCCACCGCGACGCCGTGCCGGTCGACTTCGCGGGTAGCGTGTCGCCCGAGGACCATCGCAAGGCGGCCGACTACACGGCGGCGCGGGAGAGACTGTCCAGGGTCGAAACGCTGCTCGGCACGGCGCTGACGCTCGGCTGGGCGCTCGGCGGCATCGGCCTGCTGGATCGCGAGATCGGGGCCGTGCTGCCCCCATCGCTCGGACGGGGCGTGGCCTTCCTGGTCGCCACGGCGGCAGTCGGCACGCTCCTGGACCTGCCGGTCGCGGTCTACAAGAAGTTCGTCTTGGAGGCGCGGTTCGGCTTCAACCGCACGACGCCCCGGACCTTCGTGCTCGACCTCCTGCGGCGCTGGGCCATCTCGGCCGCGGTGGCGGTGCCGCTGCTGTTGGCGGCCCTCTGGGCGATGCGCAGCTTCACTGGCCTCTGGTGGCTCTGGGCGTGGCTGGCCGTGGTGGTGCTGATGGTTGCGGCGCCGGCCGTCTTCGTGCGGCTGATCGCGCCCCGCTTCAACACCTTCACGCCGCTCGAGGAAGGCCCCCTGCGGGCCGGTATCGAGCGCCTGCTGAAAGGTGCTGGGTTCCGCTCGTCGGGCCTCTTCACCATGGACGCGTCGCGCCGCACCGCGCACGGCAACGCCTATTTCATCGGCTTCGGCCGCGCCAAGCGCATCGTCCTGTTCGACACGCTGATCGCCAGGAGCGCACCCGACGAGATCGAGGCCGTGATCGCCCACGAACTCGGCCATTTCCGCCACCGGCATATCTGGTTCGGGCTCGCGCAGGGCGCGTTGATCAGCTTCCTGGGCCTGGCAGCCTTCGGCTGGCTCTGCAAGCAACCCTGGCTGTTGGGGGCCTTCGGCGTGGACCAGGGCGACGACGCGGTGCGCCTGTTCGTCTGCCTGCTGCTGGCCTCGGTCGTGAGCCCGCTGCTGGCGCCGGTGACCAACTGGATCTCGCGGCGCAACGAGTTCCAGGCCGACGATTACGCCCGTCGGACGGTCGGGGCAGCGCCGCTGATCAGCGCGCTCACGGGCCTCGCCCGCGACAATGCTTCGACGTTGACGCCCGACCCGCTCTACGCTCTGGCGCATCATTCCCATCCGCCGGTACCGATCCGCGTGCGTCACCTGCGCGACGGGGCGGCCGGCTGATCCAACTGTCGTCACGTATTTGCGGGGGTTCTTTTCGCGCCGGCGTCAGAACTTCTCGACCCAGGGCCTCAGTTCGACCTCGAGCGACCAGGCGTCGCGCGGCTGCTCGAGGAGGCCGAGACAGGTCTTGGCGATGCTGTCGGGCGAGAGCGTGCTGTCGGGCCTGTCGGCAGGGTCCGGACGCGTGGCACTGCGCACGGCGCCGTCGATCACGACATGGGCCACGTGGATGCCCTTCGGTCCGAGCTCGCGGGCGGCGCTCTGCGCCAGTCCCCGGAGCGCGAACTTGCCCATCGCGAAGGCGGCCGACAGGGGAAAGCCCTTGACGCTGGCCGAGGCGCCGGTCAGCAGGATGGCGCCCTTGCCCTTGGGCACCATACGGCGCGCCGCCTGCTGGACCACCAGGAAAGCGCCGAAGGCCGACACGGTCACGACCTTGCGGACCAGTTCTGGATCGAGTTCCGTCAGAGGGCCGGGCGCCCTGAGGCTCGGATTGTAGATCACGACGTCGGGTTCGCCCAGCCCCGCATCCACCTCGTCGAAAAGGCGCGCCACGCCGGCCGGGTCGGAGGCGTCTGCCGAGAAGGCCGCGGCGCCCGTTTCGGCCCTGAGGGCGTCCAGCTTTCCGGCGTTGCGGGCCACGAGGCCGACACGAAGCCCGGCACCCGTCAGGGCGCGGGCCAGCGACGCACTGATGCCCGCGCCCGCCCCGACGATCAGCGCCGTGGAATAGGGAAGATGAGCCATGGCGCAGTCTCGGTTTCATCGACAGAACCATGGGATCGACGCGCGCCTCCCCGCGATGGTTCCGTCAAGGGCCGGCGCCGAACAGGTCGGCGCGGTGTGGGTTGAGGCGGCGCAGGTCGCCGCGCCGGATCGTGAAACCGTGCCGGTCGAAGAAGTCGAGGATCTGGATCGCCACCTTGCGGCCGTTCTCGACACGGTCGCGGAACTGCGCGGCCGTGAACTCGCCAGGGCCGCCGCGCGACAGTTCGGCCACGATGCCGGCCATCTCGGCCACGCTGTCGCGCGTGAAGAAATGGTCCGGCGCAACCTGGTCGATGCGTCCCGAGCGGGCGACGAGGCGGCACAGGCGGCGCACGTCCGCTTCGGCGACGCCGAGCGCGCCCGCGAGGTCGCGCACGCGCGGCGGCCGGAACCGCTCCTCGTGCCTGGCGAGATGCGGTGCAATGCGATCCCACAAAGCCTCGTCGGCGGCGCCGAGCCGCGCCACATGGTCGGGCCGCCTCACCCAGGAGCCCTCGGCCGCGATGCCGCCGGTGGCGACGAGCCGGGCCAGCGCGGCCACGAACATGGGCCGCGGCAGCCGCGGCTCCAGCATGAGGCGCAGCCGCTCGCTGCCGAGGCCCTGCAGATCCGGGTTCTCGGCGTGGAACGCCGCCACGGCGCCGACCAGCGCTGTCTCGTACTCGGCCCAGTGACCGGCCGACAGGACCGCGCTACCGTCGCCGATCCGGAGCGATACGAGGCCGAGCCGTTCGGCCATGGCGTCTGCTGCGTCGGCGGCGAGCGCCCTGTCGCGGCAGAAGGCCGTGAGGTCGAGGTGATAGGGGGGCAGCGCGAGCAGGCGCGCGACGGCACGGTCGGGATCGGCCTCGGCCAGGGCCTCGAGCTGGGCCAGCCGCTCGGGCGTGCGGCGCTTGCGGGCCGGCGGCCGGAGATCGAGCATCGTGCCGCCGCCGATGGTGCGGCGGGCCGAGGTGTCGCGCAGCACGAAGCGGTCGCCGGCCGCGGCCGCGATGGGTCGCTCCAGCACGAGCTGCGCGCTGCCGTCCCGGCCGGGCGCGATCCCGTCGCCCGACAGCGGCACGAGCCGCGCCGCGACATCGCTCGCGGCGTGATGCAGCCGCACGGGAAGCCAGGTGGCGACCGGCTTGGGCTCGCCCGGCAAGACGTGCAGCCGCACGTCGATGCGGTCGGTCGGGGCGTGAAGCGTCGGGTCGAGGACCATGTCGCCGCGCGCCGCGGCGGCGCGTTCGACCCCGGCGAGGTTCAAGGCGCAGCGCTCGCCCGCGCGTCCCGTCTCGGTGGCGCGGTTCTGCGCATGGATCGAGCGCACGCGGGCCGGTGTGCCGCCCGGGCTGAGCAGCACGCGGTCGCCCACCCTGACGGCGCCCGACAGCACCGTGCCGGTGACGACCGTGCCGGCACCGGCGAGCACGAAACTGCGATCGACCGAGAGGCGGAACCGCCCCACGCGGTCCCGCTCGGCCCCGGCCAGGTTTTCGGCCGCGAGGGCGGCCCGGAGGGCCGCGACACCTTCCCCGGTGACGGTCGACACCGGCAGGATCGGCGCTTGGGCCAAGGCGGTGCCGGCCAGGGCGGCCCGGAACTCGCGCTCCAAGGCGTCGCGGCGCTCGGCGTCGGCGAGATCGGCCTTGGACATCACCACGAGGCCCCGGCGCAGCCCGAGGAGATCCGCGATGGCGAGATGCTCGCGCGTCTGCGGCATGACGCCGTCGTCGGCCGCCACGACCAGCATCAGCAGGTCGATGCCGGTGGCGCCCGACACCATGGTGCCGACGAAGCGCTCGTGGCCCGGCACGTCGACGAAACCGATGGTGCTGCCCGTCGACGGCAGGTAGGCGAAGCCGAGGTCGATCGTGATGCCCCGTCTCTTCTCTTCGGGCAGCCTATCGGTATCGGTGCCGGTCAGCGCGCGGACCAGTGCCGTCTTGCCGTGATCGACGTGGCCGGCCGTGCCGACGATCACGGTACGATGCCCGAGGGGAGCGGCAGGAGGGCGCGGCGCTCGGCTTCGGCGAGGCCGCGGGCGTCATTGGCGCCGCGCGCCGTCGGCAGATAGGCTGGCGCGCGAAGGCTGCCGCCGTTCTGCGCGCGGATCAGCCAGGCCAGCGCCGCCACGGGATCGCGCGCGATGCCCCCTCCGATCAGCAGGGCCGCACCGAGGAACGACTGGGCGTCGGCGTCGCCGCGGTCGGCTGCCCGGCGCCACCAGCGCACCGCCGCTTCGCTGTCGCGCTGCACGCCCAGGGCGTCGTTGTGGATCGTGCCGAGCCGCGTCATGGCGCCCACGACCCCGGCCGCGGCGGCCCGCTCGGCCCAATGGCGCGCACCCGGGAGGTCGGGCTCCAGCCCGACGCCTTCGAGCAGCATGTAGCTCAGCATGTCCTGGGCCGGCGCGTCGCCGTTCTCGGCCGCGATCCGGTAGAGCCGTGCCGCCTCCCCATCGTCCTGCGCCACGCCCTCGCCGCGGAAATGCAGCGCCGCGAGGTTGCGCTGCGCGATCCGGTCGCCGGCCTCGGCCGCGAGCCCGATCCAGCGGTGCGCCAGGGCGGGGTCGCGCTCGACCCCGAGCCCTTCCGCGAAACACGCCCCGATGGCGTTCTGCGCGCGCGCACGACCGCGGCGGGCCAGGGGCTCCCAGATGGCCAGCGCGGCCGCATAATCGCCGGAGGCCGCCAGCGCCTGGGCGCGCACCATGGCGGCGGCCGCATCCTCGGGCCGGCGCCCGAGCAGACGGTCAAGCCACGGCATGGCCCGTGTCCCGCGGCAGGGCGCTGAGGTTCGTGATGAAGCCGGATTCGTCCTCGAGGCAGCGCAGGTCGAGCACCAGGGCGCCCTCGGTGATGCGGCCGACCACCGGCCGGGGCAGGGCACGGAACGCCGCGGCCAGCCGACCCAGCGCATCGTCGCCGTTCCTCGCGGCGGGCGCGATGGACAGGCCGGCGCTCGGGATGGTGTCGACCGGCAGGGCGCCGGACCCGATCTGGCTGGCGCAGGCCGTGACGGTCACGCCATAGCCCGGCACCGCCGCCCCGACGGGAACGCGCAAGCGCTCCGCCAGGGCCGCGATCTCTGCGCGGGGCCGCGCCAGCAGGCGCAGCGTCGGCAGGGTGGCGGCGAGCCGGTCGGGATCGCGGTAGAGCTTCAGCGTGGCTTCCAGCGCCGCGAGGCGGAGCTTGTCGACCCGCAGCGCCCGCTTCATCGGGTTGCGGTTGAGCCTGGCGACGAGGTCGCGGCGGCCCACCACGAAGCCGGCCTGCGGGCCGCCGAGGAGCTTGTCGGCCGAGAAGGTGACGAGGTCGGCGCCCTCGGCCACGGCGTCGCGCACCGTCGGCTCCTTCTTCAAGCCCCAGCGCGACAGGTCGACCAGCGTGCCCGAGCCGAGGTCGTTGCAGAACGGCACGCCTGCCTGGCGCGCCAGGGCCGACAGTTCGGGGGCCGCGACCTCCTTGGTGTAGCCCTCGATGCGGTAGTTCGAGGTGTGGACCTTCATGACGAGGCCCGTGTCGGGCCCGAAAGCGCCGAGATAGTCCTGCGGATGCGTGCGGTTGGTGGTGCCGACCTCGCGCAAGCTGGCCCCGGCCTGGGCCATGATGTCGGGCATGCGGAAGGCGCCGCCGATCTCCACCAGCTCGCCCCGCGACACGATCGTCTCGCGGCCGCACGCGAACGTGTTGATGACCAGCAGCACGGCCGCGGCGTTGTTGTTGACGACGGTGGCGTCCTCGCACCCGGTGATCTCGGCGAGGAGGCCGCGCAGGTGGTCGTCGCGCTCGCCGCGGCGCCCGGCGTCGAGGTCGTATTCCAGCGCCATGGGGCTCCGCATGGCGGTCGTCGCGGCCTCCACGGCCGCCTCGGCCAGCAGGGCGCGGCCGAAATTGGTGTGCAGCACCGTGCCGGTGAGGTTGAACAGCGGGCGCAGGGTCGAGCGGTCGCGCGCCGCGAGCCGCAGGTCCGCGGCCGCGGCGATCGCCGACGGGCCGATGTCGGCGTCGGTGCCGCCGCGCAGCGCGTCCCGGGCCTCCACGATCGTGGTGCGGATCGCCTCCGCGGCTTCGGCACGGCCGAAACGCTCGGCCAGGGCGGCGCCGTCGGGGTGCCGCAGCAGCTCGTCGACCCCGGGCAGGTCGCGCAGCCGAGATATCGCGGCCGACACGTCAGTAGCCCATGAGAAAAGGGTCGTAGGCGCCGCGCCGGTAGCGCGTGCCCCGCATCAGCATGTCGAGGGCGAGGCTGCCGACGTCGTCCGCCACGGCGTCGACGTCGACATCCTTCTGGCCCTGCAGGATCTTCACGTAGCGGTCGCAGGCGTCGCAGGTCTCCGCCTTCACCGTATCGGTGCCGCCGTCGATCCCCATATAGGTGATGCCCTTCGTCGAATTGCACAACGTGCATTTCACCCGCACGACATTCCACATGGTGGCGCAGAGCGCGCAGGTGCAGTAGCGGGCGCCGGCGGCGCCCAGCCAGCCCACGATCGTGGACGACACCGGAGGACCGCCGCAGGCCGGACACGCCCCCGTGCCGACCGGCACGAGACTCGCGACGTCGAGCCGCCCGGCCATCCGCGCCAGGTGGACCTGGACGGCCGCCGCCGCATAGGCGTGCTCGGCGAGCCCGGTCTCCGGCCGTTCGCCCGCCAGCACGGTGCGGGCGCAGGTGTCGCGGAGCGCGCGATCCCGCGCGATGCGCCGCAAGGCCGCACGGGCCTCGTCGGGCTGGTCGATCGCCGCGGCGGCGTCGAACAGCCGGTCGAAGGTGGCGTCGAAGGACGCATTCTCATCGAGCGCGGCGCGGTCGATCGGCGGCATGGCGGCGTCCTGCGCGCGCGCCAGCGCGTCGTCGTCGACCGGCGTGGCCGCGGGCAGGGTGGGCTGGATCGCGGCCTGGGCGCGGGCCAGGTCGGCCAGGAACAGCAGGAAGGGCTTGAGGTCGCTCTGCTCCGCATAGGCGCGGAGTCGCAGGCCGCGCTTCAGGAACAGCGCTTCCGGGTCTGGCAGGCGTGCGAAGGGCGGCGTGTCGATGCCGCCGATCACGCCGGGGTCGGGTGCTATGTTTCTGGGCTCGGCCATGCTCAGCATATGGACCGGGCGAGCCGGCCCGGCAATGCGGGGTGCTGGGCCGATGGCCTCCCCGCCTCGGGTTCCGCTGTGTCGCGCCATAAGCTCGTGTAGCAGAGCCCGCCGACACCTGAAGCTGGTCTGCCGCAAGCGCGCGACCGCCCCGAGCAGTCCCAGGGTGCCCGTGGCGGCCAGGTCTCGGGCGCGCTACAGCGCCTCCGGCCCGGTCGTCGATCAGCCCGAGGTCGGCTCGCAGCGCACTGGCCAAAAGGATGGCATTTCGCTCGCCTGCGGTACACACTCGAGTGTCGGCAATGGGGGTGGATTCCTTAAGTTGGCTGATCACCCAGAACCGGATGTTCCGGTTCGCGCCCATCGATGCGATTCCTGGACTGCTTAATCAGCTTGAAAGCAGTCGTTCATGCGGTGTGACTACCTCTGGACGTGGAAAGGACTGCGTAGGATTTACGGCGCAACCTCGAGGCGTGCCGTCATCCCAGGATGGAAGCGGCAGATGTAGATGAAGACGCCCGCCCGCCGCATCGTGGTTCGGCCCTTGGCGCCTGGCGGCAGGTCCACATCAAAGCTGCCGTCCTTCGCCGTGGCCGTGTGGCGAAAAATGTCGGCGTTCCTCCATTCAACGACATCGTTCACGTGCACGCTCGTCGGGGTCGGGCCGAACGTGAGGTTCGCGACGGCGACGACGCGAACAGGTGGCTCGGCCTGTGGCGAAGCTTCGCCGCAGGCGAGGAGGCCGATGAAGACGGCGGCCACCACCCCGACGCTCGGCTGCATGGGCATCGGCATCTACTGCAAATGAGTGGCAAGGTGCTCGGCATGCTGCTGGTGCTCCTTGAAAAGCTTGAGCCCCGTCTCCAGCAAGGTCTTAAGTTCGCCGTTCGTGGCATCGGGGATCAGCACCGTCGCGAGCGCGCCGTTGACGGTCTTGTGATAGGCGACTTCGTTTTGCGCATAGGCTTTGTCGAAGGCGCTTCCGTTCAGACGCGATAGTTCCTCGTGCTTGCTGGCCGCCGCTGCAGTCAGGGATCGGCTGATGTCGTTGTCCTCCGGCGTGACCTTCAACTTCTCCACAAGGGCGAGAGCCTGTTTGTTGACGGCGGCGTGATCCCGGGCCATTTCCTCGCCAAACTCCCTAACGGCCTTGTCGTGGGTCTTCTTCAGCGCGAGCTCGGCGGCCGTGATGTCGATCTGCCCCGCCGTGTAGGCGACGTGGGCGATTTGCGGATCAGTCGGCTTGGCCGTGCTCTGGGCTAGCGCCGCGGAGGTGGCGATTGACAGGACGGAGGCGAGAAAAATCGAAGTCGTAACCCGGACCATGGCGGCTCTCCCGTAAGGCGAGCCGTGCTGGCTCGACCGTCATTGGATGTTGCGACCGCCCGAACGTTCCCGGCATCGCGAACGGGAACGTTTCGCTCCGGTCGGCATCCAAGGCATGGGGGGAGCGCTCGATGGAACAAGCACGCGTCAGCCAAACCAACTGGGCCGGCCTGCCCGATCGCGAACTCCTGGCTCCGATCGCGTCGGGCCAGGTGGGCGCATTTGCGGCACTGATGCAGCGCTACAACCGAAAGCTCTATCGCGCGGCGCGAAGCATCTGTGGCGACGATGCGGAGGCCGAAGACGTGGTCCAGGAAGCCTGGACGCGGGCCTATTCCAAGCTATGGACGTTTCGGGGCGAGTCGCATGTCAACGCCGGTCTGATTCTAGGCCAGCGTGGCGGAGTAAAACCAGGCCAGTGGGAACGCTACGACGACATGGAAAGGGCCCCGATCGGGGCCCTTTCCATGTCGTCGAGAAGTTTCGGATCAGG
>JAABUL010007023.1_pt1 | contig 12469 bp, 16 predicted proteins | sample 5559151 | NCBI WGS metagenome assembly JAABUL01 (sample SAMN10711876, study PRJNA513368) | rock metagenome | isolation source: Antarctica rocks | place: Antarctica: Victoria Land, Pudding Butte sud | reverse complement strand
CATCCCCTCCAAAACCCCCCTAACACATCTCCCCCCACAGGGCCCCCTCCCCCACGAAATCCACCCCTCAGAATCAACCTGGACGCTCGAACCCGCCCCAAACTCCACAAAAGAAATCTCCCTCCACCTCGACAAAACAAACAAACAGCAATGGTGGGCCTCCGTCACGACCAACGCGCCCTACTTCCTCGACACCGCCAAAATCACGCCCGAGAATTCGAAGCTGGGGGATTTGGACGGGGAGACGAGGGGGATGGTGGAGAAGATGATGTATGATCAGCGGCAGAAGGAGATGGGGAAGCCGACGAGTGAGGAGGCGCAGAAGATGGAGATGTTGGAGAAGTTTAAGAAGGGGCATCCGGAGATGGATTTTAGTAATGCGAAGATGGGGTGATGGGTGTGTGGGGGGGAGGGAGGGGGTGTAGGTATGGTGGTGGAGATGATTTTATGAATGATGAGGGTGGCCGTTGCGGAGGTGCTTATGGTTGAAATAGTTATGATGCGTTACAGAAACTGCCAAATTCCCAAGATCCATACAGCAAACACCTTCAAATGCTATCCTCCCATGCCCGATCGTATATACATCCCATGCCACCCTCTCATATCGTCCCGATATAGTCTCCATCACGCCTCAGTCAAACCCAACAGCCGTCCCATTAGTAGAGTATGTCCCATTATATCTCTCCCCATTCCTCATCTGCCGCTCCTTCAAGTTGAACCCCATTGGTCCCACCGCCCAGTAAAACCTACAGAAATCAGCCTACCACAATTCCCCAAGCCCACCAAAAGGAAACTCACGTCTGAGTCATCTTCTTACAAACCGCTATCGCCGGAAACTTCCCAGGTCCCCATAAGTCATCTAGAAACCCCAAACCTCAGCACAACCCCAACAAACAAAATCATTGCACTCACAACACCCATTCCCATCATACAAATCACAATCCACAGTCGGACACGCCTTAATTGCCGGCGTCACGCCATTCGTCCAATACACTTTCCCGCTAATCTCCACATCAAAGTCCCCACCCAGCGCATTGTCGACGGGGACGCATTGGCCGTCGGCGAGTGTGGGTATGGCTTGGGATTTGCCGCTGCCAGGGGGCACGTGGGCCCGGCAGCCGGTGTTAGGGAGGTAGTAGGCGAACATGAAGTCGGCTTGGGCGTGGGTTGGGGTGGTTAAGGTTAGGAGAATGAGGGTGAGGGTGAGGGTGAGGGTACAGAGGTGGTGGAAGGTGAGGGCGGCCATGGTTGTTGGTTGTATAGAGTGATGGTTGCTGTATTGAAGAGTGGATGTGGTGGTTGGTGTGCGAGGATTGAAGAAAACTCGTCCAATAAGTTCGAATAAAGCGTGCCAAGGCTTGGCCAAATATGAGTCAGGAAGAAATAAACCGCTGTTCAGCATGGTCTGAGCAATACCGTTGCCAAGAAGTATGCCTTGAGCCTCAAACATTACCGGCTGAGCTTCTTCTCTCTGATGAACCCTACACTACGGTGTCAGTAACACTGTTTGGTCGATCAGAAGACGTCCACCTACAGCTAGCCAGAGCAGCGAATGATACTGTACCCAGTATGAAAGCAAAGCCATTCCTTGTCGCCGTACCGTAGCACTGTCTCACGATTTCGCGCACTTCTGGATCCAGTGTCTTCACATAGTCCAGGCTTTCTCTAACTCTCTTTATTATCTTGTCGGCGTCTTTCCCACTGTTCATGCGGTCTCGGAGCTGAGTGCGCAGCGTTTGCTGTACAACCGTTGCTGAGAGTGACAAGCCCACCACTGAGCCTAGAGAACGAAAGAGGTACGAGCAGGCTGTGGCTATTGCTTGGTCCTCCGTGGAAGCATTCGCTATCAAGCCGATCAAGGATGTAGTCACGCCTATCCCATTCGCGAAGCCACACATAACCAAGCCCACTGAGATACCATAGGTGTTGTTAGTCACCAGACCCGTACAGAGCAGGATCGGGACCAGACCAAGAGTCAAAGTCGTATATGCACAGACAGTGAGCCAATAGTACTTCCCTGTTCTTTGCATCAAGAGGCCACCGAATAGGGACCCAGAGACGCCTGCGACAATTCCTGGCAAGAGTCTCACACCAGCTTGGCTTGCAGAGAAACCGTCGATAGCTTGGAAGTAAAGCGGAAGATAGAACAAGGCTGCCATCCAGCCCCCAAAGCTGAAGAAGTTGCAAAGGTAACAAGCTATCAAGCTTCGCTCGAAGATGATTCGTCTGGGCGCGAATGGTTCCGCCGCGATCTTGAACTCAACAAGCACGAAGAGCACGAACAACGGTGCTGACAGGCAAAGCGAGACAATAGTGATAGTGGCGGACCAGGATACGTTCGAGCCGGTGTCCAGTCCGAGAAGCATGGTGAATACGGCACCTATGAGGACGAAAGCGCCTAGGAAATCAACCCGACCAAACTTTGTTTTCCAGTCGGAAACCTCTTGCTTGGGAAGTTTCAAAACAATAGCAACACTAACGAAGGCGGCCACACACAAAGGAAACTGTCCAAGAAAGGCCCATCGCCAGCTGACGAGATCTGCTAGAACACCACCCAGTGGAGCACCGCAACCAGCTCCTGAGGCATATATTATGTTGATGATCCCTTGCCATGTACCTCTTTCTCGAAGTGGTACAATGTCACTCATCATGATCGAAACGACCGTTGTCATTCCACCGCCACCTATCCCTGCAAACGCTCTCGCTGCAATGAGCTCGTTCATATTTCTCGCAAGGCCGCAGAAGAGGCATCCAATACCGAAGACGGCATAGCCGAACAGCAGGGCCGACTTCCTCCCAAATATGTCACTCATCTTGCCATACAACGGCTGGAATGAAGTCAGTGTGATAAAGTACCTACAAAAGCAGTCGTCAGTCGATGATAGTACACTTCAAGGAGATCCCTCACGCAGTAGATATCCATGATATGTTCTCGAGGGCCTTCAGATCACTGCCAATCTTCCCGTAACATGCCACGATGATGGTCTGATCTGCTGCAGAGAGGAAAATCTGCTAGCGTCAGCGGATGAGCTCTGAGACGAACCTGGAGAGTCTTACCCCGATCCCTATTGCAGGCAAGATATATTTCAGCTTCGCTTTCACCTCGGGCATTCCTTGATACTGGGCTGCCCGTTCTGGGTCACTCTGCTGCCTTTCCTCGTCCTCGGCGGGCTTCTGGTCTACTCTGCCAAGTCCATTGGCTTCGGTAGTGCTGGGCGGGATACCATTGGCAGTACCGACCGGGTCTGGCACAGACGATTTCGCAATCAGTGGAGATGTTTCGGTTGCTTCTTCCCTGTCGTCCATTGCCGACTCCACACGGAGATTTCGACGAGATCTTGTACGGGACTGCTACTTTTCAAAGGCTTCAGTGGCGATGGCTGTAAGATTGAGACTTGCGCCTGTGTACGTCGTATGTAGATGGCCATGCTTGTTAAGCAAACCAGTGCTAGCGGTGAGCGAAGGATGCGCGGCCGGACTTTAGAATTGTCGTTAGGAGATAGAATACGGAAGGTGGGCCGAGATCACGTGCATTGTATCAAAATAAAGATCGACACGGATTTGGATTCTGTGGTTTCCCTACACACTGATCAAGGTCCAATTGCACCGCAAATTGTCGTCATGCCTTATGAGGGCAGCAGTAGACAGTAGGCAAAAGTCGAAAGTCACGCCCAATAATGCTTCGAATATTTGCCTACCATGTTTGTTTGCGTACTACCATGGACACGGCTTTGCCCGTCCTCTCTCTCCTTTGCCTGTACTCTGTCCCGACGTATCTACAATGCGCGTCTCCAACGCCCTGACTGCGGCCTTTTGTTGAGGTGCTTCACAGCCCTGTCGCATCTCTATGGGTACATTGCGCAGTATGGGAAGATCGAGACGATCCGACTCGTGCGAATCAGCGCTTCTCATTTAATTTCTGTTTGGGATAGCCCTTGTCATCCCTCCTGCCAAGAAGCTTCCGGTATCTTGCAGATGGGTGGCAGTTCTTGTTTGCTACGGCCAGTTACCCTAGCTAGATGTTTGCTTCAGAACAAAAGGAGGACGTCCACTGCTAAATATATCCATTCCTGAGAGTCTCGGCGTACTGATCTTCTATCATATAGAGCTGAACAGCTCTGTCACAGATCGTTCATTGCCTTCCATGTCAGCGTCTAAGAAGGCTATTAGAAAAGACAAGCGGCTAGACCGAGTGGTAGTGAGTACGGTAGAAGCACAGATGAGCCCAAGGTGCGCCAGAGAGTCTACCCATCAGCTCCCAAGCTAATGTGAACACAACTTCCAGCATACTACCACTTTTCTTACCGAGAATCAATCCAGACTGCTCAGGGTACTGTTGCATCAATGACGACCCTGATGCAAACCTCGATCATGCCTCTCGTTACCATGGCTTCTCGTTGCAGCGCCTTACCTGGGCGGTGCAACATGGCGCGGAGCCCAAGTGTATCAAGCGATACCTTCAATCGTTCTCTGCATCATCAATTGCAACGGAACTTGGCATTGAGTTGAAGGTCGCTTCAGGAGAACCATCCTTTCCAATACTTTACTTTGCTGTCGAACGCAATGCGCCAGAAATCGTGCGAATTCTATGCGACGCTGGAGCCCAGCCGGATCAGAGAATGCGCTCGTCGGGCACAAGCATTATTAGGGTGCCACTGTTGGCCTATGCCATCTTCAGTGCCGAATACGATCTCTTGGACACGAACCAAACGGTGATCACATTACTGGCGATGGGTGCCAACCCTAGTGATGTACCAAGGGATATGTGGGAAGATTATATGAAGTCTCCCATCAAAGATAACCGTAGTCAACTGGTGGATGGGGAGACAGACGATCTGTGGTGCACCCCAGAGCTAAGGGCAGCTCTTTGTAGGAACCTCAACCTTGCACAGCAGTATTTTCTCTGGAATGCGGCGCAAATTGAGCGACCAAACACGAGAATGAAACAGTTGGCACAAGCAGATAAGATCAGTCTTCTTTTCGAGATCCCCTACCATATCATTGGCCAGCAGCAGGCAACTCGACAGGTCATAGATTGCATACGGAACCATGCACACCTCAAGATTACGAAACCTTTGGTGCTGCTCTTCACGGGTCTGAGCGGTCATGGAAAGACGGAGCTAGCAAGCCGCATGGGCGATCTCTTATCGCTAGAGACCTTGCGAGTGGACTGCACAGAGATGACCCAGGAGGAGGACATGTTTGGCTGCAAGGGTGCCTATCAGGGGTCAGATGTGGGGACTCCGCTGAACAACTATCTCGCACAATGGACCGGCCAACGAGCTGTTATATTCCTGGACGAATTTGATGAAACGACTGTTTCGGTCCGCAAGATGCTGCTGTTGCCATTCGAAGACGGATCCTACAGAGATCGCCGCGACCAGAGAGCTTTGGACTGTTCCAAATTCATATGGATTCTTGCATCCAATCTCGGTGTAGAGGCGATCAACAGATTTTGGACAACTCATCTCATGGATCGGAAACAAGCCCAGCAAACGAAAGCCCCCTACCATGAACTTCAAACAACACTACAACAAATTGTCACATTTGTATTTAGAGCACCCTTGGTGGGGCGTTTGTCTATAATCGTGCCATTCCTGCCATTTGACAAGGGCGAACAAGCTGTTGCCACTTACAAATTCATGCGAGAGATGTGGAATGAGCGAAGAAAGCCAATCAACACTAGTACGAACGAGCTCATACAGCACATCCACTTAAATTACGTCAATGAGGGGCAAATTGCCACTCATCTGGCGAAGAAGGGTTACAGTGTCTTGACAGGTGCAAGACCGCTTCGGAACACTGTCAATCGGGAGATTGGCTTGAGATTGACCGACCAATTCTCAAGAGAAGACGGCGAGGTGGTTGAAGAGATGAACGAAGATCCGCTCCCAAATTATGATGTTCGTGTGGTGACTTTGGGAGATGACACGGAAGAACTGCAGGTGAAACGGTTCGGCTCGAAGCAGACTTTGTCAGACCGTGGCCAACTTGATGAATGATAAAAGGCAGAGTGTGCTACATATAGTGCCACTTAACATGTGGAACGTTGTGGAAATAAGACATACAAATTGATCAGAATACTTACTCTTCACTTTCCATTGCATCTGCGTCAGTCCTACTATCAGCACAACTCAGACGGAACGTCATGTGAGACTGATATCCTACTTTTGAGTTTCACTACTTGATCAAGCATGTTCGGTGTATGGATAAGCACGTCGTTACTGTGGTATTCCAGATATAATGCTTTGATGAACAAAACGTACGAGTGAAGCAAACAGAAGCCTGTGAGATGGTAGGTCTGGTGACTTCCGGGCGAGACCTAAGCATCTGAACTCCACATCCAGCTCCGAATAGCAGTCTACCTTCTTCCAAATCGAGATCATATGGGTGACTTATACCCATCCTTCAAGCGCACTCTGATTTATCATCATAAGGTCATGAGATTGCTCAGTGAGCACACCACAATCAATAGACGACGGCTAGAGTCTCTCATGTCGATTGTGCTGCATTTCGCGTGCAAGACAACGTGAAACCATGCTGAAGCGTCTACCTAAGATACGCGAATTCCTTTACGGACACCACGCCAGCTATGACACAACCTAAGCCCCGTCTGAATCAACAATACGATTGTGTGCTACTTTGATTTGGCAACGTGGCTTACAGTTGGTCGGTACAGGATCGCTTCAATCAATATACGCCAAGTAGTCCTGAGTCTCGTATTGCCTGTTTCGAACGTCACCGTCTTCCTCAATGAATCTACCGGGCCTCCCATTCCCAGGCGCGGACCATTGTCATCGGATATATGAATTTACCACGACCCCTAGTCTATCGATTGTGTGTCTTACATACCTGAAATTAGGCCAGCATATGCTACTAGTACCGCGGAAAGCCGCAAAAGCCTTTACTCGCTGTCTACGATTGCAAAATAAGATACGATCTCTCGGCACGTATCTCGTAGAATTCGCCCGAAGGTGACCTCTTCTCTAGTCCCATGTGGGAATCTTTTGGAGCAGACAGGGATCTTGGCTAGCATTGTAGACGTATTGCGGGAGCAATATGGCGTTGTATTGGATCAGCTTCTGCAGGATCTTCGACAAGGTGTTGGCGTGTACCGTATTAGTCATGTGTATGATTGCTTGTTTGAAGTCATTCATGCTTGGATCATATCATCATTGTCGCGTCTGATTGCGCTGTTATTCGTTCGTGAATCTAGCCCTTTTGACGTCTGTACTGTTGAATTATAGACGTTCCTTCGGTAGACGGGACGATTCATGCTTTTCTTGTCACTATTGCTATGCAGTTTGCTGAGAGCTTCTGTAAGAGCCTCAATGTGATTCTAGTGTAGGTGAGTTCTGAGACCGATCGCCGACAGCTCTACAATTAGGAACAAGAGACTGTTCTGGGCGCTCCAAGGTTTTTATGAGTGATGCTGGGCTGCACTTTCTCAACGCCCTTAAGTTGCTTTGCCAATGAAATCTTTCATCGTAGATCTGTAGAAACTACACGATGTCATCCCTCGAAGCTCCGATGTGTGAGTGCGACTTGTGACCTGCTCGCTTATATGTCTCCTATTGTACAATGGGTTCTTCGATGATTTCCAGATGAGCACATCTACCAAGAGTGAATGAACTTGACTGACGCAAGATTCTAAATTGCCATACTCCCCAGATTCTCCTACTCCACAGATCGGTATTCCTGAAGTATAGCATTGCCCTTGACGTTCCGGTCAATTCGTGCCAGATTAACTTCATTTCCTGAAACAACACCTGGGAACCTATGGCCATAGATCGCGAAATCTCCCATACTATCCTTACCTTTCGATACCCATACACGGGAATGTTCTCCAAGGAGAGTTGCCACAAGTCGCATGACGAAGGGCGATCTCATGCGATACTAGGACTTCGATATCGCGTTTGCGCGGACCAGACCGGGAATATTCAAATGTAGTTCGCAGAAGCGCTGCTCGCAAGTTTAGATGACATCAACTGTGTTTGCCGATTTATAGTACTCGGTAAATTCATCGAGAGAGGTTGCCTTCCCCGAGGGCAGTCCTAGCTTGTTCCATAGCTGAAGGTACTCGGTCTGAAAGTTTCACGATTTGCTTTGCGACACTCTTTTCTGCAAATCGATATTAGCGCGAGAGAAGACTTGTTCGCATTATTATTTTTCACCTACAGTCTCTGTGAGCCTCGATTGGACTAAACTTGTTTAGCCGCATGTCATTGCCAGCGATTTCGTCAATGCTTCCGAGTCTGAGGTTCTGGAAACCTAAATTCGTGGATGTCTGTGAATTTGTACTCGTGACAATGATGTTTCCATGATTGCAGGATGGCACGAGGCGCCGGCAGTCGAAGCTTTCCAAGTCATCAATGCTATCTATGACTAGAAGCCAGGTGTTCTTGTTTTGTGGCTGCGAAAGCCAGCGATGAACGAGAGCGATGTCTTTATGACCTCCAGAGGGTGCCGATAGCAGAGACCCTCGAGCTTTGAGCTTTGAGCTGCTTGACAGAATGAACCCACAGCCGTTTCCAAAGTTGCTGCGTTGACCCACAGGATTGTAGAATACCTTGCTTCGTACATATCTATGTATTGTAGTACAAGGCGAGACTTTCCGAATGCTCCGAGGCCATAGATCACCACGGCTTTTTGACCAGGATCCCGTGAGTGCATGATTTCCGCAAGCTTCTTTAAGTCAGGAACGCGTCCAAAGAAATCCTTGGTTGAAATGGGCATTTCACAGAGCATAGGAGAACGGACTTCTTCACAGGTATTAGTAATTCCTCGAGTGTGAGAGGATGCACCGTGATACTAAACGCCGATTACGTACCACCAACGTCTAGGAGTGCATCTGCACATTGCTCCACCTCTAGTTTGTGAGAGTTGAGATAGTAATTGGTTGCACCAGTGAGAAGCTCGAAGTCTTTCCATTCCTCAACCTTCATGCTTTCCAGGCCGTGGCTCACGTTCAATCGGATGTACCTCAAGTCTTCACCTTGAATCTTCAAGTGCTCGATTTCGTCAGCAAACTCATCAGCAATCTTCTGGGTGTCCAAGGCGATGGAAATCAAGCTTTCAACGATCTCTTTCCCAGTATCGCCTACAGCCTTAAGAGGCGGGACACCAGTTCCAATACTAATTATACATTTGATTCTGCGGCTAGACTTGCCCCAGATATGCTTTGCCTCGTCATGCAACGCTCGCACTGGGTTGTTGTAGTTCGAACCGCCGTCGACATAGTTGGCAGCGGGGTTACCCAGCTGTATCGATGGGAAGTATAGTGGAGCAGCGGAAGTCGCGCGAGCAGCCTGCCAGATGGTACAATCGGTGAATGTGGTGAAGTCTCACGCCACTTCTGGACCATTCTCTGGTCGAGTAGAACGTCTCGCCCTGGGCGATTTGAGAGAATTCTGTGCGGAGATCTCAAGGACAGCAGAAGTTTATCGCGCTGAACCATGATGTAGACCTCTGATGGTCGCTCTTGACCAATCCATTGGCTGGTCCATGAAGCTCGCACAATCTCTTTACATTGTTATGTACACCACCACAAATGGATCAGAGGTGACGAATCCCTAGCTTCGTGGTGCACATTTGTCAGTGTCAGCGATCATTCGTCGCCTGCTTCTACTTGCCCAGCTAAACTCTTGTGGCGAACGCATAATCTCAGGCAACCCGCGGGATGGCTATCGCAACTTTCGGTTCGTCGTCCCCACCTTTTGACCTCTATCAAAGCAGTCTTCGTGGGCAGTCATTCTTGCAGCAAATATTGTTCTTAGAAATTTCAACATGTCGCAACCACCGTCGACCATCCTCACCCTCTGCACCTTTATACTCGCCTAGACTTTTGCGATGAACATCCTCCTCTCGAATGCAACCTCTTTATCGGCATACCGCAAAAAAGATTGTTTCGCTCGAAGGCTGTTTCAACGAAAATCTCTTCTAATAGCCGATTGTCTGCTGGCCATCAAGCAACTTCCTCAGACAGAGTTCGATGGCCCCTTCTACAACCGCGCTCCTGATGATCGGTTCAAGCTCCCGCTGGAAAGGACTCTTCGCACTTGTACCATCGATATCGACCTCGAAGGCAGCTCCACTTGACTTTTCTTGTTTCATGAGCTCGGTGAAATCCATGGCTTGGTTATCAAGGCGAACATGTTTGATGACAAGGATTAAAATGTTAGTCCGTTCTGCAGCAAGCTTAGGAGCCATGAGTGAGGCTCACTCATTCCTTAGAAATTCGAGTAGGAGTGATCTGGTATGAGTAGACTCGGACAATGTCTAAGTCCACTTCTTCTGCCTCGCCAGTTTCTCCGAGGTTAGTTGCTTAGCTTTCTCATTGGGAAACCACTGCTGAGGATCATCACGATTCATGACATCGAGGTATTCATTCTGTAGGCAGAGTAAAACCCTATTATAATATGCCGCCGTTATCTGGGTCAGGCGCCACATTGAGCAATTCTTCGAGATCGCGGCAGACTAGCTCGGCGAGGTGGCCCCATTGGCAATCGGCGATGTACGGGTGTCTGCTCTCGCACCCTTTCTCGGACGTCCTTCGCTGTCGGAGCCATCTTGTTCTCTCACCCGCTCTCTGATTTCTTCGGCTTGATCATTTGGATTGGTATCAAGGTATAGATCCATGGCTAGTGCTGCAGCCGTTAAAGACCAAATTCAGCGTAATCGAGGAGATGATGTACTGCTAATTGCAGATTTTGAGTGCGAAGTACGACATATGCAAGTTGGAGTGATACAAGAAAAGAGTCATGAACCGCTGAAGTGCCTTCGGGACTAGCTCGGTTTGCAATGAATCTGTCCTCGGCAGTCAGGATCTGGGATTCTCAGTCGATGATGGTCAGAAGGCTGAACACTTGATTTAGCTAACAGTGCAATAGTGACTGCTGCAATTTGCTTTACCGCGGCCTTACCCGTCTCGTATAACAATCTCCAAAGTCCTGATCACAGCTCAAAAGCACCTTGAATCGAGTATATTCCTGATTGTTTCGCACATACACCTCATCCTTCAGCGAAACAAAGCCAAGACAACGTCACCAACAGCTTGATCCCAGCCCCAAACCACAGCACGAGCGCGAGGCTCTCCCCAAGCCGCGAAAGCCAACCAGCAGATATGCCTCCTAGTAGTATCATTGCGATTGCCCCAATTCTTCTGTTTCGTTTAGGGTTCCGCCATCTGAATAACTCCGTGTCGCCCGCCAGATCGTTGTACACACTTGTCAACACCGTTGTTGGGATCTCAGTGAAGCCGAGGGACTTTGCAGTGACGATCTGAGCGCCAGATTGGGCTGCTAGAAAAGGTATGGCGATCAAGATACGCTTGCTTTCCGCAGTTGAAGCGGGTACAGTGTCGATTTGGACCAAGATGGCTGCGACGGCGATACAGATGGTCTGGAAGAGAAAGGATACGAGAAGAGTGAGGCGGCGTGTGGCGCCGACTGCTGCATAGATGCGTGCGGTGACCAAGGAGCCGGCCATGAGGGAGAGGATGGAGATGGCTGAGCGAGCCCACTTGAGACTATCGCCGCCAGCCGGTAGATTGGCCGTGCTCAAGGCCAGGAAGATGGTGTTGCCTGGGTATGGTCATTGACAGCTCATTGTCCGCAATGTGAAAGAGCATACCAGTTTGCATTCCCATGAAGACGCTCCAAGCATTGTAAGAACCCGCATCAATCACGCCAGTGATGAAGCAGCATACAAGCAATGGAAGATAGGCGTTCTGGACACGGATTATTTGCGTGAGATAACGACTGACTTGATATCTTGAACGCCATTGCTTGCCCAGGAGTGGCGTTGTCTCTGCGTTCGGGCTCTCCATGGCACATCCAGGAATTCGCAATTAAATTGGATTAGTTTTGTCATGTCCAACCATGTTAGAAAACCCTAGCCTTATGCCGCCATACGGCGGACCCTCTGTTTGGTGGCTTCCAGTACAAACCCAACATAGAGTGTGAGTGTATCACAGTGGTATGCCGCCAAGAAAGAACGCCAAGACTCGACCTTCGAGCGGCTAGCGCGGATAAAGGTGCTCTTGCCTACTTTAGGGTTAGTCCTGCGAGGGCTGGTTAAAATCACAAATTCGAAAAATCTTTGGCAGCTATAAGAATATCTCAAGCCTCCTAATGGTTATGTACTTGGACTTCGAACAATTGACGTAGCAGTGCAGCTGTGGTAGCGGCAGACTGCAAACATCTCACACAGTTCTGGAAACGTCGACAAAACAAGCACACCTGTATGCTAGGTACGATGATATCTCTTCCCTATTCGATAACCAAACCCTGTCGCACGTCCTCGCACGGCATCGTGTCATTTCCCACAATATCATACACACAGTTACCTTTCGCGCCCAAATACGCAAACCCCACATACCCAATCCCCAGTTCTCCCCACTTCCCATCATTAATCTGAAAAACCATCGTTTTCTTCTCATGAATATACAACTCCGCAACCCGACTCAAGC
>JAABUL010007021.1_pt1 | contig 12482 bp, 15 predicted proteins | sample 5559151 | NCBI WGS metagenome assembly JAABUL01 (sample SAMN10711876, study PRJNA513368) | rock metagenome | isolation source: Antarctica rocks | place: Antarctica: Victoria Land, Pudding Butte sud | reverse complement strand
TGCCTGATGTGACAGCAATCGTGTATCAGACAGGCAGTGTTCCTGGAGTAAGGCGAATTTGACATGCAGGCAAAAGGCAAGGCGAAGGAGTCAATGAGCGCTTGCTGTAATGATGGTGTGCAAAGCTCAGTAGTGCGTGCAATGAGGCTGTTACACCTTATCCAGGTGCAAAATTGCTTGGTGGTGCACTGTGTCCACACGCGTTTTGCATGTACAGTGGCAGAGCCGTATGATCTATGGTGCTTCACAGAATACCTCTCATAAGGGCGCTGCATGCAAAGCAAACTGCTCCATGACCTCTTGACAGCCTGCACTATGGCTGCCGTCATCACTTTGAAGCAGTATACTACGTAGTCATGCTTATGTTTCACTACTGATCGTCAGCATTTACCTCTGATTTGCAGCTGCAAATGCAAAGACGCTACCGTGTTGTTGGTCACACAGGGCCAGTCAGCATTTTGCTGTCCACTCAACTGCTGTTAGTATGGTATGGTACTCAAGGTATATGGTGCCCTGATTTGCATATTGTAGTCAATAAAAATCCAGTCAACGACTACATCATACCTCAGCCATGGCTGTGTCTGCACCGTCTCTCGCGAGCAAGGGAAATGAGAGAGGACCAATGCACTTTTGAACATCAGCAGCATGGCCATCCTCTCTTTCCAGCAGCATAAACATGCATTCCAAAGTTGCTTAGTGATTCAACACTTTTCCAGCGTTTCAACAGGTGTTGGCTAGACAAACCAATCTGACATGGCCTCTGCAGCTTTGGGGCGTCAATCACATATGAGTCGGGGGTCCGAAGGCTCGATTACTGCAGATAAACAGCCTTGCAGGGGTGGCCCCCATCTAATTTTGACGTGATGTTGTTGGTAGCATCTCATTAGAATTGCTTAGCTGCAACATCATGTTGTATTGAGTATTGAACAGAAGCAGACCTGTATCCAAGACAGACTCATACTGATGCTATGCTACCAGTGGAAGCATTTGTGAAATCTGCAAACACACGCTTTGCACAGTGCAAAAACTTCCCCCGATACGTACCCTTAGCGAACATATACAACGACAGCATAGTGGATGAAACTATAAAGCTGGGTGTATTTGCAATGAAGTTAGGCCATGGAAAGCTAGGCTTAGGAAAGCTAGGCTCTGTTCTGCTTCGGTCCCATAACCAGGGTATCACAACCACAGCAGCATGCCATAGCACAATAACCACCAGCAGAAAGCCTGTCTTGAGACGAGATGGCGTCCACTCTTCTTGCCCTGCCAGCAATTGGTGCGTGAGCAAAACTTGGAATATGAATGCACAATGGTGCATGAAGCTTGAGCCACATGGCAGCAGGCACAAAACAACCCAACATGACATTCACATGATCAAGGGCATGTTAGACACTCAATGATCCATATACATTGCAATAATGTAAGAGAGTGACGGTATGGCATGCTGCATGCAAAGCCTCAATACTGACTGCTGAATCACATACAAAGACTGACTGTTCATCAGATGTGCAAGGAAGCAGCACTACAATGTTGTTGACCAACTCACCTTTTGTTGTGGAAACGTACTGGCTATGTATCGGGTGCAGGCATGCATTGTGGGTCACTTTACATAAAATTGCAAAACAGCATGGCCGCTGAAGAAGGATCATCACCTTGCAACTCTTCTTGCACCGCTGCCACATCTTCATGAGTAGCAACATTGGTAAAGCGTCCCTCCAATGCTGCAGCCATGGCATCTGCAAGAGCATTGGACCCGGCCATCTCCTGTATCAATGCCTTTGAATACGCGTCCACGAACTGCGGCGACAGGATTGGATGAGCTTGCTGATCTGCAATAGCCATTTTCATACCTGAGAATGTTGTACAAATAAAAGAGAGGAACATCAAGCAATGATCATGCAGCGTGCGAGACCTCCACACCTTTTGGCCTGTTCCTCTGCAACAAATCGAGGTCACAGAACAGCTCAAATCTCTCAAATGGCATACAGCCCATGCAACAGCAAAGGGTCTGCATTGCATCAACAATGCAACATCATTGCATTGTCTGCACAGGGCATAGGCTGGACAACAGCTATCACATTGGATACGCCAACTTAGAAACTTTGCTTGCGCCAGAGCAGCGAAGTGTCAACACTTACGTGTCTGTACTTTCAAAACATCAACACTAGCATCACTTTATGTTTGATAACAATGTGGCGTTTTGCATTGCTGAGCTTGCCTTGCTGACCATCCCTCTGAGCAATAGCATCAAGTAAGCCCTGTGGCTGGCCTTCAAGCATCGCTACCCATTGCTCTTCTCGGAGCCCCAAACCGTTCCTTCGGTTGAGCAGCCGAATGGCCTGTTCTTCATACGTGGAAGGTCCAGACAACAGCTGCTCCCTGACTATTGCAAAGTCTGCAAGCTGTGTGCTGCTGGAAGCTTCTGCGGGCTGTGTGCTGCTGGAAGCTGCTGCAAGCTGTGTGCTGCTGGAAGGTTTTGCGTCCATCCGCCCCTGCAGAACTGGTTACATGCCATTCACTTGAAAGTCGACGCTGATTAGCCGTAAAGTCAACGCTGCCGGGGTAATCACCGTCTGCAGTCTACTTGCTGCAGTGTGGCTCCTGCCAATTGCAGTGCAGTGTTGTGCTATGTACAACACAGATGACTCATGTTCATGGTACCTATTCTATCTCACACAAAGCTTAGTCACATACATACGTGTTAAGACTGCCAGATCCCGGAGCTTGTGTGCTTCACGGATTTGGATGGGTTACTTTTAGCCTATGCCTTGCTTTATGCAGTTCCATCTGGGAAGCCAAATTGCGCGCAGAAAGCCTGGGACCATCGGACTCCGAAACCACCGGCATATGGACCAGATGATCTGGTAGCCCTGGTGGCATCGAGAATGACCTGGACACCTGGACCCACTCGTCAAGATGCCCGTGGATGTGCTTCAATGATCACCGTTGTCAGCGTATGGCATTGCGTGCGAGGTGCGGTGACTTCGAGCGACTGACATCGGCCATGCTGTGCGTGAGGTATGCACGATAGAGCCATCCCAACACTCACAGCATCGAACAAGGACCTGACTGTTTGGATGTTTGAAAAAACTGTGAGACGGGCAGGATGGCTTCAGCAGCTTGATGGAGGAACTGCAAGTCGCCAATGTCAGCATCCGGACTGCAGGGACTTGTTTTGCAGGCTGAACTCCTCGCTTCCAACACCTCCGCAGGTAATTCAGCAACCGATGCAGATCACAAAGCGTTCAATGCAACACCGCTACCGTGTGTGAGCTTGGCTTTGTGCACAGGCCACACTGCTACCATTGAGCAGTGTCTCCAGAGGCTCATCCTTGGCGGGATCCAGGTCAAAGTGATCGTACAAGCGGCCACTGCTGACGAGATGGTTCAGCAATAGAGCACTGCCTGCCAGAGGATGTGACTGTAGTCACTACTCAGCCAAGGGTACTAGCAGTATGCTTGAGGGGTGGAAGCCACCAAAGCAGGGCTTGACTTTGATATCAAGTTACTCCGTACTGGATGCTGCTGTTCAGATGACAGGCATGCTTGATCAAGGACGGTGGTTTTGACTCATTTCTTTTACCACAGGGCTGCTGCAGCGAACATGTATCTAGACGCCTCGGCAGTTGCGTTTGTGGCAGTCAACTCCACAGACAACATTGCTGCATGCAAAGTTGCAGGGCTGCAGATCCTGAGCGCCTCGCACACACTGGTGACGCATCCGTTGCAGCCGTCACAAAGTTCAGTGACGTCATTGTGTTGTTTGCATGCTCTGTTGTGCTTTTATAGGAATGCTTTGAAATATGTGAAGGCTGTCTTGATGCAACTCCAGGTGCCTGCCAGATATTAGGCAGCCCTATGCCATGATGTCACTTCTTGATCTTCATGCAAAGCCATTCAACACTGCTCTAAGCTCATGAACTCAGCTGATGGTTGTCTCCTTGCAGAGCAGCAGTCAGCACCTGCACCAGCTGCTGCATCATGTTGCTGACAGCCACAGAAGGCAGGGCGGGGCACTGCTGGTGGGCTACACCATGAAGCCCTCCAGGGAGAGGAACCCAGCTTCCAGAGGGCTGTTGCCTCTACATGCCCCTCATGGCGTCTGTTTCGTCCCAGTTGCTTTCTCCTGGCCTTTAGAGCAGCAAGGGCCCTTTGATGTCATGCTGCACAAGGTAATGCGCCACAGCCCCTCTGCAACAGGACTCTGCTGTATGGCAACATACCCGCCTGCTGGAACACAGCAGCATCTCTTGTGCTTATTGAGTTCTGCCTACTAGCAGCTTGATTAACCCTCAAGGGCTGGAATGATCTTTCAACCAGCTGGGTCACCAACCACTCAGCGGAGCGTACGGTGAACATACTCTCGTCTGGCTCTTGTCTGCATGTGCAGCCATGGAAGCACTGAGCTGCCACATCTAGCCATACATTGCTTGCTTTTTCATCTGGTCAATCAGGCCATGCCCTTGTGTCCTGTTTTAGTGTTGTTAAGGTCAAAGAACCATGTCAGGGCACCAAAGCCACTGCAGCAGCACAGGACACAGCACAGGCTTCACTGTCTTGCATCCATCCCCATTTGCATCTCCACCCCTCCCGAGTGAGATCCCATTGCAAAGCCTGTGCAACCCCATCTTCCTATGCTTCCCTCCTCCCAGCCCTTGACCCCCACCCCACCCCTCCCTTATCTGCTGATGCTGGAAATTTAGCAATACAACTGGATGGTGCTGGCAGGCCGCATCTCCTTGTTGGCGGCCTACACCCGTGCCCACCCGGGGACCGCCCTGGTGGACCCCCTGGACAAGGTGCCCCAGGTGAGCCCAACCCCATTTCCTTGCTGAGTTTCCCTTACCCAAGTGGACGCTGCCCTGGCTGTGCTGCTGCTTTGTCTGTGTCTGAGAAAGGGTGCTGGCTGTGGTGTGTGAGTGACAAAACACCAGCAGTAATGTTCCTAGTTTGCTTTGATGGCGGCCTACAGCATCATGCCTGGCTCTGCCAAAATTGATGACAGCTAGAGAACAAGATGTACCGGATTAATGCCATGACTGGAACATGATGGGACCAGCAAGGTCCAGTCAGGAACCAGTGCGTGCCTGAGTTGCAACAGTAAGCACCGGTTGGGCCTTAGGTAGCCCTGAGCTGCTGCTGCTGCTGCAGGAGATAGACAGGCAAAGCCTGACGTAGTGCCTACAGGAAGCTGCCAGTGCTGCCAGAGCTCAGGGCTTTGCCGTGCAGACCCGCTCTCCATCCAGGTCAGCCCGCAATTTGTATTTTGCATGATTACACCCATGACCCAAGTTTTTTCAGCCGGCCCGGATTCTGGGGTGTCAGGTGCCCACAGAACACTCTGACAGTGCCGCAGTTCCACATGTGAAACTCCCATCATCTTCCTTTCGTACGTGGCATTTTGGGACCCAGTCTGACTTTAGGGAATTCTTATTGTGGCAAGAGTAGCACCCAGTTGTGCAAAACCTCCAGTTGGGGCCATGGGTCTCTTCCATCAACATGTGCTGCTTTGGGCAGGCCTGTAGGCCAGTGCTCACCAATGCAAAAAGGCTCGCAAGCGCACTGACACTCCTCATCCAAGGGCCTGCTTCTGAAGGCACCCAGGTTTTGCTGTGGCCCAAGTCCTGCTTTGATTTTCAGTGTCAGCTCTGATGTTCAAGTATATGGGCGTGTGCCAGCATACACACACACACACACACACACACACACACACACACACAGGACATAGATGTACTAGCCTGTGCACCCAGGGAGGCAGTGGGTGGGTGGGTCCTAATGCTGCTGAGACCAGGCGTTAACGTTGTTGTGAATAGCTTTTCATCTGTCCAAGCAGACAAACAAGTCCCAGACAAGTTTGAGCGCAAGTCTGGATGTGCAATTTCCGTTGTGCATGAAGACATGCGGCGCTTGAATACACAGACCCGAGGGCACCGGGAAGAAAGCTCGCAATGGGTGATGCCCTCGACGCGTGAGGCCAGGAAGTCATTGTAGCATTACCAAAATGTTGCAAGCACCAACTTGCAACCAATTGAAAGCAAGTGGTCTGTTGATGCTGCAATTGACCTTAGCAGCAAAGTTGAGCAGTTGTATTGAGGTAGAGTTGATCACTTTCCTGGATGTGCAAGTGCTCATAGTCAGTGCATGCTGATATGAAGGACGCTCATGTTTTGTTTTTTGACTTGACAATGTGCAAACCTTGTTGTTGAATATTCCTGAAGATGTCCTGGCCAAATCTGGCCTTTGTAAAAAAAAATCTGTCATCCCATACAGGGAGAAACCAGGATCAGACCGTGGGATACCCGCTCAGTCATTCTGATCCAGCTGCTGCTGAATGCATGTACCGGTACGTTGCCCATCAGATGTCAACAAGTATGTTTTACACCTGTGCTGGCATTCTTTTGTCAAGCAAACCGTGTCTATCACAAAAACGCCAGGACAGCATGGACGATGGAAAGGCCTTCACAAATCAATTTTCACTCTTGGCATGAAATCACAGCAGCTCATCAGTTGCACGAAATCTAAGGGGCTGGAATCCAAGGGGCTGTAGATCTCAATCTTGCCAGGCAACATTGATAAACAACGCTCAACTTTACAGTCGTGCTTTGATTCACGGTTCTAAGACTGTCACGGTCAGATTGTCTTCTAGATGCCGTATGCTCTGTAGATCTATCTTGTACTGGCCGCTCCAGAAGAAGGTGTACAGCTGTCTGGAGGCTTCTATGGCGCTAACTGAGGCTGAGGTCATCCGTGGTGAGGAGGGCTGGGGCCTGGTACCCCATCGTTCTCGTCGATCTCTTGCTCTATCAGCCTCAGGTACTTCTTTATGATGCAACGCTGGTCGGGCGAAATGGGAAGTCTGTAATAACGGCGTCAGTAGGGAACGGGCGGTTGTCCATTCGCTCCTGGAGATGCGGGTAGCCAAGATGAGGCTTCTGAGCACCTGCCCCAAGTAAAAGTGGCACAATGCTGCTTCTACCTCTGAGATGTTCTCGCTCGTCAGCAGGGCTAGGTTGTCCAGGTCCTTGGCTAAGTCTCTCAGATCGTATGCTACCCAGCCGTACCCCGTGGTGGGTACTATCCGGGGCATTCACTTGCTATTTGTGTCACAGCGCTTCACTAAGGGAGCTGCTCTCTTTGAGCAATCTACCCGTTCTGGCCGCCTGGCTGCTTCTACTAGCCTTAGCTGGCCTGTCTACATATTCACTGATGTGCCGACTGGTGCTGATCAGGCTTTGAATCGTGGACAATCCATGCATAGGTTGCACAATGCTACTGTTCTCTCAGCTGCTGATGATTCTAACTTAGAATCTAGCGAGCGTCTTGCTATGCTGTTTGAAGGATCCTTCTATGGAAATGTCGGAGGACGACATGATGGAGTGACCTCATCCATCCTCTTTGATAGTGGGGCCTCTTCCAATTTTGTGAGCCCTAGACTTCTTCAACAGCTGGCAGTATCCTACTCTTCCTCTTCTGCGACTCTGCGCTTGGCTGATGACTCTTCAGCTCCCATCTTGGGTAAAGTCAGGCTCAGATTCAAACTGCAGTCCTTTACTGGGATTGTTTCTTGCTATGTTACAGACCTATGTGACGAGTTTGATATGATTTTGGGGAACAGCTTGATGGTTGGTCATAGGGCTGTGCTTGATTACTCAAACTTTACTGCGTCTCTTCGCAGGCACAATAGGCTGTACACACTTACTCCTAGGTCTATCTTGACCGACAGGGGCAAATTTCCAGCCGCGCAGCCTGAGGCTGTACACGTTAGGAAGCCCTCACCTTCAAAGCCCTTGCCTCCTAGAGACAAGGCAGCTGGGCGTGCAAATCGTGCTGATCAACATGCCCAGTACACTGGTTGTTTTCAGGGTCTAGATCCCAAGTTGGTGCTTAGCTGTGCCCAAGCTAGGAAGTCTATAAAGCGGGGTTGCCGTTCCTTCTTGGTATTGGTTACTCAGGACGATGTTGCTGAGGCTACTCTTGCGGTTGCAAGTGTAACCAATTCTTCCACCGCATCAACTTCTCCTTCTCCTGTTGCGCCAACTGCGTCTCCTGCTGCTGCAGAACCTGAGCAAGCTGACTTGCTGCAGCATGTTGATGCATTGAAGCAACAGTATGCTGATGTGTTTGCAGAGCCCTCTGGCTTGCCTCCTGACAGGGGGGTGGAACACGTCATTCCTTTGTTGCCTGATTCTCAGCCTCCTTTCCAGCGCATGTACAGGTTGGCTCCCTCTGAGCTGCAAGAGGTGCAGCGGCAGGTCACTGACTTGCTGTCCAAACAGCTGATTGAGCCTTCAAGCAGCCCTTTTGGGGCGCCCATCCTGTTTGTGGAGCACAAGACTGGAGACCTCAGGATGGTGGTGGACTACAGAGCTCTTAACAAGATCACGGTTAAGAGTCGCTACCCTCTGCCACGCATTGATGATCTTTTTGACAAGCTGTTTGGTGCACAGTACTTTTCTTGCCTTGATGCAGCATCTGGGTTTCACCAAATCCTTCTCAAGGATGAGGACAAGCCTAAAACTGCATTCAGGACTCCATTTGGTCATTACCAATTTAGGGTGCTTCCCTTTGGTTTGACAAATGCACCAGCTACATTTCAGGCAGTCATGAACAATCTGTTCAATCCGCCAAAGTTCAATGCTGATGGTAGCTTGAATCCAAGGCATGAGCTGTCTGATTTTGCCATTGTGTTTATTGATGACATTCTCATCTTCAGCAAGATAGCTGATGATCACAAGAGGCACATTGAGACTGTGCTGTCTGAGCTACGCAAGCATCAACTTCTGCTCAAACCCTCTAAATGTGTCTGGGCTCAGACTGAGCTTCCCTACTTGGGTCACATTATTGGCAGAGATGGCATCAAACCTGACCCCAAGAAGTTCTGATGCAAGAGGGACGCCCACTTGGGTACTATTCCCGCAAGATGACAGCGGCTGAGCGCAACTATGTCGTCACTGAGCAGGAGCTACTGGCTACTGTAGAGGCTCTTCGCGTCTTCAGGTGCTACCTCCTGTCTGGTAAGCAGTTCAACTTGGTCACTGACAATAGGCCAAACACTTTTCTGCAATCTCAGCCGATCCTTTCTCGGCGCCAGGCTCGCTGGAGTGAGTACTTGCAGCGCTTTCATTTCAACTGGGTGCACAGAGCTGGCAGGCAAAATGTTGCTGATCCTCTGAGCCGTAACCCAGCTTTCAAGCACCTGAATGCTTTGCTTGCTGTCTCAACTAGACGCTCTACTGGCAAGCGTTCTGTTCAGGACCTGCACCCTGGACCTGCACCTGATCTCTCTCAGGATGGTCAAAAGCGCAGAAATGGTGTGCCTACACCTGCTGCTGGCAAGCGTTCTGTTCAGGAACTGCATTCTGGGCCTGCACCTGATCTCTTCCAGGGCGGTCAGAAGCGCAGAAAGGGTGTGTCTACACCTGCTACTGGTGCTAACACCATTCCTGTATCGCGCCCTCAGCACTATGCTGATGCCAACCTTACTCACCCGCCAATCAACCCTGGTGTTCAGTCTGCAGATCAGCAGTCACCTGCTTCTGACCTGCCTGACATCTCATTGATTGACAATTTTGCTGAAGCTTACGCTGCAGATCCTTTCTTTGCTGATGATGCAAAGACTGCAGACCTTACTTTTGCCGAGGGCTTGTGGTGGAAAGGAGACCGCATTGTGGTGCCTGACTCTGCCGACACCAAGCGGCTCATCCTTGAGGCCTTCCATGACCATCCCATGGGTGGACACTTTGGCTGCGCCAAGACCCTCAAGGCCATCAAAAGCCGCTTCTACTGGCGCTATGCTGACAGGGACGTGGGTGACTATGTCCGTAACTGTCCTAGCTGTCAATTGCAGACCACTCATCCTTCCAAGCCAGCTGGCTTACTGCAACCTCTGGATGTGCCACCCTATGCTTGGCACACTGTCACCACTACATCACTGGTTTGCTGCGCACACCTAAGGGCAACAATGCTGTTGTTGTCTTTGTGGACAAGCTTACCAAGTATGTATATGCAGTGCCTTGCAGTGACACTTCTGATGCTGTTGACTGGGCAAACATGTATGTTGAGCATGTTGTGCAGCATGAGGGACTTTCCACTGTCATCATCTCTGACAGAGGCCCTCAGTTTAACAGTGCATTCAACAAAGCCCTAGCTCTGCGCTTGGGTATCAAGTGGAATCTGTCTACTGCACGTCATCCACAGACTGATGGTCAGACTGAACGTGCAAACAGAATCATTGAGGATGTACTTCGTCACTTTGTGTCACCTAACATGACTGACTGGGACCAGCATCTGTGCATGGCTCAGTTTGCCATGAATACTGCCTGGCATGAGACTATTCAGGAGACTCCTTTCTTCTTGAATCATGGCAGGTCACCCAAGACACCTCTGGACATTGTCATTCCTCATAGGCCTGTGCATGACAACCCTACTTCCTGCGCTTTTGCAGAGCGGTGGCAGCAGGTAGTTGCAAAGGCTAGGAAGTTCACCTTGGCAGCTCAGCAGCGTCATAAGCGTTACTATGATGCTAAGCATGTACCTGCAGTGCTTGCTGTGAACGACCAAGTCTTATTGTCCACTTCAGGTCTGAGTCTGAAGATTGCAGGCACCAACAAATTGGCCCCTCGCTTTGTGGGACCTCTCAAGGTGCTTGAGCGCATTGGGCAAGTAGCTTACAGACTGGAGCTGCCACCTAGTTTGCGTATTCATGATGTGTTTCACGTTTCCTTGCTGAAACGGTTTGACTCAGATGGAAGGACTCCACCACCCCCACCTGCTGACCTCATTGCTGATGAGCCTGAGTGGGATGTTGAACGCATCCTTGACCACAGACTCGTCAAGCGTGGGCGCAAGACTAAGGTTGAGTACCTCATCACTTTTCTTGGCTATGGACCTGAGCATAACCTGTGGTCTGATGACATGGAGCATTGCGAACAAACTGTGAAAGACTACTGGGCCAGTAAGCCTGAGTCTGAGCGTCTTTTGGTAATGCTTTCTCCATGCTCCACACATGCTCATGGCAGCCGCTTTCATGCACATGTAAGGCCCTAGAATCTTCTAGTCTGCCTTGACCCCCACATGATGCATACTAGTTGCACTGGTCCATACGGACAATGGACCCTTCCATGCAACTTTCTTGTATCTCTCACACTGCTGGACTTCGCGACTCCAAGTAAACTGTGCATTTACACAATGCCAGGTTGCTATTGCTAGTGTGTATAGTGCGTGATGCAATTGCTGCAAGGTTGCATTGCCCTTCAATCGCAACTGCATTGAAGGAGTCACTCTTGTCCAGTTCAGATTTGCTAAGTCAGCCTGATCAACTGATGCAGCAGATCGCCTCTTCTTCTTCTACTTGCAGATTGTAGAAATGCTGGAAAACTTCAGCAAACTTCTACTTGCAACCATCTGGCTGCGCTACTACACTGCTGACTCTCTCTAGGAGGGGGGAGATTGTCACGTGGTGACTATTTTACAGCGTAATTACGCCGCCAGGTGGCGTAATTACGCTGTAACTACGCCACCTGGCGGCGCTGTCTCACTTCTTCTTCTTCCTATCACTTTATCAGGATCTATCTATCCTAAATGGCGTTCTATTCAACGCCACCGTGTGTAGGAAAACCGCAAACGTGACAATTTGGTACTGGGTGGTGAATAGGCAGAGGTTGATTATGTCCAGAAGACTCCTGATCGCGATTTTATCCTCCGGGCTTAGGGTATTGAGCGACGTGGTATTCAGAATCCCCCTTAGGGCCGCAACTACTTCTGGTCCCTTCGTTTTTGCGGGGATCCCGGTCAGTCAATTAGCAAGAAAGCACAGAGAAACACGATAGCTGCTAACACAGCAATGAAGAGGAAGGTCAGTAATACTTCGCTCCACCAAGGCATAAACGCGCTATTATGTGGACTCGGCCGGGGTCACAAGATCCAATGCTAGGGAATTGATAGCATCGATCAGATCGCACATCTCATCCTGCTCTAAGATGCTCTCGATCGTCTTTAATTGCTCCAGCTGACGTAAGGCCAGTTTCAGGTGCTTGATCAGGTTCTCGTACGCGGTGGCCATGAAATTGCAGTGGATACAGGATTATGCCAGAGGTGTACAGACCTACAGTACTCTAGCTGCAGAAAAAAATAGGCTTTTGACAGCGTTAGTCATCATTGACAGAACGTAGATAATCTCTACGACTGATTCTGTATGAATCTGGCGCAGCTTCTGCAACATGTGGCCTTGAAGACTGTGGCATCTGACTCAGACGCTCCGTGACTCAGGCTCAGAGCTCAGAAGAGTCTGCTCTAGAATCCTGTAGCCACTGTACACACAACGTTTAAGTACTGCACACAGAGATCTGCAGCTCAGCAGCTGCAGAGCAGCCCTCTGAAAAACTCTAGGTTCTGATAGAGTTGACTAATGGAATCTGAAGTTAAAGACGAATGTCGGGGATACCACAAGCCAAGCCCCAAAATAAGGGCAAGCAGGGTGGGTC
>JAABUL010007017.1_pt1 | contig 12485 bp, 17 predicted proteins | sample 5559151 | NCBI WGS metagenome assembly JAABUL01 (sample SAMN10711876, study PRJNA513368) | rock metagenome | isolation source: Antarctica rocks | place: Antarctica: Victoria Land, Pudding Butte sud | reverse complement strand
CAGCGGAGCCGGCGCGACAAGGGGCAGTTGCATCAGGGCGTCTTCCTTTCCTTTCATTCCTCACGGTTTCTGCCCTTGGAGGGTAACAGCACGCCCCTACCATCGCAAATCACAACAGTCGAGTAGTAACATACGATGGGGATTGGAGTTAACGCGAATAACAGTAAGAATGCAACCGACCTTGCCCCTCTCATACTATAGAGGCCAGCGATGATGACGAGACTGCCGACTAACATAGCCGCCATCGCGGCGAGCCACCACGCATAGGCGACCGACTGAGGGATAATGGTGTACGCGGCCATGACCTTTGCGAAGAGCGGCGGATTCGCATAAGAGTTGAAAATCATCGGCAACTGGGGATCGACGACCGTGCCGACGTGGGCTTCGGTCTGTCCAAGTTGGGTCCAATTGTACGGATTGTGCCCCGCCCGTACGGTGAGTCCCGCCGCATAGAAAGCGGAAAAGTCGGAGCCTAACCCGGTTTCATGGGGTAGCGCGCCGAGGTCAAGCGCTACCGTGCACACGAGCAGGGCGCCGGCGAGAATGGTCATGCCGATATAGAACGGCGTCCACGATGCCAGTGGGGAGATTGGGCGGGATCTCATACACTAGCACTCTAGTCGACGGTTCGCAACCTAATCAATGGCCCAAAGGGTGGGTCGTAGCGGCTGCCCGTCACTTAATTACGTTGGTTATGATATAGCGAACCGAACGCTATCGGAGGTGTCAAGAGGACGCCTCAGCTGATAGCCGACGGCTACTACATAGGAGGAGTTACTAATATGCGACAAGAAGCCTCGCTCCTGACACACCTCGAATGTTCCGCGTGCGGCGCGCGCTATGACGCCGACACGCCGCAAAACCTCTGTGCCGTCGACGGCAAGCCGCTGCTGGCGCGCTATGACGTGCGAACGCTGGACGGACACGCCTGGCGCGACCGCCTCGCCGCGCGGCCATGGAGCTTGTGGCGCTACACGGAATTGCTGCCATTGCGCCGGCCCGACGAAGCGGCCTCGCTCGGCGAGACGGTCACGCCGCTGACGCCGCTGACGCGGACCGGCCAGCGCCTCGGACTAGCCTCGGTCACGATCAAGGATGAGGGGCTGCTGCCGACAGGCTCGTTCAAAGCGCGCGGCGCGGCCGTGGGCGTGTCGCGCGCGCGTGAGCTTGGCATCGGTCATGTAGCCTTACCAACGGCGGGCAACGCCGGCGGCGCCTGGGCGGCCTATGCCGCGCGCGCCGGGCTGCGCGCGACGGTGGTGATGCCCGCGGACGCGCCGACGATCAACGTGCGTGAAGCCATGGTGACCGGCGCCGACGTGCGTCTCGTGCGCGGCCTCATCTCCGACGCCGGCGCCATCGTGGCGCGCTACATCGCCCACAGCCGTGAGGTAGCCGGCGGCGACAACGCCGCGTCCGTCCCCTTCGACGCCGCCACGCTCAAGGAGCCCTACCGTATCGAGGGCAAGAAGACGATGGGCTTCGAGTTGGCCGAGCAGAGCGGCTGGGAGTTGCCCGACGTTATCCTCTACCCCTGTGGCGGGGGCGTGGGGCTGATCGGCATGTGGAAGGCGTTCGACGAACTCGAAGCCATCGGCGCCATTGGCGCGCGCCGGCCACGGCTGATCGCGGTGCAAGCGGCCGGTTGCGCCCCCATCGTGCGCGCCTGGCAAGAAGGCGCCGCGGCCTCGGACTTCTGGCAGGGCGCCGAGACGATCGCCAGCGGTATCCGCGTGCCCAAGGCGCTGGGCGATTTCCTGGTGCTGCGCGCGCTGCGTGAAACAGGCGGCTGCGCCATCGCCATCGACGATGGAGAGATAACCACGGCTGTCTACGCCGTGGCGCGTGACGATGGTCTGTTCCTCTCGCCCGAGGGCGCGGCAACCGTGGCGGCGCTGCCCCATCTGCTAGAGCAGGGGCTGATCGGCCGCGACGAGCGTATCGTCGCGTTCAACACCGGCGCGGGGCTCAAATACCCCGACGTTGTCGCCCCCGATGCGCCGGTGATGGACCCAGGTGACAATTTATGACGAGGGTATTTCATTCACGTTGAGGCGGCCCTCACCCCCACCCCATGGCTAACTAGCCCCTCGCCCTAGCCGCAGGCGACGGGCTAGCGCGCCTCTCCCTGACGCGGGAGAGGGGGAGCCGCCCCTTCACGCACTTGAAACACACCCAATTTATAACGACGTTGGCGGCTCAGGCACGGGATCTGCCCATACAGTGTTCAGCGTTCAGCCGCGATCGACAGGTGGGGCGCGGCATAGATACGGGAAGGGTAGTCACATATGGACGACTATACGCCAGGGCGTGAGTTGGGGATCGCCCGAGGGCTGCACGGCGCGCGCGAGGGCATGAACCCGGGCGACGAAGCGCCGCCCGGCACGCCTGATACGGGCGAGAACATTTGCCCCGACTGCGGCGGCACGGGACGCCGCGCGGGCGGCGAGTGTCCGACCTGCGGCGGTACGGGCAAGATCATCGAGGCTATCGGCGGCGCCGGGTAGCCGGATGCTTGTGCATCATATGCTCCAATCACCGCCCCAGCATTCGGGGTGCGGCATTCCGCTAGCGGCCGCGTCCAGGTGGACGGCCTCCGCGTCGACGGCGACACGCCGCTGTACGACATTAAGCGCGCCGTCCCGCCAGCTGACCAGCGCATACTCGGCCAGTGACACGGGGTTGTAGATGGCGCCCGTCGCCGGATCGCGCGCGAGCGGCAGCCCAACGCTGCCTGGGTTGACGATGGTTACGCCGCGGTAGCGCCGCGCCAGCGGGACATGGGTGTGACCGCCCGCCATACCACAGACACTCGGCGGCAGCGGGAGCAACAGCCCGTCCAGTCGTTCGTCGGGTGTGTCGGGCAAGATGCGGTCCGTATACGAAGACGGCGATCCGTGGACGCACAGCAGCGTCGCGCCAGTGCCCAGGGGCACGTGGACCGTCGGCGGGAGCGACTGGAGATATGCCAGGTCGGATGATGAAAGTTGCGCGGCCGACCAATAGTCGATCTCGACGGCCCAACGCGCGATAGCCGCGTCATGCGGCCGTCCCGTCGCCCGCATCGCCACGACAAGGTCGTCGCAGTTGCCCTTGACGACGGGACATCCCAACGCGCATACGCGCGCGATAACCTCATGTGGGCGTGGCCCTGACATGACGAGGTCGCCCAAGCACACGATATGGTCGACAGCGTGTTTTGCGATGTCGGCAAGCACGGCGTCTAGCGCGACCAGGTTGCCGTGTATGTCGGAGATGAGAGCGATGCGCATAGTCATAACGTCATTTTAGGGCAACTGCTTCCCGACACTGTCTATGCTTTGTCGGAGATTCGCATCGGGGTACAGCTCGTCGAGCAGAATCAAGAAGTCAGCTGGAGTGATGAAGCGTACATGCATGATCGTGGCGCCGGCCGGAAAATGCTTGACATCGTTCGATACAACGAACTGCGCGCCCGCGGCGAGGGCTGTTGCAAGGATGGGGTCGTCATCAGGATCGGCAGGATCGGATAGTGCGCCATCGAGGAGAATACTACGGTAGTCTGCCAGGAGCAAGACATCGGAGAGTCGATGGACGAGAAGATTGACGCGTCTTCAATAGACAGAGCGGTCTGTGTTGCGCGCGATACCACTTTCTACTCGAATACGGACCATCTCATCCACAATAAACGTGCTCCACACCGCCTCGAAGAACCCTAATTGAGCCATGGACCAGAGCCAGTGACGTTCATAGCTGATGAGGACCGACGTGTCGAGGACAACGCGGGGCACATCCGTGGCGGTGACGGACAGCATACTATCGTCCACTACTGCCCGCGACCTTCGGCGACCAACCGGGCAGCCTCTTCGGGTGTAAAATCCTCCAGGTCAAGCGACGACCCGGAGCGGCGCACGTACTCTTCCACCAACTCTCTTGGTATAGAAAACCTTCCGACCCGATAGCTCGTGTAGCGGCCTTCCTCAACCCATTTCTTTAGTACCGGCCCCGAAACACTAAACAAATCCCCTACCCGTTCCGTATCCTCGGCGACAGGCTCCGGCGCCCTGGATGCGCCGTTGGCGCCGTTGCCAGTGCGTACGGCCTCGACGATCGTGTCGATTGCCTGGGCGCGTTGAGCGTCGCCACGTTGCCGCAACTCGTCCGCTATCGCCTCTGCGTCCCTGATCGTTTGCTCGGTTATCATGCGCGCCCCCCTTTTCGCCCTGTGCCATTATTGTAGCGTAGCGCGAACGCAGTACACGCGCCATGTTTGGTAAAGCGTGTAAGCGTGTTTGACATTGTACTTCTTTGCATTACAATAGGGATGTGGCGGATATTGAGCTAGACATTCAAGACCTTATATGGGACAAGGTGAACGAGCCTCATATACGGCAAAAGCACCATGTGAGCCGTGCCGACGTGGAAGAAGTAGCGTATGGCCCCGCCTCTGAACTCTACGTGCGAGGGACATACAGTAACCGCTATTTCGTCACCGGGCCGAAGGCTGACGGCGCCTTACTCGTGCTTATTCTTGCGCCCAAAGATCGAGGGAGGTATTACCCCGTCACCGCCTACGAAGCGGACAACAAAGACCGGCGCGAGTATTATCAGTGGAAGGCGGAGCAACAACGATGAGCGAGAACTCAGATTACCAGGGGCCAGAGTACCCCACGCAAGCGCATGGCTCTATTCCAGCCTTCAACAGCTATGAGGAAGAAGCCGCATTTTGGGATAGCCACAGCGCAAGCGACTTCAAGGCCGAAACGTTCCCCGTAAAAGTCGGTTCAACACGCGGCTTTACCGAGAACGTCCAGGTACGTCTTGATAGCGAGACGCGCAAGGAATTAGAGGCAGCCGCCCGTGAGCAAGGAGTGAAACAGGCTACTCTCATTCGCATGGCGCTGAAAAACTATCTCCGCGACCGTGACCGCAGCGCCTCATGATTGCCCACGAACTGCCCGAAGGATGCCTCGCCCCTAATCGTTTGCTCGATTATCATGCGCGCCCTCCTTTTCGCCCTATGCCGCTATTGTAGCGTAGCGCGAACGGGATACGCGCTGCGAAAGTACTATTGTCCGACCGCGGCCCGTGCCCTATCCCTATAGGCGTAGATAGAAAACATCGTCGTCGCTTGACGTGGGAGCAGTGGACGGATCATGACGCCGCGATTCTTTCCTCGTAACGTAACGCGCGGGGCTATCGCCGCCGGCGCTCTGGCCGCCCTTATGGTCGCCGGTTGGTCCGGCAGCGGCGCTAACGCCGCCGTCTGGCGCCTGCTGGGTATCGGTAACGTCCCCCCCGCGTCGATGCCGCGCGCGGTCACCATCGCGCTGCCGGCCCATGCCCCCGCCTTTGGGCCGCCTGCCGCGGCCGTGATGTCGGGTGGGCAGGTGACGTTCGTCAATGGCCTCGCCGTCCCCATCCTGGTGCGCTCCACGACGTCGGCGCCCGCGCCGTTCGCGATGGTTATTAGAGCCCATGCGCGCGCGACCGTTACCCTGCGGCGGCCGGGGCTGTACCACTACTACGACGCGTCGACGGCGCGCCCGTCAACCCCGCCGGCTCCCGCGTCACTTGAATATCCCGCCCCGACAGGCTACAACAAGCCATCGGACGTCATCGTGCCCAAAGCGGGGTCGGGCCTGCCGCGACAGGGCTGGATCGCGGTGCTTGACCGCACCCCCGGCCTGCTGCAACAACTGACGATCCCGGCGGCCCATGCCGTGTTTACGCCCAAACTGCTCGTCGCCGTCGCGGGCAGCACGATTTCAGTCGTGAACCACGACGAGTACGCGCACAACTTCGTGGTCGACTCCGCGTCGCCGACCGGCGCCGCGTTCATGATAGACGGCACGCACGACACGCCCACCCACGGGGCGCGGCGCGCGCTCGTGCTACAGCAGCCGGGGCTCTACCATGTGTACTGCACGCTGCATACACAGATGGCCGGCATGACGGGCGGGTGGCACGATGTGACGGTGCGCCCGGCGTCGGATGGATGGGGCACGGGCGACGACCACGACCCAATGGAAGCATGGATCATCGTGCTACCGGCCACGGTCACGACGTAGCGGGACGGGAGGGAGTAGAAAACGATGCGTGTCTCCTTGCGCGCCATGGTGCTATGGACCTTTGCCCTGCTCGCCCTCTCGCCGTGCGTCCAGGGCGTCCTGGCTATCGCCACCACGGCGCGTTCCGCACAACAGGTCTCGACGCTGGAGCGGCACAGCCTCGAGCCCGCGGTAAGCCTGGCGCTGGTCAGCCAATACCTCGATCAGGAGCGCGCCTTCATCGCGCTCGACCTCGCGCACATGCCGCGGGCGCGCGTCGACGCCGTCGACGCCGAACTCGCTGGCCTGGACGACAGCATCGCGACCGAGGCCCCGCGCGTGCTCACGCCCGCCGCCTTCGCGCAGTGGCGTCCGGCCTGGCCGGCCTACCTGGCGGCGCGTGCGCGCTACCTCGACGTGGTGCGGCGTGGGGGCGCGCACCCGGTCCCCGCCACGCTCCTGTCGCGGCTCACGGACGGGCTCAACACAGTCCTCGACATCGTGCAGACCGACGCGGGGACGCACCTCTACGCGGGGCAAAACCTCTATCGCGCCGCGATAGTGAGCGATGAGGACGCCATCCGCGGGACTGTCGCCGGCTTCGTCGCGGCGCTGGCCATCGGCGCGGCCCTCGCCGCCCTCATCATCCGCCGCCTCAACCGTGGGCTGCACAATCTCCTCTCCACGGCGCGCGCTATCACCGGCGGCGCGCTGCACGTCCGCGCCGATGAAAGCGGCGGAGACGAGATAGCCGGTCTCGCCGCGGCCTTCAACCACACGACCGATGCCCTCCTCTCGGCCGAGAGGAGAGCGGATAGCGACGCCTTGACCGGGCTGCTCAACCACCGCGCCTTCCACAGCGAACTCACGGACGAGATCGCGCGGATACAGACCGATGGCGGGAGCGAGCTATGCGTGCTCGTGATCGACATCAATAACTTCAAACTGTTCAATGATACCTACGGGCACCCCGTCGGCGATCGCGTGCTGACGACGTTCGCCGATCTGCTGCGCGGGGAGTGCCGCGCCACTGATCGTATCGCGCGCTACGGCGGCGACGAGTTCGTCCTGCTGGCCCCGCACACCGGTCCGGACGATGGGCGCGCCTTAGCCCACCGGCTGCTCGACGCCTGCGCCCGTACGGCGATCCGCGTCCGCGAGGACGCCGCCTCGTTGCCGCTCGCCCTGTCTATTGGTATCGCCGCCACCCCCGCGGACGCGGATAACGCGCTGGCGCTGATGGAACTCGCCGACCGCCGCATGTTCGAGAGCAAGCGTGGCGGCGGGGGGCTCTACATGGCCGACGACGCGTTGCCCGCCGTGCGCCTGTCCCCCAACGCGCCGTTCGGCGTTCTGGACGGCCTGGGGACCGCGATCGACCACAAGGACTCCTATTACGCGCGAGCACTCCGAGTGGGTCGCTCGCTTCGCCGACGTGCTGGCGCAAGCGCTGGACTTCGACAGAGAGGCGCGGGAACGCCTCTGGATGGCCGCGCTGATCCACGATGTCGGCAAGATCGGCGTGCCCGACCGCATCCTGCGCAAACCGGACCGCTTGACCGATGAGGAATACGCGGTCATGAAGCAGCACGTCGTGCTCTCGGATCTCATCATAGCGCAGGTGATACCGGGGCCCGACATCGTGGACGCGGTGCGGCACCACCACGAGCGCTGGGACGGCCGGGGCTATCCGCACGGCATCGCGGGGACCGACGTGCCGCTGCACGGGCGCATCCTGATCATCGCCGACGCGGCGTCGGCCATGTATATGAGCCGGCCGTACCGCAAGGGCCTCTCGTTGGAGACAATGGTCGACGAACTGCGCCGCAACCGCGACACGCAGTTCGACCCCACGCTGACAGACCTGTTTGTCGACGCCCTCCTCGCGCCCTCGTCCCCGCTCAAGGCCGCGCCGCTAGGAGTAACCGTGGCGGCATGATAAGGAAAAGGGAATGGCTAGGTCAATTACCTGCCGACGTTGCCTATATGCCCTCTGATGTTAGCGTCGAGATACAACTCGTCCAGCATCATGAGGAAATTTGTCGGCGTGATGAAGCGCACATGCATAATTGTATCGTTCGATGGAAAGTCTTTGGTGTTGAGCGACACGATGTATTGGGCGCCTGAGGCGAGAGCAGCGGCGAGGATAGGGTCGTCGTCCGGGTCGGATAGCGCACCGTCTAGGAGGATGCTACGGTAGTCCGCGGTAGTTAAGACATCGGAGAGCCGATGCACAAGCGCGTTAACACGTTCGCGGTAGACAGAACGCTTGACACTACGAGCGATAGCCAACTCTACACGGACTCGAACCAACTCGCCGACGATAAACGTGCTCCATACGCCGGCAAAATACCCATCTCGCGCCAGAGGCCACAACCATTCGCGTTGCTCACCTACAAGGACGGACGTATCGAGGACGGCACGCGGAACATCCTGGGACAAAGACGTCCTTTGACTCAACTTCTCCTCCGCCAACCTTCTCGACCTTCGGCGACTAGCTGGGCAGCCTCCTCATCCGAGACCTCTTCTAAATCCAACGACGGGCCGGCGCGGCGCACATACTCTTCCACGGTTTCCCGGCGTATCGGGAGGCGTCCCACTTGATAGCGTGTGTAGCGCCCTTCCTCGACCCATTGCTTGAGTGTCTGTCCCGACACGCCGTACAGCTGTCCTACCCGTTCCATATCCTCGGCGACAGGCTCCGGCGCCACGGATGCGCCGTTGGCGCCGTTGGCAGTACGCACGGCCTCGACGATCGTGTCAATCGCCTGTGCACGCTCGATCTCGCCCCGCTGCCGCAATTCATCCGCGGCAGCTAGGGCCACCTTAATCGTTTGTGCCGTAACCATGCTTGCTCCTTTCCGCTCAGAACGTGGCGGCCTCTTGCTTCATCGGCGCCGTATCACGACGGGTAGCCCAATCTGGCTTCCCGAACCATATTTTGCGCTCCCCGTCGTATTCAATGGCGGCCTTTACCTGCATCTCTCCGTCATACAGGACAACCGGCATGCCAGATCGTAGGACGCTCAACATATCTTGGTCATCCTGTGCTGACCCCTCTTTACCGATGTAAACCCGCTCCTCCGGGTCCATCATCATGGTGTTAAAGTCTACATAAATATGAGCCGCCATTAGTCTCTCCTTATGGGCCTCGCGCTGGGTTCGGCATGCGTTTGAAATGAGCGCTTAGTTCCGCCGCTAGATCATCCGGCAGTATTTGGACTATTACTCCCGTCACCGTCATCAATGCCATCAGTGTACTATGGAAACCTTGAACAACCCAGTTTGATTCCTCCATCGGCGTCACGGATGATTACCCGGCGCGTGTGAGCGGCGTGGGCGCGCGGCGGGCGGGGCGCTCGTCGGAGAGGCGGCCGAGCAGGGACGCCAGCGCTTCGAGCGAGCGCAGGTTGTGCGCCGGCAGGAATAGGTCGACGTAGAGCAGCGCCGCGCTCATGCCGCGCGTGAGCGGCTGGTAGCCGTCCAGCCCCAACAAGGGGTTGAGCCACACCAGCAGGTGACAGGAGCGCTGCAGGTGCGCCATCTCGGCCGCGAGCAGCGCAGGGTCGCCGCGGTCCCAGCCGTCGCTGATGACCACCGCGATGGCGCCGCGGCCGAGCGCGCGGCGCGCCCAGCGGCGGTTGAACATGCTCATCGACTCGCCGATACGTGTCCCGCCTGAGAAGTCGAGCACCTCGCGCGCCACCTCGTCGAGGGCGCGATCGGGATCGCGCGTGCGCAGTTGGTGTGTGATGCGCGTTAGGCGCGTCCCGAACACAAACGTCTCGACTCCTTCCAATCCCTGCGTCGTAGCGTGCAGGAAGCGCAGCAGCAGGCGCGTGTAGCGGTCCATCGAGCCGCTGATATCACAGATAAGCACGAGCGGGCGCGATTCGCGCTTGCGACGGCGGCGCGGCAGCGCCAGGACTTCCCCGCCATAGCGCAGGTTGTGACGCACGGTCCGGCGCGGGTCAAGCAACCGGCCGTGGCGCGCGCTCTGGCTGCGGCGCAGGCGGCGCATGGGCGGCGTGAAGGTGAGGCCGGACAGCAGGCGGCGCAGTTCGGCGGACTCGGCTGGCGTGAGGTCGGCGAAGTCTTTGCGGCGCAGCGCCTCGGCCGCGCTGTAGGCCACGGCCTGGCCCTCGTCGCCTTCGGCCCCCGCGTCCTCCTCGCCGGCATCCGCGCCCTCGCCGGCCAGCAAGATCGTGCTCCCGCCACGCGCCGCCGCGCGGGTGGCGTTATGCCTCTGCCCGGCCCCCTCGCGGGGCTGGCCGCTCTCGGTCCTGGTATACTCGGCCATCGCCGCGCCGTACTCCTCGATGATCTGCGGCAGGCCGCTCCAGAAGCGCGCGAAGGCGGCGGCGAACACAGCCTCGTGGGCGTGCGCGTCGAGCAGGATGGCGCGGGCCGCGGCGTAGGCGTCGTCGCGTCGCGACAGGTCGACGAGGCCGAGCGCCTGCACGAGGTCAAGCGCCTGCCCCGTGCCGGGCGCCAGGCCCAGCCGGCGCAGCACGCCCACGAAGCGTAGCGCCGCGACGGTGAGGCCGTCGCCCTCGTTAGCTATCACCTGTCACTTTCGCCACCAGCGCGGCGCCCTCGGGGCCGTTGAGGCGGTGCAGGTCCTCCTCATACTTGACGACGGCGCCAAGCGTGGCCTGTACCGTTTCGCGGTCGACCTCGCGCTGACCCAGCGCCACCAGCGCCTCGACCCAGTCGAGCGTTTCGGAGACTCCGGGCGACTTGTAGAGGTCCATGCCGCGCAGGGCTTGCACCATGGCGCAGACCTGCTCCGCCAGCCGCTCCGACGCCTCGGGGACCTTCAGGGCCACGATGCGCCGCTCTTTCTCCAGCGTAGGATAGTCGATCCAGTGGTAGAGGCAGCGCCGCTTGAGCGCGTCGTGGATCTCGCGCGTGCGGTTCGAGGTCAGCACCACCACGGGCGGCGCGGCGGCCTTAATCGTGCCCAACTCGGGGATGCTAACCTGGAAGTCGGAGAGCAGTTCGAGCAGAAAGGCCTCGAACTCGGCGTCGGCGCGGTCGAGTTCGTCGATTAGCAGCACCGGCGGGACGAGGTCGGTATGCGAGATGGCCTGCAGCAGTGGCCGCGCGATCAGGAAGTCGGGGCCGAAGATATCTTTCAGGCCCTCGCCCTCGCCCAGCGCGCGCGTCTCGCCACGCGCCTCCAATAGGCGGATCTCCAGCATCTGGCGCGCGTAATTCCACTCATAGACGGCCGAACTGACGTCCAGACCCTCGTAGCATTGCAGGCGAATTAGGCGCGCGCCCATCACGCCGGCCAACACCTTGGCCACCTCGGTCTTGCCGGTGCCCGCCTCACCTTCCAGCAACAGGGGCTTGCCCAGGCGCAGCGCCAAGAACAGGCTCATCAATAGGGCGCGGTCGCCCACGTAGAGATGCTCCAGCAGCGCCTCTTGCAGCTGGTCGAGCGTCGGCGTGGTCACCGGTTGCGGTCGTCCCCCGTTCATTGGCCGTTCTCCTCGGTCGGTAGAGGCACGGCCGGTCCGCCTTCGCCCTCTTCCTGCATGGTCGACATATCACGCCAGTCGGGCGGTTCAATAGAGGGGACGTCGTGCAGGTGCGCGGCGTCGTTGTAGCGGCGCAGCCGCCAGCGCGACGGGCCGTTGTTGCGCGAGAAATACTCCCAATGGGTGATAGAGGTGTTGCGCGTGTAGAACTCGATGTCGGGGCGCGGCAGCGGGTTGACGCCGAAAAAGTAGAGAAACGAGTTGTCGATCACGCCGCCGTGACAGACGATCACGACGCGCTTACCCGCATACTGGCGGCTGATGCGCTCGAACGCCTCCGCACAGCGAAAATAGAAGGACGCCCAACTCTCGCCGCCGGGCGAGAGGGGCCGGAAGGGCTCTTGTTCGAACTCGGGGCCGCCGTAGCGCTCCCTGAACTGGTCTAGCGTCATGCCGTCGGCCTCGCCGGGGCGCATCTCCTGCACCTCGGCGTCCCAGATGATGGGCAGGTTCAGGGCCGGCGCGATGATCTCAGCGGTCTGACGGGCGCGTGGGAACGTACTGGCGATGAGGACGTCGGCCACGATTTCGCCCGTCGCGGCCAGGCGATCGCGCAGGCGCTCGGCCTGAGCCACGCCACGCGGCGTGAGGCCGCGATCGCCACGCATGCCGCCGATGATGGGCTCGACGTTGACCACGGCTTCGCCATGGCGAATCAAATATAGATGTGTCACACCTCTATTGTAGCAGCCAGCCGTCAGCTATCAGCCTTCGGTTCATCATTTGCCGCCGTTGCCGCCGTTTGTACCATCGGTCCGCCCCTGTTCACCTTCGTGTGCTTACCTACCTAAGTTTTGTGCAAACACCTGAATGACCCCCGCGCGGTAGGCTTTGTTTACCACAACAAACATAGCCACGAGGAGGTCATTCTGATGAGTACCATAGCGTTCGAGGACGGCGGGAAGCAAGA
>JAABUL010007016.1_pt1 | contig 12489 bp, 7 predicted proteins | sample 5559151 | NCBI WGS metagenome assembly JAABUL01 (sample SAMN10711876, study PRJNA513368) | rock metagenome | isolation source: Antarctica rocks | place: Antarctica: Victoria Land, Pudding Butte sud | reverse complement strand
GCTGTCTTTCAACAACTGGCTCAGGCTGTCTAACACAGGCTGCAGTAGATCTTCATGAAGGCCATTGCCATCCACATGTGCCTGAACCACAGGCATTTGAGCTCGCTGAGAGGTCGCTGAGCAAAGTTCTGGTGACATTCAGGCAAATGGTGTGCTGCAGGGCTGCAGGGCTTGCTGATCACCCTCTGATCACCTGCTGTGGCACAGCTGCAAGACAGACTAAGCTGCAAGCACATGCAGGGCACAGCTATCCAAACAGCATTGTCACCTGGAGCAATGCTAGTTGCTGCAGCCTCCCGGCTCCATCCTGTACTTCCAGGCAATCAAGCAATTCCAGCACCATATCCCCATCTGTGGACATCAACAGGGGTAGGAGATTCACCGCTGCACCGCGGTGCAATCACCAGCCTCTGACTTGAAACTGTCCGTGAACGGAGTCGAGTGTGCTTGAGCAAAGAGGGACGCCGTCGCCAGTATATGCCGCTGCTGGCACTGCAGACGCCCTTGTCTTCTCACGGTCTTAACGTCCTAACTCGTGACACTGCAAAGTCTGAGCGTCAACATAGCTTATCTCGCTTGCAACCTGAACCCTTTTTCGTGTGCAAAGAGTTTGCGCAAGCGACCAGCAGCAGCGTGGTCCACGCAGCTGTTTCTGCAAAGAGCAGAGCGGAAATTTCAGAATCCATCAGGAGTTGTGCCGTCAGTTCTGCCCTCCTGCTGTGCAGCCTGCTGTGATCCAACACGTTCCACCTCAATCTGCGATACTCTTGCGCACTACATCAGCGTCTTAGTTGCCGTTCTGCGATTCGAGCCGGTCCAACTTGTCAGCTCAGGGCTTGGGGCCCCCTGGACGCTTGCAAGCCAGGCACAGGCACACCCTTTGCAGAAAGATTCGAGCGTTGCTGAAGGGCCGACTGCCCATACCTCATGAACGATGGCAGATTTCTCAATCACGTTCGTACTGGACATGGCTAGCAATGATGTGCATCTCAGCAACACCAAACTCTTTGTGGAATGTCTTTATGCTGAAACCCAACAAGGGGGGCACTCAACCTACACCTGTGCTGTGAGACTGATGAGTATCACACGTCATGAGACTGATGTGTGATACTCAGCTGCAGAGGACTGCCCATACCTCATGAACGATGGCAGATTTCTCAATCACGTTCGTACTGGACATGGCTAGCAATGATGTGCATCTCAGCAACACCAAACTCTTTGTGGAATGTCTTCATGCTGAAACCCAACAAGGGGGGCACTCAACCTACACCTGTGCTGTGAGACTGATGAATATCACACGTCATGAGACTGATGTGTGATACTCAGCTGCAGAGGACTAACAGCAATACTTTGCTGGTTTTGCATCATTGTTTACATATGTCACTGGAGCGCAGCTCATCCTTGATGAAGAAGGCAGGTTTAGGGGCTTTGGAAACGTGTACATTGCCTCTTCCCTTCCCCTGGCTGTGTTCTAATCTTTGATCTTCACAGCACAAACTGAAGCAATATCTGTTTGGCTCATGCACAAACCTGGTGAGACTGCTTCAGTTCATGCTGCATCCTGGCTGCAAAGATAAAGGCTTACAACAACACAGCGTGTGCACACATGCAGTATATGCAGGCTACAACTCCTCCAGTCAGGCAAGCAGCATCCGCTCATTGGCAAGTCAGTGTGCATCAGCCTGGCAGACCAGCACAACAAGTTTGTCTTCCTACTCGTATAAGAGCAGGCGACATACTTTGCTTGAAGGCTGAACAGCAATTATGACTGCCACATCAGGCATTGCAGGACAGCACAAGAGCTACATAGACAAAAGGTAATATTGCCTTGCAAAGTGGCAGTCTGATGCAGAGTTTCTGACAGACATATTTGAAGCTGCAAGCATGTTTATGACAGCACCACATAAATGTTGCATGCGCTCTATGCCAGCAGAGCCCAGCAGAGGTCAAGAAGGCATCACACACTTGCTGAAGAGCCTTCATCACGTAGTATAGATATGTTGTACCGTCAGGCAAATTCTGGGCCCAAACTCTATCAAAATCAGTCTGTCAGCACCCATCACCCCAGTAGCTGCAGCACGTAGTCACTATTGTTACAGCCAACAAGCCTTATGATTTAGCGTCTGCAAGAGCAACTGGCTGGAGCTGTCAGCGGTCATTGAGGCAGATACCAGATGTTGCAGATGCATGTGCCCCGCAATACTACGGGGGCAATCGGAGTGTTGCTTCTGACACTGTGGCAGGAGAATAAGGCACTGCTGACCAAATCCCACCAGCCACATCAAGCGGCACCGGCGGACATTATGGTGAGAGAAGCCAAGGCACAAGGAGTGCTCATACATGCAAACAAGCTTGGTGCAGAAGCACATTTAAGCAGGGATCTGATTTCCTTGGGCTGCAGCATTGATGCAAAAGAGGTTGAGCAGTCTTAGTCCCTAGCCATGGTCACAGTATTTACTATGACAATAGCCGTGATGCAGCATCCTTCCTACTATGTATCACTTTGATACTCAGGATCATTGGCCTGATTTACTATGCTTTGGCACGCAAGCAAATCTGGCTACTTTGTGCACATGCTGTTGGCTATGATTGGTTGGACGTGATGTTGCGTGTTACGGGCCTCTAGAACTTGCAAGCTTGCGTTTCGCTTGCAAAGTTGAGTTGCTTTGTAGGTTGAGCTCAATGCTGGCCATGGTTTTGTTGGCCAACGAACAACCATTTCATATCACGTGGTATCGCTGCGACTTCAAAAGCGCTCTACCCTGTAGTCAGCTCTCGAGGATTTTGCATGGGTAGTTTGCGTGCTCGGGGCATCTTTGACGTAAAGCTATCCCTGAAGCTATCGTGAGCGTGAGGAAAGGCATTCGTGATGCAGCGGCGGCTCCTAGTGGGCCGCTGCCGGGACTGATTTCGCTTACTCTGCACGAGACCCTGCAGATTCTTACTTGAAGCTGTCCCTTGCGTGCACAGAGCAAACAACTTCAGGGTGTGAGCAATAGTCTTTCTCTCACGACCCAGTAATCGACGCGCAAGCTGCATATTCTTGGCGCTTCAGGTTTCTGTCAGCGTCGCCTGCTGCGACAACACTGGTGCCTTGCCTTGCCTACCGTGCTCTCTGTAACCCGGGCGTGAGGCTGCGATGGGCCTGATGTGAGTTTTGCTCTGCTGTGCTGCCTGTGTGTGTCCGCCTGTGAATGCACTGAACCATTGCACGCTGATTTTGGGTTCGAAACTGAAGATGCGCATGCGCATGCCAGGCTTGATCGAACCAATGTTACTGCTCCCATTTCGCTTTCTGTTTTCGTAAATGCAGAAGGAGCGTGATGAACGGCACCGTGCAACGTGGCCAAAACAAAAGTAATGATCAAGGCGACGATGCGAACAATACACATAGCAGGCAAGATGGTTCGACCTAGCTGACCTGGTTTGTTTGCGCTGTGAACGCCTAGGCCTAACCATTGCGAACAGATAATGGACAGATGCACTTGTCACTGCAGTATTTTACTTTGAGTGTATAGTCCCTCCCTTTAGCCTTTCACTTGCACATCCATACAGGGGTCCTCTTCCACCAGGCCCGCTTGAGCGGCGCCAGATGCGGATGCACTGGGTGGAGCAGAAGATTGCAGGATCAGGGAAGACAAAAGCATCACAACAACATGATGATGGGTCTGCGACTCATGACACTGCAGTTCCCCAACAGGCAAATGAGCCTGTCAAGAAGTGAGTTTGTATTGCTTTGCACAAGGATCTATCATGGTCTCTGCCGTGGCCTCACAGCTGCATTTGCGTAAAGCCAAGATCTGCTTGCACCGTGTCACATGATGTTTCAAAACCAAGGTACTTATGCCTTGGCAGTAGCAAAAGGCAGTCTAGAGGCTCTGTACATATAATGCTAGCCAAATGAACACATATATGTATATATTTATGGACTAGATAATACTACAACATGTACAGAAGACAAATGTACGTTGCTGTGTAAAAGTACCAGATTGTAGAAGATGCATGCATGGAAAGCAGTGTTTCGAAATTCCATGTTGGCATATTGAGTAGTGCGAGTCAAATCTGCTCATATATGCTTATATGACCTACACATACTCATCGCAATAAGGTCTGCAAATTGCAACACAGTGTAGCAATATAGTGGCTTCAACAGGAAAAACCACACTGCCATCACCAAGAAGTGCATCAGCAGCAACCAAAGGAGCATTGTTGTGATGGTCTTACTGTGAGGCATAAACTTGGGCAAACATGCAGCAGCATGACAACAGACCGCATTGCAGCAAGAAGGTAGCAGCAGCAGCTGTAGCAGCAGCCCTGTATTATGCAATAGCTACTAAGCAGCAAAAGCAGTAGCAGCAAGCAAACACAGCAGCAGCAAGCCAGCATTAATGGCACAATATTGGCACAATAACAGCAGCAAGCCTGCACTTTGGCACATGCACAGCAGCAAGTCACACTAGAAGTTGCGTTCGACAGCAGCATTAAGCAGCGAGCCATCATGGCCCATGCACAGCAGCAAGGCGTCATGTCATATAAACAGCAGCAAGCTGTCATGACAGCATTGTTGTAACAGGCAAGCATGCGCTTGATGGATATGCAGGTCATTGCTGTACCTCTGATACATCTGCATCTCCAGCAGGTTGAGATTCAGCAGCAAGTAATCTGAGCTGCCAAGGGAGGTCTGTATGGATGGTTGGATGCAGCCTGACCACTGGACTGTGAGGCAGATGAGGCTCCCTTGATGGACCATCTGACAGGCACCCTTGTAGAATCCTACACAACAGCATGCAACGACAAAGACAGCATCAACAGCAGGAGTGAATACTAGCAAGCAGCACCACCAGCAGTGTACACCAATGACATCAAGTAATGACAGCAAAACTTGAACGCAGTAGTTTGCACGCATCAGAGACGGAAGTATTGAAGGACTCTGCTGCTTAGCAGGGTTGAGTCCATCAGTGCCACTGTCAAGCATTCAGCAGCAGCAGCAGCAGCACCCACCCTGCAGCAAGATCAAGCACCTAGCAGCAACAGCATGGCAAGATGCCAAGAATGGCAGCACAGTGTGACAAATATAGAAGCATGCAACATTGCGGCAGTAGCAGCAGCAGCAAGGTGATACAGACACGCAAAACATGCTGCAATTTACCCTCTTCACACACGAAGTTAAAAATTTTGTGCTCAGATACCATCACTTGACAGTGACAGCTGCAAGCCTGTGCCATACATCATTACTCAGGCGTGGCATACATGTGCCCAGACAAACCATGAAAGCAGCAGAGATGCAGCAGCAGGGATGCCAGAAATGTACCAAGCTTGCACAGTATATGGCACCTGCCTCACGTAACAGATTTCACATGAAGCGCAGCCGCCAGACGTTGCACATGGGTTCCTCCTGTTGTTCTTGCTGCTGCACCATCAGCTTCCTCTCTGGTGACAGATTACTATCACAGTTCACCACTGACTATGTCTGCATTTGCCACAACTTGAGAAAAAGAAAAAGAAAAGACTACACCTTTCGGCGTCATTTTAATGAGAAGCCAAGTATTATACCGGGCTGCCCAGGCACAACTTGACAGCAGATGCATAGTTCATTTGGTCATGATGAGCGCTTCATGTCAGACCTGACCATGAAGACCAGTTGAGCTGCTTTCACATGGGTTACAATCTGGCAAGTCGAGAAAAAGCTTGCCCCTAAGGAGGTGCTATATCAACTGATGCTCTGCACTGGTCAACGATTGCATTATGCTGCAACGCCACCAAATAAAGCGCCCTAGATTGAGGTCTTTTGCAGCATACGCTGTGGGTGCAGCTGCCACTGCTCTACATGTTTAGGCTGACAGCTGGCTGCTGCCTTAACAGCAAGCTAGGCCATCTATTGACTGGCTTCTTGTCCCTGCCCTTTGATGCCCTTCTTGGCATCTCCCGCAACATGAGAGGGCACCGCCTCCTTTCAAAAGCCTGCACATCAGACGTTGCGCAAGTGTGATGGCCATCAGCGTCTGATACAACTGGTTTCACTGAACTCGACATGGCCACCAACACACGACGCATCCCATGCACATTGCCGCTTCACTAAACATGAAGACCGCAACCGCTCAAGTATCCCTAAGCTGCTGCATTGCTGAGTCTTCTCTAAGCTTAGAGGCATTGACAGCATTGACTGTAAGTATGTAAATATGCCAGAAAATGGCGGTCACGCTTGTGCAATGCTGCTGTTACACCAGCGATATGATAAGAGCTGAGGGGACTGTTACAGCCTAATTGATGCAGTTTTCATATTGCAGTACTCTGCCAAGTTTGGTGTGTGCATGCATAGTCTTAAGCACACATCAAGTCTGCTTCACCTGTTACGTGATCAGGATTGTCATGTGCAGTGACACCTTTGTGTTCAAACGCGAAACAGCAATCAGGGTCGTCTGGGTCAGCTGCTCTGAAAGTGCAAACAGGATAGCATTTGCTAGAGATGCCAAAACCCATAATTGGCTTGGGTAAATAGTGATAGTAGACTAATACAGGCAATAGCCCTGTCTGCTTGATGGTATTACTAACAGCCCTGTCTGTTTGCCTTCAGGTCACTCAATGGGAGGAGGCCTGGCAGCAGTGGCGGCAGGCTCCCACCCTGGCGATGTGGCCACTGCATTTCTTTATGGACACTGTGGAACTTCGAATCCAACAGAATGGACAGCCAATATCTCACTAGGTAGATCACCTGATCCTTGTCTGTCTGTGTATACATGCATGTCTGACTGCAATGGCATGAAGAGTGCTGTCTTCTTAAGTGTGCAAAATCTGCACATGCCGAGATCTTTACAAGGGCTCTATAGATAGAGCCTTGTAGACCAACAAGCCAGCTTGACCTGTGTGACTGGGGCCACCCGGCTTGTAGGGTCTCAACCCTAGCTATAGAACCCCCAGGCCTGTCCAAAGCAAACATGCCTCAGGTCCAGGAAAGTGTTGCAAAATGCTTGTGGTGCAGGCAGGCCAAGTCACTGACAACCCTTGCCTTCATGCTTTGCTGCAGTCCTCTGGCTCTCAAGAGCCTCAGGCAAGCTTACGGTTGACCTTAGGCTTTTCTTCAACAAACACATACACTGTATAGCACCATCTTTTCTCTTTTAAACAGGGGCTGTCGACTGCTATGCAGGTTTGCCAAGCCTAGGGCAATAGCTTCTATGGGAGTGCATTGCCTAGATAGGAACGGCTGTTATGCCCCCACCAACTGCAGCATGCCTATCAGCAACAGCTCTGACCCAGAGGGCTGCAGCCCCTCCTGGTGGTGCTGTGACTGGGACTCTGGGTTAGCTTCAGCTAGTGGACGCATTACACAAGGTTGTGGACAGCCTTGCTCTTTGTCTTGATGATTTGATTGGCTTGCAGCCAGCCCCTGCCCCTCCCCCCTGTCTGCCCCTGCCCCTGCACTCTGCTCATCCCGCGTGGCCCCTGCCTCCACCCTCTCCCCTGCTATCTTCCCTGCCCTCTCCCCTGCCCCCTCCCCTGCCCCCTCTCCTGCCTCTATCCCCAACCTCTTCCCTTCACTCCTGACCCTGTGCTCCCCCCACTGCAACCCCCTGCCCCTCCAGTTGCCCCTGGTCCTGCCTTGCCCCCTGCTCCTTGCCCCTGCTTGTGCTCCTGCTTGTGGCCCTGTTCCTACTCCTTGTCCTCTGCAGCTGCCCCTGCTTTTCCCCCTGTGCCTGCCCCTGTTTCCCTGCAGTCGCCCCTGCTCCTGCCCCTGCCCCACGTCTGCCACCAGCACCTGGTCATGTGAAAATGTGACACAGCACAAGATACATGTCGCTCCAAGCACAGAAATGTACCGTTGGTCATCCTGACTTACTCATTCCCATCCAGATTGTGGTATTGCACCAACTTATGAGCATTGCTGTTGCTAGTTTACAGCTGCAAATCATTTGCGCTATGCTGCCACAGTGCAACTACTGAGCTGCCCCTACACATACCCACACACAGACATACAGCCAGCAGTGGAGACTTTGCTAATTGCATGGATGAGTCATCACCTCTTTGGGAACCGCTTGGATAGCAGTACAGGCACATTCTGGAAATAAAACCTGATAGTACAGCATATTGAAGCAATCGTGCAACTTACAAGCTCAAGTATCAGTATGTGAAGGCATGACGTCATTACTTGACACAAGATTCGTGGCCAGACAGTCATAACTTATTGTTATACATGTCAGTCTTGCAACATTCATGCAGGAATGCACTCCTTGTGATGTCTGTCTTTCAGTTACGCTGGCGACACAAAAGCTATCTGTACATGTATATACAAAATACTTACATTTGATTGTGTCTGTGTGATATGACGCATGTCATGGGTTGTTGTGAATTGAATCAGCATGCCTTCAATATAAGGTCATTTTGGCTTGACATTGGAAAGGACTTGAGTTAGCACAAGCATCTTGGCTACAGCTATTCTATTGAGAAACACCACAGAGACTGTGTGAAAACAGATGCAAGTGCTGCCTATCCCATATGCAGAGAAGTGACAATAGCAATGTCAAAGTTTGGCCTTTCCAACAATTTAATGCCTACAGACGAATGCACAGTTGTCTAAAGGTTATTGACATTCAGCAACCCAGCCAGCCCACACTCTCAAGTAACCTGGTAGATCTGCTAGTTTTCTCTGCATTGCGGGCACGTATGGTCATGCTAATGTTGTTCATTCTCATTTAAAAAGAGGTGTTTTTTCACTCATGCATGATGTTCTGACACTTGCAGGCAGGCTGTAGCACAGCTGGTGCAATTTATCAACAAGGGCATGAAAGCTGATGAAGTTCCTGTCTTGGTCGCTCACAATGCGACAACAGGATGCTGACAGCAGAGTTCAGGCGCAGTGGTGTGAGCCTGCCAGACAGGTGGCAGTGGCTAGACAGCCTGCCTCTAGCCAGGAAGCTGCCTTCAGAACTGACTAGGTAACAGCCTGATCAACTGATTGCATAACTTGCTCCATTGAGACTGCCTATGATGCCATCAGTAATGAATCTCAGCAGGCTAGTGGGCAGACAACATCGCCACTCATTGCAGGCTAGCTCCAGTGTAGCGCCTTGACCATTCTGTTTTAGCTATCATTGGACTTGCACCTTTTCCAGCAGTTCACTTCTCTGCTTGCTGCCATGCACAGAATCTCCTGAATGGCTGCAATGACACCTGGCTGTCACATGCACCTTGCTTTGCATTCCACATTTAATTTAGCATGCCATTCAACCCGTCCTTGACCACAAAACAAGCTGCTGATACTATCTCAGAGGGTTCACATGTTTGTTGAAAAACGAAGCATTACCTTGCCTTCTTGAGCTTCCACACTGTCTATCGTGTGTTGACTGACACATGCAGGCAGCCCTGCGACCATGTTCAATACTGGTTCTCACCTCAGCATCCTGCCAAATAGCTGCTGGGGTGATTGCCCAGAAGCCTTGTCCAGTGGACAATGTCCACTGACTTTGCCCTTTTAACCATATTGCTTCAGACAATACTTTGACAGCTGTGACTAAGGATCCACACCATGTGCTCTTGGTGGACCTACTGATAGATCAGGCTCTCACTGTTGCAGGCACAGCCAGGCAGACCTGAGGGCATTCCTGGAAGTGCCCCCACCCCTGGTAGCGCACAGAGCAGCCGCTGATGTGGCAATATTGCATGAAGTTGTGAAGGGTTTAGCCAGATTGGCAGGAGTTGGGAACCTGGAGGGTCTCATGACCTTGGATGGAGTGCACAAAGGACGCTTCCAGACATATGCCGGTGGGTCTGAACATGAACATAATCACAGTAGCAGATGCTGCTTGTCACGCGAAGTTACTGATGGCATGTAGTGCAAAAGGAAACTCAGTAACAATACATCAGCTGACATACGATGTTATGTGCATTCGGCAGTCAGCTGGAGAGTGTGACTTAAGTCTGCGTTATGCCATGCGGAGACAAGAGTAGTGTACAGGTGTGATCTGAGCATTCACAAAGATGTCTAGCAGTGCTAAAGGCAGTGATGCGTCAGCATTGATGGCTTGCATCACTCTTCCTCAGTAAAGTAAGAAGTAACTTCCAAATGGCAGTAATGTGTCAGCACTGATGGCTTGCATGACTCTTCCTCAAAAAAGTGAGAAGTAAGTTCTAATGATAAGCATCATGCTTAAACATATGTTTGAATTGCAGGCATCTCACTGAAAGAGGATCATGTTGGGAAGTAATGGGAGTCTCAGTAAAGTGAGGAAGCCTGCAATATCAATGCATTGGCTGGTTGCAGATTGCTGAGATGTACATATGTTCAAAAACTTCTTTTGGTTTGGGTATGCGAACCATGCATGTACACATGTATACACTGTACTATTAAGGCTGAGAGTTTGAAAAGTGCTTTGCATTTGCTTTTGCTGCTATCACATTTGCAGTCAGCTGATTTGCTCACACCAGGCACGCAAACATAGACCATACCTGATCGTTTGTGCAAATTTGTTGTTTTGAAAGTTCAGGTTTCTCACATTCCATTCTACCAGTTATCTTTATCTGCTATAAAGCCCTGCCAACTGCATTGAATTTGGCCATTGCAGACGTGTGTTGCATCCCAATGTCCCTGTTACTGGTCTTCCAGCTCGGGTACCCGTTTGTATTGACCATGCACAGCATCTGTGCTCCAATCACGGCCGTGTGGGGCCAGATGTGAGTCGTGTGCCATACGCAGCCTCTGATGCCCTTGATACATTTGAGTAATCTATCTGAATCAGCACAGTCGGCCGCTGAGAGACGGATGTGTTACAGACTGGATCTGAGTTACTGCATGACCATGCAGCTCAACATCAACAGAGCCTGAAGGCAGTCTGTGCTACAAAGTTGCTATTCCTCTGCTCTGCATGTTTGCTAAAGAAGAAATGCACCTTATACTGCACCTCAGTGCGTGTGTGCTGCTGATAGCAATGATGATGAGCTATGAGGCATCACATCTTACCATGTGTGCACACTGCTGATCTCAGATGTCAGTCAACTCGTCTTACCTTGACTACTCCAGTCAGACACACGGCTATAGAGCGAGGCACTGAGATGATTGAGAGGAAGTAACATGAGGGGAAACATGACTGCATGCAGGCTAACACAATTACAGAGGTGACACACTGAGCTGGGTATGTACAAAGCCATCAGGGCAACCATGCCTGCTCCTGACACAGAAAAAGGTCTGGAGAATTGGCAGCCTTTTCACTGCTTCGAAACAGAATGTCTGTACACTGAACCAGAAGAGGACTAGGAGAATGCCAAAAGGCTAATTACACCACTAACAACATGGCTTTCAGGATTTGATTCTTGTTCACAAATCATACTTAGCGAATGCCATGCAAGATCAAGGAGTCACTCACAGCGTTTGTGGAGCAAAACCACACTGTGTGGAGTAAAAGGGCTTGCGCAGCTGTGGAATGACACAATCAATGAAAAAGTAATGGTCCTTGCTGGCCTCATTTGTTTACGATGCAACACACGCTGCACAAATCAGCAACGTCTGCAAAACTTGTGACCGCTACATGCACCCATACTCACCATAGTCAAAAGGGTGCACGTCCTGTATCATTGCCTCGCACTGTGTACACCGCAGGAAAGGATGCATTCAAGGAGCAGCAGCACAAAGGAACTAGTATTAAGGCCGCTGGTGCTCCTGATGCAATAGCATGTTTTGTTGCATGAAAGTTTGAAATCCTTCAAGTATACGCCACCTCAAAGCTTCTGGCAATCAAATAGTTACTAGGCTCTCATGCAGCTGGCTCGCTGGTCTCAGAAATTCTGGGGGACTTGCCAGGGAAGCCACCGTCACTCCCATTGTCATCAAAGTTCTCAAAGCCGTCCACCAGGCTTGAGGGCTGTCGTGACAGATCCTCTGAATCAGGACCTGCACAACAAAAACACTTACGCATGCTGGTGTGCATCAGAGCTGCGTGATGGCATGGGTGATGCATGGCATAAAGTCTGCTTGCAGCAGCAATGACAAAGTCCACACTACCACAAGGTACCATGAAAGCTCCTGCAGCGGTTTTCTATGGCCTGTTGTGTCACACAGATAACGCTGCACTATTGCTGCAGCACTACATGCACATGCACAGAACAACAGACCTCAGAAAGTATAGTGGATGTGTACATCAACTGACCAAGTGCATTGTGATAGCATAAACTACTCTGTCAGCCACTGGAGGCTGTGTGATACCCTCATAAACGTGCACTCTGTATTTAAGCCCACAGCTGTTGCTGTGCTTATCAATGTTGCAGCATGTATCCATCAGCTTCAGTTGGTGGACGTGCACGCTGGTGTATACTGAAGTCTGACTTGATCACAACCATCCTTTGTGGGCTGACTGGCTGGCTGTTGTCATGTCATAATTCAGGACACAAACATGCATATCCACTGTTTCAGGACACAAACATGCATATCCACAGAAAACAACTAAAGCTGAGAGCTGCATGGCGCAACATTGTCAAGCACACCAACAGCAGTGAGCCAGA
>JAABUL010007014.1_pt1 | contig 12490 bp, 16 predicted proteins | sample 5559151 | NCBI WGS metagenome assembly JAABUL01 (sample SAMN10711876, study PRJNA513368) | rock metagenome | isolation source: Antarctica rocks | place: Antarctica: Victoria Land, Pudding Butte sud | reverse complement strand
AGCTTTCATCATTTGCATTGTTTTGTAACATTTCAAATGCACTACTTATTACAATTTCGTGACTAGATGATCTTTTTGTGAGCTAATAAACTGAGCTGTCTGATATGTTTTGCACATTACGCTATTTACGAAGTGTGCATTTTGACAGTTGCAACATCTAGAAATCATGTGATTGCATGATTACTCATCTTTGCACGTAAATAATTGACATTTATGATTTCAGATTTGATGATTTTGTTCGCAGTACAAGCATCTTGATGATCTGTTGCATTTGTTCTGCAAATGCTTGAATGTTTAACATTTTTGACATTGATCATTTGATTGATAATCTCAATATTCAACTGTTTGATATGTTGATCTCGCAGTTAAAAGTCATTTTTTTCAGATGTTTTTGCACTTCTGCTTCGATTTTGAACGTCAATATCGTTGAAGCATGATTCTTTCTTGCTTTATTTTCATCTTTTGATAATCATATTGAAATACTAACATTATGACGAAACAATCACAACACACGCAAAACGAACTTTTGAACAGAGCATTATAAACGAGAGAGAAAAGATTGAGTAGACGAATAAACGATGACGAATTGCATAAGCAGCAGTAATGCTGATTCAATGACGATTACAAGCAGCGTTGACTCATTGCAGAGAGACAGCGACGCAAGATCTAAATGCTCACGCAATGATGAGATGAAAGTTATCAGCATCATTGATCTACTAACACAAACATCGACGTTAGAGAAAGAGAAGAGCAAAGATCATTCACGAAAAGAAGTGATCTTAAAGCTGATTCAACGTCTTCAAAATGTCTCAGAAAGAAAGATTGAAAGTCAAGATGTATTCATCGCGAAGAATGTACAGAAGTTGAAGACATTCATTCAACTTCTTAATAAACAACTACAAACACAAGAAAATACGCATTTCTCATTCAAAACATCATCATGAGTCGATGTAGCAAGAGAAGAAGCAACAACTGAAAAGCAGTGACTCAGAGATGATCTGTCATTGCTTCGCAAGAAACGCGAGATTCTAGTGAAAATAAGAAAGAGAAAAGAGATGAAAGAGATACAAAAGAGATCGATTGATCAGATCTTTCAAGAAATTGCAAACATGTCGATGATGCAACGAAATTTAATAGTGTCGCTTCGCAAGCTTAAAAGCGAAGACATTGCACTTCACGCAATGAGCTCGAAAGCTTAAGCAGTTCTAGAAAAGACTCAGACATGAGTGAAGAAAATCGCAAGCTCAGCGCACGTAGTGCGTAGAAGCTTCGCGATACTAGCACATGATGTACACATCACACTGAACACAAGCAATCAGAAGATGATCATCAAAAAACTAGTAAAGAACAACGCGAAACTTCATGAAGATCTAGAGATGCTGAGAATAGCTTGACTTAAGAAGATAGTTGAAAGTGAAAAGACTCACTCATCGCTCATTGTAGAGATTGTGATCAAAACGATGACGAATCAATTACTAGACATAGACATGCTGAACTCATATCAAGAATGCTCATGCAAATTGTTTGAAAAGAACTGTTGTATCACACAGTGCTATAGATGCTTCGATTTTGATCATATGACTAAATTCTGCAAAAACGAAGAGTGTTGCTTTAAATGCGCAGACAAACATCACATCAAGAGATGCGTTGTGTTGATGAATAAAAGATGATGTGCAAACTGCAACGACAGTCATGAACTCTGAAGATACTCATGTCTTAAGTGAAAACTACAGATAAAGCAATCAGAAGAAATCTTTCAAAACAGATTGATCAAATATTCTGAAACGTCAAAAGACAATTGCTCATTCTCTTCTTTCTCTCTGAACTTCTTGAGTTCAATGAATCTTGCAAGTTCAATGAACTCATCGAGTTCAATGAACGTCTCAACGATGACAAGCAGTCGAGACGTTGACGAGTCAACATGACAAGTGATGAAAGTCAAGAAGAGACGAGTCGATCGCTCTTCATGCGTGATTAGTAACTCAGAAGACATGACGTCTGAATAGATACAGAAACGTCAAATCAGAAAATGCGAAAGATTCTTGATGACTAAAAGCATACAAAAAGTCGTTTCTGCACAAAGTCAACAACAGCTACAGATAACTTTATGATGAATCAAATCTTTCTGCGAATTCTACAGTACAACATCAGAAAGTCATTGAAAATTCAGAAATCATTTCTGATAGACAGAGAAGTTCGTAAATTCGACATAATAGTCATTCAGAAACAAGATTGCAACATCAACGCATTGCAGATATTTAGCTCGACTCACAACTTCTTTCATCTAGTGAGAGACTCATCATTTCAAGCAAGAACATACATTTATGTCAACAAGTGTTTAAAACTCAATCAATGAGCAATGAAAATCATTGAATCAAACATCTGCTTAATCAAGCTACAAACTAGCAACTTGAAAGGCAAGATACAGACGCTACGACTCATAAACATCTACAATTCGTGCTCGCTGTCTATTATCTTCACAGAAGAATCATCTACTATTTCTCGTTTGAACAAACTAATCAAAGATGACTGCAAACAGCTAATCGTAGAAGATTTTAATCTGCATCACTCACATTGAGAAGACAGAAGATGCTTTACTCATCACACAGCAATGAATGCTCTACTAAACATCGTTATGAACGCAAGACTAGAACTACTGCTTGAATCAGGCACAATTACTAAAGAGATTCACAATCAGCTCACAACAATAAATCTAGTGTTTGACAGCGAGAAAATTCAATTCATGATACACAAATGCAAGATGAGAATTGATCTACATCAAGAATCAGATTATCTTTCGATTGTCACGAAGCTGTGTCTACGCACATTCTTCATGCAGCTCACGACTTGTTGATTATGAAAGAAAATGAACACAGAAGCATTAAACTTTCATTTAAGAATACATCTTTTTGTCGATTGTTTTCTTGATGACAAGACAGCGATAGATGACAGAGTAGCTGAAATCACTTATGTGCTACAAAAAATTATCAAGAAGTCTACTTCTTGAGCAAAGTTGTTGATTCAAGCATGAGACTTTTGAAATCAGATCTGCTCGAAAGTCGTGACGAAATCGCGATGACTATGAGTTGTATGAAAATCGCAGAGTACTCTAGAGGCATGAAACGACTATCTGAGATACAATGATCACAAAAACAAGATCATTAAAGAAACAACAAGATCATTAAAGAAACAAAACGTTCACATTTTAAATCACAAATGCATGAGCTGAGCAATGAATTGAAATCAATTTGACGCTTCGCAAAATGAGTCAGAATCAAAAGTCAGCTACTTAAGAAACTTTCGCAGTTTTCATCACTAAACAGCAACGATTTTAATCACATAGCAGACTCATTCGAAGAAAAAACAGAGATGCTACAAAAGAAGTTCTTTTCATCATTGTCTCAAACAGATATCAGTGACATTTCAAAATTGTTTATATCACTGACAGTGTCATTTGATTCAGTCTTATTGCAAGATGAGATAAGACAGATGATTCAATGAGTAAAAGTCAACAAAGCATCAGACGCATTTGAAATTTCAAATAGAGTGCTTCAAGCGAGTTTAACAAAACTGACTTTGATACTAATCAGTCTATTTAATGTATGTGTAACTCACAAATATCATTTAAAGCAGTTCAAAAAAGCTCAGACAATAGTACTGCGCAAATCAAAGAAAAGTGATTACATTGATTCAAAGATGTATCGACTCATCGCTCTGCTAGACATCATGAGTAAGACACTAGAATCAATCATGATCAAAAGATTAAGCGACATTGTTGACTCATCACATGCTTTCGAACGCTCAAATGAGAACGAGACGCAAGCAATTCATGATCTCAGCGCTGAATCTACTAGTAGATTAAGTACATGCAGTATGAGACTGCAAAATCAAGTACGTAGCATTCATGCTTAGTTTAGACGTTGCTGAGACGTTCAATTATGTCTTGCACACTAGACTTCTGCATACTTTGAGAATGAAAAGAACATTGAACTACATAGTCAAATGAACTCGCAGCTTTCTGAAAGACAGAGAGTCATTGCTGACGTTCGATGAACAAATCAGCGCGATGTAACAAGTAAACGCTGACATATTGCAAAGATCTCTCACATCATCGATTCTCTTTCTATTCTTTAACACAAGTTTAATCGAAAAATGCGAAGCTTTAGAAATCAAAATCAAAGTGCTTGACTTCGTAAATGACATCAATATTCTGATCTATGACAAAATCACAGAATCAATCTGCAAATTGCTGAGTCAAGCATATGATGTCTGTGCGAAGTGAGCTTGAACTCATGACACTACGTTCGCTTCAGAGAAATACAAACTCACTCACTTCACTTGTAAGTCAAAAATATTCGACATGACAGTCAGTTTACATCTAGAAAACTTGATAATAAAGTTGAAATCAAATGTATGAGTTCTTGAAGTGCAACTGAACATGAAACTATGATGAGATTCGCATCTTTATCAAATAGAAGCAGATCACGTCATCAAGATGCTGATGCTTAGTTGACTTGAGATTTTCATCTGAGAGACTACATTTACAAAAGCAAGACAGATATACTCTGCAATGATAAGATTAAAAATGAGGTTCGAAGCATCAGTATGACATCAACGCGATAAAGAAGAAGAATTGTTGAGTACGAAATGAAGACTAGAAACTCTTCAGAATCAAGCGCTGCGTCATGTGATCAACGTTTTCAGAAAAGTGAACATTGAAACGTGTTGAGATCATGTCTAAATCATTCAATCAAAGAGACTTAAAGCTGATATCAATGTATGTATTGTTCTTTAAAGATAGCTATAACAAGACATTAAGAATACAGAAGAGAAAGAGTGCAAGCTCTTTTATAAATAATAACTTGAGACTGCGCTAGACTCGATACAGATGTGATGTAATATGTCAGATGTGTTTGTCTAAAAAAATGATGAAAGAGATGAATGAAGAAAGTGCTGAACAACGAGAAGAAGTGCTGAGAATGACTTGAAGAGATGCGTTAGATTCAAACTAGGCATAGCATTATGACTTGCTTTAATCAAATTGATTAGAGTTAAATCTGAACTCTGATTCATTCAGACATGTTCATAACATTATTTCTTTCTTCGAACATTCATGTTTGCATAAATAGAAAAGAAATAAAAGCAAAAAATTCATCGTGTTTTCAATTTAGTGCGACTTATTTGAATATAGCTTGTGAAATTCATTCAGAACTTTCTTTGAGTCATTGAATTTTTCTTTATCAACATAGTATCATTCATCATCACAATCTATCTCAATTCATTTGACTTTGTATTGTAGTCTTTCTTTATATCGTCTGAAGTTTAATATATTGTCTACTTCTCAGTGCTCTTCATTCTCTTCAATGATCATTAATCTAGAGAGTTCAGAGTGTTGTTCTGATAGAAGATTATTTGATGAAGATCGTAGATACTTTGAGCTGAACACTGAATGTACATGCTTCATGCTTCTAGATAGCTGAAGATGATAGAAGATCTCAACTTTGACTGTGATTGAATAGAGATTAAGCTGCTTGTCTTTCAAATCTTTGCATGATTTAATGATTTTGATGTTTTCAAAGACTAATCAAACTTGATCATCTACTTCATAGATGACGTCTTGTCTATGCTTGTTTATCTGAGCTTCAATGATCTGCTTGATCTTTTTCAATTGTTGATGATTGAAGATAAGAAGTTCGCTCATTTAAGTGACAATGTCATTGATCTTTCTAGTCTCAATATGTTGACGAGTCATTTCATAATCAGTCATATCTGAATTGAAACTCATTCGAGAGTGAAAGTCTTTATTGAAGTAGAAAGAAATCATTGAGATAGTCAAGAATGTATTGAAATTGTTACTGAATTTCATCATTGAAAGTCATTTAGCTCAATCATTCTGCATGTAATTGCAGTAGATTCAAAGTTCGCGTTCAACATCTTGATTAGTTTGTTTCAACTGATCATCGATCTTTGAATGATAAACTGTTGATAGATTGACTTTGATCTTCAGTCGTTTACAAAGACTTTGTCACATGATCGATATAAACTGAAAATCTCTATTCAAAACAATAGAACTGAGTAAATCATGAAGTCAATAAACGTTTCATAGCATGATTCATACTGTTTCTTCAATTGAGATGTCATCATCTTCTCAATGACAGAGAACATAGTGACGTTCTTTGAAGAGACGACATATGATCATGCAAATGACGTTATAGTTTTTCGATAGAAATAGCTCAGTGATGAAGTTCATAGCTATATCTTGTCAACGCTGCTGAAAGATTAATAAAGACTGAAGCAAATCATTCATATCATCTTGAGATGCTTTGCTTCGCTGACAGACATGACAGTTTCAAATGTATTGTTGAATAGTTGCTTGATGATCTGATCAATAGTAGAAGCGTTGAACTAAATCAATCATTTATCTAATGTCAGAATGCAAGATTGATGATTGATTATGAATCTCTTGAAGCAATTTCGTATGCATTTGTTTTAACATTCATAGTAAATTCTTTTTGAATAAAACGTTGTCAATGATTTGACAGTTCTTTAGCTTCATGTCATGAAGCTTCAGTTCATCTTTGTTCATAGTTTGTCAATATTCATTGCATAGTTCATTCTTCTGATTGACTAGATGTACACGTTGATAGAGATTAGTCTCGTATTCAGATTCAATTTCGAACTTGATCAATAAAACGTTTATTCAATTCAAGATCAATATAGTTTGAAAACAATTATTTATTTCTTTAGCTGATTCAAAACTATCGATCATCAACATTCTAGTTAAAGCATCGACTTTGATGTTTATTTTGTCTGATCGAAAGATAATTTGAAAGTTAAACTTCAATAAAATATTCAGATAGTTTGCTTATCATCAAGTCAGCTATTTGTTTTTCATAAAGATCTTCAAAGTCTGATGATCAGTAAACATCTGAATAGATAGCTCAGTATCTTCTAGTTCAAGTCATCAGTGTTCGAAGCATCAAATGATAGTTAGTAATTTCTTGTCATAGATGTGATAATTGCATTCAGCTGAAATCATGCTCTTGCTATAAAAGACTATTGAGTGAAGCACACTCTCATCATTGTACTGAGATAGTATGTCGTTTTTTACATAGTTGAATGCATCAATTTTCAAAATAGCTTAACATTTGACATTGAAATGACGCAGAACTGAGATTGAGCTGATCTGCTTCTTTAGATTGTCAAAGACTTCAATGCAAACTTCATTTCAAACAAAAGACGTGTCTTTTTGAGTCAGCTGAGTGAATAACTTGACTAGTTTTGAAAAGTTCTTGATGAAGCATTGATAGAAATTGACGAAGTCAACAAAGTCTTGTATCTCTTTTAGATTGATAGATGTAGCTCAATTGACTATAGCTTTCACTTTGATAGAATTCATGCAAAGATCTTGTTTGAATACTATGATCTTTAAGAAGATTGTTTCTTTTACGTTGAATTCGCACTTTTGAATATCTATCTGCAGATCAGCATCTTGTAAACAATCTAGTATCATCTTGACATGTTGTCTATGCTTTTTTTGAGTCTTGCTGTATATGAGAATGTCGTTTAAATAAGCTTGACAAAAGTCATTTAGAAAGTTTCATAAAACATTGTTCATATATTGCTGAAATGAGGTTGAATTGTTTGTTAATTCAAATGATAGAATCTTTGATTTGTACGCTTCTAGAGCAATAATGAAGATCGTATAGTTCTCACTATCAAGATGCATACGAAGTTTGTTGAAAGCGAAAATTATATTCAGTTAAATCAGATGCTTGCAGTCAATGATTTTGTCAATCATCTCATCTATGAGCAATAGAGAGTAGCGATTTCTTTTGATAATGACATTGAGCTTTCAATAGTCAACGCAGAAGCAAAGATCATCATTGATCTTCAGAGCGAATAAAACGAGTGAGAAATATGAGATTTTGTTAAAAGTAATAAAACTCTTTGATAGATTTTCGTTCAGATATTCTTTGATCTTCTGAAGCTTGTAGAGTGACATTCAATAAGCTCAACATCTAGAAGAAGTGACATTGTTAGTGAACTCTATCTTATGATCATATAAACGATGAGATGATAGCTTATCAACTTGAGCTCAATCAAACACGTCGAGAAAATTCTGATATTTCAAAGATAGCTTGACTTTGATGTCTTCTAGATTTTGAGCTGATGCATCAATGAAAGTGACGTCTAGAACATTCAGTTCACATTGAGTGTTGTAAACTATTTCTCTATCAATATCTTTAATCAACATAGCGAAAATCTCGATGCAATTCTTCTTTGATCATTTAATCAGTACATGAAAAGATGCAGCTTTCACATTGAACATAGAAAAGTTCTTTTTTGAAGCAGTAGAAGTAAGTCGTTGAAGCACTTTGAGAGCTGAACTGATAGAAGAATTTGATGATCGTGATCATTTTGAGTGTGAAGCTCTGACTGACATCAAAAAAACAGAAATGAAAGCTTTTAATTGATTCAAAAAACGATGACATTGTTTTGCATATCTAGTAGTATTTCATTTTTATTCAGTCAGAACTTTTCTAATATGACATCATGATGATCTATATCAGCTATTAACATTGAAACAGTCAATTTCTTATGACTTTCAACTGTGAGATTGAGTAGAATTTTATGAATAATGATCTTCTTCGTCAGCTTTCCGTCATATTCTCTTATTAACTTCTCTTTAGCTAGTTATATGAGTTGAATTTCAAGCTTCTGACATATTTGATCAACTAGCTTTGTATGAATCAAGATGTAGATCATCAAGTCACTATCTATCAGAGATTGTAGCTTGAAGAATTCGTCTTGCGAGAATAGAGTGACATTGACTAGAAATGACTTTTCGAAGTAGTTCTCTTCAATAGATGAAATTTCGTCGATTAGATTTCACAAAGAAATGATCTTTATCTCTTCAATGACTCTGAAAGAGATGACTAGTTTTTTTGAATCAGACTATGAATTGAAGTTCAAAGAATGATTAAACTCGTCATTTAATGCGTTAATTCTGAAAGATCTATTCAAGCACTCTTTAGAAGTATGATCAGACTTATGACAAAGAAAGCAGTTTTCAATTAGTAAGTCATTTTCTTTGATGCTAGTCAAAACAGCGTCGTGTGATTTTGACTGATCAGTCATCTTCATTTCTATGATTCTACGAGTAGCTTTTTATGATTCTTCAGCAAAGATGATCTGTTTAGTTGTTTAAGCTTTGATCATTGCTTCTCTATTCTTGATCTCTTCAATAGCTTGTTGATCATTATTTAATTGAATGAGATAGAAACGAATTTCTTTCAGAGTACTGAGTTGAATCAATTAAGTTACTCAAGCGAATTAAAGTCGAAGATTTATTTTATTCTTTAAATCAACGATCAGCTGTTTTTCTTGATAGTCTAGATAAAAGAATAGTCGTTAAAATTGAGTATAAAACTCGCTGAATTTCTTCTGTTCTTGAATTAAGTTGTAGTAGTTTCTACGAAAGTTGACTTCTTTATCTGAGTCATTGAACAACTGAGCTAGCTCTTTCAAAAGCTCATCAATAATCTTGTATGAGTTGAAACAATCACGTTTGCATCTTGACTGAGTGATCTCAGCTGCATCATTGAATAATCTGAAATGTACATAGCTCAGCTTGACTCATTCACTTGAAAAGAGATTGACGTTGATTTTCAGCTTGTTCTGAACTTTTTCATATCAGTTCTCTCAAATAGAGTTCTTTTCATCAGTGAACAACGAAGAATCGAGTATTTTCTGAAATCTAGAACGCTCAGAGTAGATTGACGATGACAAGATAATCTCTCTAGCTTGTAGTCTAGCTTTCAGCTCTTCACATCGTTTCTTCAAAGCTTTCATAGTCATAGAAGATGTTATGATTTCAGCGAATGAGTTGTTATCTTCAACAATGAAGAATGAAGCTTCGAAATGCTCTTTGAAGAGACGAAACATGATGAGAAAGAAAAAAGAGATTGAATTGAACGAGTGTTTTTTTAAAAGAAAGAAATCAAGCGAAGAGCAATGCTTGACAATAGAAGGTAAAGTCATTTTTGTTGTTTGATTTGAGAGTTGATTGATTCTCTTGATCGATTTAATTTTCTAGCAATCAACGAAGATTCTTTATCGCTGATTCTATTAATCGAAATGAACGATGCATACTTAATGAGCTGTAAGTCATCTAGCAATTCAATCAGTCTCGCTGTTGATTCTATAGACTCTCTAATGTTGTTCTGTCTTTCGATTGCGTCGATCATCAGATAAACGAATTTCTTTAGACTCAATCTGCCTGAACGAGTATATTGAACGAGTAATGAGTATCTGTATCATATGATAAACGAAATTCTTAATGTAATGTTGAGATCGTGCCTAGATCATTCAATCAAAGAGACTCAGAGCTGATATGTATGTATTGTTTTTTAAAGATAGCTATAACAAGACATTAAGAATACAGAAGAGAAAGAGTGCAAGCTCTTTTATAAATAATGACTTGAGGCTGCGCTAGACTTGATACAGATGTGATGTAATATGTCAGATGTGTTTGTTTAAAAGAATGATGAAAGAAGTGAATGAAGAAAGTGCTGAACAACGAAAAGAAGTGCTGAGAATGACTTAAAGAAATGCGCTAGGTTCAAACTAGGCATAGCGTCATGACTTGTTCTAATCAAATTGATTAGAGTTAGATCTGAACTCTGATCAATTTAGGCATGTTCGTAACAAAACGCTGAAAGTCGAAACATACACATTCTCGCTACATGTTCATCTGAATAAGCTTCAGAATCAAGTCACACTACACAGTTGAATCAACGACAGAACACAGAAGACTCAACGAGCATGCAAGATCATACGTGCTCATCTGATAGAAACTAATAGACTCATCTCTCGCAAATTTTCAACCTTCAAAAAAATAATGTTTCTGAACGCTTCAATTCGCGAAGAAGCAAAGATACAGTCTAGATGCAAACGACTCGATTTCTTAATGATAACTCAAACAAGCGAACGTGCAATTGCACAGTTTCACAAAAGTCAATGAAATCTTCGATGAAAAAACTACAAAAAACGCATTGCAGACATTAATGCATTTCTCGTTCAAAGGTTTCATCTATTCAAGAAGTCAGTAAAGATGCGTGACAATCTTCAGAAGATTGAAAGCACTCTTGCAACTCATATCAGAATCAAATGCATAGAACTGAAGATTTATCTGCACTCGAGAAACGTGTCAAGCGCGAATAGTTCTCGATGCAACTGTGAATGAAGTCATCAGACAGTCAAGCATATTCTGATGCACTGCTCAAATTGAACGCATCTTTGATTGAATATGCTACGAGACGTCGACTTCGCGAACTATCGAGTCATCGTCCCAATCACGAAGAGTCTCAAGGCAACAGCGAGAATGATGATGAAAATGAAGCTGCTGAAGCAGTTTAGAATGACAAGAACACTCATTCTTTAACGAGCGATCATCGCGAACAAATTTGATACATAGTCTCAGTTTTATCGTCTCGACTACATGTAGCAGTCGTATAGACAGCGAGCGATTTTCTACCTCAGAGAGTTTTGTTCACTCGACACACATAGCATAGAGTTCTTCATGAGTCGACCTAATCAATGTCACAAGAGTGTATGAATTTATTATTATTATAATCATATTGAATTGATTATCAGCTTCAATTCAGAGTTGTACTTCTCTAGCTCAATTCTCAGATATTTCATTTTGATCTTCATGTTGAAGATTTCAATTTTCAGACTGTGTATGACTATTTTGTGTCATTTCTCATCTTTCTTAATGCTTTTAACATCAAAAACATGCTTTCATATTGCTCTTTGCGCTAGTAAGACATCTGCGATGTATTTTTTCAAGATCATCAAAGCAATGTTGTTTCTCTTTAACGTTTTGACTATCGTGATGACTCTTAGATCGATTTTCGCCTTTTTCAATGCATTATTCATTGAATCTCGCATTTTCATCATCTTCAACGTTCAGTTCTCATTTTTGAGATTGACAATGAGTCTTCTTTCGCGATACGATATTTCTTGTGATTTTGGCGAGAATTTCTTGATAATCAGATTTCATTCGCCTGCATTTGCATTTGTATTTGCATTTGTATTTGCATTTGTGTTTGCATTTGCATCTGTGACTTGAGCTGCTTTTTACGCATATGTGAGCTTCTGCGTTGATTTTTGCGATTTTTGCATGACTTGCGACGTTTGCAAAACCTGCGTCTTCTACAAGATTTGCAACTTCTCTGTCATTTGCTTTGCATTGATTCTCTTTTTAATGTCTTCAGCATTTTGTTGAATCAATTGTAAAATGATCTTCAGTTTGTTGTTTGTTTAACTTTAAAGTCGATCTATTTGCTTCTGAATTGAATTTTCTATGCTTTCGTTGCATGCTCTTTGAATGTAGATTAAGCTATGACTTATAGTCTCTTTCTGTTCTGATATTGCTTGTCTTAGCTGATTGACTGCAAATTCAATTCTTTCACGCAGTCTCTTT
>JAABUL010007012.1_pt1 | contig 12493 bp, 26 predicted proteins | sample 5559151 | NCBI WGS metagenome assembly JAABUL01 (sample SAMN10711876, study PRJNA513368) | rock metagenome | isolation source: Antarctica rocks | place: Antarctica: Victoria Land, Pudding Butte sud | reverse complement strand
CGCAAGCAAGAGCCGACACGCGCCAGTCATCGAGGATGGCTCTGACCACCCCTGCGATGCACTGTACCAGCAGAAGGTCAATCGCGAAAACTGCGCCAGAACGTTGCAGGGCTCCTGCTGTGCGGCAACCTGCATGTTCACTGCTGTGAGTGTTTAATTCAATGTGCCATCCACATGTTACCCTAATTTGACCGCTCGACACTGGTCAGCGTACCCGTCAGGTAACATGTTAGGCTGCTGGGCATCATGTTACCCCTGGCACAAGCAAATGTTACCCTAAACCGGCAGCAGGCTAACATGTTACCCCCGTTACCCTAACCTCGGACATGTTACCCATAACAAAACCACCCCACTGGTAGAGCAAGCCGCTGGCGAGGTCGCGCAGTGGCAAACAGTTGCACTATCTGGCGCCTCTGTTTCATCGTGTAACGTAACTCGCAACAGCAAAAACGACTGAAAGTATGTCGGTGGGGGACGGCGAAAGAGTGCTTATGCGCCTGAATGAGGCCCGCGGCTCGGACGGTCGTATTTTTTTTCGTCATCAACCCTTCTCTCTCTCGTGCTGCTTGGAGCCCTGAAACACCCCTGGCATGTGTGCGGCACATGCACGTGCGTGCTGGGCGTAGTATGGTGTCGTACTGATGTAGCTGCTGCAACAGATCATCGAAACGTGAGGCATGGATCCGAAACGTGAGGCATGGATCCGATGCAACGGACCTGCGGGTGAATGGGGCCCACTGTGGCATTGCCTACCAGCTATTAAAGGTACCCAAGCAGCAGCTTTACTTGGTGAATGAACATCCGACGACATCAAAACGTGTCTACAGAATCATCAACATAAGCTGTCTCGCCATGGCGCAGGTGCGCCGGCTGGGCCTCGGGATCACGAGCAAGCGGCAACGTCACACTGTGCAGCAAGCCCTCGACCGCTGCCGCTGCCGCACCCGAAGATCCTCGCCGGCCGCACGCGCAAGCCTCGCAGCGCCTGCGGCCCATCTCCCTGCGCCGGCCGTTTCGCGGCATGCTCCGCTGCAACACTGCGCCCCCAAACTACGCTCCAGGGGGGCCCGCGACAGGCCCGCGTCGGCCCAGCCGCCCCTCATGCGCCGGACAGGCTGCGCATGTGGCTCAGGAAGGTGGCGGGGGTGTCGATGCTGGTGGCACCCAGGGTGACATCACGCCCCAGCCGCCCTGCTAGCTGGTGCGCCACCCGCACCTCGCTCCGCGTGGCGCCGCCGATGATGAAACCCATGATGCGCTTGCCCTGCGGCACAGCAGATTTACAGTGTTCAGCCAGGCTCTCAATGTTCATTCATTCTTCGATGTTCAGCCGGGCTCTGTGGCAGCACAGATAGCAGGCTTGATCGGGAGGTTTGATCGCCGTAATCCATCGGCTGTGTTCAGGTAGTACTTCCAGACAACACTTGGGCTTCAGACACCGCACAGCGCGCCTTATCACCAGCAAGTATGGATGCCTTTTGAGGGATGCCTTTTGAGGGACGCCTTTTGAGGGATGCCTTTTGAGGGCTGCCTTTTGAGGGATGTGGCACCAAGGCCAGGCGGGAGTTCCATGCGCCCGCCCTGCAAGCTTGCGCAAGGCAGTGCTGCGAGCGTGGTGTCACTACGCTGTCCTCTCTTTGCACCTCCGACTCGCATCATAGGAGCGCAAACCCGGCAGCAGGAGCCTGCATGGACTTCAGCAAAGGCATCCACACTGGATACCTTTCTACCCGGTCAAAGTGCCTGGATGAACCAGAAGGAGTCGCACCCGCGGGGCTGCGCCTGCGGGCGTCAACGGGTCCGCCGCGGCGGAGCTGAAGCTGCCGGCACCGGCGCCGGCGCCGCCGGCGCCCTTGCTCGCCCAACTGGGCTTTGACCGAACGCTCTTCGCGGCGCCGCGCGCGTAGCTGTTGGCTGACGGCTGCGCCGCTGCAGCAGGGGAGGATAGCGAGATGTTTGTTCCCGAAAGGGTGCTGCCAGGGCGCCTAGTATGGGACTGAATGAGTAGTGCTTACAAGCGCGAACAGCATGTTGCTGCACCACCGCTGCTGGCGCTACAGCGGTGGTGCAGCTCCAACTGGCAACCACGGACATGAGCTGCCCCCGACATACGAGCAGGCTGACAGAAGACTGTCATTGGTAGGGTGCAGGGGCGCACTGAAGGAGGAGACGGTGCTGGCGGAGGGTTGCCGCACGTACGGGTACTCGTCACTGGACAGCCGCCCCGCGGCCATGTCCTCAAAAATGTCCTGCGGCATTGTGCAGCAAACAACCTTCGATTTTGGCGGCCAGCTGCCAAGGCGCAGACCTCGACCCTTTGCCGTGGTCAGCTGTCGCTGTCGCTGTCGCTGTAGCTGTATCTTCGCTGCAGCGAAGATAAGAATATGGCGGGGCTTGTGCAGGATGCACAGAATTTAGGGTTTAGGGAAGCCAGCTGCCATGTCTCCACAAGGAGAGGGCCACAGCATTGCTGCAGGCACAGCTGGTGGGAGGACACAACCGCACCTGCAGCAGGGGGTAAAAGCGCGACAGCTCCCACTGCTCCTCCGACTGCGCGCCCTGCCGGTCCTGTCGACGGACGCCAACACTATCAGCTTGAGACGCCAACACTATCAGCTTGAGAACTGGTACACATCCTGTCAAACGTCACGACACCAGACACATGACATCGGGTGCACATGTCCAGGCAACTCAGCAGAGCGCGCACATCTCGTGTAGCGATCGAAAACAGCTCAAGCACATGGGCATCCCAGCAAGCGGGCTGATTGCCCACAGCGCACAGACGGCCACAGTGGCGTGAGCGCACCCGCCGGATGTTGCGCTTGCGCTTGCGGTTGAAGAAGAGGCCGCTGCCGGAGGATGCGCGCTTGAAGACGGGCACCCCCAGGTACTCCAGGTTGGACACCGCGGCAAACTGCTGCGGCGTCAGCCGCGTCACCTTGCGCCACTGCTCCGCCCGCTGCTCGTCCAGCTTCTCCGGGTGCGTCGCCACGTAGCACATGAACAGCCGCGCCTGCGGGGGAGCCAGCAGGAAGCCGGGTTTCAGTCCGGCACTGTGGCTTGGCCAAGGCGATGCCGCCAGCAGATGGGGCAGCTCCTGATGCGGGCGCTGCTGCTGCAGCGCCCGCAGGAGCTGGCCATGCCAGCTACGGCGCTCTCGTAGACAGCACGCCAGCAGTCCCAATCGACCTCGCAGAGCTCAGAACGGGCAGGGCACACGCCTGCTAGATCTCATGCGTCCAGCGTGTGCAGGGCAGTACCGCATGTGTTGCTGAGTGTCAACTGCTAGGCAGGATGTGTCAGACTTGCATACATACTAGCTACACGGGTGAACGCAGACCGGTGATGTTTTGCAGTGGAACCGCGTCCGTGCAGGAGACGTTGCTGAAAGACCCTGAACCCTAAACCCTGAACAAATCGCGATTGTCGCCTTCAGGAAGGGCATCCCGCAGTCCGCATTCTCCCTTTCCCCAGTCCACACGTTGTATCATCAATATGTGCAACACAGCACGGCGTGCAGGCGCTGCAGGCCTGCGTCGCGCCTTGGCCTCGGGCGACAGGTCGGGGTTGGCGGTGAAGAACTCGAGGATGTGCTTGGAGGTGGCCTCCCCGAAGACCACGTCCTGCTCGAGTTTGCCCACCTCCGGCAGCTGCGCCTCCTCCAGCGCCCGGTTCAGATTGGACGCCATCTCCACGTGCACGCTCAGCTGCGCCAGCTGCTCCCTGCGCATTGTTGGATTACGGGCACGTCGTGTAAGCACCGCTTCGACTAGTTTGAGAACCCTCCTCCAGCGTCCGGTTCAGGTTGCTCGCCATGTCCACGTGCACACTCAGCTGTGTTGAGTGCGATCGTCATGGGCACGTAAACGATGCTCATTGCCCGTGCGTCCGGTCGGCATTCTTGAGCCCCACATTCATGCGGGACTGGCTCCATGCGCCAAGATCTCAGATGCGCCAGCTGATCCATGGACAACACGAGGGGCGTGTACGAGGCTAGGCCAGCCTCGCACACCGCGACAAGCCGCGACAAGCTAGAGCCGCTGTGCCATCGTCTGTCGTAGACTTGATGAGCTTGCAAATTGACTATATCCGAGGGCATGCTTGCGAAGGCATAACGATGGCAGACTGGCAAAATGACATGCCCAAAGGCGCACATCAGAGTTTCTGATGCGCGCGTGGCTCACACCACGTTGCCACCGTCTGCAAGGATGCTGTGCGATGTGAGCGCAGCAGGACGTAGCTAAATGGGAAACATTCGGATGGGCATGTCAAGTGCAGGCACCCACCGGTACTGGGGCAGCGCCTGCACCAGGCGGCGCATGTTGCGCACGTCCAGGGCGTCCTCGCCGCCGGTGCGCTTGGCGGCGGCGTTCTTGGACCGGAAGTCGTCCATGGTTTTGGAGATGGTGGCGCAGGCATCCGCAAAGTGCTGGTGCCGCAGCGACACCCACATGCTGTCCTTCTCGTTCAGCAGGTGCGCCTTCTCTTCCAACTGGCCTGCGGCAGCGTGAGGTTTGAGGATTTAGGGTTTAGGGTGTAGGGTTTAGGGTGAGGCGCCAAGCTCATGCATCCCTGTGACTCGTCGCCATCCTCATCATGTAGCAGCACGACAGTGGTTTAGGGTTTAGGGTTTAGGGTAAACCCTAAACCCTAAACCCTAAACCCTAAATCCTGAGCTGCTGGTCCCTGGCTCAACTTGCCAGTTGCGCAATGCAGCAAACACGAATGAAGGGCAATTCAGAGCAGGACCAGCCTGGCAGTGTCTGCCAGCGTGCGGCGCAACTCACCGCCCTGCGTCTGGGAGTGGTACTTGAAGACGGAGCCCTGTGGGGCGAGCAGGTCGTACACCATGGGCTCGTACGTCCAGTCGTGGATGATGGGCGCCACCGGATCAAAGCCACGATCCATGATCACCACCTCGCATGTCTCGCCTGCGGGTAGAGTGGTTCCAAAAGAGGGTCGATGATCATGAGAAGGCTGATGTGGGTGGGACGCCTGCGGCGCCATGGTAGCATCAAAGCCCCGGGTCATGATCGCCGCCTCACGCATTTCAAATGCATGGGGCGGTCGCACAGAGAGTGTGGATGCGTCGGAGCATGTGAAAAGCGGAAGTCCGACTCTGCAGCCTGGCGACACCGCCGATCGCGGGTTTAGGGTTTAGGGTTTAGGGCCAGGCCGCAGTCAGCAAGGCCCGCCTCGCAGCGCACCATCAGCGGGTGCAACAAAAGTAAAGGGAAAGCAGCAAAGCTCCACAGCATGCAAATGTCAAGATGCTGGATGGCCCTGCAGCGCTGTCTGCCTCTTGCGAATGGATACGCGAAACACACGCGGCGTCATCCCCCCTACACCTATGCTGGCAATGCCTGCTGCCTGAATCGGTGCCTCCTTTGCGAACGAGCTGCCGAGGTCGGTTACTTTCCTACTCCAAACCCCAAATCCTAAACCCTAAACCCTCAAGGTTTGTTGCAGGCGCTGCAACTGCGCTTCGAGCATGCTTCCCTGCCAGCGCTGCTGTGTGGAAGGCTTGGCTTGTCAACATAGTTCTAAGGAGCTGAAGTCTTGGTGTCAAGCCGCGCACTGGGCGGAGGTAGAGCGGCAGCGTCATGTCCTGTAGCTGCACACCCACAGCGCAGCTGCACTCACTGGTGTCTTGCGCATGTCGTCAGGGTTTAGAACCCTCACTGCGCGGCAGCAGGCCGGAGGACTGGATGCGCCACAGCTGCATGTCTAGCAGCGCTGCTGCACCCACAGCCGTCTTTTAATCAGGTTCATACCTTCGTAACACTGGTTGTGAGCAGCGACCAGACGTCTGCAAGCCCTGCATATGCACAACCAGCGGCGCCCTGCCGCAAGTATCGTGTGAGAAGCAGCTTCACGCTTTGTGAAACACGCACTTAGCGGCAGCAGGCCGGAGGACTGCAGGCCCTGCAGTGCACGTCCAGCTCCACGGCGCACGCGCTACTATCGAGAATAGAGTTTCGGTTTCCAGACGCTTCAGGACTGCGGAGCAGACTCACTGGGCGGCAGCAGGCCGGAGGATTGCATGCCCTGCAGGTGCGCGTCCAGCTCAATGGCGACGCGCTGCGGCACCAGCGCCCGCGCCTCCAGCACCGGCGAGTCGTCCTCGTCCATGTCCGGCGGCTTGGCCGCCCGGAAGCGGATCGCCGGCATCTCCTGCAGCAGGGCGTGGGGAGTTGGAACCAGAGGGCGTGCCGTCCCATGGAGCGGTGCTTGGTCTTGCGCCGCATACATGGTATTGCGGTCAAATGGGCCAGAAATCTGCCGGCAGCGCTGCCATCAGCAGCTCTTGCGTGCGCCACGATTGATGTGCATGCCGAGGCTTGTCACAAGCAGCCACAAGGCATTGCCACTGGATGCAGTTTGAAGCACCAGCCACCATGCATCCTCGCCTTGAGCGTGGCGAAGACAGTGGCGAGGCGCACGGCAGTGCGCTTGATCGCGGCGCCCGACTCCGGGTTTTCGTCAGAGCCGTCGCCAAACATGGTGGCCAGCGCGCCCTCGTCGTCCGTCGTGAACGTGCGCGAGTCCACCTGCAGGTACTCCACGTTCACCTGCGCCGCATTTTTGCGAGTGTTGGATGGTCAAGTGTTGAGCGGTGGAACGTCAGAGCATCTGAAAGGCTGGCAGAGACACCCGGCCTTCTAGTGTTGTGCATGCATGGTGCTGAAAACCTGCCAGCTCACTCTGCAAAGTCACCAGTGTGCAGCCCTTTCTGTGCAGCAATACGCTGTGGCAAACAGAGGGATCAGCCTGTCACATCTGCGCGTTTGCAAGTCCACCGCCTCTCGGAACTGCAAGTGCAACACAGGCAGCGCCCACCTCTGCAAGCGCGCGCAGCTTGGCGAGCAGCCCCGGGCAGCTGCGCAGCGCCGCCAGGTGCTGCGGCGAGACTTTGGAAGTGAAGAAAATGTGCGCCGAGCCGTAGGTGGGCGCAGACTGCCAGTCCTCCACGACCTTGCCGATGCTGGCCGCTGTCGGCGTCACAAAGTAGATTCCCGCCGCCTGGCGCTGCGGCTCCCGCCGCTTGAATAAGTCGTCCACCACTGCATACATGTTGGATGGGAACTTGCAGCGGCTCCTCAAGCAAGCACGGGGGCGATCGCCAAGACCCGCAGGCTGCTGCCGGGGGCAGATGCACGATCCTGAAGCCCATTACAGGCGCAGCTGACTATGCAGCCATATACGCGAGCCAGGGCTGCGGCCCTGGCAAACACATCAAGGACGTACACGCAACGCCATAGTTGAGAATCTCGGAGATGCGGCACGCCGCGGACATGATGCGTGTGCTCTGCGGATCCATCACCAGCACGCCCCACTCGCCCTCCTGCACCTTGCCCAGCATCTCCTCCTGCACATGGACACACGAATGTGACGAAGCTTGGCACACCGGGGTGCAGCACCCGGTGCAGGACGGCTGAGGTTGCGTGCATCGCTGCCACCTCCGAGTGGCGGCAGGAGCAGCTGTGGCACGGATGCGACTGCCAGTACTGCGCAGCTGGTGCAGGCTAAGCGTGCTCACCCACGTCCTTTCTCCCGATGTGTATTTCCAGGGCGTCAGTACAATGGTTTTGCCGAATTTCGAAGGCTGCGTCAAGCAAGCTTGCTCAGACATAGGAGGTTGCGCTTGGGCTGGGATGCGCATCAACAAACCATCAACGCTTCCGAGGCCGGCCACTCTGCAAGGGATGAAGATTAGCTCACCATCAGCCGGTTCCTGGTGTACGTCTGCAGCGTCTCCACCATGACTGGCGCACGTTGGGGCGCAGCTGAGATTCGATGCAACTCGCTGGCTTGCGAGTGGGGCCGCTGGCGCGGCAGCAAACTGTGGCGATGATCTCACGAGAAGAACACTTTCTTTCGCGTCGAGGTGCGCCACGCAGGCGTGTGGCAGCTAAGGAGTGGACTGTAAACTCAATGTAGACATGCATGCATGATGCAAAATGCTCTTCGGCGCATTCTTGGGCGATGCACCCAGTTTCATGAGGAACAAATAACGAGGGATGTCGGATGCTCACTCTCCTTGTGCGGGTACCTATTGAGAAGCCACATGCATGCCGCATTCGATTAACGTTGATTAACGTTTGCTCGGAGGCAAGCATGCACATGCTGCGCAAGGATCAAGAAACCGGGATGTCGCTTGCCAAATTAAAATACCTGTTACTGGTGTAGAAACGACACACATTTTGCCGTATGCTGTGGCGGTGAGAGTGCAGCATGCCACGGTTGTAACCTTTGGCCCTCATATCTCCCACGCATTTGACCTTTGAGGCATCCGGTTGAAGATTCCGTCTCTCCTATTCGAGAGCTTGTCGCCCACCCAAAAATATGTGATGTATTCCTCTGCCACGTCAGCACTCTGTCTCACGGCACCTCTTGGAATCAGGGGACCTAACAAGCTTTTCTTGGACCGCCCTCACCTGCGGCACGGTGGGCCTTTGTATTCTTTTTTGGAAAATTTTAGAAAAAATGGCGATGTGCTGAACAGGCCAGCCTCACCTGCGGTGAGGCTGCGGAACCGTCTTGTGCACTGGCGCGCTGAACAGGCGATATCCCTAAAAAAATATCGCAGCCAAAAGCCTTTCGCTGACAACTGAACGAACAAATGAATTTCGGGTATAGGGCCGCGCTCACCTGCGGCACCGTCTTGTGTACCGGCGCGCTGAACAGCTCCACCAGACTGCAGGAGCGCCAGCCCTTGTGGCTGGCGGGAAAGTCCAGCTCCATGAGGTGCCCCGCGACTGACGTGAACGTCATGGCACAGCGACTGCCGGCCACCATGTGATCAAACTCCCAGGCGCAGTTGTACGTCGCCCTGCGCGCATGAGCGTGTTGTATTGCCGCTCATGGTCAAGATTTGATGATCTGCGCTCTGCACGACCTGCCAAGCTTCCAGGAAGGCGGAACTTTGGCGCACGCTGTGTTGCGGCGGCGGGCGCTGCCGCCGCTGAGGATGCGGGACACCTCTTTGGCCCCCGACGGCTTCTCGGCTACGTTCAGCACCCTGAGAACCATCTGCCGCCGTCAGACGCATGTCGGGTCGACGATCAGGCGCTCGTGGCTTTCGGAGCTGCCACAGATCATGCGAGTCACGGCCAGCTGCAAGTCCCAACTGTGCTGCGCCTGGTTCCCAATGCTCTCTGCGGGCTCGGCAGCTGATGGTGCGAGCTGGTAGGTGCTGCAACAGGATCGGGGCAAATGTGTATTGGTGTTGAGAATTTCGAACTTTGAAGCTGTGCAGTTTTTTGACAGATCGGGAGATCGCCATGTATCGAGGTGCACTCGCTCAGGTTGACGTCCGTGGACGATTGCACATGAGCACTTGCCTTGCATGTAGACAGTGGTCTGGATCATTCAGCCATGGGTGGCTCGAGGTTCCACAACATGAAGATGGTGGGCCGTCACATCGGCGCATCCATGTTCTGAAGCAAGCATTGGAGCCGAACTGGAGCATCGAAAACAGACGAGATGCAACTGCAAGCTAGATTCAGCTAGAATTTAAAGGAAGTCCTTTAAATTCTGGCTGAAGTGGGTTGTGTGGCCGGACAACTGCTGCATGCCGCACTGACAGTCTGCCTCTGCCGTTGCGCCTCTCACCGGTAGGCAGTCATGGCGCAGCTGCTGCGTGTGGCCACAGCTACCCTTCCATCCTTCACAGCAGGCTGCAACGTCCGTCTGAACCTGACGCTTGTCTTGCTTCTACGGCCGCGCTTGTCAAGCACGGCCCTGATGAGGCCTACCGCCGCAATGACGCCTCTCACGGCGGTGCCGATCGGCAGGTCCATGGCAGCCTGCAACGCAACACTTGGGGGAAGAATATAAACGCGCTCCAACTCGGCCACGAGTCACGAAAATTCTCTGCACCCTGCTTGCAATGGACCAGGGAGAACTTCTTGTGTGCCGCAGGCTTCGTTGCCGCAGCTGCAGCCGCGAGGGACAAAGAGCGAGTGGATCTTCGATCCTGAAAGTTGAATGTGTTGAATGTTGACTGTGGTACGCGCTCGTCGCAACCTACGGCAGCAGGGGGCTTCCAGAGGCGTAAATAAAGCGACAGGGCCTTCCGCGCCTTTCGGTTGCATGATCGGCCGATCGGCTCCTCATCTTCGCCGAAAGGCACTCGGGCCTCGACCCTCGCAGGTACTGCAAACGCAGTCCCTGCTGGCAGGAAGGCGCACGTTCACTCCCGCATCTGCGATAATGAACGCTTCTTTGCCCTAGTGTACCCTCTGCCGCGGTCAAAAGGCAGCCCAGCACTCTGTACCGCGACCACAGCACCCACGGCGGCGGTCCGGTCATCACTTGCAGGGGCAGGCTGCAGCCTTTGGCTACGTAGGATTGGGGCAGGCGAGCGAGGGGCGTAGCTCTGCGTGTAGCGGTGGCCTTGGCACTTGCGTGCCGCGGCGTGGCCGCCGAGGCTGGGCGGCGCCACAGGCGGCAATGCCCGCGGCGAGGCGGCGGAGAATCAGGCGGCGAATGTGGCGATGTGCGGCTGGGCAGCGTGCTGGGCTGGGCAGTATGGCGCGTCTGAGAGGCTGCGATCGGCGCAAAGATCGTTTCAGCGAACTTGCTTGGCGGTATGCATCTGCAACTCTGCCAGCAATGTGTCAGCAATGGCGTCAATGGACGCAATGGCAGCTGCGCCCATGGACGCATTGGCAGGTGCGCCCACAGGCGCCAGGAGAGCAGCGCCCGCAGGCGCTTGATAACTACAATGCTGCTGCAGGGACTTTCCCCGTCGTCGACGTGGCGACCGTGGTCGCTTGACGGCGCGCGGCTCGCGTGCGTCACGGCTGGCCCTCGGACCATCGGCATCTGACATTGGCGCTGCAGCCGCCCTCGAGGTGAGCGTGCACCGACGCTTGCTGCGCCTTAGACCCTGTGGCATCTCCGGTGGAGCAGAAAGGGCTCCATTTGCCCCTGCTGCAGCATGATGGGTGCGGAGGCGCGACGCATCGGAACTGTGGTGGGTGCGGAGGCGCAACGCATCAGAACTGCGCTTGCCAAGTTGCGGCTGAGGAAGCCTGGCAGCAGGCAGCTGATGCGAGCAGCATAGACAAGGGAACCGCAGCAGCTGGAGAATCAGGTCGTGTCAGCCGAGCTGGCGCAGCTGGCCGGCTTCTTGGGCTCGGTCATGGAGCAGCAGCGGGCGGAGCAGCTCGACAGCTCCTCTGGGGGTTTAGGGTTTAGCAGGTCGGGTTCAGCTTAGGGTATAGCAGGTCGGGTTTAGGGTTAGGGTACAGCCGCACTAGGTGCGCCTCCTTGGCATGTTGCGCCGCGTTGGCATGTTGCGCCGCATGCATGCATGACCGCCCCATTCCTTCGATGCCCGTGGCATGTTACATGTGCCTGGCTTGGCCTGGCGTGTTCTGTCACCTGGCGCCATGCAGCATGGTGCAGCTCAGAGCCACTTGCAGTCCCGCGACCAATGAGCGTGATGCGCCTTCTGTGGGCGGCTGCAGAGTATGTTGCCGCGATCGTGCGGCGGCAGGAGGCGGTGTTGGGGGCTGGGCTGGCAAACGGGCTCTACGCCGGCTACCGGCGCTCAAATGACGCGGCGGAGCAGCTGCGCGATGTTCGTGCGGCATTGGTGGAGGCCTTTGGCGTGGGCTTGCAGACGGCGTCTTACCAGGTTGTCTTTAGTCCTTGCGCCATCTGCCACCATCAAAAGCAGCTAAATGCGGCGTCATATTGCCAGCTTCCCCCCCTGCACAGTACAACCTGGCCATACCAAAGCACTTGGCTGTCAGAAGGGGTCTGGCAGGAAGGCAAGGCGCCCAGTGGTTAAAAGCGAGAAGTTGTGAACTTGCGGTGTCTGCCCAGGTGGAATTGGAGGCGCAGGCCCAGCTGCGTGCGGCGCACACAGAGCAGCGCGACGCCGCGCAGCGCGCGCAGCGGCAGGGCGCCCACACGTTAGCGGCGCTGCAGGCGTCACACAGCGACGTCATGGCGGCGCTGGTGCAGCTCAACCAGCGGCTGACACCGGCCGTGGCGCCGGCGTTGTTACCTGCGACCGATGCAGCCGGCGTGGCCGGTGCCTTGGTGCCGTCGGCGTGGCAGCCGCTGCCGCAGGAGACGCTGCTGCGGGACCAGCAGAAGATCCTGTGCGATGTGCGTGCTGCCACCGCCTCTCTCTTGTGGCTGCTGTCCGCCTTGCTGCCCAGGCCCGAGCGTCCATCATGATGTGTGGAGCAGCAGCCACTGCACTCTCACAGCGACAACCTCGGGCAAGCACCGCCCTGCGTTATAAATCTCAATGTCGGCTGTGTCCCCATTACAGGGTTCGTGCTTAAACCTCAGACGTGAAATGCGAAACGCGAAACTCAAAGTACCCTCGGCGAAACGTTTCGCATAGATGCGAAACCCTATATCTGCCGTAATTTGCCACCCCAAGCTCAGTGATGCCTCGGCTAAACCTTCCAGATGCACGTTCCAGAAATTCTGCAGCTCTCCTCGGTTCCAAAACAACATAAAATGT
>JAABUL010007011.1_pt1 | contig 12494 bp, 14 predicted proteins | sample 5559151 | NCBI WGS metagenome assembly JAABUL01 (sample SAMN10711876, study PRJNA513368) | rock metagenome | isolation source: Antarctica rocks | place: Antarctica: Victoria Land, Pudding Butte sud | reverse complement strand
GCACTGGCTGTCCCCTCTCGTCGGCAACACGCGTCCCCTCTACCACCACCCGCCGTCGGCAATGAGTGTCCCCTCATCCACGAGACAGCGCCCCCACGGCTGCTGAGAGCGTCCCCAGGGCGCACCGTCCCCACCAGCACCGGTGTGACATTGCGTAGAGCCCCGCGCTCACGTCCCCCCGAGCGCCGGCGACGCGGCCACCCCGTTCGCCACCCGCGTCGCCGGCTATCGCGCCTGCCAGGCGCTCGGCCGCCAGGTCAAGAAGGGCGCGACGGGCATCGCGATCTTGTGCCCTGCCCTGATCAAGGGCAAGACCGACGCGGGCCACGACAGCCCTGAGAGACAGCATCTCGTCTCACGTTATGTTTGTTATCATCTAGCAATGGGCATGAGAAATTATCTAATTGAAGGTGTTTCTGGCACCGGCAAAACGTCGGCCTGCAAAGAATTGCAGCGACGCGGCTACTATGCCCTTAATGGTGACCGTGCATTGGCTTATCAAGGCGATCCGGAAACTGGTAAACCGCTGGACGGCTTGACGCACGAGCACCACATTTGGCATGTAGATAAAGTAAAAGCCCTAGTCGCCAACCACGATGAGGCGATAACATTTTTCTGCGGGGGTTCTAGGAATTTTTCGAAATTTATTGATCTATTTGACGGCGTTTTTGTCCTTGACGTCGACCTTGACACATTGAACCGGCGGCTTGACGAGCGACCGGAAAATGAGTGGGGCGGAAGACGAACGGAACGGGAACTCATTGCGCAATTGCATCAAACGAAAGAAGACACTCCGAAAAACGGTATTATAATCGACGCCACCGCACCGATCGCGCGTGTCGTTGACGAGATCCTTCGTCAAGTGGCCCGGTCTTGAGTGTAAGATTGCACATAATCTGCGCCATCCTTACTCTTGCCTCTCTCCCTGACCTCTTTGTGCCTACATAGGGTCCCTTCCTCGCTCTGAGGGGTGACTACGGCGCTCCCCGCGCCGACGGATGGGCGCACCTTATGTGCGCCCTTACATCGTAGACCCCCGGCAGCGTGGACCGGCTCGTTCGATCCTGAGTTCGGCACCCCGTGGTCTATACTGGAGGGGCGCGGGAACGCCCTCGGGCGGTCCGTGCCCGCACCACGGACGACGAAAGAAGGACCACTATGAGCGCCAGCACGCCGCCCAACGCCGCCACGAAGCCGCCCTGCCCCCACTGCGGCAAACCCTACCGCACGCTCCTGCAAACCGGGTACGGCGTCGACACGACCCACGGCGTCACGCAAGGCGTGCCCTTGACCTCCACCTGGCGCTGCATGTCGTGCGGGAAGACCTACACCGCGACGCACACCCCCTGAGCGCCACCCTGATGGCCAGGGATGGCCCGCTTGTATGGCGTCACATTACCTGCGCCGAACGTTAGATTAGATGAGCCAAAACGTCACAGTACGTGAGCCATCCTCTCACCAGCCCAGGACGTGCCTCATGTCACGCTCACTATACCCTCGTCGGCGCGGCGATCCTCGACCTCTCTCACAACCCTACCCTGCGGATTGGCGCACCTACGGTGACGTTTTTGCAAGATGGCTCATCTACTCTGACGTTTCAGCTCAATGAGCGTGACGTTTTTTGCCTGCCCCAGGCGTGCCTCTGGCTCATCTCATCTAATCTGACGTCTTACACACAACGTCCAATTCACGCTCGCGCTCTACAGCTGTGACCACACGCCGCACTCCGTCTCTTATGGGCGCAGGCCGACGCCTATTGTAAGCGCCAGTTTCGATCTGTTACAAAAAGCCGGTTTACGGTGGTACCGATAGGTCGTGCTGGTCAAGGCGGTTAGAACCCCATTTTACGCTCACGGGACGCCCACTCCTTGAAAAAAGACGGTGCGCGGGTGATACACCTTAACCCGGCAAAGCGTAACAGTTCAAACCTGGCACTTACACCTATCGCCGCGCCCGACGACCGTGACCGCGCTCGCCCACCGCTGCGATCGTCGGACGGTGGCGCCGGCCAGCGGTCCCCGCGCGGGCCAGACAAGCGCTGAAGCGGGCGCGTGGACGCTAGGGCAGGCGTGATCCGCATGCCGCCTGGGACACGCGCACCAAGAGGGACGTGCGGGCTGTCCCATCCACGCGGCACCAACGGTCTGGCGCGCGCCAGACGCCCAGGAACGCATCCTCCACCGCTGCACGCGCCGCCTCCGTCTCGCCGACAAGGTGCGCGGCGAGCCCATACGCGGCAGCGCAGTAGCGGTCATAGAACAGGGCGAAGGCGGCCGTATCACCACGGCCGATGCGCGCCAGCAACACGTCGTCAGCGGGGCTATCATCCCGTGTCCCGCCCCCGGCGGGCGCGGGAGAGGCCAGGGGAGAGGGCGGGACGCACGCCTGTCGGCGGCGCGGCGCTAGCATCGACGCCTCCGCCACGCGCCCCTGTCACGCACGCGCCCGCCGCGTGCGCATGGCACACCGCGTCTCCAGGGGCATCGCCCCCGGTTCCTCCACACGCCCTCTCGTCCGGCCCCAACGCCCCGGCGAGACAGCATGTCGCGCCTGACGCACGCGGTCAGTTCTCGTTTAAGAATGGTGACCTCGTCCCGCAGATCGCGGCGCGTGCTGATCCATCCGGCCCGGCGCGCCGGGCCTGCGGTGGCGGGCGCGTTCGCACGCCAGAGCACACAAAGTGCCAGGGCGATAAGGCGTGCGCCCGGCCTGCGCCCGGTAGGCGAGGTCTTAGGGATGCCCGACCGGGGCGACGCCGATGCTGACGCCGGCGACACAAGAGACTGGTAGGAGGGACACCTGATGGGCACCGTTGACATAACTCCAACGCCCGAGGCCTGCCGCCAGATCGCCCGGCTCTTTCGCGCCCAGCGGGCGGACGCCGAGGTGCTGGCCATCCGCGCCGCGCAGGCCCTCGACGCCCTCGATGCCCTCGACACCAACGCCCTGGCGCCGTGGGGCCGCGATCTCCTGACCGCCGCCTTCGCGGCGCTGCACGACGCTGAGCGCGTGCGCGTCCGCCACATGGACGAGGGCTTAGAGGCGGTGGCCCCCTACGCGAGTACCGACGACGGGGAAGGCTCCGCCAATGGACCCTAACACCCGTGACGCGGAGTGCCGCGCGGCGCTCCACCGGCTCCGGCGCGTGCAGCTCGTCGTGGCCCGCCGCATCCGCCAGGCCGTCGCCGATGCCTACGCCCTGACGCCGGCGCATTTGTGCGTTCCCTGCCGTGCCCACCCGCTCGCCGAAGCTCGCCAGGTGGCGATGTATCTGATGCGGACATGCCTCTTCTGGCCCACGCCCACCCGCAACGCGGCTTTCCCGTGCGCGCGGATCGGCCGGCTGCTTGGCGGCCGGGACCACTCGACCGTGATGCATGGCGTCGCCGTGATCGTCGCGCGCCTGGTCAGCGGCCGGGAGGAGAACGCCTCTTTGTGTCAGATGGTCCGTGCCCTCGCCGCGACGCTCGACGCCACCTATGAGGCCGACACCTGGTGCCAGGCCGCCTGACGGCAGGGGGAAATACGGGGGGGGCATCGGGGGCGCTGACGCGAGATTGATAGATTGACCAGAGCTGCCGGTGCCCCCGATCAACTATAAAGACGCCGACATGCGCCAAACAGACGGCGAGAAGGAAACGACTATGGACAATTCACGCGATAAATCCGTCCCCATCGACATCCAAGGCCGAGATCGCACCCTGAACAGACGGCGCGCGTCGACGACGCGAACACGTTGATTGACCGTGTTCCTCGCCGCTACCCTTGTGGGCCACACCCTCCCTGCTGTTCAAGGCGGTACGATACGGAGAGACCGTTTAGGGAGGGCACATATGGCCGAGGGAGAGCAACGCACCTTATTCACGACATCCGAAGCCGCCCACCTCTTGGGGATTACCCCTGGGGCAGTCAAAGATGCGATTGTCCGCGGGACGCTGGACTACATCCCAATCAATCCGCGGCTCAACATGGTGACATTAGAAGCCATCGAGACGTACCGGCGGGAACGCCTGGGCAAGCGGGGCGGCTATAGGGGCCGGAAATCGAAAGCTGCGGAAGACGCCGCAGACGACACCAAGAGTAGCGGCACCACGACACAAGGGACATAGAGGTATGAGTACGATCGTCGCCATTGTCAACGAAAAAGGCGGGGTGGGCAAGACAGTCTCCACCTCAAGCCTGGGGAGCGCGTTAGCCCGACGCGGGCAGCGCGTCTTGCTGGTGGACCTCGACCCCCAGGAGGCGAGCCTGAGCATCGCCACCGGAGTCCACGAGCCAGCCGCGAACGTCGCCGACGCGTTACAGCACTACATCACCCAGCGCGAAGCCGCGCCGCTCAAGGAGTACGTCACGTCGTTGGAGCCGAACCTCGACCTGCTGCCCAATAGTAAAGGCTTGGCCAGCGCCGAGCATGTGCTGGCAAACGTGCGCCGGCGCGAATATGTCCTCGCCGAGGTGCTGGCCCCGGCCGCCACGCGCTACGATACGATCCTGATCGACTGCCCGCCGAGCCTGGGTGTCCTTGTGGTCAACGCCCTGACCGCAGCCGACGTCGTGTTGATCCCCGTCGTGCCCGAGTATATGGCCGTAATCGGCATTAAGGGTCTGCTCGACACGGTGCGCGAGATGCGCCGCGAAAAGTTGAACCCTCGCCTCACGGTCGGCGGTATTATCTTGACCATGGTCGATACGCGCACGCGACACAGCCGTGAGGTCTCCGAGGACGTGCGCGCGGCCTTCGGCGACGAGATCCCGATCCTGGGCGAGGTCCGACGCTCGACGCGCGTGAATGAGGCGATGCAGGCTGGCCAATCCATCCTCGACTACGCCGAGCGGGACACGGCGGCGCAAGCCTATCTGTCCATCGCCGACGAGCTGCTGGCGCGCTGGGCCGCAGCGTCGCCCAAGGTGGACATAGAAACGGAGGTGGCGCGTGGATAAGGACGGCCGTCGCTCCATGTTCCGCAACTATCTCCGCTCGTCCCTTCCCGACGACGTGACCGATCTGTCCAACGCCCGGCAAATCCCCGTCACGCGCCTCGCCCCCAACCCCTTCCAGCCCCGCTCGGAAGAGGGATTCGAGCCCGCCGCGCTTGATGAGCTAGCCGCGTCGATCAGCGCGCACGGCGTTCTCCAACCCTTGCTCGTACGCCAGACGCCGGGCGAGGAGGGCACCTATCACATCGCGGCCGGGGAGCGTCGCTGGCGCGCCGCGCAACGTGCCGGCCTTGAAACGGTCCCCTGCGTCGTGCGCGACTTGACCGATCGTCAGCTACGGGAACTGGCCCTGGTCGAAAACGTGTTCCGCGAGGATCTGAGCCCGGTGGACCTGGGCCACGCCCTGCAGCAGATGATGGAGGTGTTCGAGCTCTCCGCACGCGCCCTCTCCGAACGCTTGGGCAAGAATCACAGCTACGTGGACGACAAGCTCAAGATCGTGCGGGACCCACGGATCGCTGCGGCTGTGAAAGTCGGCACGCTTGGTCCGACTGTTGCCCTCGAACTTGCCGAGTTGGCCGATGAGAACACGCGAACGAACCTGTTGATACGGGCCAAACGGGGCGAGCGCGTCAAGGTCAAGGACGTGCAAGCGGCAGCCTTGGCGCGTCGCATGCCGGTTAAACCGGCAGCAGATCCGTCGTTGGGTGCTCCACCACGCGGCATCGAGGGGCAAGACGACATGGTGAACGTGCCGGTTAAACCGGCAAGCCCGGCCGACGGCGAACATGTTGATCAGCAGGACGGGCATGATCGGCCCCATCGGCAGGACCTCCCCCTGGCAACCACACCCTCCCCGGTGCCGGTTAAACCGGCAGTAGCACCCCAATCCACGATGATCAAGTCGTTGGAAACAGTGGTGGTCGATGTCCCATCAGTCGCCGTTCCAGGTCAGATCAACCTGCACGACCTGCGCATCATCCAACTCCGAGAGGGGCGCGACGGCGAGCCGCGTCACCTCGCCGCCGCCGATCCCGCAACAGTGCTGCGCATTCTGGAAGCCGATCTCACCTGGCTCAAGGACAAGGTTCAACAGGAGCATGGCGCGCGCGATGGATAAGGGTAACCGACACAGGGATGACGCGGAGGAACACGGCGGGTGCCTCCCATCTATAACCCTTACAACAGATGAGACTACCGAAGGCTCCGTAGACGCGCTCGCCGATGCCCTGCACGCCGCCGGCGTCGCGGTCGAGCGCCACACGTTCCTGCCCGTGCGCGGCGAGGAGCAGCACCCCTGGGGCGTGCTCCTGCTGGCCACGTCCGGCCCGCCCTTGCCCCTGGCCCAGCTTGTCGTCCCCGCCTCGGCCCCCGTCGGCGTCGCCCCGGCTCTCGCCGCCGCCCTCGGGATCAAGGAGCGCCCGGCCCCGGCCACGCTCCAACTCAAGGCCGAGGGCGTGTTCGTCTCCATCAGGGGTCGGGATATCGTTGATATAACGCAGGCGCTCAACGGGCTCCCTGCCCAGTTCGCGCACCTAAACACACGCCGCGAGGAACGTCGGCTCGTCTATAGTGAGGGTGGCTGGCGCATCGACCCATGAAGGGAGGACGCTGTGCAACACGACATAACGACGGCGACGACGGGCGTGGACTGGGACAGACCAACGGCGGTCGGCGTGGTTGGGGAGGTTGACGGCGACGTCGAATCGGCTGGCGCCGCGTCACATGAGGACACGGAGGCGCGGACGCGGCGCGCATCCGCAACCACGTCATCGACCTGTTCGAGCGCGCCGACCGTGAGCCGGACCTGGCGGTGCGCCAGCCGCTGCTGACCTTCGTCGCCGCCGGCGGCGGCTTCGCGGGGGCGGAACTGGCCGGCGGCCTCAACGACTTCGCGCGCGGCATGCTGCCCTACTATCCCGGCGTCTGCGCCGACGACGTGCGGGTCATCGTGGCGCACTCGCGGGAGCGCATCCTGCCGGAATTAGGCGAGGCGCTGGCCGCCTATGCCCTGGAGCGCATGACGGCGCGCGGCGTGACGTTCAAACTGGGTGAGCGGGTGGCCGATGCGCGGGAGGGCGCGATCGTGCTGACGTCCGGTGAGGAGATCCAGACCGAAACAATCATCTGGACGGCCGGGACGGCACCGCACCCGCTGCTCAAGGAGATGGGGCTCGCGTGCGACAAGCGGGGCGCGGTCGTGGTCGAGCCGACGCTGGCCGTGTCGGGCCAGGCGGGACTGTGGGCACTGGGCGACTGCGCCGCCGTGCCCGACCTGGTCAGCGGGGACGGCCAGACCTGCCCGCCCACCGCGCAGTACGCGCTGCGCCAAGCGAAGACGCTGGCGCGCAACATCCACGCCAGCGTGCAGGGACGCCCTCTCACATGGTTTCGCTTCAAAGCACTGGGCACGCTATGCGTCGTGGGCCATCACACAGCGTGTGCGGAGATCAGGGGGCTGCGCTTCTCCGGCCTGTTCGCCTGGCTGCTGTGGCGCGCCATCTACCTCGCCAAGCTGCCGGGGCTGGAACGCAAGGTCCATGTCCTCGCCGATTGGATCGTCGAGTTGTTCTTCCCGCGCGACATCGTGCAAACGATCGACGTCGGCGCTCGAGAGGAGTAGGTGATGCGTCTGTCTTTCTTTGTCCACCGTCAGGGGTTTGGCGCGTGTGTCCTCGTCGGCGGTCTGGGCGGCACCCTGTCCATGGGGTTATCACCCCTCGGTGCCGCGCTAGGTGTGCTGTACGGGGCGCTCTTCGCGCTGCTGACGGCCTCGCGGGTGGACAATCCGGGCGCGGGATTGCTGTGGGGCCTGGGTTACGCGCTGGTGTTGTGGCTCGCCGTCCCCGCGGGCCTGTTCCCCCTGTTCCAGGGCAGGCCCCACATGGCGATGCTCGACACGGCCCGCGCCCACTTCGCCGACCTCGTCGCGTATCTCCTCTACATCGGCCTGCCCCTCGGTCTCACGCTGGGGCTATGGCGTAGCTGGCGCTCCGGCGGGGCGTTGGGCGCGCCTGCGCCCAGCGCGCGGGGGCGGTTCAGCGTGCCGCGCGCACTCGTGGTCGGCGGGGTCGCGGGCCTCGCGGGTGGGTGGGCCTTCGCCCAATGGATGGCGCAGGTCAATTTCTTCGTCATTGTCGCCGGGCTTGTCGACTCCCCGTCGCGCGGCGTCGGCGTCGCGCTGCACTACGGCATCGCGGCCGCCATCGGGGCCAGCTTCGGCCTGCTCTTCCAGCGCGATGTGCGGGGCCTCGGGGCGAGCCTGGGCTGGGGCCTGGCCTACGGCCTGCTCTGGTGGTTCCTGGGTCCGCTCACCCTCCTGCCCCTCTTGCAGCATCACGCGCCGATCTGGACCTACCAGCACGCCGGCGCGCTGTTCGGCTCGCTGGTGGGGCACGTCATCTACGGCCTGCTGCTTGGCGTGTTCTACGCCGCGCTGGACCAGCTCTGGGTTGGCTTCTTCATCGACGCGGACCCGCTCAACCGTGAACGCGAGGGCTTGGGGACGCGCACGCTGCGCTCCCTGGGGCGGGGCGCGGCGGCGAGCGTGGTCGGCGGCCTGCTCTTCAGCCTGGTCATGCTGGCCACCGGCGAACTGTCCCGTGTCGCGGCGCTCGTCCATCAATCGTCGCCCGTGCTCGGCTTCGTGATACACCTCGGGATCAGCGCGCTGATCGGCATGAGCTATGGCCTGCTGTTTGGGGACGAAGCGCCCACCGTCGGGCTGGCCATCGTCTGGGGCCTCATCTACGGGCTGGCCTGATGGTTCCTGGGCGCGCTGACACTGTTCCCGCTCCTGCTCGGCGGCCCCTTCATCTGGACGGTGGGGGCGGCCGGCGCCGCGCTGCCCTCCCTGGTCGGCCACCTCCTCTACGGCGTGGGCCTGGCCGTGACCTTCCTGCTGCTGGAGCGACGCCAGACCACCTGGGCGCGACGTGATCCGCGCGGCGCCGCTCATGAAGCGCGCCGGCGCCGCCCCGTCGGGACGGCCGCGCCGGCGCTCGGTCTCTCCGTCCTGGGGCTAGGGGTGCTGCTGCCGCTCGTGCTGGCGTAGGGCGGAGCAGACGGACGCCGGTCTTTGTTCATTCTTTTGTGAGCGTCCCGTAACCGTTCTGTAAGGAGTGGAATCCATACTGAGACTATAGACATCACACGGCCAGTGGCCGTGTTCGTTCGGGAGGATTGTTCGATGATACACCCTATCGCCTACCGTGGCGCCCATCCGCGCCACGGTAGGCGATAGGCCACGCGCGCCGTCGTTTCCGGCTTCCTGGCCAGCGTCGTGGCCCTGCCGCTGCTCGTGCTCGCCTACGGTGTCGCCGCCGCGGTCGGCTCAGCGAACCCCAACGCGGGCGTCGCCGCCGCCTGGGCTCGGGTCCTGACCACCAACCACGCCACCGCGATGATGACACACCTACCCCTGATGACGCTGGTTGGGGCGCACGTGGCGGTGGGATTGATCTGGGCAGTCATGTATGGCGCGCTGGTCGAACCCGCGCTGCGCGGTCCGGGGTGGCGCAAGGGGCTGCTCTTCGCCCCCCTGCCCGGCCTGCTCTCCCTGTTCGTGGTCCTGCCGCTAGTGGGTGTCGGGCCTCTGGGTGTGGCGGCCGGGGCCGGCCCCCTGCCAGCGCTCGGCGTGGTGCTACTCCACGCGGTCTACGGCTTGACGTTGGGGGCGACGTATGGCCTCGCGGATGGCGCTGGCGTCCTGGGCGGCGTGGAGAGCACGCGAGCCACGACCGCGACACGCGTGGAGCGCGACATGGGCCTGGCGCTGGGCGCGGGGGCTGGTGCGCTGGCTGGCCTCGTCCCGACGATGGTCGGCATGGGCGTGGCGGGGTTGGACGCGCCCGCCCTGATCGCGATTGGCGGCGCGGGCGCGGGCACCCTGGCCGGCCTCATCATAGGGACATTCATTGGGCTTACCACAGCGCGATGATACACGGGCGGAAACGTGTAACCGTTTCGTAACCTTTGTCAGGCGTACGTAAGATTGTTTTGCTACACTTGAAAGTACCGCCTACCAAACGTACCACCTACCACATGAACGTTGCGTGGCCCTATCGGCCCATTGTCATTGCAGAGGAGGAGCATCTTGGCGATAAAGCACAGCGACGACCGCACTGGCGAGGACGCCGTGCCGTTCATGCCGCGCATCGCTGCCATCATCCCTGCCCTCGACGAGGCGCCCTCCATCGCACGGGTCGTCGAGGGGCTGCGCGCGCAGACGGGCGTGACCCTCGACCGCATCATTGTCGTCGACAACGGCTCACGCGACGGAACGGGCGACATCGCCCGTCGGGCCGGCGCGACCGTCGTGCGCGAGGAGCGCCGCGGCTACGGCTACGCCTGTCGCGCCGGGGTCCGCGCCGCGCACGACGCCGACATCATCGTGCTGCTCGACGGCGACGCCGCCGACGATCCCGCCGACCTGCCGTGGGCCCTCGAACCCCTCTTCAGCGGCGAGGCCGATCTCGTGGTTGGGTCGCGCACCCTCGGCTCGCGCGAAGCCGGGGCGATGACCCCTCAACAGGTGGTCGGTAACCGCCTGGCGGCCTGGTTGATTCGGGCCCTGTATGGGGTGCGTGTCAGCGACCTGGGGCCGTTGCGCGCGATCCGCCGCGGCGATCTGCTCGCCCTCGAGATGCGGGAGATGACGTACGGCTGGTCGGTCGAGATGACCGTCAAAGCGCTGCGCGCCGGCTACCGCTACCGCGAGGCGCCTGTCCGCTATCGGCGCCGTGTCGGCGTGTCCAAGGTGAGCGGCACCCTCATCGGGAGCGTGCGCGCCGGTTGGTGCATCCTGTCGACGACGCTACGCTACGCGCGCTGGAGGCCACTATCCAGAGTAACGCCGTCGCTGGACACGGGCCGATGACGGACATCCTTTATATTGCCGCCAAAGCGCCCCGCGCCGGCCTGGTCAAGACCCGGTTGGGCGCCGCTATCGGACACGAGAGGGCCGTAGCCCTCTATGCCGCCTTCCTACGCGACCTGGCGGCGCGCTTCGCGGGCGCGCCGTTCGCACTGGGCTGGTACGTGACGCCGCCCGACGCTTGGCCCGAGCTCGCGCCGCTCGTTGGCGCCGCCGGGGAGTCGCGGGTGCTGGCCCAGAGTGAGGGCGACTGGACCGCGCGGCAACACGCCCTCTTTCGCGGCGCCGCCGGGCGGGGAGAAGATCGGGTTATCCTGGCCGCCTCCGACTCGCCGCACCTCACGGTCGAGACCGTGACCGCCGCCTTTCGCGCGCTCGATCAACACGAGGTGGTCGTCGGGCCGACCGACGACGGTGGCTACTACCTCATTGGCCTGCGCGGCTGGCACGATGTCCTGCACGATATCCCTATGAGTACGCGCACTGTGCTGGACGACATCAGCGCACGGGCCGCGGCGTTCGGTCTGTCGGTCGGCCGGGTTGAGACCATGTTCGACGTCGATGAAGCCGCGGACCTACCGCGACTGCGACACATACTCACCACGCGCGCCGATCTACCGGCGACGCGCGCGACAGTCGCGGCCTACAGCCTGTAAGCAGTAGGCGTACAACGGGTAAGAGGCAGGAGCAAAGGAGCAAGATCCCATGAGCACGACATCGATGGCCGGCGCGCGTTCGCCGGCCCGCCCATCCAGCTTGGGGTCGTGGCTGACGGTGCTGGGCGCCGGCCTGCTCGCCGGCCTCGGCGCGGGATTCGTGATGACGGTGGTGATGACGCTGCTGCGCCTGCTGGCGGGCGTGCCGCTACCGGGCGAACTGGGCGCGGATCGCTTCCTGCCCCTGTTGCCCGTCTTCACGTTCCTCAACATCATCGGCCGCTTTGGCGGTAACGTCCACGCCAAGGAACTCGCCTTCTGGTCCGGTTTCGCGGGGCAGGTCGCCCTGGGCGCCGCGCTCGGCGTGGTCTACGCGGCCATCGTGGAGCGCGAACGTAGCCGGGCGCCCGAACGACGCTGGACCTTCGGCGTCAACCGGCGCGGCGCGGCCTTCGTGGCGGCGGTCGTCGCCGTCCTCTGGGTCGTCACACTGGCCGCGTTCTGGCCGGTGCTCGCCGCCAACTTCAAGGGTGTAGCGGCGGCCTGGACCACCGTTGTCACGGTGGTCGGGTTACTCGTGTCGTACGCTAGCTTCGGGTTGGCCCTCGTCCTCATCTATCGCGCCATGACGAACCGCGCCCCGCTACGGCAGCCGGCGCTGGTCGGACCCATACTTGGACGGCGCGCTATCCTGGCTGGCGGCGTTGGGGTGGTCGCGGCGCTGGCCTCCGGCGGCCTGGTGCGCGCGCTCTTTCAGCGCGGGACGTTCGGCTACGACGGTATTCAATATGTCAGCCCTGCCATGCAACCAATCACACCCATCAAGCATTTCTATGCCGTCACCAAGAACCTTGTCGACCCCGCCGTAGCGAAAGATGTCTGGCGGCTGGACGTGGATGGGCTGGTCGACCGCCCCCATACCTATGACTTCGCGGGCATCGCCGCGCTGCCCTCGGTGACGCAGACGATGACCCTGGAGTGCATCAGCAACCCCGTCGGCGGCGGCCTGATGGGCAACGCGGTTT
>JAABUL010007008.1_pt1 | contig 12496 bp, 10 predicted proteins | sample 5559151 | NCBI WGS metagenome assembly JAABUL01 (sample SAMN10711876, study PRJNA513368) | rock metagenome | isolation source: Antarctica rocks | place: Antarctica: Victoria Land, Pudding Butte sud | reverse complement strand
GCGCGCGTATTTCCGGAAGATATTGTAACAGACGGCGATACTCGTAGCCTAGCTCGAGAGCTATGCGCGCTTTTTCTGCGCGTGACAACGTCGAATCCGAAGGACTGAACGCCAGATCAGGGCTCCCAATAAGGTCGAGGCTCGCCACTATGGGAGCTTGGATGGGATAGTTGGCTGCTTGCGAGGGACGTGGAGAAGGTGTACCTCGATATGCTGGCCTGTCTGCCCTTGGTGATACGGTTCTAGAGGTACGTCGCTGTTGCTGTAAATGCTGCTGTAGGCTCCCCCCACCCATTGAAGTAGGGACCCCAGTGCTGAGAGGCCCAGCGGAGATTACCCGCCTATCCCCAAAGGCATTGACCGGCGCCAGGAGGCTGCCGCTAATGTTCCTGCGGCGACTTTCGCTCAGACTTAAAGCCAGATTGACGAGCCGAGTAGCGTCCGTGTCAAAGCCTAGAGCAGGTGCCGCGTCCCGATCGATTTGTGAATCCTGCAATGGCAGCCCATTATGGGTGCTACCACTTCCAAGAGACGATTTGATACTTTGGCTTGCTCTTGTGGAGGGTATTGACGGCGTCTCGTCGCCATCCGATCTTCCATTGTGGTCTGATCCGGGAGCAGAAGCAGCATGTACAACTTCCTTGGCTAGAGGCGAACTACCGATGGAGGGTTTCAATCGATGACGGTGTAGAAGGGACCGTCGCTTCGGAACTATCAATTCTGTATCTTCAGCTTTTGCCTTACCCTTGACATCAACCCGAGCTCCATTTGGTGACTTTCTATTCCCAGGTAGTCGGGAGCTCAGCGGAGAGTGAGAAGATAGCAAGAAGCCGCCCGAGTGCCTTGGTCTCTTCGTGATGTATTCGTGCTCCTCCTGAGCCTCATGACCCCGTTGCTTTCCATATGTATCATTTCCTGGATCTGCGCTGTTGACGAACATATGCGAATCTTCGCGGATTGCTGTCTGATTGTCAGGCGTCCCTTCGTGGCCATTGAGTGCTAATGAGCCATCGATGTTCGAAGACAGCGCAGCCAAGGTTCCAGAGCTAGACGACCGCAGGTTTTGGCCGTCAGGTTGCCCAGACATAGCATCTTTGAAGATGCGAACCAGTTCTTGGACGATACATGGAGGATAGTCGTCAAGTGATCATAAAGTAGTGTCACGTACGAGTTCTTTAAGAGAATCGTCACGGAATCTAGGTAGGCCAAAGCCACGGGCCCTGCCAAGTCCACTGTTGGACTAGTCTGCAGAAAGCTTGGATGCAAGCTTGATGTTCCGCAGCCGAGGTACGCCTTACATTAGGTACGAATCACAAAGACACTGTATCTATTTCGAGGGGCTACGCTACAAGGGTCAAACTGTAAGAAACATTGAAGAAGCATTGTGAGGACACTTGCAATCATTCCTATCGTTGAGCAGGCCTACCAACCAAATCCCAGAAGCTGACATAGGAAGCGCTAATCCAACGTCTGAGAACCGACTCTTATTGAACATAGTAGCAATAATCCCCCTGTTCGTAATACTGGAAACTCGGTTGCAAAATTACATGGAGTCCGATCGACACCGTCGAGGCATTTGACGCGCCCGTATTACCTGACTCACCAAATGATATCCCGGTGAATGAGTTGGTGAAAACGGTGGGCTCTGAAAATGTCAAATAGGGTGTCGAGCTTGGCTATGAAGCCGAGGCTGTCAGATTGCGGACAGGAGACACAGCTACCACGCTCAAAGTGCGAAAGCGAGCGGTTCCAGGCTAGACCCTGGTGTTCAGCGGAGTCTGCTCCTCGATCAGAAAAACCGATCCACGTAATGGACTCACCAAGACTCTGTCTCTAGGCTCTTCAGCGAATACCTGCGTAGAAAGGACACCGAGTTGAACCAGCGAAGACTGATACATGATAGGTATAGGAGATAGCGTATGCAGCCCAAGACGTAACACGGAGAGACCATCATGAAATCCATGGCTCCGCCGAATCTAACCCATTCTTCACAACAAGCAAGCGCTCCTTGAACGCGATGAAAACTTCTCTCTTAGCCTCAGAAAATGCCATTATACAAGGCATAACGCCTCTATCATTCTGCCACTCGGAAAGAAGGAAGAAATGCCGCTTCACGGCTTTCGCACTGAGTTCCTGCGACCTGAGTTCTAGACTACACACCCACAAATTTGTGTCTAGGAAAAGGAGTCTTGTTTCCCATAATCCTATGATTTGCCGCATTCTGGAGCCTAAATGATCGGGATCGGGGTGTGGTTCAGGAGTAGGAGAGGATGTCAAGCCAGAGAGGGCTTCTGCAGGCCAGACTTGGAGGGATTGTGGGCCAAATGGGGTGGAGAAGAGATGGGCAATGAACTTAATGGGCCGTAGTGGCACGGGAGCCGTCGTGGGTGACGCTGTTTGGCTGTTCTCCGGAAATGATGGCATCAATGGGGTCGGAGGAGTGATGGTAAGGCTCAAGCCGCCCAGGTTATCATGGACCAGGAGGTCTTCTTTGCTTCCAGTAATCCATGAGTACACGTCGAAGTTGTTGCTCCCCAATATGATAAATTTTTGCGTCGTTGTAGGATGCAATGAGATGATGCTACCACCATGCTTATCCGATAAGGGTATCGGACTTTCCTTCTGCTCACCCTGTAGCGTTCGTAAAGTGGCGAATCCTCGACTTACAACAAGTAATCCATTGCCTGAAGGGTCAGGAAGAAGCCTTTGGATCGATTCCTCCATCGAAATGTCGCTTATCACGCTAGCAACCTCGCCGACACCTTCCCTTAGAGAAAGCTTGTAAATGAGAACGCGGCCTGACTCATCAGCTGTCATCAGAAGATTTCTACGCTCGTGATATGCGATACTTGTGATCCGAACGTTGAAAGCGTGCCGATAAAGTACATTTCGTTGGGTGGCGCTCTGTGTCTTGAACAGAGCTACAGTTCCGTCTAGCTTGCCGCAGAAGGCGTATTTCCCTGTATCATCAGAGCAAATGGCAGTAATGGCTGCCTCCTGCGAGCCTTCTTCTGCGTCCCTAGATTCGGACACAAAGGTACTTCCCTGACTGAACTCGCTTTGGCTGCCCTGATCCACATCGTTTTGAACCAGGACAGCTGGTTCCCAAAGACGGCAGTGAGATCCGCGGATGTCAGCAAAGTGTACACTATCTCCACTGAACGCTATTGACCGAATAGCGTCCTCGTACGCGTTGATGCGGTAAACTAGAGACAATTTGTCGCCTTCGATGCCCCCAAATTCGAAAATCCGGGTTGAGCCTCGGGGGCTCCCGGTCACTAGCATGCTACCGTCAGGGGAGCATGCGAGGGCTTGCGCAAATACATTAGAGATGCAATCGCGGAGATCATTGGAAGTCTTGTTAAAGACTGCAAGCTCTCCGTCGCCGTAAGATGCCACAAGTACGTCAATTTCGATATTTGGATTGAAAGCTAGTGCGTCGACGAGGTACTGATTCCCTCTCGCTTTTGACATTGATCCGGCCTTCCTTTGACAGCAGCCAATGCATATCCTAGCCTTCACGTCGAACAGGTATATTGCTAGTCCACGGTAGCAAGCTGCTAAAGTATTTGCGTCTGGAGAAAGCAGCACCTTTCCGGGCGAGCGATTTGGCTTTGGCAAACCTCTGCTTGAGTCGACACTTTCATTCCATTCCCAACGTTCTACTTCCCTTCCCACGCGTAGATCCCAGGTTGATATATAGCCTCCTTGAGTTGCTGCAATCAAAGCATTCTTTTCGGTGTCGAGTGTCATTGAAAGAGCTGCGTGTGCCAGGCTAAAGGCCCATATCTGGGTGCCGCTGTCAGTGTCCCAAATCATTACTTTCCGGAGACCGCCGGCGGCCAAATATCCACAGTCATTGCTTAGCAGCAATGTTTTCGCTCTCTCGCTAAACGCTAAAGTATGCTTGACTTGGATCGAGTCTTGGTAATAGAGATAAATTAGACCGTGGGATACTGCTACTGCTAGGTATCGATCTCCGAAAGCAAGGGCACAAGTTTGCTTGTCCTGAAAGTCAACCATGGCTAAGCAGTCATCCCAATTCATCTCCTTCAAGCCTTCAACGAGAAAGCCTCGATGTCGCGGAGAGTATTTCTTGGACATCATGGAGTCCAGCGGACACAATGCCGGAATCAAGTTGTGGATCGCTGGAGGTGAGAGCGAGAGATGTGCACGAAATTTCGCATTTACCTTCACCAAGTCTTTAATCCAAGAACCAAGTGTATCTTTCCCCGAAGCAAGCGGACTCATTCTTTTCACACGCCGCTTCAAGTAAGATTGTAGGTTTTTGGCGGTACGTGTAATATGATAAATTTTTGCTTCACTCGCAAGATACTCGATCCATGTCGGAATCTTGGTCTCTAGAAAGGTGCATACTAGACTGAAAGTAGCCGCGTCCTCTGGGTCACCCTTTTGAACATGGTCGGAAAAGGATATGCAAGCATAGTTCAACAGTTCGGTCCCTAAGCTAGGACCTAGAAGCCCACTTTTCGGGCGCTGCAAGTAAGTGCCATGCAGCTGATTTCCGTTCAAGAGTCTTAAACAGGCTTGAGCGATTCGGTTGTGGCTTTCTTGTTCGTCCACTGCTAATTGAGGGACAGCATCCTGATTCAGGAGGAAAACGTGGGCGGTTTGGTGAATGCTTCGAATACGCTGGCTTTGGTCAATACTCATGAACTGGCCACAGATTGCGGTCAGAGATTTCCCTAAACTGTAGACGGTCTGATTCAGATCTAGTTTGATGGCACATTGCATTTCGCTCAGCGTTAGAGCACGTCGGGTCAAGAGCGTCCACGAAAACAAGCAATGAGTGAGTCTTACGGCTCGCTCACTTGAGGGAAGGCTCCTCAGCATTCTGATATACAGTCGGTTCATATCTTCAGGTACCTCATCAAGAATTTCTTCGGCGTCTTCTTCAGAGTATGTCTGTTCCAACTCCTGAATGATTAGTGACACCCATAGAAACGACCCAGATGATTTATTGAGAAGCTTTTCTCTAAGTTTTAATTGACTATTTTCATCGCTGACGGGGAGTTGGCTCATTTTGGAGTCAATGAAGATGCCTAAGTCACCAAGAATGTCTTCACTCTGAACCTGGTAAGGCTCAACGAGAGATCCAAGAGAAGTCAGCCCTTGCTGCGCCTCAGGAGTGCTGCGACTGGTTAGGAAGATTCTCAGGTATGATGGAACTTCTTTGATCAACTTCAGAAATGTTGGGAATTTCTGGCACTCATCAAGCGCATCAATGACCCAATATTGAGGCAAAGGCTTGGATAATTTGAATATGCATCCCATAAACAGCTTACGCCAAGTTGTTCGCTCATCCCATTGCACACAAGGTACGGCGTCCTGCTCCATTTCAAGCACTTTCCGCAAAATGGCTTCGTCAGACTTGGCCATTTGGTAAGCCAAAGCTCTCAAGCATCCTGCTATGGAAGAGTTGACATCATTCTCGTGTTTGAAAAAGAAATAACTGCATCTAAGGTTCTCCTTTTGGATATTGCGTATGACCTGGCTGCAGAGCACGGACTTTCCAGAACCTGCATTTCCCAGAAGCCAAAAAACGGGAGGGCTGTCTGACCATGGAGTGCGCCATGAGGAGAAAGTTGGCTTTGAGATCAGCCATTCACAAGACTCGGGAATATGAACATCTTCAAGCGCAGCCAAGTCGTTTGTTGGCGGCTCGGATAACCCTGTCAATTCTGCAAGTTTCTCATGCTGTAGGCTGGTAGTCTTGGAGGCGGTTTGGGAAACTGTGACCGATTAGCAAGGTTTCTAGTCGGAGAGATGCACTTAATAACTTTGTGACAAAATGGTATCAATAGTCGTGATGAAGGCATTACGCAACGTCTTGTAATTTGGGTCACTGGGCAAGTCGAATTTGCAGATCCCCCGATGGTCAGTGTTCAGCGGGGAGATGTGCTCTCTTGCATACCCGAGTGTTGCGGAAGACTTATCAACGATCAGAGCATTTGTAAGTAAAATTTGGCAGGGAAAGGTCTCATAGAAAGACCACAGCTGAAGATCTTCGGCATGATGACGGAAGCTGTCATTGGTAGAATTAATCAAGCTGGAATTGCGCTCAAGATCAGAAACGAACGCTTTCTGGCCGTAGGAAACTTTCAAGATATTCGAGAGAGTCTTTGCCAAATCGGAACCACGATGCGGAGTTGCTAGGAAATATATAGTATGTATGCGGCGTGCTAAGTCTCTTAGCGCTGGATCTTCTCGAGCCAGAATACAAGCCTTCCCGGGTGTGAGTAGGCGTGAATCGCAATGGACGCATGACGTACCTGTTTAATGACAAGGCCGCCCATGCTGTGAGCGACAAATACAACTTTGCTCTGCAAAACGTAAGGTAGGCCAAAGCAGCACTCAGATGCCCTGCTTACCTTGCTTCTGCGAATATCAGGTGCATTCTCAATCTCCCCTAGCAATGCGAGAGCGAAGTCGTGAATCTCGAGCACTTTTTCTTTCCTTTCGTTCCAATCTGCTTTGTAGCCAAAGCTCCAGACTCGGACGCAGCCGAACTCTGGATCTTGGGAAAGCCACTCCTTGGGCCAATAATGGTATTGATTGGTAGATTTAGACCAAGTCTTGCGAGAGCCTCCACCAAGTCCATGGACGAAGATGAACTCGATAAGAGGTTCAGTCACATCTCGCAGTAAATTCAAACCTAGCGCCCCTTTGAAGGATTCCTCGACGCTGTCGTCCTCGGCTGAGGGTCGGCGGACGGGACTAGGTCTTCTTGAGGCGGTGAACCCGCTTATTGCTCGCTCAAGACGGCCGATATTCTCATCTGCCGATACACGTCTTCGAAACTACTTCTGCTTAATACTTCTAGAGATCGGAGAACAAAGTCATCATGCTTACGCGTTCCATCGTACATAGCTATCTTAAGCTTAGCGAATTTCTGCTGTTTCTCGCAGCTTGCGGTTCCTGATGGGGGTGGATTTTGGATCTGGGTTAAGAAGTAGGAATCAGAATTCCTGAAAAGTCTTATACAGACGAATAATTGGAGCCTTGTTTGTGAATGCAGATGCCCTTCTTAAAGGACTACGGCGCGCGAGCAGCTGCCACAAACGACGGAAGCCCACATTTCTCGGGCTTTTTCTGGTTTCGGTCAAATATCTAAAAAAGCCAGAATCTACGAATCGCTCTCACTGATTCCGTTACGCTGTCATCCAAGGCTATCTTTGTCCTGAGACATGTGTAATTCAACCAACTTTAGCAAACAACTGTCGAATTAAATTAGCATCAGACCGGTGGGTTAACGCGGGGAGGTTGCTGCCCTGGGCCCAGGCATATTAGCGCTTATCTAGCGCCCTCTTGCGAATCACACGTTCACGGCCCCCTCCCTAAGTCTTAGGGGCCGGCCGACTCCCGTCTGGTCTGGAGTTCTCAAATGAAATGCCCGTTCGCGTTCTCTTTCCTCATTTGGCAGCTACAAGTGCTCAGCCACTGGCCTGACGAGAATAGACACGTCTATCCCCTGCAGGCCAAGCCAGATCCTTTACTCGATGCACCATGCAAGAACAATTTGGCCAATCTAGGTACCTCGTTCCATCGAAGCCTGGGGGCCGGCCGAATACATATATGTCGCTGTATGCACAGGATATACAAGATGCAGTCAGAACCTACAAGTCACTCGGTGCTGAAAGATGGAGCAAATTCCGAGCAATTTTCCCGAAGCTGCGATCAATGCTGACATCCTTTCAGGTAGGCGTCAAGGATGTGTCCCCTACCTTCACTATTATTAGCACTCATTGACGTTCTATGATTGCAGAGATTCCTCTTTTTCCGAGTCCAGTTGAGGTGGAGGCACATGGTTCTTCCGCTTGGGCAAGGAGCTACCGGATTAGCGCGCAGAGCACCAATGGAGGCCCTGATATCTATTTCATGAAGGTGAGCGTTTTATCTGGCAGAAACTGTCCGAGGAGTCTTGCCTTGGCCTGCCATATCTAGCATTATCTGGACGGTCGACTGAAGTTACGCTGTCAGGTTTCTCATGGCTATCACGGCCGCGAAGCCTTGAAAGGCGAGTATGAATCGACATATGCCATTCACAGCATCCAAGGCGAATTCGCTCCTAAGCCTATGGCTCTCGGCTCCTTCAAAAAGCATCCAAACATGCATTATTACATATGCAAGTTCTATGAGCTCGTAGAGGAGCTCCCCGAGCCATCAGAGTTTTGTAAAGGGATTGCTGCTTTGCACAGTAAAAGTACCTCTCCAAACGGGAAATTCGGCTTCCATGTTGTGACATACAATGGGGATCTGCCGCAAGAGAACGGATATACGGACACTTGGGAAGATTGCTTTACCAACGGTTTCCACCACATGATTAAGCTGAACCTCGAACGAGGCGGTTCCTGGAAGGAGATTGAGACGCTGCAGTCGGATATGGTGTCCAAGGTCATTCCAAGACTGCTTCGACCCCTAGAAGTCAACGGACGCTCGGTCAAGCCGTCTCTTGTCCATGGGGATCTTTGGTGTGGAAACACCGCTGTAGACACGGCAACGGATCTCCCTCTGGTCTATGATCCATCTAGCTTTTACGCGCATAATGAGTGTAACGATAACCTTCGTAAACACGCTCACGGATGCTGATATCTTTAAGATGAGCTCGGCAACTGGCGCCCGGAGCGGAATAAGTTCACTCGAAGCTATTTTGACGCTTACCACTCGCATATTCCCAAAGCAAAGCCTGAGGAAGATTATGATGATCGAAATGCGCTTTACTCAATGTGAGAGAGCTTCATTTCTAGATTTGTTCTTGCTAATAAGAGGAGGCGTTTTAACCTTCATGCCGCGGCGTTGTTCCCAGAGACGACGATCTTCAGAGAGATGTGAGCACCTCAATCCACTGAGCGCTGCCTTGTTCGCTCCTTGTCTTCTCTCTTCCCCGTCCCTCCCCTTTCTCACCTTCAATATACAAGGCAGCTGACCGCATGCAGGGTAGTCGATGAAATGAAGAGGCTAGTGGCCAAGTACCCAGGTGGATTCGAAGACTACGAGAGATTGTGTGCTTGAAGAGCTTAACCCGGGTCTCCACGAGTCTGTGTAGATATTCGCCAGAAGACTTGATATTGGAAGTTCCACCGCTTCTGATGAATGGGCCTGCAAGGCCGTGCCAAGCATTAGGCGAGTCGGTCGGACCCCTCTTTATCTGGCTGCGGGTGGTTGCATCATGGAAGGTTCCTATCTAAAGTACATGTAAGACGAACGTCTTCTTTTGCCACAGAATTCAAACTGCAGTCACTTCAAAATTGGGACAGCGCCCAATGACCGTCAAAACAGGCATGCTAGACACTACTAGCGTGTCTGCAGGGTTCAGAGCACAGGGCGACTTAATCCCCGCAGTCGGTCTAGGGACTTTTCAGGGTGATGTTGGTAACAGTCTAGTCAAGCAAACCGTCGCTGCAGCTCTACGACAAGGCTACCGACATATCGATACGGCAGCAGCCTATGGAAATGAGACAGAGGTGGGCGAGGCAATCAAAGAGAGTGGCATTCCACGGAGCGAGATCTTCATCACAACAAAGCTGTAAGGTTGAGCCAGTCGATCTGCCTATTGGACCCTGTAAATTTAAAGACCACAATAGCGCCCAGACATGGCATGATCCTGCAGATGTGGAGGAAGCCCTTGATCGCAGCCTCCGTGACTTGGGAGTGGATTACGGTAGGATCGCAGTGCTTGAAAGAGGTCGAACAAAAGGCACTTCTGACCCCTATTTCAGTGGACCTTTACCTGATGCACTGTACATTCTGAACTCAAAGAGCAGTTTACTAATGGCCCATAATGCTAAAGCCTGCCAGTTCCACATGCATACGCCGCCGGTCCCAATCACAGCACGCTTCGTCAACTAAATGGAAAAGCTAGTTGCCTCGACATTCTGAGAGGTCATCGGCTGATTGAAGCTCGCAGCCTCGAATTGATCACAATCTCTCCCGATCTTATCCTGCGACTTGGGCTGCCATGGAAGATTTGGCTGACAAAGGCAAAGCCAAGCTCATCGGTACTTTCGGAGCTTGAAATATGTACTTGATGAGCATTATGTGTTGATTTGACTGGGAAGGACTTTCCAACTTCAACGTTCTCAAGACAAAACGAATCCTGGTGACTGCCAAAATACGACCGGCGGTCAACCAAATAGAACTCCATCCGTACGTGTCGAACAGACAACGCACTTGGATCATGTAATGCTGAGAAGTAAAATTAGGTATTTTCCCCAGCATGAGCTCCTCAGCTTTTGTACAAAACAGAACATTCACGTCATGGCGCACCAACCTCTGGGCGGCAGACCAGTGGCAGTAGTGAATCCGCATGCAAATCGCCCCGGGCCCATAGAAGATCCAACCGTAAGTCACATTTCTCGAAAAAGTCCGTAGATTGCAATGTTGTCCCTTCTGAGAGCTTAAGAACTTTTGGAAACGGGTCCCAAGAGCCTCATTTCGACAGACACGAGTTGCCTCAAAACGAGTACTCATTCATTGATGAATAGATTCATTCAATAGCAGCGGAGTACGAGAAGTCTCCAGCACAAGTCCTATTATCTTGGGCAGTCCAACGAGGCACGTCCGTCGTGCCAAAGACAATACAAGCATCACGCTTGGAGGAAAACAGACAGATATTCAATTTGGATGATTCGGCCATGAATATTATCAACCAGCTGGCAGAGGGGAGGGGTCAGGTTCGATTTCTGGACCCAAGGGCCCACATCGGGTTCGATATTTTTGACGAGAGCCACGACCAACCGACGATGGGGGACGAGCAATGAAACCAGGAGCACCTTCGCGAGCGGTTGTTCGCGCATCAGAAAGGTTCTTATGATGTCGAGGTTTTGTCAAACATTCTGTTTAGACCATCATCAAAGGCTGCCGATGCGAAATCAGCGCGCGACATATCGACGGTGCCAGTCTTGGTGTTGGCCTACTTTACGTCTCGCATTCTATAACTTCCTGCTGCAGTATGTCCATACAAAACATCAGGTGCAGAAAATCCGAGCTGCTGTATCCAACCGTGATCTTCGGCTAAAGGGAGAATAACTCGATGTCATCCTCCTCCACCCTCCACCTGACTCGTGCCCCCAGCAGCTGAAAGCTGGCCTAAGCTAAAGGACTCAGCTTAGATCCAAACGTGCTAATCACGTAATGGAGAGACCCATCTCCCTCTCCTAAGCCGTCCCCGACGGAACTGACACCCAAACCCTCCCAAGGCTTTCACATCGTATCCTTCCACCAGCTGCTAAGTAGCCAGCCAAACAATTCCTATCACGATGGCCGACGGCAAGTTCTCACAGGTTGCAGCTCCAGGCCAGGTCTGTGAACAATATTCCGCAGCCCGAGGTACGCTTTGTATCAGGTACTCGTATACTCTGACTGGTTTTCCAGAACCCATGTCTTGGTGTCGAGTTGACCGTGAAGTTTTTTTCAACAATTATGAAAGTATGAATGGATCAAAGATCACACAACTTTACTTTGGGCGCTATGACTCACATAGACCCACAGTCAAACAGTCTTTCAGTCTTTCAGCCATCATGAAGCTTGGGACCCTGGTGTCCAAATTCGCTTGGTTGTGGATTCCAGAAATACCAGCCTGAGAGTAGATGTTCAATGGCTACACCTAGATAGTCTAATTCCGGAGAACAAGTATTGCGAAGAGTATCTCCATTCACATATTCTATTGTTGAGCACGCCTCATGTCTCTGATCTATCGAAATTCGGCAGCTGGAATACAAACCGCAATTCTAACATTTGAGGACCGAATGCCCGATTTAGCGCTCGATGTCACGACCAGGAGCGTGAGATATCTTACCCCATTGCCAATACGGGACAACGTTGAACCATAGAAACTCCGTCATGTACTGGACCCTGGATTGTGATTTCACTTCATCTCGCGGGATGTGGGGATCACGACGGCACGCTCTAACACAAAAGATATTGATTTTGAAGCTTGTCCAATGAAGGCTGTTAGTATCTACAAATCTCCCAGTATCACGAGCCCTGAAGTGGCAGGTCCATACCTCCCAGCGTAATCATTTTCGTTACCTGGTACTCGGAAATGCCGTATTTGCTTCCTTCCCGACCGAATCCGCTGAGCTTCACACCTCCAAACCTGGCTCATGTTAGCTTCCCACACTTGAAATTTGAAAAGTTATGACTTACGGAGCAGCAGGGTCACTGATTATCCCGGTGTTGACTCCAACCATGCCCACCTCAAGGGCCTCCGCAACACGGTAGACTCGCTGCAGGTTATTGCTGTAGAAATACCCAGCCAAGCCCACATCGGCTTGATTCGCCATTTCGACGACGTCTTTTTCGTTGTCGAATGGGAAGAGACCGGCTACAGGCCCGAACGTCTCTTCAGATGCGAGTTTCATATGCATCTTCATGCCTGTGATCACAGTCGGCTGGAAGAAGTTCGAGCCGAGATGTGGCATTTTCTGTCCGCCGACCGTGACTTTGGCGCCATGCTTCTCGGCATCGCGCACAT
>JAABUL010007006.1_pt1 | contig 12500 bp, 10 predicted proteins | sample 5559151 | NCBI WGS metagenome assembly JAABUL01 (sample SAMN10711876, study PRJNA513368) | rock metagenome | isolation source: Antarctica rocks | place: Antarctica: Victoria Land, Pudding Butte sud | reverse complement strand
TTCTGCACATACATCTCGTCGTCGGCCCTGGCCAGCAGCGTGCATGGGTCCTCGTCCGGCTCGCTGACGGTGTGCCCGACACTCAGCGAAATGGTGAGCAGATGCTCACCCCAGGCGATCGGTTCGGCGACGCACCGGTTACCGACGGCCAGGAGCAGATCGGCCTGGGCGGTGCGGTGTTCGTCCAACCGATCGGCGTGCCGGCCGTAGACGTCCGACGCAGTGCCCACCAGCTGCATTAGGACGAATTCGTCACCCGAGAGTCGACCGACAACGCAGCCGTCTGGGGCGTGGTGGCGCAACCGACGGGCCAACGTCGTCAGGACGTGGTCCCCGGCGGCGTGACCGTGGGTGTCGTTGATGGACTTGAAGTCGTCGATGTCCAAGAACGCCAACACGATGATCCGACCGGCTTCCAGCCACTGGGATACCTGGTCCAGCATCGCGCCGCGGCGCTGCAGACCGGTCAATTCGTCGTGTTCGGCGCGGTGCCGCCAGCGGTGCGCATGGGACAGCATCGGGTTCACCAGATCGATGCAGACCACGAAGCAGCGGTAGCCACCGAGGTCGGCGATACCTACATGGGTCCAGCAGGTGAGTTCCTGCCCGTCGCCGGCGATCACCCGCCTCAGTGCGCTGACCGGCCGGGCCGGCGTCATCGGCGCAGCTGCCACCTCCCGCGCCGTCTGGAGTGCGGTCAAATGGTCCGCGGTCGGCAGGAAATCATGGACCGCCGGCCGCGCACGTGTTCGGGGCTCAGCCGCATCAGTGCAACGCAGTCGTCGTTGGCCTCGATCACCTCGTAGTTCAGCGTCAGAGCCACCGCCGCCATCGGAATGGCCTGCAAGGTGTTCCGGACGGTACGCAACTGCTGTGCATCGGGTGGCCGGTGGTCGGGTCCGCTTCGTTGCGCGGGAATACCTCGGGTTCCGATCACATAGATGAACCTAGGCGGAGGCGGTGTGAGATGGTGCGATCCGATCGGGTGGTGCTGTGTGCTGGGGGATGAACCAGCCGGGGCGCCGGACTTCGCAAACAGCACCGGCAAACCGCTGCGTCGGCGCCGCGTACGGGGGTTCGCGGCGGCTGGAACACGTTTGGGTGAATCCGGCAGGGGCTGCCCACCCATGCTCAGCCGGGCGACGAACACCGCGTAGGTTCGCTCTGTCCGGGCGGCGAGATCGGGCGGATGTGCATTCGGAGGAGGGAATGGCCGCTTTGTTCTGCGGCCAGGTGGCGCGGCGCGAAGGGGGTCGGGCGTGAGTTGATCGGGGCATCGTTGTTCAGGTGGGTGCTGGGAGTCGGATTCGCAACCGTCGCCCTCTACTTCGCGCTGCCCGGCGACCTGCTCAAGGATGCGCTCTATCTGATCATCGGAGCGGTAGCGACGGTATTGATCGTGGTCGGCGTGCGGATGCACCGACCGGCTGCTGCTCGCGGTTGGTACCTGGTGGCGGCTGCGAACGGGTGTTTCGTCGCTGCCGACAGCGTGTTCAACGCCTACGACATCCTGCTGCAGGGCGCGATCCCCCTCCCGTCGATCGCCGATGCGATCTACCTGGCCGGCTACCCGCTGCTGTTCGCCGGGATCCTGCGGATCTGCTCGCGCCGCAATTCGACCGCCGGCAGGGACAACTGGGTCGACGCCGGCATCGTCTGCGTGGGAACGCTGGGTCTGACCTGGCACTTCCTGATGGGTCCGACCCTGCACAGCGCCGCTGCCGCGGGCGAGTCGGATGGCGCCCTGGGGAGTACCGCCTTCAATCTCGGCAAGTTCGTCACCATGGTGTATCCGGCGATGGACCTCGGCATTCTGGCGGTGGTCGTTGCGGCGGCTCTGCGCGGTACCGGGCGCCGGGCGGCCGATCGACTGCTGCTCGCCGCGGTGATGCTCATGTTGGTTGCGGACTTCTGGTACGACCTGTCGGTTCTGCACGACACCTACTCGGCATCCAGCCCGGTCAACCTCTTCTTCTTGCTCAACTACGTCATGGTGGCCGCAGCGGCCACCCATCCCAGTTCCGGCCTTGGTCACGGGGAACTCGGCGAATCGGCGCTGCAGATCACGCAGAGTCGGCGGTGGGTGCCTTTCCTGGGGTCAGCGGCGCTGATCTCGCCTGCACTGCTGCTCGTCAACGGCATCGCCGGTGTCCCGGTGGATGTCCCGGTACTGGCAGCCAGCTCGTTGATCGTCTTCGCGCTCATCGCGCTGCGCGCCTTCTGGCTGTTCGCAAGGATCAAGCGGCAGAACGAACTGCTGCAGCACCGCAGCCAATCACTGCGATGGGCACTGGCCGCGCAGGAGCTGCTCGAGGAGGACCTGCAGCACCAGGCGCTGCACGACGCCCTCACCGGGCTCGCCAATCGCGCTCTGCTGCAGGACCGCATCGAGCAGGCGCTCAAGAGCGCCTCTCCGCAATCGCAGGTGTCGCTCTGCTTCTGCGACCTGGATGATTTCAAGGCCTTCAACGACACGCTCGGCCACCCGGCCGGTGACGAACTGCTCACCGTCGTCGCAAAGCGTCTGACCTCCATCGTTCGGGGGGCGGCGACGGTCGCCAGGCTCGGTGGCGACGAATTCGCGGTACTGCTGGAAGATGCCGAGCAGCCAGGAGCCGCGGCGGTGCTGGCCGAGCGGATCGTGTCGGTGCTGGGGCAACCGATTCGCCTCGCGGACCAGAACATCGCGTTGTCGGTGAGCGTCGGGGTGGTGGTGGCCGGTCCTGGCACCACCGTCGACCGCCTGATGAGCGAGGCCGACGCGGCGATGTACGGGGCCAAGACGTCCGGCAAGAACCGGGTCGCGGTCTTCGAGACGTTCATGCGCTCCCGGCTGATCGAGAAGATGGCCGTGGTGAACGGATTTTCCGGGGCGCTGCGCCGTTCGGAGTTCCTGCTGGAGTTCCAGCCACATTTCGGTCTCGAGGACAACCGGCTCAGCGGGTTCGAGTGCCTCGTGCGCTGGCAGCACCCGACGCTCGGGCTCATTGGACCCGGCCGGTTCATCGCCATCGCCGAGGAGACCCGGTTCATCCTGGAGTTGGGCTCCTGGATACTGCTCTCGGCCTGTCGGCACGCCGCGGCTTGGCCCACCACCAACATTTCGTCGGACAGTTCGAAGAACGGCCGGCCGGCCGCTGCGCTCACTGTGTCGGTGAATCTGTCGGGCTGGCAACTACAGGATCCGGACCTGTTGCAAATCGTGCGCGAGGCACTGGAGATCAGCGATCTGCCGCCGGAACGGCTGATCCTGGAGGTGACCGAAAGTGTGCTGCTCGCGGATCCGGCGCACACCGCGTCGGTGCTGCGAGCCTTGCGCGGATTGGGCATCCGGATAGCGATCGACGACTTCGGTACCGGCTATTCCTCGCTCAGTCAACTCCGCCAGTTGCCCGTCGACATCTTGAAGATAGACAAATCGTTCATCGACCCACTGATCGACCCGGCCAACGAAGGCGACGCCTTCGTCACCACCATCGTCCGGCTGGCGAACGAGCTGAAGCTGGGCACGGTGGCAGAGGGCATCGAGCACGAGATCCAACGCGACACGCTGATCCGCCTCGGTTGCCGGGAGGGTCAGGGGTACCTGATGTCGGCATCGCTGAGCGCCAAGAAGACCAGCCAGTTCATCGTCGAACACGAAGCTCGGTTCGCAGATCGCGTGGCCGGTTGACCTGTTGGACCCCTGCTTGTCGCGTCACGATGAGGGGGCCACGGTGCGCGGTGTCGCTACCCGCGGGCACAGCACCCGCATGCCGACGCCGTACCCGGCGGCGGCCAGCAGGCATACCACGGCCACCACGACGACCAACAGATGGCTGCGGCCATTGAAGGGCACCAGAGCTGCCCCCAGCTCGAAACCGCCGACGTAGAAAACGTTGGTCAACGTGTCGTACAAGGCGAACACCCGGCCGATGTGTGCGTCGTCGCAGTCGGACTGCACCACTGTGTCGGCGCAGATCTTGGACGACTGGTAGGTGAACGCAAGCACCAGCGCGGTGACCATGGTACCCAGCTGGGTGAACTGCGTCGCAACGGTCAGCACCACCGCAGCCGAGAACGTCAGCAGGATCACCAGGTAGCGGGTGCGACCCAGCCAGGCCACCATGGGCGCAGTGGCGACGGCGCCGAGGAACAGCCCGGCCCCGGCCACGCCGAGTACCTCCAGCACACCGGGCAACCCGGCTCGGAAGATTCCATGGTGCCGGGTGAAGTAGTGCTGGAACAGCAGCACCACCACCAGGGTCGATATGCCGACGCAGCAGCGGACCACCATCACCATCAGGATGTTGACGCCTACCGTTCGGCGGGCGATCGCATGCTTGAGTCCGGCTGTGAGGCCCTGCAGCACGGCGCGGATCGGCTGCGGTGGTTCGTCGGTCTCGTCCGGTCCGAGGGCGGCTCTGGAAAAGCGGCTCACGGCCGCCGCTGCGGCCAGGTAGAACAGCAGCACCGACGCGGTCGCGATGGCGGTGGGACCGCTGCCGGTGCCGACCAGCGACCGCAGGCCCAGCGCATATGAGGCGCCGACCAGGGTGGCGATGGAGCCGACGGTGCTGGCCAGCGAATTTGCGCCGACCAACGAGTCGACCGCCACGACGTGCGGCAGGGAGGCGGACATTCCGGAGCCGATGAAACGGCCGCTGCCGGTGACGACCAGCGCCACGACGAACTGCACCCACAGCGGCGTGCCGAACGCCAGCAGCACGGCCAGGCCGGCGATCACGGCCGCCCGCGCCAGGTTCGCCCAGATCAGCACCTGCCGGCGGCTCCACCGGTCGAGCAGTGCCCCGGCGAACGGCCCGACCAACGAGTACGGCAGCAGCAGCACGGCGAACCCGGCGGCGATCTCGGTCGGGCTGGACCGCTGGGACGGATCGAACAGCACCGCGCCGGCCAGCGCCCCCTGGAAGGCGCCGTCGCCGAATGCCACCAGGAGGCGAACTCTTATCAGCCGCCGCAGGCCCTGCAGGCGGAGCAGCGACCCGAGCCCGTGCGCCGACGGCGGCGTGGCGTGAGCGGCCGCAGCGCTGGTCGGAGGGGTCACACCCGGAACGGTACGCAGCGCGATGTTCGCATCGTGTGGGGAGGCATCGATCGACCCGGGCGACGCCTGGACCGATACCGGCACCCCGGGCTAGTTCCGCTCCAGCTCAGACGGCCGGTAGGCCTCGAAGGTCAGCGGGAACCCCTGCCGCTTCAGGGTGCGGAAGTACAGGTCGACCATAGGTCCGGTCAGCACGTCGTCGTCCATGCCGGGCACCACGAACCACGCGCCCTCGGCGATCTCGGCGGCCAGCTGCCCCTCGCCCCAGCCGGCATGCCCGGCGAAGATACGGACGCCTCGCAAAGTCGCCGCGGCGAGGACCGGGTCCGAGTCCAGATTCACCAGCACCACCCGGCCGGCCACCCGCACCAGCCCGGAGCCGTCGCCGGGGTAGTACCCGCCACGGCTGACGCCCAGGCACATCGCGCCGGAGGGCTGTACCGGACCACCGGAGTACACGGCGGGTGGCCGGGCCACGTGTGCGGCCCAGTCGGGCAGTACCGAGTGCACCGCCGTCTCGCTGCGGCGGTTCAGCACCAGTCCGGCCGAGCCCTCCTCGCCGTGCGCCACCAGGTAGATCACCGTGCGGCGGAACTGCGGGTCCCGCAGCAGCGAGGTCGCCACCAGCAACATGCCGGCAGCGGGTTGGTGGACACGCCGAGATCGACGGCGGGGATCGCTGCCCTTGCCGCTTCGGGTCAGGTCACCGGAGGGAGCGTTCGGTGAGTTCTCCGGGTCCTCCGGCCGTTCTGCGTTGCTCATCACCGTCCATCATTCCGTGTTCTTGCACAGCGCGGTGCATCCGGCCGCGTGCTCCTCCCTAGGTCACGCGCCCGCCCCGCTCGCCCGCCGTGCGATCTGCGCCCGCCGCGGGATCTGCGCCCGCCGCGGGATCCGCGCGCATTGCGTGCATCCGCGCGCGTTGCGACGCGCGCGGACGTACAGAACCCGCGCGGCTTCGCTGAACGGGCCGCGCGCCGGCTCCGGTTCGGCGAGCCCGTCGTCGCCGCCGCCATCGGACCCGGGTTTCCGACCGTGGGTGGATGCCGAGCCCGATGCGCGGCACTACCGTGACACGAGTGCGGGCGGCCCTCTACCAGTGGTTCGAGCGACACCGCTGGGCCGGTGACGGAATCCTTGCTGCCGCGTTCTTCATTGCGCTGCTGGTCAGCTCGTTCACCTTCGGGTCCACCGATCGGGACGTCGTCCCGATCCTGCTGGTGTCCGCCGCGCCGTTGCTGGTGCGCCGCACCCAGCCCGAGATCGCTCTGGTCGCCGGTTGTCTGGTGCTGCTGGGCAACGTGGCGCAGATCGGAAGCCTGACACCGGCGGTGCTGTTGGCGCCGGTGCTGGTCCACGCCGCGGTCGCCTACTCGTCGTCCAGGGTCTGGGGGCGGGTGGCCCTGGCCGCCGGGCTGGTGGGGTCGGTGCTCGGTCCGATCCGCTGGAGTTACTCGCAGTGGGACCGGACGATCCTCACCATGTCCGTCGGCGCCTGCGCGCTCAGCGTGGTGGCCGCGTTCATCGTCGGCGAGCGGCAGCGTGACCGGCGGGAGCACCAGGCCGAGCAGGTCCGGACGCTCACCGAACGGGCCGCGCTGCTGGCGGCCGAGCGCGACCAGCGGGGCCGGGCGGCCGCGGCGACCGAACGCACCAGGATCGCCCGGGAACTGCACGACATCGTCGCCCACTCGCTCTCGGTGGTCATCGTCCAGGCCGACGGTGCCGCCGCCGCGGTGGCGGTCCGTCCAGAGCTGGCGCCCATTGTGCTGCAGACCATTGCGGAAACCAGTCGGGAGGCGCTGGCCGAGATGCGGCGGCTGGTGGGCGTGTTGCGCGATCCGGATGCCGCCGGCTCGGACGGATACGTACCGGCGCAGGGAGTTCGCGACCTGGACGCGCTCGCCGACCAGGTGCGAGCCGCGGGGATCGAGGTCCGGCTCGTGGTAACCGGTGTGCCACAACCTTTATCGGCCGGGCTGGACCTGACGGTGTATCGGCTCGTCCAGGAGGCGCTGACCAACGTCCTGAAACATGTCGGACCGGCGGCGCGGGCGCAGGTGGCGCTGGACTACGGCCGGAAGGTGCTTCGGGTCGGTGTGGTCGACGACGGCCGGGGTGCCGCGCTCACTGCCGGAACAGACGGCACGACAGCCGCGTTCGACGGGCCGGCCGATGGGCACGGCCTGCTCGGTATGCGTGAGCGGGTGTGGCTGCAGGGCGGCCGGGTGAGCGCCGGACCCCAGGCGGGCGGCGGGTTCCGCGTGGAAGCGACCTTCCCGCTGCCGGTCCGGCCGAATGCGGCGGCCGGCCGATGACGGCAGATCCGGTGATCAAGGTGTTCCTGGTGGACGATCAGGCCCTGGTGCGCTCCGGCTTCGCGATGCTGCTCTCCGCTCATCCCGACATCGCCGTGGTCGGCGAGGCGGCCGACGGCGCCGCGGCGTTGCGCGCTCTCACCGGTCCTGGCGCCATCCGGGCCGACGTGGTGCTGATGGATGTCCGGATGCCGGTGATGGACGGGGTGCAGGCGACCCGCCGCCTGCTGTCCGGGCCGGGTCGGCTCCCGTTCGTGTTGGTGCTGACCACCTTCGACCTCGACGAGTATGCCTTCGCCGCCCTCGGCGCCGGCGCGTCGGGTTTTCTGTTGAAGGACGCCCGGCCCGATGAGCTGCTCGGCGCCATTCGGGCGGTTGCCGGTGGAGACGCCGTCATCACCCCCTCGGCGACGCGCCGGCTGCTGGCCCACGTGGCGCCCCTGCTGATGTCCGGTTCCGGTGCAGGGCCGGGCTCACATGGCGGTGACCGGCCCGGAAGCTCCTCCGGGACAACCGGTCCGGGCTTGGTCGGTCTCACCAGCCGGGAGACCGAGGTGCTGGTCCAGGTTGCTCACGGCCTGACCAACGGTGAGATAGCCACCGGCCTGTTCATGGCCGAGTCGACGGTCAAGACGCACATCGGCAGCCTGCTGGCCAAGCTCGGCTGCCGGGACCGGGTGGGCCTGGTGCTGCAGGCATTCCGGGCCGGCCTGGTGGCGCCCGATTCGCCCCGCTGAGGTAGGTAGTCCCACAGGCCGAGTTCCTCCACCCGGAGTGCCGGGCTACAGCCGCAGGATCCTGTCCTGTACTCCGATGTTCGCCGGTGCGAATGCCCCTACCGTCCTTGCTGTCGAGCGCAAGAACAACCGAGCCGCAGCACCGAAAGGCACATGACATGCAGGACACCCCAACGCAGTTGATCACCTTCGCCGCCAGAGCCGAAGGGCTGCACAAGGTCTACGGCTCGGGTGCCAACGCGGTCCGGGCGGTGGACGGGATCAGCGCCGAGTTTCCGCGTGGCACCTTCACCGCCGTCATGGGTCCCTCCGGTTCCGGAAAGTCGACGCTGATGCACTGTCTGGCCGGGCTGGATTCGGTGACGGCCGGCCGGGCCTTCATCGGCGACGTCGACATCACCGAACTGACGGACAACCAGCTGACCAGGGTGCGGCGCGACCGGGTCGGCTTCGTCTTCCAGTCGTTCAACCTACTGCCAACCTTGACCGCGCGTCAGAACATCGTGCTGCCATTGGATCTGGCCGGAAAGAAGGTGGACGAGCAGCGGTTGGCCGACCTGGTGTCCTCGCTCGGGCTCACCGACCGGCTCGGCCACCGGCCGAGCGAACTGTCCGGCGGGCAACAGCAACGGGTCGCCATCGCCCGGGCATTGATCACTGTGCCGGACGTGGTGTTCGCCGACGAGCCGACCGGCGCACTGGACTCGAAGAACGGTACTGCGCTGCTGTCCTATCTGCGGCTGTGTGTTCGAGAGGGCGGTCAGACCGTCGTGATGGTGACGCACGACCCGATGGCTGCTTCCTACGCGGATCGGGTGCTGCTGCTGGCCGACGGCCGCATCGCCGGCGAACTCGACGAGCCGACCCCGGAATCCGTGCTCACCGCGATCCGCGCCCTGGCGGCATGATGTTCCGCTCAGCTGTCGCAGAACTCAGGGCCAACCCCGGCCGGTTCGGCGCCGTCTTCCTGGCCATCGTGCTCGGGGTCGCCTTCGCCGCCGGAACCCTGGTGTTCACCGCCAGTGTCAACGCGGCCCTCGGCCGGTCCGTCGCGGTCGATGTCAGCAAGGTCGACGTAGTCGTATCCGGAAGTGCTGCACCGCTGGACATCTCGAGGATCGAGGCTGTCGCGGGTGTTCGGCGCGTCGAGCCGGCGCTGGAAACGTATTCGGATTTCGCCGGCCCGGGCGGGCACGGGTATCTGCAGCTGCGGAACGTGCCGACCGATCCGGCGATGCGCTGGTACTCCCTGGCCTCCGGCCGGTGGCCGGCCAACGCCTCCGAGATTGCTGTGGACAGCGGGACCGCGACCCGCCGGTCCTGGCAGGTCGGCAGCAAGATCACGCTCGGTACCTCCCCGAAGCAGTCGCAGGTCACCGTGGTTGCGGTGCTGGACACCAGCACGTCGCCGCTGGCCGATTCCGGCGATGCCGGCTACGGCACCCTGGATCTGGTCCGGTCGGTACCCGCCAGCGTGCTCGACACCGCGCAGGTGCTGACAGCTCCGGGCTTCTCGGACGAGCAGGTGGCGGCAAACCTGCAATCGGCCTTCGGACCCTCGGTCACCGTTGCGACGGCCGCCGACGTCACCCGGCTGGCGATCCAGAATCTGGGCGGGGACACCGATGTCCTGACGCTGATCCTGCTGGCCTTTGTCGTGCTCGCCGGGCTGGTCGCGGCCATGGTCGTCGCCAACACGTTCACGATCCTGATCACCCAGCGGCGACGCTCGATCGCGCTGATCCGCTGCATCGGGGCGACCGGCGGTCAGGTGCGGCGCTCCGCCCTGTCCGAGGCATCGCTGGTGGCGGTGGCCGGCTCGGTGGCCGGGGTGGCCGTTGGCATCGGGGTCGGCCGGATCGCCTGCGCCTTCGCCGGTGTGCTCGGCAGTGATTTCCGGGTGGATCCGGTGTCGATGCCGGCGGTGGTGCTGGCCGGTGTGGTGGTCACGGTGATCTCCGCGTTGGCGCCGACGGCACGGGCCATGCGAATTCCGCCGATGGCCGCGCTGCGACCGGTGGATCCCGACCAGCGGCAGCGATCGGTGGGGCGGGTGCGGATCGCCTTCGGGTCGGTCCTGCTGCTGGGTGGCGGTGCGGTGCTCGGCGGCGGTGTGTACCTGAAGAATCTGCTGGTCGCGATGGGCGGTGGTGCGGTCACCGCGGTCGGGGTGCTGTTGCTGCTCCGGGTGGTGCTGCCGCGCATTTTGAACATGTTGTCCGGCCTTGGCTCGATGTTCGGGACGACCGGAAAGTTGGCCGTGGTCAACACCGTCCGCAATCCGGGCCGGGCCGCGGCCACCTGCACCGCGCTGGTCGTCGGGGTCGGCGCGATCGTCACCCTGCTGGTCGCGGCCGCCTCGGCGCAGGCCGGGGCGGACCGGTCCGTCGGCGCGCGGAACCCGCTGGATCTGCAGGTGACCGCGACTGGCTCGCCGAGCATCCTGCCGATGCAGTTGCAGAGCACGCTGGGGTCCCTGGAGGGCGTGCAGGCCGCGATCGCCGTTCCGGCCACCGAGGTGCAATTCAAGGGGAACACCTACACCGTGTACGGACCGCAGATCGACCAGCTGGCAGCGGTGCGCAATGGCGGCGAGCTGGCCGCGGGCCAGATCGCTGTGCCGGGCTACTTGTTCGAGCAGTATCGGCTCGAGGCCGGGGACCGGGTCGAGGTGACGAGGGCCGGCGTCACGCTGACCCTCTCGCTGGCCGCCACCCCGTTGACCGATGACAACTCGATGGTGGTGCCGGCGCCGGATCTACAACGGCTGGACCCAGCGCCGCCGGTGCGGGCGGTATGGGCGAAGTTCGACGCCGGCGCCGCGCCGAACGACGTGATGGCGAAGGTGAACCGTGCGGTGGCGCCGTTTCCCGGCGTCGAGGTCTCCGGGGCCGGCCCGCAACGGGCAGCCACCGCCGATGTGCTCGGCACCCTGATCAAGATCGCCCTGGCGCTGCTGGCGGTGGCGGTGGTCATCGCGATCGTCGGCATCGGCAACACCCTTGGTCTGTCGGTGGTGGAACGCACCAGGGAGTCGGCGTTGCTCCGGGCACTGGGTCTGCGGCGCGGGCAGCTCCGGTCGATGCTGGCGCTGGAGGCCGCGCTGTTGGCGCTGGTGGCAGCCGTCGTGGGCTCGTTCTTCGGGGTGATCTTCGGGTTCGCGGCGGTGGGCGCCGCGTTCGGCCAGGCGGGGGAGTCGGCAGTCTTCACGCTTCCGTACGGGCAGCTGACACTGGTCTGTGCCGGCGCGGTGCTGGCCGGTGTGCTCGCCTCGGCGCTGCCGGGTAGGCGAGCCGCGAAGGCCACGCCGGTTCAGGCGCTGGTGGAGGTGTAGATCGCCTTTGGCCGGGCGCGGTCAGCCGTGTTCGGCCGGTATCGCGTTACGGGTCAGGCCGGCGCAGCCGCCGCTGCCGCAGCCGCAGCCGCCGCACCCGGCGCCGGGAGTCGCAGCCGGGCGGCGGGCCGGCACCGGGATCGTCCTGGCCGCCGTCTCGCCGATCGCGCCGGCGGCCAGCAGCAGGCCCGGAACAGCGGCGAGGGCCAGCACCGCCACCACCACGGCCGCCGCCGTCGGAAGCGGCAGCACCGGGAGCAGCACGGCCAGTGCCAGGCCGATGGTGGCGGCGCCGCCCACTACCGGGGCAGCGACCTTGTTGGCCAGCACAAAGGCCTCGTCACTGCTCACGGCGGCCGGGGAGTGAATTCCGAGCCTGCCGTCCCGCCGCAGCGTTCCGGCCCAGCCGCGTCGCGCGGTAACCAAGGCCAAGGCCGCCAGAATCAGCAGCAGCGCGGAGACCGGCAGGGTGAAGGCGGCGGGGGCGTTGGACACCTTCCGATGGTAAGCGACGATCATTTTGGCCCGGCGAGTGTGCTCTGAGCGGTCGGATCCGACTGCTGACCGCACACTGGCGGCGCTCAGGAAGGCGACAGTGTTTCGTCCAGAACTCCGACGAACCGCGAGCCGATGCCGTTGTACTCGCCCCGTACCAGCCCCGGTCCGACCTCGGGCAGCAGGTCCGGTCGGTGGTCGTCGCAGCTGACATAGGTGAAGGCCGGCCACCACTTCTTGGGTCGCACCGACTCGGTGCGCCCGCACACGGTGCAGGTGAGCTCGACCCAGACCGGCTTCCTGCCGGTGCGATTGGCTCTGGACTGGACCAGCCAGGCCGGCGGGTTCGCGTCGATCTCGGCCACCGCCGCCTCGGAGAGCCGGGCCGGAAGCCCGTTCCGGGCTGCCATCTCGGGCGGGATGTCAAGGCGCAGGGCGGCTTCTCTTCTGGTGATCATCGCGGGTCGAGCGTAGCGACAGCGGGCGCTGCGGGGACGCGAACGACGCTGGCCAGGTCGAGCTGATCCGCTCGGCGTCGCGTTCCGCTGTTCAGCGACCGGATCGTCAGC
>JAABUL010007005.1_pt1 | contig 12501 bp, 9 predicted proteins | sample 5559151 | NCBI WGS metagenome assembly JAABUL01 (sample SAMN10711876, study PRJNA513368) | rock metagenome | isolation source: Antarctica rocks | place: Antarctica: Victoria Land, Pudding Butte sud | reverse complement strand
TTGGATAACTTTTCAGTGTCCAAAAGTCGAATGGTAATCGATCAGACTGTTTTGAGAGATAGTGAGCAATGTCATTGACAAGCTGCGCACGTCGGGGCGAGGCGGAAAAGGGCAGCGAAGGCGGGCCTATTGTTCACGTGGAAAGGTCGATTTGCTGTGAGTACCCAGCATGCCAGATGCTGTTATGGGGTCTGATCGTCCCTGCCTACTTCAAAGTAGGCTCTTTCTAGACGCAATACATCGTTGGATTTCTGTGATCAAGCTCAGCTCGTCAAGACCGGGCATGGAATTATCAGGATACATTCAGCATTGGGAATGCATGACTTATATAGTAGCGAAACCCTTGGCATGGCGTGATAACAGATAAGATGTCATGCATCAGATAAGCACCTCATGCAAAGCGATTTGCGCGTTATCAGCAGGCTGCGAGCGTGCTGTACGATGCAAGGTATCTTACTTGAGAAGGAACGACACCAAATGATGCATGGGCCCTTACCCATAGCACGCTCAGCACATGAGGTAGCTGAGAGGTGGATGAGAAGCTGAAGGCTTGTGAATAATTTGTGTCTCATGTTGCACTCGATCCACGGCACTGATGAAAGAACGCAAAGACGGAGAATTGATAGACTGAATCACAGTCAAGACCCCTAGCTGAAGAGGCAAACCGTTGAAGCAATCGCCCTACTTAGGCAATTTACCCACATGTTCGGAAGCTGGAAGTATTCGTGTGAACCCGTACAGCTTCATATTATGACTCAGCGACGGCGTTCGGTGTCCCGCCTGTCCGCAAATACGTGAAAACGTTTATCCTCGGTGTTTCCACAGCGGGCATGTTCGATGTCTGCTGCTATCAATTTGCAAGATGTAGTGATAATGCGCCTTTCCGTGCACAACTCGGTTCACTATGCTTAAGGAACCGTCAAGTAAAAGCCAGCTTTCGTCAAGCATTTGCCCGTTCCTTGAATGAATCAAGTGGTCTTACAATTCCTCGAGGGGTTGAGCTTTACCTTCCCAGCCATCTTCACCTACTAACCTTGCGTTCCTCACTTGGTGCTCGGTAACTCCTCTCCACACATCTACCGGAATCCATCCGATGTACGCTCGATCTCCGAAACCGCCAATCCAGTATACCTCTTCCACGACAAGCTTTGTCCAAGAGCTTGCGTGTATTTGATTCCCTGGCGTCCATGCCTCTGCATCCGGATGTGCTCTCAGAAAGCACTTGTGGACGTTGTCAGTTTCTATCTCACTTGGAGAAAGTGCTTCGATATGCCCGATGAGACTGAATCGTGGGAGGTTCGCTGGAGAATACGTATATACATCATCTGCCGGAGGATGGTCTGAAGGAGGATGATACCTTAATGAGAGTGTAACGTTGCTACCTGCTCGAGCATTTTTGAAACTTGTCGCAATGCTTATAGCGAGAATGGTGGGGTTGTATGGCTGGGATCCGCAAGAGGCATAATAGTCCATAAGACCGGCTGCTGATCCTCCGAGGTTATCCGGCCGGTTCTCAAGGCTCGAAGGCGAAGAGCTTGGAAAAACGGTGGATAATGTAGCGATATTAGAAAGGTTCAAGACACGACGAGCTTGCGTTGCTGACTCGCGAATCGTGGGAATGCTATAAATCGTAGAGCTCGAATTGTCTGGATTAGCGAAAGCATGCTGAAGGTTTGGGGCAGCCGACGCCGCGAGATGGAGGAGAAGAGAGAAACAGGCTGCGAAATGCATAACCATGGTCAGGTCGGTAGATGCTGTAGCCACAGACTGAGAATAGAGACTTCTTCGAACAGAATGAGCTGCTGAAATGTATGGCCACTCCAAGGATATATTTCCAGAATGGTGGCGGAAATCTGATACTACTGGCCACTAAGCAAGTGGTGCTGTTGACTCGACGGTTCTGCGGGCTCCGATCAGCTCATGCGACTGTCTGCGAGGCGGGCTACACTGGATCATAGGCTTGGTGAGCGTATGGTGCTGGGTGGTGTGATGCCCAAGAAGAGGAGTCGGATCATGTGAAAAGGAAAGGTTAAAGTACGGATGCACCATGCGCAAATCAAAGCGCCCGAGTTTCCCCTTGCTAGTTGCTACGAGCTTCAGAAAGCCTTTGCCGCGCGCTGCCCAATTTCGCGGCCCAACTCCAAATAGATGATATTTATGGTCATGTCCTTACTTCCCCCGCCGTCATGCAAATACTTCTCCGGTATTCTCTTTTCTTAGCCATGTAACAACACCTTTTATATGTATCCATGACATCCGTCTTACCCTCCTCCATCCCCGACTCCCAACTCGGTCTCTCCCAGTCCGAGATTCACATCTTGCGCCAGCATCAGCAGATCGCTCTCACTCAAAACCCCTATGCTCACTCTACTTTGTCACGAGGACGCGGTCATGCGCGTACTAGTGCATCGACGTCGCGGGCAGCGAGTGCCGCTTCATCTGGCCAAGGAAGATTGGTGCTCGACCCAGGGAGTTTGGCCGTGCTAGGGCAGCACTTCGAGAGGCTGATGAGCGCAATTCAGAACCGAGTCCAGAATGTATGTACTGTTGCACGGCGAGGATCATCATGAGCTCTTCTTCCTCGTTCAAAGCTACGCATGACCGCTCTTGTGTATCAGATTTGCTGACAGGACTCGGCATCAGCTTACGGCGCAGACTCAGACATGCACCATCAGCCAATCCTCACGCGCGGGTGCAGCAATAGCAGCGGCAGACGCAGAGATTGCGCGTTTCCGCGAGATTCTCAGACAGATTGACGAGCTGGAGACGGAATTCGACAAAGTTCGGCACATTAGGGACATAGTCAAGGGGTTTCGAGCGCGAGTGGAGGGGTTGGAGAGACGAGTCGATGCCAAAGGTGGAAGGCGGAGATGAACGAACGACTCATGTCTTAATCGGAGACTACGTGTAGGCTTTCATGTCAGATATGTAAGATGTAAGATGGTCGGTCGGATCTCAATGGCCTTGGAGTGGTCAATTTATACCCAGCTAGACGCATAACAGAAGCAATTCTACCCTCAATGGACAATGATCCAACCTGACAATAGCGGTGACTTGTCAATCATCTCGAGACACGGTTGAACAGATTGAAAGTGAGAATACTTGACCCATTATTACCAGGCTCAAGTTTTCGATGAAGCACGCTGGTAGGACAAAGTAATGAGCCATTCCTTCTGGAGCCTTTTTCTATTCGACTTTTCCAATCCGCGACTCTCTGCTGCCGTGTACTGCTTTTATAGGGGTCAGCCATGCTCCGCGTTTGATTCTTCAGTAGCAAAGCTCGCTCGGAGCTCATACCCTCAAGAACAGCACCAACAGTCTTACAGTACACCGGTCACTAGCGCCAGGTCCCTACCGGAGGCGTTCAACTGCACCAAAATGAATCTGTTTCGATACCCTCTTTAGTGTTTCCTCGGGCATTTAGGCTCTCCTCTATTCCTATACAAATCTTTCTTCTCTTCAAAGTTCTTCGATATAATCTTCTAGCATGACGAGGGCGTTGCGCACTTTATGCGCAATGTCACCACTATACAAAATTCCTTCGATGTCTTTCAGAGCTTGTCGAACGTCTATAATGTCTATCGGGCAATGCCAACTTCTGAAAGCGCATCAACGTCTCGGAACCATGTAGCGCTGATCTCGGCCGCACGCCTGCAGTGCTTGTAAAGACGGTGCATTAGGTTGATCTTGCCACGAGGTGGTGGAATTGGTCCTCAAAATTACGAAAGAACGCGAGGACGGAAAGTCGATGGACCGCATCCCCCAAAAATGCCTGTAGCCGAAGAGGCAAACCGTAAGAGCAGGTCCGTCCTCAATGCATTCTCGATACGGCTTACTGGTCTGCAGAACCCCCTTTGGAAATACTGATAACTGGGTAGGATTGTATCCCAGACGAAGTCGCTCAATGATCCAACAGATTTTACGAATTCATGTCCTGCCCGCAGATTTCTCGGAATCTTTCATGGAGCAACTTCGAGTTTGGGGCCTGTGTCCACATGTTTTTTGATTATAAACAAGATCTCGATTACTTGGAGCACTTCAGATTGATTGGGGCACCTTTGATGTTGGACTCATTTGCTCCGTGTCGACCTAATTGCGATCTACTCGATGCGAATTGTGGTCCGTTCGCTCGCTCCGAACCTTGTGGAAGCGAAACAATATCCGTACCGTGTTCGGTTTGCAAACTTCCCGATGCCATACTTAGATGAATTGTATAAAGTCTTAAATTTACCATGAGTGTTGCTTCCCCTCCAGAACTAACATCGACAATCTTGTCTTCTAGCCTCCAGTCTCACACCAATTTAAGAACCTCAAGCGCTTTCTCTGATTTGGCGGAGCTGACCGACTTTTACCATTTGATCCTCGATAGCCTTCTCCATCCTATTTCTGCGTTGAATACCAATCTTCCTCACCTGAATCCTTGTAACATGTTCTGGGGGAAATCATTCATTCCGGCTACTGACATTCCAGATCTCCGCGGCAGGGTTGTTCTGGTCACAGGAGGTCAGGCAGCCTTCTTCTGTGGGTGTATATCAGCCCGTTAATGATAGAAATAGGCAATACTGGGCTTGGGAAGGAAACCATTGACCAACTAGCCAAACATGATCCGTCACACATTTACCTGGCTGCCCGAACGCCTTCGAAAGGCGAGGCTGCCGTGGCAGACGTTAAGAAGGCTAACCCTTCCGCGAATGTAACATTCCTGCCTCTTGATCTCGCGTCATTCGACTCAATCTCCTCGGCCGCAAAAGAATTTACTGCCAAATCCGAACGTCTAGATGTGCTATTGAACAATGCGGGGGTTATGGCTCTCCCTCCCAGTACGACTAAAGAGGGCTATGAAATCCAATTCGGCACGAATCACGTCGGACATGCGCTGCTCACCAAGCTACTTCTACCGACCATGCTCTCCACTGCGCAGCAACCTGGCTCCGACGTGCGAATCGTCAATCTGACTTCAGAGGGTCACAAGTTCGCTCCATCCAGCGGCCTCAAGCTCGACAAGGCAGACTTGGACAAGGAAGGCACCTGGGCGAGATACGGGCATTCGAAGCTAGCGAATATCCTGTTCACGCGAGAGCTCGCTGCACGTTATCCAAGCATCACATCGGTCGCTGTCCATCCCGGGGTCATCAAGACCGATCTCTACGCACCTAATCAGACCTCGAGCATGTTTATGAAATACGGCATGATGGTTTTTGGACCTTTGATGAAGACGGTGGCGACCGGGGCGTACAATCAACTGTGGGCGACGACAACCAAGAAGGATGAGCTGAAAAACGGCGCTTACTACACACCCTTTGGAAGCGAGAGTAAAGGAAGTGGAAAAGCACAGAATCAGAGCTTGTCGAAAGAGCTGTGGGATTGGACGGAGAAAACATTGAGCTCAAAAGGGTATTGAGAGTCGCTTTTCCGGGTTCAAGTGACTCCAATTACCCCAGAATTTTCCCTATCCTTGCTATTACATAATAAGGTGTCCTGGCATTATATCCCATGTTCATAAGGAGCCTCTATTCGTACCCTACCCTTACATACATACAATAAAGGGACCGTACAATTAATGTCGGGACCATAGCTGATGTTCTCTATCTTATGCCCCGGCATGCTGCATCTTATAGGGGTCAAGGGTCAATCACGTAAATATTCAACATTCGACTTGGCTCATTGCGCAATCGCTTCTTCTTCGTCCTTTGCCTGTGCAAGTGTGATGCTCTAACGTTTTGCCTTGTTAGCTATTGACCTTCACTGGTTGATTGGCCCATCACCATCTCGTTGAACCGTTCTGTGATACAATATCTCTAGTCGAGACATGGAACAAAGAAAATAGTAAACGTCGGGTACGAATAGAAACCCCTTTTTCATATGGATCGTGTGGTGGACTATGCTTGCTGTGGAATGTGCTCCACTCTCGCAGTGTCGCATCAGGTGCTGTCCTCGGAAATAAGGTATTCATAAGCTCGAAGCAAGCTCGACCAGGATAAGTGCTGTTCTTGGGCCCTTCAGCAGATGTCTGATGACAGGCTGGAGTCATGACGATCGTTTTGTCCAGGCCTGAATTATAAGGCTATCGGGCTGGGCGGGCAATATTGCCCGCACACGGAGCTCTGTGATGGACGGTCGCTCCGGTCAACGGCGTGGTCGCCTCGGCTGCCACGTATGCGACGGTGCGCTGGATGTAGGTGCATCATGAGTGCAGATACTCAGGGACAAGGTGGGTATGCAGGTCCTAGAAGCGACAGAGCCGTGGAAGATGAAGTATACGAGTCGCTGCCAGTCGAGAGGAAGGCGCGCGAAGGCGGAAGTCAATCTACGGTTCATCGGACAACCTTGCGGACTCGGCAATCTGGGGGCACGCTAGAATCTGGAAGGACGATCACAATTGCGGAGTTGGAACTTGGAACCAGTCCCACTCCCTGCCAGGCTGACGATCTTGGACCAGTCGGGCGACAACTGCCGCCCCCCTTCCGCCTGTTTCAGTGCTCATCTCTCCTGAGTCCAGCGGGCTGGGAGTCTAAGGTAGGAGGTGATGTGGATAATGGAGGGAGAAAGTATTAATACTGTGCTATTTGCTAGCCCCACCAACGCCAACCATAGAGAAATGGTCGACTGCAGCGCTGCAGCGCTAGGGCGCCCACTAAATGCACCTCCATTAGGTACTTCCTAAGCCAATTTCGACCAGACCGTACTCTGTGAAATCCCTTCCATCTTTCCCATCCTTTTCTCCACTCCCCTCCCCCTCGAGCATCGTGGGTCACCCTCTATGGCCTTGTCGAAGGCTGTGGGATCCCAATGCTCTTCATGACCTGACGACTCTGTCCCATTTTCGTTCTCCTTTTATTTCGACTTCGCGAATTGGCGTTGGGCGTGTGGGCTACAATTAATAGTCCCGGTTTATCAGAACCTTACATTCCCTTGGAGGTTTATTAGAGCCTTACGTTCCTTTGAAGGTTTATTAGAGCCTTGTCATTCCCTAAGCGTTGCAAACACATAATGTCGTCCCCTCGTACATTGATCTATCTGCTTAGACGGGATCTGCGCCTCGTAGACAACCCTATATTACACGAAATCTCGAAGACTTTTCAACAATCCCAGCATCCCTATACCCACCTTTTACCCGTCTATGTCTTCGCTGCCCAACAGATCGAGGTCTCCGGTTTCCTCTCTTCCGACTCTGAACATTCGCCCTTTCCCGAAGCCAGGTCGCTGGTCGGCGGCTTCTGGAGATGCGGACCCCACAGGTCGAAATTCCTTGCGGAGAGTGTGTGGGACCTTAAAAAATCATTGGAAAGCGTTGGAAATGGGCTGGAGATACGGGTTGGATTGCTAAGCCAAGTGGTGGCAGAATTGCTGGATGCGTTCAAAAAGAACAGCATCGAAGTGGCAGGCGTATGGATGACGGAAGAGGAGGGCACGGAGGAAAAGAAAGAAGAAAGACTTGTCAAAAGGGCTGCGCAGCTGGCACAGACCCAGTTCAAGCTTTGGGTTGATGAGAAATATTATGTCGACGAGTCAGTCCGGTTTAGGCTGTACGTTTCAATGCTGACGAACCCTACAGTCGCGATGTTCCTCTATCGAGCCCCAGTGATCTACCAGATATTTACACCAGCTACCGCAAACAAGTCGAACCTCTTCGAGATGCCCCTCGTCGAACCCTCCCCGCACCAACTGAACTCCCACCTTTGCCGGCGCATATCCCGCCTCAGTCCTCTCCATTTACCATTCCCTCGGATCTCGAAGGCGTCATCAATGCTCTCCACAAACCTCTCTCTCCAGCCCTTGGCCTCGCCAATCCGCCCATTATGCCATTATCAGGTGTCTCAAGCGCTCACCCGTTCCTAGGCGGCGAAACTACGGGTTATGACCGCATCAAGCATCTCGTGACGACGGGTAACATGACCTCCTACAAAGACACGGTAAGCAACCCTCTCGCATTGGCAACTGGTCAAAGCTCTATACGCTCAGTCCAGTTGTTCACACTGTCACTGTTGTTCGACCCATTTTCGGAACAGCTCGTTCATTGCTGCCGTTCGCGGTCCGCTAATCAGGCTTGCTAACCCATCTACAGCGCAATGGTACCATCGGCCCCGACTTCAGCACCAAGCTCTCCGCTTGGCTCGCCCTCGGCTGCGTCACGGCGCGGCAAATCCACGAATACCTTCTTGCCTTTGAAGATGGCACTACTGCCCTCGGCAAAGGTACCCACGGCTATGGGAAAGGCGAAAACAAAGTGAGCATCCCCTCTTCTGACTTCTCATCACCGACCCGGCATTACAAGACACCGGCCGAGCCTGTATAAAGTCTACCCCGTCATTCCTGGCCCATCAATCCCATGAACCATGCCAAAAAAACCCGACTAACCCACTCCCCCCCCTAGGGCACCGCCGCCGTCCGATTCGAGCTCCTCTGGCGCGACTACTTCCGCCTCACCCTTCGCAAATTCGGCGCCCGCCTCTTCCACGTCTCCGGCTTCAAGCACGACACTTCCCAGTCCTGGAAATACTCCCGCTCCAACGACCCCGCCACCCAAGACGCCGTGCGGCGCTTCCTCGAAGGCACCACCGGCAACGGCTTCATCGACGCCAGCATGCGCGAGCTCTTCCTCACGGGCTACACCTCCAACCGACTCCGGCAAAACGTCGCCTCCTTCCTCGCCAAGCACCTCGGCATCGACTGGCGCATCGGCGCGGAGTGGTACGAGAGCCTGCTGTGCGATTATGATGTCAGCAGCAATTGGGGCAATTGGCAGTATAATGCGGGGGTGGGCAACGATCCGAGGGAGACACGGATGTTCAATCCGGTGAAGCAGGGGTTTGATTATGATCCGTTGGGACGGTATGTGAAGATGTGGGTGGAGGAGGTGAGGGGGGTGGAGGATGTGCAGAAGGTGTTTCAGCCGTGGAAGGTGGAGGTGGAGAGGAGGAGGGAGATGGGGCTGGAGGGGAGGGAGGGGGTGGAGAGGCCGTTGGTGAGGATTGAGTTTCATGTGAGGAGGGGGGGTGGGGGGAGAAGTGGGAGGGGTGGGAAGGGGGGGTGGAGTGGAGGGAGCAGGGGAGGGGGTGGAGGTGGCGGTGGTGGTGGTGGGGCTGGGCCAAGTGGTGGGGGTGGTGGGTATAGAGGAAGGGGGAGGGAAGAGAAAAACAGAGGCCAGGGGAGGAAGGGGAATAGGTCTGGTGCATTCGATGCGGGTACGCAGGAGATGGGCTAGAGCTGCGCTTCGTATCTCGTACGTATAGAATAAGATATTGGTGATTGGAGCACAGCGTCTTGGGTTTGGCTTGGCTTCCTTTGTGGTGTCAAGCGACGTGCTCTTATAGATGAAACTGCGGTGTGCGCTTCCGGGTCTAGCACGAAGAGGAAAGATAGCCCAGTCAGTCAGTTACCTTGTGAGTACGTTTCTCATTTCTGCTCACTCATACCTGATGCCTTGATTCATTTCTCACGGGCCACCTTGGAAGTCGCCCATCGTGAACATGGTAGGTATCTTAGCATGTCTCCCCGTCCGGTGTGTATCTTGCGTAAGCTACACGGAATTCTTGTTAAAAGGGTGGAGGTAATGCGGCCGATGTCGGGGCACCACACAGAGCGCTTTTCTTCACTGGCACGGCAAAGCTGGTCACGTCCGATGAACAGTGCACTTCTACCCTCCAAGCTCGCATACAATCAGCTTCCCCAGGCTCTCAGCCGGCCAAGTGCTTTCACTTCTTCATGCACACACCCCATCCCTTCCCCCCTCACGAGACTCCCCTTCCCCATCTTCCCCCCCCCCCCCTCTTCCCCTTCACCTACTCGACTTTACTCTCGAAATTCTCCCCCGCGACCAGATCCGGGATGTCATCATCATCCTCATCGTCCCCCCCTCCCAGGCCTTTCCCCTCCCCGCCCGCGCCGCCGTCCTTCTTCTGCAGGCTCTGGTAGCTCTCGGCCAGCTTGCGGAGGGAGGCGAGGCTGTCGGGGCCGAGCTGGTTGAGGATGCCGGGGACGAGTTCCGTGAGTTCTTTGTCTTCGCCGGCGCCGTAGATGGCGAAGGTGTTGGAGGGGACGGAGGCGTGGACTGCGGTGGGGGGTTAGGGGGCGGGGTTTGCCGGGGAGGAAGGGGGGAGGGAGGGAGGGAGGGAAGATGGAGGGGATGGAGAATGGGAGGTGGAAGTGGAGGAGGAGGAGCTAGCGTGCTCGTGGCTGTAGCAGCTCTTTCGCATGGGGTGCTAAGGGAGAGAAAGGCGACGTACCCTTGGGAGCAGCAAAGTGGATTACGTTCCCATCCTCCTTGAACATGTTGACCTCCTCGATTGCTTGGATGGGTTGCACGTTGAGTTTCTTGAGCGAGGTCTGTAGCTTCTTGTCGTCGGTCCCGGATGTCTTGTGCACCTTCTTCTGTTTCCTCCGCGGTGTGCCTTTGCCCCTGGAAAGACGATATAGAATCAGTGTATGCTCATGAAGAGGTCTGACGTTGCCAATGCTAGCACCCTTCGCTGCAGGGGCTTCAGAGTAAATCCACAGATAGATTTCCGGGTGGAGAGAAGATGCTTACCCTATAATTGCAAGTACCCGAGTTAGTAATCATTCCCACACCAATGCTTGAGCATTGGGATCGCCCGGCCGCGATATATTGAGGTGTGACTTACCGATACGCACCGATTGCTGCATCTTCGCCAGTTTCGCTTGATCCATGATTGCGGGTTACCTACCGGGGTAGGCGGCGTGAAGATGAAGGTCAAGGCAGTCCACTTCAGTGATAGGATGGCAAATTCTAGTGCGCAGCTGTGCGCAATCAACTGTAAAGATAATCAATCGTGAAATGCATCTGGCGGAGCTTCTTGCTTCACGAACCCAGAATATTGATGCCAAGACCTTCGGAGCTAAGGAGGGCTTAAGCGAGTACCAAGCTCAGAGCTGAAACTGGGTGTGTTCCCCGTGCCTCATTCTCAGTCCGAGTCCCTCTGCTTATAACTGCTTATATCAAGATGAGCTACTAGAGATGGTCAGAACAATGCTGCAACGACAGGAATTCTAATCAGGTCATCACTATCAGAAGCTACATCCCTGAATGTGGCCCAAGACCCATCTCCACTATTCATGGTTTACAAGCCATTTCCTGCCTAATGGCCAAATCAAAAGTTGGCTTTGAGTGGCATAATGCCACAGAAGATTAATGCTGTCATGCTAACGATTTTACTGCCGATTAGGAGCTGACAAATCAGCTAGAGCTAAAATACATGAAGATTTTTGTTGCGTCAACGAGCCAGTGGCAACCAAGCTCGAGATCAAGCTCTTCGAAGAAAGAATGCCAACGTTGGCTGACTCTAAACTGCAAAGTGATCTTTTGAAAGCGTCTGGTGTCGTAGGTATATTTTCTGATATTCTCCTTGAAAGCCATGCACCATGCTCCAAGCCCAATGTGCCAGCAAAGCTCTTCTGGCCATTCTTCCCCAATAACGCCGGACTGCCCCTCGTCGTGTTCAGGGCTCCTGCTTAATCCTGCTGCCGGCCATCAATCTTGCTTTCTTAGCCTCCAAGTCCAGTGCAGCGTTGTTGCCGCTCCCTAGTTCCATGATGGCTCTCTTCCGTGCCGAGCTCGATTGGACGACTGGAAGTACTGGGACTAGAGGGGCACCTCCACCATTTGGATTATCATCGTCAGAGCTCGAACTTGAGGATGAGTCGTCGTCAGGATTATACACTGGTCTATGCCCTGCGAAGGGTTTAGGTGAATTCGATCTTCCGAAGTCTCCAGGAGGTGCATTGCTTGGTTTGGGAGCTTTCGCAGGCTTTCTGCGTTGAGTGGGGCCAGATTTTCGAGCAGGAGCTGTGGGTCGATAGTCGCCATCGGCCTCCCCAGGGGGCCTTCCTCGCGGGAGCATATGTGGTACTGGGGGTGCGGTTGTCCTTTTGACGGGAGGCCCAGGTCTTACGGCAACGGCGAGATTGCTCCAGCTTTCAGGGGCAGCTTGATCCTTGGCTGTCGTACTACCGTCAACCGTTCCTCGGATAATGTCCAGATCCTCGATATATTTCCAGCTAATAGCCCAGCATTCATAGCTACCTCTCAACTCCCCAACAGTAGCCTCACGAAGACGTTCACGTAGCCCGCGGATATCTCCTCTATACAGGCCATTCGGGCGGCTGTCCCCCCAATGAGCGATCATAGAGCAGACGGCAATTAGTTCAATTGGTCCGAAGGCTTTTGCTCTTGAGTATTGTGAGCTCTCGAAGACTGATGGATCTTCTCGGATTATCTCGAGTAAGCGATCAAAGATTTGGCGGAGATGATTCTTCGTGGTTTTGTCCAGAGACGCTGAGTCCGAACACAATCTCTCTATGGCAGGAACCCGATTCTTCAACCGCGGCATGCCATTCGCAGCGCTCGGATCCATGCATTCGAATATCTGGGAGAAGCATTGTAGGACCAACCAGAAGCCTGAAGCACGGTTGTTCTGCCTGCATACTTTGGAGAATGTCAATTTCATGATTCCTCCGATACAAGCGCCATTGATGACTTACGAT
>JAABUL010007004.1_pt1 | contig 12503 bp, 11 predicted proteins | sample 5559151 | NCBI WGS metagenome assembly JAABUL01 (sample SAMN10711876, study PRJNA513368) | rock metagenome | isolation source: Antarctica rocks | place: Antarctica: Victoria Land, Pudding Butte sud | reverse complement strand
TCGACCACCATCCACCAACTCTGGCCAAAGCGGCATAGCTGTTTGATCTAGAGAGTAGTAGGTTTGCCTTAGCAGCCCGAAAGCGAGAACGAAGAAATGAGGAATAGCAATAATACGGGAGCGCAGCAGTGGCGGAGATTTGGTCAGGGCGCCTTGACTCCCTTGAAGCAGGGTCGAGTCATAGTAAGTAAAGGTGTGATAGTAATCAACATCCTAGGTACGATGGTGCAGACTGCAGTACGAGACCCTGCTCGTAATGTCCACAATAGAAGCGACGTGGCACTGCAACCGTAGTGTTGAGCCACAGCAACTTATGAGGATGAGGATGAGGATGAAGACGTCGAAGCATTGGACGTTCGACACAGTATTCTAAGAACTGTGCGTACGGAATACACCAGGTAAGATACGGAGTCCTCCGTAGCGGTGTTAGGTGATCTTTAGCGACGGGTTATTTGGGGACTTGTGAAGGGTGACTCCGCCGCCGCCGCCGCGCCACAGCCTTTTTCAAATTAAGGTGGTGATTACAGCGAGCCTTAAAGTAAGGCTGAGAGATTGTACAGTACTACTCGTACTTAACATCTGACACTTCCGGTGTGAAGGGCCTGACAATTCAATTCCCTTTTTCAGTTGTTTCCCTACATCAAATAAGATCTCATTTCGGATTGTTCCTATCACTGCTTGGCGGTCTCTACTCGGTGTGATCCGAAGCAAGCATATCACTGACCGACCGATAGCGGGTCCGTATCTGACAATCGTGTGGTCATTTTAGCCACTCCTAGGGCTACCACCTTATCGTTCAATACGAGGGCATTCGTAAATGTAGAGCATGCTCACAGTCACACATCAATTGCCACTGCGCTATTATATAGTGGGGAAAACTCCCAGCCTCGCAATAGAAAGCTCTTCATGAAGTGACCGCGACACGAGACCCCCGCCTGAAGTCTGGTTGACACCCCAAGACCATACGGAGGTACGAGCTTGGCTATATAGACCTTACTCAAGCAATCGGTTTCTCATCCCGTTTTCCGGTTTCTTTTCCACTTTTAGTCACGTCTAGTTCATTCGTTCTATGTATGCGATAGAAATTTACATTGGGTCAGAATCTCAACGGCTAGCTGGTTCTATCAATTTCAACTATCGCGAAAGGGCCACTCACCTCCAAACCGTCAATATTGGACAATCAAACCTTTCCTCAATGTGAAGGGTGAAAAACAGGCGTTTTTGGACTGATCGGCGGCGTTTTGGCGGGTACGTGGTCGCTTGAGATGTTATATCGTGTTAGCTCTTGATGGATTTGGAAGTCGATGAAGGTGCTGGCACCAGATCGGCCCACCTCAATGCCGCCCCTTGGCGGGAGAACGATGCTGCCTAAGCGGTTACCATTCCATCCGTGGGCGATGGGCGCCTTGCTTATGAGCAAAGGTCTTGGTTTGGAAACTTTTGGCTTCAGCACTTTTGCAGTGTTCGTCGTATTGGGCATTGGCGCGGTGAAGGGTCCATTGTCGTTGGCCCGATTTTCGTTGCGCAAGGCCAGAGGTCTCGGAACATAAACATCTGGCCGTAGGATCTCGAGCGGCTCCGTGCCTACAGCAGTTGTCTCACTGTCAAATCTGCTATCTCCGATATCGGCCTCTTCGGTATAGAAAGCTTTGTTATCAATCAGTTCCTGTAAGTCAAGGGAGCCGGATGATGGGCAGCGTCTACCTTCTTCCGGTACTGCTTCAAGCTCTCCGGACGGGAGAGTCGCTGCTTCTTGTGTGCGGAGCTCTGTGATGTGCCGTTGGAAAGAGTCTAAGAACTGGTCAACGTCATCGATGGCATCCAGACTTTCAAGAAGTGTGTTCGTTGCTGACGGTAACAGCTGCCTCCGAAGTTCTCTGCCAGCAAAGAGTGGCGCGGGGATAAGCTCAATATTTTCTTCCTGGAGATCGGAGTCATTCTCGGGGTGCATTCGAGTATTGAGTGTGAGTCGTCGCATATTCTCTGTCGTGAAGACTGCCCAAGGTAAGGAGTCGGGATGACAGATTGGAGGCGACATTTACTTGAAATAGACTATTGGAGATTGTTTTGAGTCGAACAGAAGATGGTACTGGAAATATCTTGGAGTGTATACGTTGATAGTTGCCGGATACTCTCTTCCACTGTCCTACTGATCAAGAACCTAGACGTGCAACAGCAGCTCTCATATAAGCCCGATGCTTTTCATGCACACACAAAGCCATTGTGACATTGAAAGGACATTGACCTCTGTAGGGTAGGATCATCAAGACAATGCTTTGTACTATGGATTCATTATCTGTCCGAACAATAGCACCATTATAATACCGAACGGGAAATCATCAAGCAAGTAGCGAAAGACATCTGGTCAACGTTGGATGCGCACCAGAGGATGTCGAAAGTAAAGTACGTAGTAGACAACGACCAATTTCGCCACGCCGACTATCAGACCAAGATGTAATTTGGCTAAAAAGTCAAGAATGACCAGTTTCATCTGTCCCTTCGCTCAACTCTTCTTATTGCACAAGCCCTGCAATTGTACCTGAGCCAACAATTATACAACATAACAAAGGAAGGTCTGTTATCCAATTGGATATCCCTGCTCCGTACAGGGTACCGATTAATGTTTACACCCCGATGGAGCAATTTGTCTCATCCCTCTGTGTGCGCAGACTGTTGCCAGACCATTCAAGCTTCATATAGTGGGTGTTTTGCACAGTAGAGACTTACTTTCATGTAGTTTAGACCTTTCTATCATGGGACTCGGATTCCATCGGGTTGGTCGTGACATCAGAGGTGCAAGCAAGAGGCAAGTGGAAGAGACGATCTGCAACGGGCGGCTCCCTTAATTGGCCGCCTGCATAAAACCCTTCCGCGTTATTCTATCTGTTTATCCCGATTTGTCAAAGCATCCCGAGGTCAGACCTTCAAGCGTTTTCATCCACCATCCACAATCTATCGATACCCCAACCTCTACTCTTACCACCTGAATTGATTACCCAGGCACTTGTGCCAGTTACACTCGTTAGAAGTATTTGACCTGGCATTGACTGACACTGAAGAGTTGTTGAGACGACGATTCCACGGTAGACTCTCGCTATACCGAAGAAAAAACTACAATCCACGTTTACAAGCAATCCGGATCCAATCAATGAACCCCAAGACCATACTTTGTATCAATCTGCGACAGCACTGTGACTCTCAGCTCCGTCCTTCGAGAAAATGCATGCAGGTCTCGGGGTCGGATTTGGCACGCTTCTTGCCTTTGCAAGTGCGATAAGCTCCATTCAAGCATTCTACATACCAGGTATGCTCTAGACTCTCATCGTCAAATCTGTAACGAGTGCTGAATCTACATACGAACAGGGTGGTCGGTTAGAACCTACGTTGAGAACGAAGCCATACCATTACACGTTAACAAGGTCTACTCCGATAATACTCAACTGCAATATGCGTACTACGATCTACCATTCGTTTGCCCACCAACGGGCCAGAAGCATGCAGGACACGTAAGCGGCCGAAGCGTCGCCCTCAACCTTGGGGAGGTTCTTCGTGGAGACAGGATAATGACATCGGACTACGATCTTGCCATGGGCCAGGACCAGGAATGCCAATTCTTGTGTAGCCATGTTACAGACCGTAAAGGTGTCAAGCGAGCCCAGCAGCTTATTGAAGATGGCTACGTCGCCGAGTGGATCGTTGATAACCTACCCGGAGCGACGAGCTTTGTAACGGTTGACAAGTCGCACAAGTACTATGCAGCAGGATTCAAGATGGGCTACAAAGACATCTCGCTGGTCACTGGCAAGCCAAGATATTTCATCAACAACCATGTTACGCTTGTGATACGGTGGCGTAAGGCACCAGGGCGTGCAGGTGATGATGGAGGCAAGGTCATTGTAGGATTCGAGGTCTATACCAAAAGCGTCGAGGCTGGCCATAGAGATGGCACGGGCTGCCCTCAGGATATTCACGGCGAAAGTGAAGGCATGGAAATCTACATTGCGCAGAATACCACAAACCTTGCCAGCAAATACCCACATTCGTCATACCTACCTGAAGAAGATGATATCGACGATGGCTCGACTCTTACGATACCATACTCCTACTCGGTCTATTTCCGCGAAGATGATCGAATCGATTGGTCAAGGAGGTGGGACATGTACTTCAACAATCAGAAAGAGAGCACAAGTATACACTGGTTGGCTATTGGGAATTCGCTCGTCATTTGTGGTCTTCTCACCGCCGTTGTCGTAATGGTTCTCAATCGGACGTTCTCTGGAGACGGTAAGGGACATCCGAAGGAAGAAGAGGGAAAGATAAAGATGAAGCGGAAAACGAGAAATGGCAATCGATCTCCACGGCTGAGAGAAAAGGGTCCAGGTCTCTTGGAGCAGAAGGGCGATGCAGACCATGATGCCGATATGTCTTCTGACGAGGAATTTGTCGAGGATATCACTGGCTGGAAGCTCCTTCATGGGGACGTCTTCCGCGCCCCGCCTTACGCCGGCTTCCTTGCTCCTCTGATCGGCTCAGGAATGCAACTCGTCTTCATGGCTACAGGACTCCTCGTACTCAGCTGTCTTGGCATACTCAACCCTAGCTTCAGAGGTGGCTTTGTCAGTGTGGGCATGGGTCTCTTTGTGTTTGCAGGCACATTTTCTGGATACTTCTCTGGTAGAGTCTACAAGACGTTCGGTGGTATGAACTGGAGGAAGAACACTCTAATGGTAAGTTCTCCCTCACCCGAAATCTCGGAACCCCAACTGAGGTTCCCGTAGACCGCTCTCCTTTTCCCCGGCCTTCTTTTCACAACAATGTTCATACTCAACCTCTTCGTCTGGGCCCAAGCCTCCAGCACCGCCCTCCCCTTTGGCACCCTTATCGGCCTCCTCGCCCTTTGGCTTTTTATCCAACTGCCCCTTGTCTACGTCGGCAACTGGTATGGATTTCATCGCAGCCAGCCATACGAGCACCCTACAAAAACCAACAGCATACCTCGTCAGATCCCTACGCAGTCCTGGTACACGAAGAGCATCTACAGTATACTGCTTGCAGGTCTCGTACCCTTTGCGGTGATCTTTATAGAGCTGCTATTTGTATTTAGGAGTATGTGGCAAGACAAGAGCGGGTACTACTACGTTTTCGGGTTCTTGAGCGTAGTCAGTCTGGTGTGCATCGTTACTGTCATCGAAGTCACCATAGTTGCAACCTACATTCAGCTATGTGCCGAGGTCCATCTCCCCCAACCTATCCAGTCCCTCCCCAGACAGGAATCCCTATTGGAAACAACAAGCTAACGCTGGAACAGAACTACAATTGGTGGTGGCAATCCATCTTCATCGGCGGCGGCTCCGCCTTCTGGGTCTTCCTCTACTGCGTCTGGTTCTACTTCACCAAACTGCACATCCAAGGCTTCGTCTCCGGCCTCCTGTTCTTCTCCTACAGCCTCTTGGCTTGCACCGTCTATGGTCTTCTAACGGGCACCGTCGGCTTCTTGACCGCGTACGCATTTGTGAGGCGGATATATGGGTGAGTTGCGACCCTTTTCTTTCTGGAGTCTGCTGACGGGCTGTATCTCTAAGAGTGGGTTGGGCTAATAATGACTTTATGGCAGGGCGATCAAAGCGGATTAGGGCCTGGGTGTTTCATCGGATGAGATCAACGGCAGTATTTGGGATGGGCGTATATGGGCAACTGGAGGGGGGTTAGCGTAATAAATCTTTTTGGGCGTTTATAGTTTGCCGAGTGTGCTTTCTGAAGGAAAAGTAATAATATATAGCATACGATGTTTGCTCTGCGGCTCGTGAAAATACAATCCAATCCAATCGAATAATCCTACATGCACAGTCCCTCTCCGCCAGCCCTCAAACCTGCTGATTTCTTCCCTCCGTGAAAACGGCAGCGAAGGATTCCAGTCGCGCGGTGGAGGGTTGCAGGTGTCGAGGACCAAAGCTGTAGTTCGAAGAACGCGAGTGGCGTTCTAGCAGAGAGAGGGGGATGTTGGACTTTGGGAGCAAGATGTGTGTACCTTGAGAAGCAAGAACTGAGGATTAGCTTGCGAGCAAGAGCTGGCTGATGTGAATCGATCATTCCATAGGGGGGGAGCTTTGGAGATGTTGGGGCTTTGGGCGGTTGGTGATTGTTGTTGTTGTTGTGGGGGTGTTTATACTATGGATTTTTTGTTTGTTGAAGAATTATCAATAATATCAATTTGTTATTATCGTTCTAAGAGAAGAAAAAATAGGGCTAAAATATGTGTATTTAAAATCGTCAAATCGTCATATCATAATATCATCAGCACGCACCATCAGAAACATATAACTTTTCCACCACTTCTCCAAATATCAATATCGTCAAGTCGTTAGTTCGCTAATCGTGACATCGCTTATGCTCCTAGCTGCGGTTTTTAGGGGTTTGGGGTATTGTTTGCGGTAACTGGACAAGGAGGATTGTGGTAGGCGTTGAGGTAGATTCGATGAATTGGAGGTTCCGTGTGAGTGCGAGGGGTGTTGAGGGTTCGGACGTTGCGGGTGGGGACGCTCGATATTTCGAGGTGATATTGGTGCTCCGGTTCGCGCTGAATTCACATCTTGTCTGATATCTTCCTAGCCAGAAAAGAGGGCGATGGTTGTTTGCGAAGAGATTGCTGTTTTCTGGATGGAAAGCCAAGTAAAAGCATTAGAAGTAGGACACCCTCCGTTTCTCAGTACCCTGACCTAGCGAATGTATTCGAAGCCGAGACCTTCTTGAATGAGCAGGTTGATTTAGCATTTCCGCTGAAAGTGTAGGTCAATATACCCGAAATCGTGTAATCATCAAACGGACCGTGCCAGAAATCTTGGTGATGGTCCGATTCGAGATCCCTGGCCCCGTGTAGGTGTCAGCATTCTCGACGCATAGGCGGCTGTATGCACAGAGATTGCTTCAGATTCGTCTCTGGTGGCCTGAGGTGTGGTTCTTGAGCTTTGTGTGATCGGAAGTATTGGCGGTCTTGGGCAGGAGTATCTTTCGCAAATAGTCATGGATTGCACTATTCAGGGTACATGTCGATGGTAGCGTTGATGTGAGTTTTTAGGCCGTTGAGAATGCGATCTGTAATGTTTTGTACAGTGGGGAGTAGGGTTAAAGACGAAAGATTTGTGATCAGACATTTGCTGATGGTTTTCAAAATAACGGTTACTCGCTCATGTTCACTCCCAGGTAGGCGGGTGACATTGAGCTTGTAGGAGGGAAGTTTTTCAGTTCTAATGTGTTGAGACTCGGTACGGTTGCCCTGTGTTTCAAACCCTGTTTTCTCTGGGCTCTAGGTAGCCCTCTTTCAGAACGCTCCCTGTCGCTTTTAGTCTGCTGATGGAACTGACCTTATGAGGTTAAACAGCTGATGCGATCTTTAGACATGTGGAATGAAATTTGACCATTGCACAGAGTCGAAGGCACCGAGAGGCAAAGATCGCAAGCTCACGAAGACCTCGACCACAATGTAAGAACGTGCTAATGTATATATGACCGTCATAGGTGTCATTAAGACAACCTCCCACATCGGAATGAAGACAGCTTGTCTCCTGGCTTTCTCTAGAGTATCGACCCTGCTGGTTTGCCGCCGCTCACTCTGGAAAATCTTGGCATACCATTCCTCCCAACGGCCTAGACGATGTCCATCCTGGTAGGTCTCACACGCCAAAAAGATAATAGTGGTGGCAATAATGGTGATGCAGCTCGCACGCCAGAGGATCCGCTCGGTATGCGTTGGAAAGCTAAAATTCCACCCTATAAAGTGAAGGGCTCCATAAACCATTGTAATGGAGAACAGCACAATGGCGTCAAAACCCGCACCGATGACGGGAAACCGATCATTGGTAAATCGTGGCAACGGCCGCTGACGTGGGCCTCTACGAAATTTCAGATGAGGCTGTACTTCGGTGAGCCACGAAGGCGATTGATTATCAATAAAGTCAAGAGGTGTCCAGCTGTATGGTTCGCTCGCGGCCGGCCCAGCTCTTTGGAGTATTTCTGCTGTACTTGCTTCGATGTTGATGATGGTTGGACTTTCCACGTCCAGAGGTTTATTGGCCCACTGATAGTACATTGATAAAGTACAAACTACGAAGCTAAGGGTGGCCAGCTCCAAGGTGGTAACAGGCAGATGCTGAATTGCGCGACCAATAATTTGTATGACAAACCAGGCGGTCTGAAAGCAACTCAAGAGTTTTGCGAATCCGTCTGCTTTGCTCTTGTCCCATATTTCTTTCTCAGTCATAGTGGGCAAGTCTGTATAGCCTCTCTGGATGAGGTATTGCAGCTGCTTGGAATTAATGGGAAACGGGGTGCTATCACGAGGCTGAAGGACGAAGCCACCCATGTTTGCATAAAAAGCGTGGCGTATCGTCCATGTAGGGTAGCCCATTTCCTTGAAAGCCTGTACTGAGCGCTTCGCTTCGACGCGCTGTCCAGTGGCAAAGGCGAGGACGAATTCAGGTCCCATAATTGCCTGGATCATCCATCTGCACTTTCGGGAAAAAGCAAGCCAGTACGATTCGTTCATTGACGGGATGTTCAGGTGGAGAGAAGTCCATGTGCAGAGAAAGATAGTGAAGAGGCAGCTCGGGTAATGTCAGTAAGAGCTCTGTCAAGCTGAAAATCATCGTTACCTCCATAGGATGTCAATAGTCCCTCTACCATTGGATGAGCTGACCCAACCAGCTCGAGGCTGGGGCTGTGGTGGTGATGTGTCATTGCTGTTGGCAGCAGCCGATCCGTGTACAAGGAAAACCAAGAGTATCAGGGTAGATGCCATAATCAATGCAGTTCATTAAATATCAGGCGCCCAATGTGCTGACTAGAATCAACAAGATCAACGATACTCCGTACTTTGGAATATAATGGTTCAAGCAGGGTAGGCACAATAACGATGCGACAAGTAATACAAGGACCAAGCAGTATGCATTATAGGCGAAGTACCTATATTCGATGCTGGTTGTTCCTTAGAGGCAACTCCCACATCATCACCATAGATATGAACTGGATTATCTGCAAGAGGAAGAGGAATCGATAGCAGGGGATTACGCAGCCCTGCACATTCAGAGAAAGTGCCTCGTTTAGCTACCTTACTTTGGGCTGTCGTGCGCGTGGCGGTGGCCCGTGTGGCGTGGCCCGTGTGGCGTGGCCCGTGTGGCTGAGGATTTTCGTCAAAGTATACCTCTTTGTGGGGGGAGTCGTGTTCACTGTATCGCCCTCTCGAATGAAGAAGGTCCGAATGAATATCCCATTAACCTGTTCTTCACAATGAAAGGCAGAGTTATAAGCTTCTCTCTCGATCCGCGAAATAGTTCAATTTCGGAATTTCCAGCACCTCCTCCACAGTAGAGCCTGCTTCTCTCGCACCATGAGTACGACCAGTCTTTTTAGAGGAGAACGAGAAAGGCTTTACTATACACCTCTTTTAGAACCAAGCAACGACGGAAAACAAGATGTTCTTATTTACATGCTGCCCGGCAACCCTGGTCTGATCACGTATTACCAACCGTTCCTATCTACGCTGCATACTCTACTTCAATCATCTCCCGCTTCCCAAAGTGCGAATTTCTACGTTTGTGGCTATTCTTTTGCTGGTTTTGAGACTTTGCCAGCCGAAGATGAACAAATCGCAGAATACCCACTCCGACTCCACGAACTGATCAAAGATACCAACGATCAACTATACTTGCATATCGACACACATCGCAGTTCGCATGCTGCCCACGAAAGGTCTTTGAAGGTTATCCTAATGGGACATTCAGTCGGAGCATATATATTACTCGACCTTATTCAGCTTCACAAAGAGAATATAGACAGCGGTAAAGAAGATTTCGACCTCATTGGAGGCATCCTGCTCTTTCCAACGATAACGCATATTGCTCAATCACGATCTGGAATGATAGCTAGCGTGAGTATATCAACGAAATGTTTCCCGGCCCCGTCCTTTGATTCTTGCAGGATCTTACATACCATCTCTTGCAGACACTCCTTAAGATACCACATGCGGCCCTTATTGGTGGTGCCATTGTCAGATGTCTATTCTTCCTTGTGCCAACCGCCGTTCTTTACAACATCATCCGACTAGTCATGCGATTTCCAGAGCATGCAGCGCGGACAACCACCAAGTTCATCAAGAGCCCGATGGGCGTAAGACAAGCTTTGTACGCTGCCCCACTCATCGTTCATTGCTTCAAGCCCCAATCTCTAGCTTCAGCTGATTAAAATGCGGTAGGCACCTGGCAAAGGACGAGATGGAGTTCATCACTGATGACAATTGGGATGCAGAGGTCTGGGGAACTGCCCATAGCCCCATCACAAACAAAATGGACACTGCCCGTTGGAACCTTATATTTTACTGGGGCAAAAATGTAAGGTATCTTGACAATCTAATCCTTAGACAAGGTTCATTACCATATCAAAATTGACGCCCTGACAGGATTCACTCGTCTCCAATCGCACACGGGACAATCTCATAGCCAACAAGGGGAACCGACTAACATTCAAACAGGATCGATGGGTGGCTGATCACACACGGGACAGCTTTATCAAGGATCGCAGTGGTCGAGTACCGACGGAACCAGAGGGGTCGAAGCCGTCAATGTTGATGGATGCTCAGGGAATACCGCATGCGTTTGTTCTAAGTGCGTCCCACACCTTCATTATCTAACTGAGCTAACAACATATCCAAAACAGAGCACAGCGAGGTTGTAGCTGCAATGGCTAAGGGATGGGTTGAAGACATCATCAGAAAACACGAGACAGCAAGCAAATCATGACCGAACGAGGATCAAAGATTGGGGAACATAGACGCTCTGCCATACCAAGCGCTGACAGGGTACATAAACCCCCCTGATCTCCTGGTCGAGATCAAGTGTGCTCCACTGATTGTCAGCGGATGTTGGATCAGTCTCGAAGCTGTACGACTGTGACTGCAGGAGTGAATAAAGATTCTCGAATAGTATCAGGCATCTTGCTGCGTGAGGCGTTCTACCCGAGCAGGCTGCGGGCGAGCAGCAACTGGAAATTAGCAGATGTCAAAATACTCAACATGGAACGAAAGAGATTTAATTGGAGGCGGAGGAAAACTCCGAATCTCCGCAATGGAAAAAATCACGGAGAGTTATAAAAATTCCTGGCATGAGGGGCAGCGGAATCCAATCCCCGCCCCACGCTGACCAATGAAACATCTCCGGAGTGACATCTCCCATTACACCATTGAGCGGTCTGGAAGGGCCCCTGTTATGACATTATTGCTCGCAAAAACCACTCAAAGACGCCGCGGGACCCACATTCCATACCAACTGTCGCGTCTCCTTTCTCATAGGGTTCTGTTATGTGTCAAGTCACGGGCTCTACCTGTCGTTAGGAGAAGGTTAGGAGACTGCCAAGCGTACCAAGTGTGCCCAGCCAGATTGGGCCGACGCTTGCCGCTTGCGGGGTCGAAAGGTGTGAGCACGGCCCACGACTATGTAGTATGTACAGTATCTACCTAGCACTGTTGGCCTTGGCGAATTTGAAGAGTTTTCCCTCCCGCCATCAACTTTCGACTAGCAGAATTCGCAGAGAAATCAATTGGTGTGACCAGAAGCGACAACAACAACAACACGAGCAAGGTAGATGATGCGATCAATGTGTCAGGACGTTGCATATCAGTTGATGCAACAGGCCACGCAGGCAGAAGCTGTAAGCTGCATTTCAGGTTCGATATTGATGTTGTTGGTAAGCAGGTTGTGATTCATCTTTTCAAATAAGGTAAAGCGGGGGGGTGCGAACACCAAGTGGGGTTGCGCCATGTGGGCAGGGAATTGGAAGCGATTCGTCATTGAGCTTAATTGTGATGGCTTGCCGGAAGGTTAAAGAAGTAGACAAAGGGACGTTAGTAAGGTAGGTAGTGTTCTGTTATCAAAGGGCGTGGGACATTATTGCATTCTGGCTGTCATGACAGTCATCAAGTAACTTGTAATCCTTGCGACGCGTGTGACTCAGGAAATCTTGACAAGAACCAGTTAGTTGGTGGGACTATTCAATCCTCGTTCTTGCTGGCCCGATCATAAGACTACGAGTCCCACCGAACAAACGCTTTTCTTTCTTCACATCACCTTTCTCAATTCACATCGATTCTGCTTCACAGTTCCGAGATCGTGCAACTGTCTTCCTCTACTGCCCTTGACAACGGGTTCATCCAACCGCAAGTTCGTGTTTCCACCGTGTAACATAGCTATCAGTTTATCTGGACCAACTCCATCTGTAGAATCTACGATTGTCTCTCCTCCCCTTCATTGCGACGGGCAGGTTTTTGGTTGTTGGCACGTCTTTTAGACTTCAACTTTGGTAGACATTGGACTTGCCGAGTCCATCTAAGTATGGGAAGCACATTCAAGAATATGGGTTCCCGGAGCAAGCCTGTCATTAGCATTACACTCAATGACGACCAGCAACATGCCTTTGTTCCATCTTACACTTCCCTGGATGAGATAAGAGGCGTGGTC
>JAABUL010007003.1_pt1 | contig 12504 bp, 11 predicted proteins | sample 5559151 | NCBI WGS metagenome assembly JAABUL01 (sample SAMN10711876, study PRJNA513368) | rock metagenome | isolation source: Antarctica rocks | place: Antarctica: Victoria Land, Pudding Butte sud | reverse complement strand
ACAATGGATGCCGCTACTTCGCGGCGAGGACGTCGGAGCGCAGGATCGTCGGCTCGCTCTCGAACAGCTCCGGCGCGCGCTCGGCCAGGAGCTTGGGCACGGGTCCGTGGAGGTGCGCCTGGAACGCCGCCTCGTCGGCGAAGGTGTCGAAAATCGCGTAGGCGCCCGGCTTCTCGCGCAGCACGAGGAAGCGCGTGGTCCCCGGCTCCTGCCTGATGAGCGGCAGCGCCTCCTCGACTAGGAAGCGCTCGGCCTCGGCGTGCTTGCCGATGACACGCTCTACCGTAGCGTCCTATCCGGCGCGAAGCGCCGCTCCCGCGCGAGCGGGTTCGTGCATGAGGTCGGAAGCAGCGGCGCCGCGCCCACTAACGAGTGTCCGCTTCCTCACGCCGCTCGCTCCACACTGGATGGTCCGTTTTCGGCCAAGGCCGGGCGAGAGCCGCATGTAATTATGACGGGCCAGGCCCTTTCTGTTATTTGACGCCGCCGAGCGTCAGGCCGCCCACGAGGTATCGCTGCATGGTCGCGAACACGACGGCGACCGGAACGGTGGCGAGCAATGTGGCGGCCATCACTTGGTTCCACTCTACGCTGTACCGCCCCGCGACGAGATTGACGACTTTTAGCGGCAGCGTGAGGCGCGCAGGTTCGCGTAGCATGGTAAGCGCGATGGGGAACTCGTTCCAACATGCGACGAAGGTGACGATGCCGGTGACGGCGAGCGCCGGGACGGCCAATGGGACGAACACCAGCAGGAGGGATTGCGCCCGCCCGGCCCCGTCGATCCAAGCGGCCTCCTCCAGCTCCGGCGGGATCGTGCTGAAGTAGGCGGCCAGCATCCAAATCGCGAACGCAAGTTGGAAGGCGGCATAGATCACGGCCACTGCACTACGCGTGTCCACGAGCGTGGTCCCGCCGATATGGATCGATGCCGCCATGCGGAACAGGCCGAGCACCAACAATACCGGCGAGAGCATCTGCGTCACGAGCAGGAACTGACCGTAGGTGTTCTTGCCGCGGAACGTCAGGCGGCTCAGGGCATAGGCTGCCGGCAAGGCCACGGCAAGCGTCAGCACGGTCGCCCCGAGGCTGACCAGCACGCTGTTGACCAAGCCGGTGCCGAAATCGACGGCCCGCCACATCTCGGCAAAGTTCTCCCACGAGATGCGCCGCGGCAGCCAGCGCGGCGGGAAGGCGATCACCTCGTCGCGCGGCTTCAGTGCCGTGGAGAGCATCACCGCGAACGGCAGCATTGAGGCGAGGAGGAGCGGGGACAAGGCAAGCCAACTCCAGACCGTCCGTGCCAGCTTGCGCGATCTCATCGCGGTACTCCGACCGGGCGGCTCACGCCACCGGGTCGGCTTGGCGCAGGCGGATGTAGACTGCCGTGAAGCAGAGCACGACTGCGAGCATCACCAGCGACACCGCGGCCGCCGGGCCCGGCCGGCCGAGGCGGAACGAGAGTTCGTAGAAGTAGGTCACCAGGATATGCGTGGAATTGTCCGGGCCGCCTTGCGTCATCAGCCAGATGATCGGAAACGAATTGAACACGTGGATCACGTTGAGCACGACTGCGATGTTGATGAAGGGTGCCAGCAGCGGCAGTGTCAGGTGGCGAAAGCTGTGCCAGGACCGCGCGCCGTCGATCGCGGCCGCCTCGTAAATTTGCGTCTGGATTGAGGACAGGCCGCCCAGCAGGATGGTCGTGGTGAATGGGACCGAGACCAGAATGCCGACGCCGATCTCCACGGGAAAGGCGGTCCTGGCCTGCGCCATCCACTGGACCGACGTTGTCATCAGGCCCAGTTGCTGCAGCGTGGCGTTGATCATGCCGTAATCGGCATTGAACGACCAAAGCCACACGATGGCGGCCATGGCCAGCGAAATGGCCCATGGCAGCATGATAATCGTGCGGGCGATGCCACGGCCGTAGAACTCCTGCCGCAGCACCAGCGCGGCGGGCACCGAGACCGCGACGGTGCCGCCGACGACCCCAGCGGTCCAGACCAGGGTCCGCAACAGGGCACCCTGGAAAATACTTCCCGAGAGGACGGACGCGAAATTAGCGGTTCCGGCGAAGCCGCGTACGAGCCCAAAACGGGACACGTTCGATATCGAGAGCAGGATGATCTCGTAGAACGGGTAGACGACGATCCCTCCTGCCAGGATCAGGCTCGGCAGGAGCAGCCCCCACGCCGCGAGCCTCATCTGAGCTGACGGTTCCCGAACTCGACTTTCGCGATCACTTACCTAGCGACTCGTCTGCCCGCGACGCTGCCTGCTTCAGCGCCGCTTCCGGCAGCGCCGCACCGATGTAGACGGACTGGACCGCGTCCGTCACGGCTTTGGCGGTGTCCTCCCACCCGGTGACGGTCGGTGCGAAATGCGCCGTCGGGAGCAGGTCAGCGAACGTCTTCAGCCGAGGATTGTCGGTGAAGTACGGATCGGACGCCTCGGCGTGCGTGGTGGGCAGAAATCCTTCTCCTTTCGTGAACTCGACCCGCGGTTCTTTGCTGAACAGGAACTCGAGGAACTTGTAAGCCGCCGGCTTTACCTTGGAGTCCTTGAACATTACGACCGAATCGGTCACGGCGTAGGTGGATGACGTCGTCCCGGTCGGGACGGGCACGATCCCGTAAGCGAGGTTCGGCGCCTCCTTGGCGATCTGGTTGATCAGGAACGGCGCGGTGATAACCATGCCGACTCTCCCCTGCTTGAACAAGTCCTGGAGATCCGCGCGGGTGTAATTGGTGACGCCGTTCTCGGTCAGTCCCTTGTCGACCATCGTCTTGTAGAGGGTCAGCGCCTTGATGCCGGCGGGGGAATCGAATGCGGCCTTGTTCTGAGCATCGACGACATCGCCGCCGTAGCTCCACAACGCGTAATAGTAATAAACGTCGACTTCGGTGCCTTTGGCCATCAGCCCAAAGCCCGACATTCCGGCCGCCTTCAACTTCTCGGACGCGTCGACGACATCGTCCCAGGTTTTTGGCCCGTCCGGGTAGCCGACCTTCGACAGCATGTCCTTGTTATAAAACATTGCGCGGTCCGAGGCCGCGATGGGCAACCCATACACCTTGCCATTAATCGCGCCCGGCTTGAGCAGCGACGGGATGAAGCTCCCCTTGAACGCCGGACTCATATAGCCGTCCAGTGGCTCGGCAATGTCATCCTTAACGAAATCCAGCAGCCAGCGCGTTCCGATAATGGAAAGATCGGGCGTAGCGCCGCCGGAGATGTCCGTCTGCAGTTTCTGCAGTAGTACGTCCCAGTTCACGACGTCCAGCTTCACGTCAATATCGGGGTTCCGCCGATGGAACTCGTCCGCCATCTTCTGGAAATACGGCCCCGTCGCGGCGCTGTAATATGAGACGGTCATGCGCACGGTGTCGGCACGAGCCTCGCCCAGTGTCCCGAGGGCGAGCAACAGGGCAACGCCGCCCAGCAAGCGTCTTCTGAAAGCTTTCATGTCGCTCTATGCCCACCGTTACGCTGGATCGGAGCGTGCAACATCGCCTTCCCTCCGTCCAGACAAACCCGGCACTAGCGCGACTCCCCGTTGCATGGCGCGCTGAACCGGTATTTGCTCCGCCAACACGGAGCACGAGAGCCAACTTGCCGAACCCATCGCCCTATCGAGGGCTCTATGCCTATGTGTGGGACGTCGCGCCCGAGGATCCCGACCGCTTCGTCGCCGAATTGCACGATTGGTCGCTCGACACGCTTTGCCTTGCCGCGAGCTATCATGCCGGCAAGTTCATCCGTCCCCACGCCGACGGCGCCCGCGTCTTCTTTCCGGAAGACGGAACCGCCCATTGCGCGACCCGGCCGGAGCGGTACGGCACCATCACGCCCCGCCCGAGCAGCGCCGTGGCAGACGACGCATTCGGCCGATACGCCGCGCGGCAGGACATTCGGGTGACAGCGTGGACGGTCCTGCTGCACAACACGCCCCTCGGGATGGCGCATCCCGACTGCGTGGCGCGCAACGCCTTTGGTGATCCGTATTGGTATAGCCTCTGTCCCGCCCATCCGGACGTGCAGGACTACGCCGTCGCTCTCTGTGCCGACATCGCCGATCGTTATCCCGTTCGTGGCCTCTTGCTCGAAACCCCGGGCTGGCTGCCCTATTCCCATGGCTACCATCATGAATTCGCGCTGATCGGCACCAATCCGTGGCTCGACGTGAATCTGGGTCTCTGCTTCTGCCCGCACTGTCTCGCCGGTGCTGAACGCGCTGGCATCGATGCGAAAGGGTTACAGCAACGCGTCACCCGACGGATCGACGGCTACCTGCGCGCGCCTCTCGATACGCCGGCCGACATCGGCCAGCATTGGATCCAAGCCGACCTGGTGGCCGACCCGGAACTCGCCGCCTTCCTACGGTGGCGTCAATCGGTCGTGACGGAATTAATCCGACGAGTCCGCGCGGCGGTCCGGGCTGATGCGGAGCTGTTTATCATTCCATCCGTTCGCCGGCCGAGTGCGGCGGCTTGGGTCGAAGGTAGCGACCTCGCAGCACTCGCCACGGCTGCGGATGGATTGGAGATTTGCTTTTACGAACCGTCTTCGTCGCGCGCTGCGGCGGATCTGGGCGAGGTGCGACGACGGATCGGGCTCCACAAGAGCGTGCGCTGCGTCATGCGGCCGGGTCCGCCCGACGCGGAGGAGGAGGGTGGTTTTGCGAGTACGCTCGCTACACTCGATAGGGGCGGCGCCGCCGGCTTCGGCTTCTACAATTTCGGTCACCTGCGCCGCGCCAACCTCGATTGGATCGGGCGCGCATTGCGTCAGCGGGTGAGCGAGGGAGAAGACTATGCGCCTTGACGGCAAGGTGGCTCTGATCACGGGCGCGGCAGGGGGCATCGGCAGCGCCATCGTCGACGTGTTCCTGTCGGTGGGGGCGACCGTCATCCTTTGCGACAAGAAGGCGGCCGATATCGAGACCCGCTCGGCCACGCTGCGCGCCAGCGGCAAGCGCGTGCATCAGGCCGTGGCCGACATTACGGACCACAAAGCGCTATGTGCCGCAGTGGCGGCGGCCGTGGCCGATGCGGGCGAGGTGGATGTGGTGGTCGCCAACGCATCGACCGGCAATCATAGCGAGGTGCTGCGCACCACAACTCCCGAGCTGTGGCGGCAGGATATCGCGGACAATTTGGCAGGGCAGTTCAACACTGTGGATTCGGTGCTTGCGTCTATGAAGGAGCGCGGGCGGGGGAGCATAGTCCTGATCGGTTCCGTCAATGGTCTATCAACGTTTGGTAACCCGGCCTACAGCGCCGCCAAGGCCGGGCTGATCAGCTATACTAAATCGATGGCGGTCGAATACGGACCACTCGGCATCCGCGCCAATATCGTCTGCCCGGGAACCGTCCGCACGCCGGCCTGGGCCCGGCGGATCGAGCGAAATCCGGCCATCTTAGAAGGCCTGCGCAAATGGTATCCATTGGGACGCGTGGCGGAGCCGGAAGAGGTCGCGCGAGCGGTCTGCTTCCTCGCTTCGGACGAAGCGTCATTCATATCCGGGGCGGTTCTGCCAGTGGATGGCGGCTTGATGGCTGGCAACCGGCTGATGACTTCAGAGCTTACGCTTGAGACAATATAGTTAAATCGCGAATCTAAATATTTCACTTCTACTATGCCTATTCCAAAGCAGATGACCATGAACCGTGGTGAGTTTCGGGCGCCGCTTGGTCTCGGAAAGTCTCCTAGAACCGTAGGGCCCGAGCTGCTCCATCGGATGTCAGCTTCTTGATCTCGGTGTCTCCAAAACCGCCTGTCCGTTTTTTGCCAAGCCCACTGAATACGCGGCCGGCTTAGCGTGCGGTGGTCCGCAGCTACCCTGTTTCAGGGGGAACGCCAGAAGCGCTCCAACACGTCGAGCCAGTTGCCGCAAGCGGCGCGGAAAGCTCGCATTGGTTCATCCAGCCCAGGTCATTCCCGCTTGGTCGCGGCAATATGGCGAGCGCAGCGGAGGGCGAGCGCCGTCACCGTGCTGGTTGGGTTGACCACTCCGCCGGTGGCGAAGCTACTGCCATCGCAAATGTAAAGGTTCGGCACCTCCCAACTCTGGTGCCACTCGTCAACGACACTCGCCGCCGGGTCGGACCCCATACGACAGGTGCCCAGCATGTGCCATGCCGGGGTGCGATACACCCCATCCTCGTAGTAGTCGGTCACCGCCACGTCGAACGCGTTCACGCTGCGGCCGAGGTCGCGCAACCGCTCGATGCCGTAGTGCATCATGCGCAGGTCGTTCTCATGCGGTTGATAGTGCAGCTTGGCCGCCGGCAGCCCGTCACTGTCGGTCTGGTTACGGGACAGGGTTATGCGGTTCTCCGCTTGCGGCAGGTCGTCGCCGATGGCGTAGGCGCCGAAGCTATGGCCGAAATGGCGCGCGAACCAGGTGTGGTGGGCGGCCCCCCAAGGGGCGGATTTGTGGCCGAACGCGCCGATTGCCGAGGCCGCGGCCGGGCCGGTGCGGGCGACGTTAAAGTTGAAACCGTTGACGAACCCGCGGGAGACGTCGGTCTCGGCGAACTCGCTGCTGATCACCGCGCCCGAGTTGCCCATGTGCGAGTGGATCGGCTCGTCGACCCAGATCTCGGCCGCGACCAGCGTGTGGTGCAGCAAGTAGCGCCCCACGACGTCGTTCGCGTTGGCCAGGCCGTGCGGATGGCGGGCGCTCTCGGACAGCAGCAGCAACCGCGGCGAACCGACGCCGTTGCCGGCGAGAATGACGATGTCGGCGGTCTGCTTGACCCGGGTGAGTCTGCTGCGCTCGATATAGACGGCGCCGGTGGCGCTTCCGTCGGGCCCGGTCTCGATCCGCTCGACCCGCGCGCCGGTCCGCAGTTCGACGCCGGCGGCGAGCGCCTGCGGCCAGAGCGAGAGCGACATCTTGGCCATCGAGCCGCGCGGGCAGCCGGACGCGCAATTGCCGCAGCCGTTGCAGGCTGCCCGGCCATCGTAGTTCTCCGAGATGATGCCGGCCGGCATCGGCCACCAATGCCAGCCGAGCTGCTCGAACCCGGCGGCGATGGTGCGGCCGCTCGCGCGCATCGGCAGTGGTCGGCACGGATACGGCGCGCGAGGCGGCATGCCCGGGTCGCCCGTGAGACCGGAGACGCCTATGAGCCGGTCCGCTTCGTCATAGAACGGGGCGAGATCCTCGTAGCTGATCGGCCAATCCGGCGCCAATCCATGCTCCACACCCTTGCGGAAGTCGGACGGGCGAAACCGTGGCCACAACGCTGCATAGACATTGGTGGAGCCGCCGATGCCGTTCCACATGAGCGCGTGCGACTGGCCGCCTTCGACGGGGTAGTCGTCCGCGCCCTTGCGGACTGCGGGCTCCGGATTCCAGTCATTCTGCCGGCGATAGACGAAGTCCGCGCCGAAATGCGGATGCCGGGCGGGCTCGGTCCAGCCGCCCTGGTCGAGGCAGACGACGCGGCAGCCGGCCTTGGCCAGCACGAGGCTGTTGATGACGCCGCTAGCGCCGGCGCCGATTACGAGCACGTCGACGTGGTCGGGGGCATGGTCGGGCTTGCTCATCTCAGGCTCTCCAGGTCGAGGCCGCCGAGGTCGACGCGCGCGACCTCCTCGGTCCGCAGCCACCGGCCATGGGGTCGTTGCGGCTGGTCGCGGGTGGGCTCGAACGGCTCGTCGGGATAGCCCTCGGGCAACGGGGCGTCGTTGTAGCGGAACCCCATCGCGCGGATCGCGGCGATCACCGCCGGCTGTTCGTAGTAGGTGAGATAACTGTATTTGCGGAACTCGGCGAACAGCTTCGGGTCCACCGCCTCCATCCGCGCCGCCGCGTCGGTCCACGCCTCCTCCGTGCTGGGCGCCGCACGGCTTCGGGTCAGCGCGGCCAACACCTGCGCGGGGAGGTCCGGGTCGGCCCGCCGGAGGCGCTCGGCCAACAGTCCGGTCATGCCCGTGTCCCGCGCGGCGGGAAAGCCGGCGCTGCCGGGCAGCAATGTTGCCATCAGGCCGGCGATCGCCTCGTCCGCATCCATTGTCTTCTCCGTCTCAAAGTCGCGCTTCGCTGTCCGGGTCGAACAGGCAGGCCCGGCCCGGCGCGAACGACAGGCCGACCACCTCGCCGATGGCCGGCGCCTGGTCGGGATCGGCGGTCGCCTTGATCGTCCAGCCATCGATGTCGACATCGATATAGGCGAACGGGCCGACCGGTTCGACCAGGAACACCTGGCCGCGCAACCCCGTTTCCGCGGGCGCCACGATGCCGAGGTCGTTCGGCCGCAGCCCCAGCAGCGCCCGGCGCTCGCCGTCCCACCGCGTGCGCGCCGCGCCGTTCGGCAGCAGCAGCGAGCGGTCGCCCACCTGGGCGGCGACCCCGTCTGGGACGAGCCGGACCACCGCCTCGAGCATATTCATCGCCGGCGAGCCGATGAACGAGGCCACGAACAGGTTGGCCGGGTCGCGATAAACCGACATCGGCGCGTCCAACTGCTGGAGCACACCGTGGCGCATCACCGCGATCCGGTCGGACAGCACCATCGCCTCCTCCTGGTCGTGGGTGACGAAGATGGAGGTGACGCGCAGCTCCCGCTGCAGGCGGCGGATCTCGGTGCGGGTTTTCACGCGCAGCGCGGCATCCAGGTTGGACAGCGGCTCGTCCATCAGGAACACCGCCGGATTGCGCACCACCGCTCGGCCCACCGCTACGCGCTGCCGCTGGCCCCCCGAGAGCTCGGCCGGACGCCGGTCGAGCAGCGGGCCTAGGTCGAGCACGGTGGCCGCGCTACTGACCTGCCGCTCGATGTCGGCCCGGCTCAGGCGCTGCTGCGACAGGCCGAACGCCATGTTCTCGCGCACCGTCATGTGCGGGTAGAGCGCGTAGTCCTGGAACACCATGGCCACGTCGCGCTCGTGCGGCTCGAGCCGGGTCACGTCGCGCCCGCCGAACACGATGCGGCCGCCGCTCGGCCGCTCCAGCCCGGCGATGCAGGACAACGCCGTGCTTTTGCCGCAGCCCGACGGGCCGAGCAGGGTCAGGAATTCGCCGTCCTCGATGTGGATGTCGAGCGGGCGCAGCGCCGCAACCGGTCCGTACGCCTTGCTCATCTGCTCGAGCGACACGCTGGCCATGCTTCAGCCTTTCACCGCGCCGGAGAGCATCCCGGTGACGAGCGCCCGCTGGAATACGAGGGCTACGACCACCGGCGGCACGATCGCGAGCACGCTGGCGGCAAACAGCGGGCCGTAGTCGTAGAACTGCATCTGCGCCATGAAACCGGCGATTGTGACGGGGATGGTCTGCGACGCTTGCGTGCTGGTCAGGATCAACGCGATGACGAACTCGTTCCACGACACCAGGAAGCAGAAGATCGCCGTCGCCACCAACCCGGGCCGGGCAATCGGCAGCACGATGCGCCAGATGGCGCCGAGCCGAGTGCAGCCATCGACTCGTGCGGCCTGCTCCAAGGTGGGCGGCAGCCCTTCGAAATAGCCCTTCATGATCCAGGTCGAGAGCGGCAGGATCAGGCTGCAATAGGCGATCACGAGCCCGGAGCGGGTGTCGAGCAGGCCGGCCGCGCGGAAGATGATGAAGAACGGCAGGATCAGCACGAGGCTCGGCGTCATCCGCGTCAGCATCAGCGCCCAAAGTGCGCCGCGCAAGCCGCGGTTCCGCCCGGCGATGGTGAAGCCGTAGCCGGCGAGCGCGCCGAGCGCCACGTTGATCACCGTGCTGAACACAGCCACGACGATGCTGTTCCAGATCCCGAACGGCACCCGCCGCGCCACCACGCTGGCGGCGCCACTCGCCTCGGGGGCGATCACCTGCACGTAGTTGTCGAGCGTCAGGTGGTGCGGCAGCAGTTGCGGCGGGCTGCGCACCAACTCGGACGACGGCGACACGCTCATCAGCACCAGCCAGGCGAACGGGGCGATCGACCACACCAGGATGACGAGTGCGGCGATGCGGGTCAGCCAGGCGGCAACGCGCTCGCGATGCGGGAACACACGCCGCAAGGGCGGGCGCAAGACCGCCGGAGCCTCGGTGAAGACGGGTGTGCGGACGCGGACGAGATCCGCCAGCCTCGCGGTCGATCCGGCCCCGGTGCGGCCGGCGGGAGGGGCGAGCAGCAGCACGAAATACACCACCGCCAGCAGCAGGCACACGATCGAGAGCAAATATAGCAGCGCGGCGCCCTGGCCGAACCGGAAGTATTGGAATGCCTGGACGTAGCCAAGCCAGGAGAACACGGTCGTCGCACTTCCCGGGCCACCCTTGGTGATGGTCCAGAACAGGTCGAACGCCATGATGGCATTGATGCTGGTCAGGATCAGCACCAGCAGCATCATCGGCCGCAGCCAGGGCAGCGTGATGTGACGGAAGCGACGCCACGGCCCGGCGCCATCCACCCGGGCCGCCTTGTGCAGCGACTCCGGCATGGATTGCAGTCCGCCCAGCAGCAGTAGGCAGGTGAGCGGCGCCTGGTTCCATACGTAGACCAGCGCGACCAGGCCGAACGCCACCTCGCCGTTGCCGAGCCAATGCACCGACGTATCGATCAAGTGTAGGTCGAGCAACAGCGCACTCAGCGGACCGTAGTCGCCGTTGAATATCCAGCCCCAGAGGATGCCGACCGCCACCGGCGACATCGCCCAGGGGATCAGCACCAGGCCGCGCAGTACGCCGCGGCCGGCGAACCGGGCGTTGAGCACCAACGCCATGCCGAGCCCGGCCGCAAGCCCGGCCAGCACCGTTACCGCGGTGAACACCGCCGTGCGGGCGAAAGCGGCCAGGAAGGCCGGGTCGGAAAATGCGCTGGCGTAATTGGCCAGCCCCACGAACACCCAGCGGTGGGTGAGCACGTTGATCTCGTGGAAGCTGAGCAGTAGCGAGTAGCCCAATGGCACGCCGATGACGAGGAACACCGCCAGCATGGTCGGTGCAGTGAGCAGTGACGGCACCCACGCGGCCGGCACGTGCCAGCGGCGGGGCTTGGCGTCCGGTCGCTCAAGGGCCGCGGAAAAACCTGGCACGGCCGGCCCTCAGCCGGGATACCGCGCCTTGAAGATCCCGACCTGCTTGCGCAAATCGTCCGCTAACGCGTCGGTGGCCTGGTTGCCGCGGATGTAGTCCTGAACGGCGCCCATCATGTACCAGTCCCAATCCGAGAACCACAACGTCTTGGAGACGTCGCGCGGCGTTGAGATCTCGAGTTGGTGGCGCGAGAGATCGACGTCCTTCCATTGCTTGTAGGAGTTGATGATCTCCGGGTCCTCGAGCATCTCCTTATACGGCGTGCCCAGGCCGAACTCGAGCGCCCAGCGCTTGATGACGTGATACTGGCCATCCTTCGCCTTGCCGCCGAAGAACCGCATCAGGTTCCAGGCTCGTTCGGTGTCCACTGGCTTGCCGCCCAGCAAATAAAGCGACACCCAGGAGAACGTCGAGTGCGTCGCACCGGGCATCAGCGCCGTCCGCACCTTGCCGGCGCACTGCGACAGCTTCGGGTCGTTCAGCACCTTCTGGTCGTAGTCGTGCAGCGGCATGAAGCTGTGCTGTCCGGTGGCGAAGCTGGGCACGCCCTCCTGCGGCAAGGTGAATATGTCCGGCTGCACCAGTCCTTCCTTGTAGAGCGTGCGGTGCATCTCGAGCACGCGCTTGAACTTGTTGTCGAAGTCAGGTTCGAACTTGTCGTCGAACACGCGGGCGCCTTCGGAATACCAGACCGCGAAGATGCTCCAGGACAGGCTGGCCCAGTTGTGCTGCCAGGCGCTGACGTAGGGGAACTCGGCGATCTTGTCGCGCTTGAGCTTGCGCGACTGGTCGAGCATCTCGTCCCACGTGGTGGGCGGCTCAAGCTTGGCCTGGCTCAGATGCGCATCGTTGACGACGAACGCGATGTGCCCAGCGTAGTAAGGCAATCCGCCCAGCTTGCCGTTCGGCAATGAGAGATTACGTACGCCGACTGGCAACAGGCTGTCCTTGATGGCGGCGACGTCGGGCATCGCCTCGACATCTTGGGCCCACCCGCCGGCGATCCAGCGCGCGACCGTCGCCTCCTCGCTATACATCATGTCGAAGTCCTTGCCGGCGATCAGCATCGTCTCCAGCAGTGCCTGGTATTCGCCGGCGACGAGCTGGTATTCGACGTTCTCGTCATACAGCTTCGAGAACGTGGCGACGTTCTCGGCGGCGATGTCGGGGTGATACTGCCAGCCGACGAAATGCAACGGCGTCGCCGGCTTGGCCTGCGCCGGCGAACGTAGCGCCGGCAGCACGGCGCCGGCTGCCGCCGTCCCTCCCAGACGCAGCAACGCACGACGCCGGAGCAGATAGGCTTCAAGGGCTTTCGTTTTCGATCCGTCATCGGGCATAGTACCAGCCTCCTATTGGTAAACGTCGGCCGCGCGGTCGTCTTCCCGTCTCCAACGGCCGCCGCTTTCGAGTGCGAGGTGCCGCTCCTCCTCCGCCACCGTTCAGCGTCGGCGAGTCGCTTTCCCCGACCTAGGCGCTTC